>ENA-ORUQ01000396-ORUQ01000396.1-human-gut-metagenome-genome-assembly--contig:-NODE-396-length-50919-cov-4.422971_pt1 | contig 50919 bp, 39 predicted proteins | sample MGYA00242081_ERZ509211 | MGnify/ENA primary metagenome ERZ509211 (study PRJEB26280, sample SAMEA2338785) | human gut metagenome | biome: human gut; feature: human-associated habitat; material: faeces...
ACAATTCAATAGAAAGGCATTAACCTCCTCCTCTGCGCACGTATGTGCGATAGGGCAGATATCCGAAGGGCAGAGGGGTTAAAAAACAGAAGAATGATAGTGTCAAAAGATTCCTTCGGACACTCCTCCCCTACCGTACCCCACAGCATCACGAGATGTTGCACTAAAATCGAAGCAGGAGCAAAGACAATTCAATAGAAAGACATTAACACTTCTCCCCTGTGTTGCGGAGCAATATAGGGGAGACACCTCAGAAACTGTTGTTTCTGAGGAGAGGGGTTGAATAAAAACGGGAAAAAGGGATTCCGTCTTTATCGGGCATGAAGCCCGATTCATCACTGCACCAACCGAAGCGTATAATTCAATCCACTCTGCGGCTTCTCAAATTTATCGTTCAACAAAGTAAGACTTGTTCCCTCTTTTGACAAAAGAAAATTAAAAACAGTGCCATCGTCGGCAACCAGTTGCCACACCACGGCATCCTTGTCATCGGCCGAACCGCGTTGAGTGAACCGCCTACCGGTATAAGTCACGGTCTCGTCCTTCCCGTTTTCAGCCTCCAAATAAGTCATTGCAAGCACGAATGTCCCGTCCCCGCTATACTCGCGATTACGCACCGTCAGAGTGTAACGTATACCCGGAGTATCGGCTGCCGGCAGTACCCCCTCATAAGTCCGCTCCTGCCAATCGCCCAACGACGAGTCGGCAGCTGCACTATCTTCCCGATATATGACCTCACCCCGCTGTTCGATCGTCCATAAACCATTTATGAAACGCACATTCTTCGTATCGTCGTCCTCCACATTCCAAGCAAAACCGCCCGAAGGCAACGTCCGCCGCTCCAAAATCTCATTCGGTTGCCCGTCGGAGAAAAACAATTCCACTTGGGACGAATCGGGAGAAAAGACGATATAGACCGAACGGTTATCCCCTCGAACCGACTCCGTGCGGATACCCTTCTCGAACACCCGTATACAATCCTGCGACACCTCACTCCACACATATCCGGCAGAGCCTATGCAACCATGCTCGTCTCGGTCGCCACCGAGTAACGCTCTTTGCGGATAAGACACCATTTTCAAAGCCCCCATTCCCTTTTCATACCTTCCCCGGTAAGTAATCTCGGCCGTATCGCCCAGCAGCAATCCGTCGACCCCGCTTCTATCGGTATCGACCGTACTGAACGACAACGTGTCATTGTCGTCGGTAACAATAGTAACCGTATTCATGGTAGCATCACATACAATTCCCCTAGCTTCACCATAATCCGACTTGGACGAACAACCGCACAATAACCCCACGATTGCAAAAGACAATAATAATGTTCTCATATCTTCAAAATTTAATTTTCTTTATTCGATTTCCTACCTCAAAACCCGACAAGGGAAAAATAGAAACAAGACAAAACCGATATTCCTATTCCTCACATCGAGTCATATCCTATATTCGAAAAATCAAATATACACAAATATCTTCCATTCCATACAAACCGGGACATTAAAATCCCCATCTATCCAAAAAGAACAGCTCCCTGCCCGTTTTAGTTTAATAGATGTTCAAGCTCCCACCACCCCAAAAGATATATATTGAAGAGTTAAGATATTCGTTAAAAGTATTTCCCCTCCTCCTCTGCCGTGTCCCGTAACCTTACGGGGTGTTTTGCTATGCAAAATATAGGGAAGGTGGCACGTAGTGACGGAGGGGTTAAGATATTAATTAGGTGATTTCAAGAAGCGATATCGAATACCTTTAATCTTTCTTCCCCGTGTTGCGAAGCAATATAAGAAAACTACCGAAGAAACAAAGGGGAGAGTATATAAAAGAAGAAGCCCCACTAATTATCGACCGATTCATTTTACACCGCCGTAATAAACTTCCGTTCCGTCTGCAAAAAAGCCGTTACAAGTTTTTTGCAACGGCTTTCCAGCGGAGTAAGGGGGATTCGAACCCCCGATACGCTTTTGACGTATACACGCTTTCCAGGCGTGCCTCTTCAACCACTCGAGCATCACTCCCTCGGGTCGATCCCGTAAAAACGGTGGCAAATATAATACATTTTTCGGGTTCGACGAAAGTTTTTACAAAAATAGTATCTCATTTTTACGACAGCCGCCCGAATTACCCCTTGATAATATTTACAGAAAGTACCTTATCGTCCACATGAACATACAATGTGTACACCCCCGGCATCAATCCCGACATAGGAACCAGCACAGAATACTCTCCCTCATCTTCTTCACGACTCGGTGTCCGTCTCAGACAAATTCCCGCACTACTGTGCAAAGTGAACCACACCGAAGCCGAACGAGTAAGTTTATATTTTATTGTCAAGTCACTCTCCACCGGATTGGGCAGATATTCCGCCTCGGTAAAAACATTCTCGATCGGTAGGATCTCCTCCTCAATCGATTCATCGTCGGCACTACGGTCACTCTCCCCACTCAGATAATCGGGCGGATAGTAAAACGATACAGCCGAGAGTATCGTATCGGCCTGTGTACCATACAGCGTGGAAGTCTCGCTCTCGAACACCGGATAACGATTCTGCGGCACATACCAAGCATACGTATCCACACTCACCGACAAGCTGTCTTTGCATATCCTCACATATCGGCGGGCGGTATGTACCCGCAGGGCGTTTCCGAAAGTCTCTCCCGGTAAACTCAATTCACCTTCGGCATCGGCTGTGACAGTCATCGTTCCCCCGACGAAAAGAGGAATACGCTGACCATACCGTCCTGCTCCTTCGAAACGACTCGTCAGAGAATCGCCATAAGCGAAAGGATAACGCAACAAAAGTTCGGGACGAGCATAATCGATATAGAAAGTCGCATTCTCATGTCCCACACACCACAGGCTATCACTTCCTTGTCGGTAATAATAACGGTTACGCCCCTCGCGACCACAAAGAATATCCATATGGGAACTGTCCGGAATAAAATATTCCACGGGAAGTTCCTCCGAAAGGATTTGCATTCCTCGGAAATCCCACCGGCATTTCGTTCCGGCCCTGCCCGGTTCTTGGTACTCGACCAGCATTTTGACGAATGCCTCCCCAGCTTCCAGCCGGTTGCTGTCGGCAGTCAATTCTATTGCCGACAAAACTTGTACAGCTGCAATACCGGCCGTACATAATAAAACACGTATATTCATAACATTTCTCTTTATCCGTTTCATCGCTCTATTCATTCCGATAATGGTACTTATACAATGTCGTAGTTTTCTCCCCCTCTTTCACACGCACCAATCGCCCCACATCATCATACTCATAATAAGTCGTATGCCCCCGAGGATCGGTCGAAGAGGTAATTCCCACCAGCGGCTCATACGTATAAACGGTTACTTGTGCCGACGGCAGTTCCGTACGCAATCGGGCCAGCAACATTCCGTCTGGAATTTCAGCCGCAGCGAAAGCCTCGGCATCCCCTATGATGCTCTCTACTTGCTCCCAAGAGGCATTCTTGATTTCCGCCACCGGGTATTGATAACTATATCCCCACAAGTAAATGGTAGTTAAATCATCGCTCGTTATACACAATGGATTTCCATGAGAATCGTATCTACTGTATTTCGACTTCAAATAAAATGGATTGCTCTCAAACGATATCATAAACTCACTCGGCTTAAACACTTTCGGATAAAATTGCTTATAACTTAACTTTTGAGTGGACAACAATACATTCTCGAATTTTTTCTTGTATTCCTGCCGTTCTATGATAGGAGAGACTATGTTATTTTTTATCATTCCCTTATATGGGTCTTCATTTTTATAAGCATCGGAAAAGGCATATTCATTCTTTATCTCCAACATTTCACCATCACTGGTCGTTTGAACAATACTAATCGGCTTTAAATAAATAGAATCATATGCATAACTTTCATTCTTTACAAAATTACCGTTATCTGTCCACAACGAGTCTATCGTTTCCGATAAAACGGGAGTAGAGGTATCTATCAAATATCGATCTTGAAGGAAAAACGGAAAACTCCTCGAATGTTCAAAACGTCCATAAATAAGATCCAAACGCTCGAATAAATCAGGAGTCAGAATTAAATCGTCTAAATCGGTTGTACTTAAAGAACCTATACGGACAAAAGACGGTGGATAAAACGTTGTTTTTGTTACGCTTAAATTTCTCAATTTGGTGCGACTTAATAATTCATATTCATTTCTTATTATCCTTTCTGACACCCAATTTCCTATTTCGTCCCGTCTTTGAACCAACATCTCTATCAAATTCCCCGATTTCCATCTTCTCCATGTATGCAACCGGGGAAAAGTCAAATCATTATTAGGCCGAGACCTAGTATACAAGTTTCGGTGTTCTTCAAATCGATATACATTCCTACCGATATTTTGTTCGTTCGTACCGATATATTCTATAACTTCGGGATATCTGATTTGGTTTCCTGTTCCCAAAGTTAAAGCTCCGTTCATATCAGATGAATAGAATCTCTTTCTAAATGAAAATTCGTGATAGCGAATAAACCCTTGATTTTCTGTCCTCATTTGAAAAAGAATGCCATCTGCCTCATGAATATAATTTTCTGCACTATCGGGCATCAATTCCAATACACCCGGAGAGTATTCATAACTTCTGCTAGTTTTATTTCCTTTTCCATCATCATTGATAATTCGATGAATCCGTAATCCTCCTCCCGGTTTATTATCTTCCCCATAACGATTCAACTGATATTCAAATTCCGAAAATCCACCGGTAGGATAAACTATTTTTTCTAAAATGTATGCTTGGGCAAAATATTCAGAAGGAGTTCTATCGCAGGACCCGATGGCATAATTATATAACAGACCTTTTTCCAACACACCCCATGCTCCATTTTTTACTTGGTTCCGTTTAAATGTCAAATAAAAATTAGGAACCAAAGACGTATTGTCGTTACAACCATTATAATATCCCCAATAATCCAATGCATTGGTATGTTCCACTTGGGGAAATCGTACATCATTATATTCAAACAAATATCGAGAATCGCACACTCGTCGAGAATCTAAAAACTCAACAGAATTTAATGCATTCCACCGCCCCGATTCGTCAAAAGCGGTTGTGTTGAAACGAACACTTCTTAATAACTCGTTTCTATTATCGAAAATATCTATACTCGAAACTCGCTCTCCTCCATCTATCGAATTAAATACAATTTTCCCCAATGGAAAAATAATCTCCGATATTGTTTTTATATTATACAATAACTCTCTATATCCGTTATATACCAAACATTCTATACTAGACCCAGCATAACTATCTCCAAAATAAGTATGCGTTCCCTGCACATCTTCTATAATCTCATCTCCCTGACGACCATCTTTTATTTCCACAAAATGATTGGGAACCCAAATTTTATACGTAAAACTCCCATTTCGCGATGCATCTCTGTATTTAAAAACAATACTATCTTTTCCGTGGCTCGGCTTTATTCCGGTCAAAAGCCAACTCGACTCGAAATTGCTACCCGTATATTCCACAGCCTTCGATTGCCCGTCTAAGGATTTACCAAATCTATATTGAACTCCTTTATCGTCATAAATATCGATCTTTTGAATAAGATGACCGGCCCACTCGGGTTCTATTTTTAACGAATTATGCGGAAATTTAATTACTTCGTCAAATCTGCCCACAACAAATTTCCCGACGTTATCATTAAACCGATAGGAAAAAATATCATATTCCGAGTCAAGTACCGTATTCACCAACTGCCCGCAAGCCAATCGTTGTAATATTTTGAAATCCTCTTCATCTGTTTCTGTAAGATAGCCCGCCTCCAAAGAATCTACATTAAACATAGGAACCCGCTTGTCTGGTTTCCCCATAATTGTTCGTGACACCAATCCTCCCACATCTATAATCCACCCCGTAGCGACATTCGACAACTGAGTTTCATAAAATTTCACACCTGCATGATGGTATCGCAATGTTATCGGCACCTCTATTCCCTCCATCTTTACAGTATACAATGGTATGGATATATCAGCAATTCCTGTATTATAATTAACCGGATAATCTCCATAAATATGAAATGCGGCAGCCCTCGGAGATGGAGGAATAATGGGTCTATCCTCCGGCAAACTTTGTTGATTTTGGCCGATTATACAGAAAAATGGGAATACGACTAGCACAATTATAATCCTAATATTTTTCATATTCAATTATACTAAATTGTGATTATACACTTCTACATGTTATCCTTTAATATCAGGCTTCCGCAAAGACGCTTCGCCCTCGGTGATCGATCCTTGTTCCTCTATTATTCGCTTTCGCAGTTTTCCTTTTTAGTCCTGTAATAACACGACATTTCTCTTTTCCTATAATCATCTTCTTGCTTTGAAACTGGTTTTCATCTGATTTTTTAATTGTAAGGGGTGTCTAATTTTACTGTTCAGATAGTTTTCTAATATTGTATGCCCATAATTCTAAATCAATAGACATAGTTTTATTGGTCATAAATGAACGAAATTCACCAAAACGTCCGTTGTCGTCCTTTATTACAAAATAAGGCAATCGTCTAAATGTAAGATTCATACCGTTTGAACTTTCAATAATAAGTGACAATAATACCGAAATACAAAACTGAACTAACAACAATAACGCGATTTCATATTTGCGATTTACCACTTTTCGTAAAACAAAAAACAATAAAAATAGAATACCAATAGAAAGATTGTGCCGACAGAAAAACTCTCATTCGATAGTTTTTCTTTTTATTCTTTTGAATAACCAGAAAATTGCGAAAATCGTATTTATTGCTATTCCAAAATATATTATAAAATACTGTTCTTTTGATAAACAAGGGGGACAGTCTATATTATATAAACAGGGTTCACACATTGGTTGATAGTATCTGAATAACAGAAACAAGATCAAATCAATTAAAAAAAGTTTGAACAAATGACTTTTAAAAATCTAATTCTTGGGGAGGTTCGTGTTGATTTCATATTTAAATTCCTTTCCTTTGTTTTAGGGTTTTGTATCCATTTATCGTATGCTTTTATAGCCTCTTTAAGAATGCCGTCTATATTCCTTTGTTCAACTTTTCTTGTTCGAGATTTCGGAAATTATTAACGAATGAGTTTATTTATTGTTTTTGAGTATCCTGATATCACCGTATATGTTATTGATCAATAACATATACGGTGATTAGCCCCGATTGCTCATCTTGTGTAATCTCTGAAATCTGAATACTTTTTTTTCTTAATCGGAGAACACTCATTACATCTTCCTTTGTTTTTACTTCCTTATTATTATATATATATAACACTTTCATTTTGCCCAATTCACAATTTAAATTTGTAACATGATCCATAATATATTTATTCACAAAGAGAAAACCGTCTTTCGCCTTTTTAGTACGGACATGTACTTCTCTTCTTTTGTGAATGGAATCAATTACTTGCGAAATTTTAAAATCTGACGTTTTAAGTTTATCGTAGTACGTGCTAACAAAAATATCAGGAATCGATTTTTGAGACAAGTTATCAACATAAATACATAGCTCGTAGGAATTGTATTGCTCATTTCCTGCAATTCTTGTTTGAGCATTTAGTCTACAAAAAACATTTAAACAAATCAATATCAAATAAATATATACTTTCATATTCATTTTGTATAATTAGTTTTTATTGTCTTACTATGATTTAAATCATATGGACGAACAGGAAGTCCGATTGTTCTCCTTACATAGTTTTCAAAATCAATGACAGCTCCTCTAAAATTAATATTGGTAGTATTCCGTTCTCCTATTTCGTGAAACAACGTAGAAGTAGTATTTTGTTGGACATTTTGGCTTGGAAAGCCTAACCCATCTGCGGTAATTTGAATTTGGTCTAACGTAACATCCACACTTCTCACACTTGGAGCAATGATAATCAAATTATCTGTTTTGGAATACAAACCTCCTCCATATTCCTTCACTATATCGACAGATTTTACTTCATCGTTAACTGTTATATTGTAATTATCAGCATAAACCACAGACGTAACTTGTTTGTCATTCATTGCTTTATTTAATCCTTTGAAGGCTTCCTTTTGGTCTTTTGTCATTTCTTTGGTAAAATCTTTTGTTTTCCCGTCAAGTTGTAATGACCCATTATCGTTGAAAGAAAGCATATTTATTCTATCGCCAAAAACATTTTGCAAGTCATTTCTAAATTGCTCTTGATACTCTTTGGCTACTTGTACTTCTCTCCCGTCCGGGTCTACATAATTCACCGGATTATTATTACAATAGGCATAGGGCGAGATAGAGTAATATTTCTCGCAGAGAGGATCCATCGTCATAAATCGGCAGAGGGCGGGATAATACATACGAGCATCGAAGTCGTAACTGTCATAGCCGTGCAGCTCTATAAACTCCTTTCCTCCGTATTTATACGGCTGTTCTTCGGGCTGGTAATGGGCTTCATAAGGAAGACCGAAAGGATAGTATTGCATACGTTGGTAGGTGACGGTATGCTCTATGGGTTTTGGGCGAATAGGTGGTTTATCTCCGCCTATCGCCCCCCGGTTCGTCAAGGAAAAAGGAGGTTCCACTGGTATTAGTTTTGCTACCGCACTGCCGTAGACGGTGCGGATATTCCCTTGATAATCCCGCACGAAGTACCGGAAATCTTGTTCCGAACAATCCAAATAGCCGTCGCCGTTATGAATTCGTATCAGGGTATCGCTCTCGAAATCGGCTCCCGCATATTCCAAAGAACCCCGACGTGCCGTAACATGACTGCTCATGGCCGCAGTCCCCGATGTACTGCCGAAGGTCTGACCCGCGGGGATAACGACTGTTGTCAGTGGTGTGAGGTATTTACTGCCGGTTCTCTTGCCGTCGGCGGTGTAATAATTCACGATAGCCGACCCGTTGCGGAACTGCACGGTGTCGGGCTGGTTCAGCAAATTGTATCGTATGCTCTTCATAGGTATGTGGGCTAATCTCTTGGATAGGTAGGTCATTTTCCAGTTAAAACAATATTCGATGGTTTGAAAAAATATCTTTCTTCAAGCTGCATCTTTAAAAATTGAGTGAGTTCACTCTCCTTCATAAGGACAATCCTTTCGGAATAAAAATTTGATTCCGGATCTGTTTTGACAATAAAATATGAAAATGTCTCACCGGGTGCAATTTTTTTAATAAACGAATATCCTGTATTGACGGGTAGTTCGTCTAATATGCAATCACCCATCAGATGCAGATAACTGAAATCGCCATGTGCCTGTAAAAAGAATTCGCGCATCAACAGAAGGTTCGATTTATTCTTTATCGGCTCCAATGACACCCAAGTTATATACCCTTCGTTTGAATGATTTGTCATTCGATACTCATCTACAATCTCATGCTGATTGGTGAATCCATTGACATATCTCAACGATACGGTATCAATCTCTATTGGACTCTGTGCATTTAAATTCATAGCACAAAACATGAAAAACGAGAAAAATATATAGACCATTGTTTTCATCACTCTTGCATATTTTTAATAGTTTCCTTTTTAGAATTGATAATCATTTCCATTAAAGTTTTATTTTCTTCAATCCATTGTCCATTAACAGATTGATCTCTTCCTCCTATGGAGTTCGTCGGTCGCCGTAGTCTTTTGTCTTTATCAAATTCCCGGACTCGTCGTAATATTTCCACTCCCCGATTTCCCAAATCTCAATCTCAAACTCTTCGTCACACACCATATATCCTTCGCTCTTAACGGCTCCACTTGGATAATAATCAATACTATGACATTTATATTTACAGAAAATTCGGCAATACCCCGTATATATACTGTCCTTATTGAGTTCTATCGAATCAATGGTACAACGTAATTCTCCTTCATCTCCAAACATATACCATGTGCCAGATATATTATCCGCTGTGTATTCCCCAAACAGAAATAATTTATTACGATAAAAACGCTTGTATAATCCATCTTTTTTACCACCTTTATAATATAGATCATATACGAATCCTCCTCCGACAGAATCTCTCCAATAGCCTTCCCTCTGCCCCAAATCATTCACCCGATTCATCGGAATCTTACGGCCGATTCCAAAAATGCCTGTCGCCACACAACCGGCAAAAAACAGCAATAGCACGCTCTTTTTCATAATTTCCTATTTTTAATACGACTAAAAAATGATTCTCTCGTTCCATTCAGAATAAAATTAAAAGCCGGCAACCGGTTTACGTTCACGGGTTCCGATAGAGATCTCGAAACCGTGACGCTTACCGTATTGTTCTTTTGGTCTTCTGCTTCAAAATGCCCTATAAAACGGTCCCAGCTATTTATGTCGACCAACAGGCATCCTGCCGATATAGGTCTTTTTTTAGTAATCATTCCTGTAAGATTATTTATTCCAGGCTTGTGTATATTAATACCCACTGCGTATGTCCGGCCATCGGTATATGCCGGATTTTCGTATCCTAATTCTATTCTCCCGCTACCGTCGGTATCCTCCATTCGCAAAGCCGTATAAGCCCCCTTATGCTTGCCTACTTTCGCATGATAAGTACCTTCGGGAACCGTAGCATAGTCGCTTCCCGAAGGATTCGTACAGGCCGCATATGTCTCGGTCGTTCCGTCTGCCAAATAAACCGTGGCAGTAGAAGATCCTATATTATAGCCGTTATCCTTGTCAAAAGTTTTGTTATCTGAAAAAAATATGGCCTGCGCATACAAACCCTGCAATAAATTACCGTCTACATCATAAGATTTATCTTCATCTACCCACTCATATCCTGTAAAAATCACCTCTCCTTCTATTCTGTCATAAGTCAATCGCCACGATTCCCCGTCCGGGTCTACATATTTTACCGGATTGTTATTACAGTAAGCATAAGGTGAGATGGAGTAATATTTTTCACAAAGAGGATCCATAGTGGTGAATCGGCAGAGAGCCGGATAATACATACGAGCATCGAAGTCGTAACTGTCATAGCCGTGCAGCTCTATAAACTCCTTTCCTCCGTATTTATACGGCTGTTCTTCGGGCTGGTAATGGGCTTCATAAGGAAGACCGAAAGGATAGTATTGCATACGTTGGTAGGTGACGGTATGCTCTATGGGTTTTGGGCGAATAGGTGGTTTATCTCCGCCTATCGCCCCCCGGTTCGTCAAGGAAAAAGGAGGTTCCACTGGTATTAGTTTTGCTACCGCACTGCCGTAGACGGTGCGGATATTCCCTTGATAATCCCGCACGAAGTACCGGAAATCTTGTTCCGAACAATCCAAATAGCCGTCGCCGTTATGAATTCGTATCAGGGTATCGCTCTCGAAATCGGCTCCCGCATATTCCAAAGAACCCCGACGTGCCGTAACATGACTGCTCATGGCCGCAGTCCCCGATGTACTGCCGAAGGTCTGACCCGCGGGGATAACGACTGTTGTCAGTGGTGTGAGGTATTTACTGCCGGTTCTCTTGCCGTCGGCGGTGTAATAATTCACGATAGCCGACCCGTTGCGGAACTGCACGGTGTCGGGCAGATTCAGCAAATTGTATCGTATGGCGACAATATCCCGGTCGAGGTCAGCCGTCATATTTCCGTTGGAGTCGTAAAAATAATCGAGTCCGTTATGATTATAGTCCCGATATTCTTTCATGTCGTATCGCCCCTGTTCTCCCACCATATCGGTAATCTCTACTACCCTATTCCCTTCATAAAACCAGTTCATCTCGTCTATCATTCCGCCCCTTCCCCCATTGCGATACAAATTTACCATATTACCATGCTTGTCATATTCATATTCGACATGATAACGGCCGCTGGAAAAATCACTGCCTGTCACCGAATAGGCCGAAGCCAGCCGGTCGTAGGCATCATAAGTGAAGCGATAGCCGTTCACAATCGTGTCGGTATCGGTGCGATATGTCCAATTCATCGCCGATATATTTCCGTTATAACGAACTTTCCCATAGTTTCCCATAAAGTTTTCGTAATACAAATTCTGTACAAAATCGACATCTTCTATCCGAGTGATCCAACCCTGCAAATTATACCGATATTTAGCATGCGTCAGTCCTCCGTCGATACTTTTGCTGGATATCCGTCCCAACTCGTCGTATTCATATATCCAATCGGTAGACAAAGAGTCGTTAACCGCATAATCGGTGCGGGTGAGGCGTCCCGAGCGGTCATAAGTATTTTCTACGGACTCCGATACCGATAAACGCCCCCGGGAATCCAAATGTTCCGTGTATGATTTAAGAATATTTCCCGAAAGGTCGCATTGAGCATAAGTCATTTCATAATCACCCGATACATGCCGAGTGCGTGTCTGTACGGGATTTCCATATTCATCGTAATAATAAACGGTAATCGCATATTTGCTCCTGTCCGTCAAGTCGAACACCTGCGTCCCGGTCAGCAAACCTTTGGCCGAGGAATAAGCCGCACCATATCCCTCCTTACTCCGATAGGCAAGCTGCGAAGCTGCCGTCCCCTCGATGTACAAAAAAGAATAGTCGTCGTAATAATTGACCGTGAGCAACCGGTAATCATTGGCGGCAGGCAGCAGAATCCTGAGGGTATAACCCATACCCGGCCACGCAGTATAACTATCGGCACGTTCCTCGACAAACAATTTTTCTTTACAATACTGGCGCAAGTCTCCGGGGCTGCGAAGCGGATTCGCCTCATAAGTATACAGCACTCGGGAGAGGGCATCATATTTGGTTATGGTCCAGAGACTTTCGCTCTGTTGATTGCCGTCCTGACTCATGACCAACCGATTAGCCCTATCGTAAATCATCTGTATCGATTTACAACCGGGCAAACGCTTCCCTATGCAGTTCCCCCGGTCGTCGTATTTATAGAGATAGGCATACTGTTGCAAAAGAGTGTGGCTGTCGGGATAATTGCCGGTATTATACATTCCGTCCACAGCCATCGGGGGCAGTACGTAGCACAGCCTGCCGTGGTCGTCATAAATGTAGTAAGTGTCATAACCGTTTCCCTGACGGGTCATAACCACTCGACCCGATTTATCGGTGAAACTCTCTTGCCAAATTCCGTCCTCGTCGGTTTCGCGAGTAACATAAAGAGCACCCGGGGTATACCGCCCCACTCGTTGTACCCCATCGGACGAAATTCGGAAAAGAACGACCTCTCCTGCCGTATTGCACCGATATGCAGCAGTCTTCGGGTGAGCGTTCCAAACAGCTCCGGGATTTTTCACACCGACTGTCCGGCTCAACGGTGAGTTTTCGTACAAAGTCTCCCGATAGAGATATGTGTCTCCATAATAACTTTGAGCCGTCTGCCCGTATGTAGAAGGATTCACATAACAGCCGTTGTTCCCCGATACGGGTGTGGGAAGCCCTTGACGATATTCTCTCCCGGCCTCGTCGTAACTAACCGTGGACAGCAGGTCGGCGCCCGTTGCCGTGAAACCCACTCGGGAAGTCTGTTCGGGACGACCCAGCCCGTCATAATAGACCACGGTCGCAAGCGCCTGCGAAGCCCCTTCGGCAGTTATCCGGCCGTCCTCTATATTCGCCGACGTACTACCGCCGGGAAGAACGACCTCCACGATATAATTCTTTTCAGACGACAAACTCAAAGGAATATCGACGGCAGCCGACACTATCGCCGACATGGGTGACAAAAAGAGTATAGACAAACTCATTGAAAAGCGGAGGGGTCTTTTCATAGTATCGTGATTTTGTGTCTCTCCGTAAATTTATGCTTTTTTTTACATTTCCCCAAATATTTCACGCCTTTTTTTCATGCCTCGGCTCCAAACGACTGTTTTAACCCTCTTCAAACAAAATTCGGGAATTATTTTCGAGGAAAGCCCGATGAAACACATTCCCCCTATACATAGCATGAAAGCCGGCTCTTCCCATTATCCGGGAATCACCCTTCTCCGAACAATCGCACAGCATTGGCCGTGGTAGCCTCCTCCACCTCGGCAGTCGTAATATCCAGAATTTCGGCTATTCGCTTTGCCATATAAGGCAAATACGAAGGTTCGTTCCGCTTGCCTCGATAAGGCACGGGAGCCAAATACGGAGCATCGGTTTCGAGCAATATACGCCCGATGCCTACTTCTCGTACCATATCTTCGAGATGAGCGTTCTTGAAAGTAACGATGCCGTTTATCCCGAAATAATAGTCACCGGTTCCCCTCAGCAGACGCACCTGTTCGGCCGACCCCGTGAAACTGTGGAACACCCCTCGGAATGCCGGCACTCTGCCCGACTGCAACAGAGCCAATATTTCGTCGAATGCCTCCCGGCAATGAATAATCACCGGCAAACCCGACTCTGCCGCCCACCCCGTCTGCATCACAAAAGCCTCTTTCTGCTCCTCGGCATAGGTCTTGTCCCAATACAAATCGAGCCCTATCTCACCCACGGCGCAATACTCCCCGGAGAAAAGCAGCTCTCTCACCTGTCCAAGTCGCTCCCGATAATCGGCCTCCACCGACGTGGGGTGTAGCCCCATAGCCATACGGCAATAACCAGGAAACAAATCGTTCGTGGCATGCATGGCTTGCACCGTGTCGAAATCGACATTGGGCAATATCACTCGTTCGACTCCCGCTTCACGGGCGCGGCGCACCACCTCGACACGGTCTTCGTCAAACTCTTCCAGATAAATATGCGTGTGAGTATCAATCATCTTCGGGTCGCTTTTCTCCACTGCGATAATAATATACTACGCCGTAAGCCCGGCAACGGTTCAAACGGATTTCGGCAGGGAGATCGGCGTAATACGTTTCCACCTGATTCCACAAATCCAAGATAATCCGGTCCGCCTCCTCGCGCAAGGCATCCAATCCCGACTGGGAACGAGTCGTATTCAGTTTATAATTCTGTTGTTCCCGATAGGCTTCCTTGAAAATATCGTAATGCACGGTCACTTTCGCGATCGTAGGGTTATAAATAGGTGCGCCTCCGTGCGACACCCGTTCGCGTTCCCCCTCGATGAGACGTTCTCCCCAAACGAGAATGTGCTTCTCGCCGGTCAGCTCGGGCACGGCAAAATCTTCGGGGTCGAGCCCGTAAAACAACTTGTGTTCCTTACGCACCTCGTTACGCAACACCGCCAAATTAAGCACCTGTATGAAATGCGAGATGTACAACCGGGCCGTCTTCAAATGCGACTGATATTGTCGGTTGGCCTCGGCCTGAGCCGTATAGCAATACTGGAACTGCTCGACGGCACTTTTGAAACGTCTCAAAAGAACGCGGGCCTCGTTCAGCGTTTTATACGAAGCCGCCTGCTTGTCCACATCGCACTCGTGCTCCATCGCCACCGCTTTTTCGAGAGCGGCAAGGCGGGCTTTGTCTGTATTCGGTAACCGGCGGTAAGGCATTGTTTCTGAAAAATTTTAGTGATCTCGTTTTATCAATGAATTCGCCAAATCGTATAAGGGCTGCTTTGCCGCTTCGTCCACTCCGATTTGCCGCAAAGCCTCTATCGCCCGACGACTGTATTCGTCGACCTGCCGCAGACACAAATCGCCTGCACCGACACGGTCGTACAACGCCGTCACAGCAGCTATCTTCTCGGAAGGATCGTATTCGGCTGCGCTCAACCAGCGGGACAACTCCTCGGCATCTTTCCCTTCAACCCGTTGCCGGGCATTGATGAGCATATACGCTTTCTTGTTATTCAGAATATCGCCTCCTATCTTTTTCCCGAAACGGGCAGGGTCGCCATACACGTCCAACCAATCGTCCTGCAACTGGAACGCCAGTCCCAAAGACTCGCCGAAACGGTAGATACAATCCGCATCCGTCTCGCTCGCTCCGCCTATAATCGCCCCTATCTTCAACGCTCCCCCCAACAGCACGGCTGTTTTCAGGCGAATCATCTCGATATATTCCGCTTCGGTCACATCGTCCCGACGCTCGAATTCCATATCGTATTGCTGACCCTCGCAAATTTCAAGAGCCGTTTTCAGGAACAACTCGACGACAGCCCCCGTGTGCGGAGCCTCTGTGCGGGCGATATAACGGAAAGCGATGATCTCCATAGCATCGCCCGAAAGTATGGCCGTATTCTCGTCCCACACCTTATGCACCGTGGGTTTACCCCGGCGCACGTCGGCTTTGTCCATCACATCGTCATGCAACAGCGTGAAGTTGTGAAACACTTCCAACCCCATCGCCGCATTCAATGCCCGACGATAATCGCCCGCAAACATCTCGCAAGCAAGCAACGTCAACAACGGCCTCACGCGCTTACCGCCCAACGACAACTCATAACGCACGGGAGCATACAATCCATCGGGTTCGGCGGCATATTCTATCTTCGAAAGTTCAGCTTCTATCGCATCGAAATATCTTTGCAGTTTTTCCATAAACTACTTGAAAATTTTTATGTTTTACATAGAACAGAGTTCAAAATTAACGATTTCCATCGATTCGAGCAAACATAACTCACAATATAATACGAATAAAGTTCCGATACAAACTCGTTCCGCCACATACTTTATTGTCCTTTTTCCCGTTAATAAATCATCGGGAACCATTCTGCCGAAAGCAAAATTCAATCACGCGACTTTCTGCCGACCGGGAATTTTGGCTATCTTTGAAACCCGAAAACAATTATGACACATACGTTTCGATATATAACGGTTCTTCTGGCGACTGTCACTACATGCTTCGCCGGGAGGGGACAAGAGGGGAAAAGCTCGTTCGACTTTCTCAATATCCCCACCTCTACCCACGCCTATACGTTGGGAGGAACCAATATATCCGTCATCGACGAAGATATAAACCTCGTCAATCAAAACCCGGCTCTGATGGGACCCGAATCGGATTTACAACTCGGGCTGAACTACATGAAATACGTCGGGGAAATCAATCTGGCAGGAGCCACTTTCGGAAAGGCGGCCGGAGAACGGGGAGCATGGGCGGCCGGCATACAATACTACGGGTACGGCAAAATGAAAAGTGCCGACGAAACCGGCGTGATCACCGGTGAATTTTCACCCAAAGACATCGTCTTCAACGGTATCTACGCCCACGACATCACCACGACCTTGCGGGGTGGAGTCAATGCCAAAGTCATCTACTCCTCTTACGAACAATACACCTCTTGGGCGCTTGCCGTCGATCTCGGCCTCAACTACTACAACGCCGACAACGACCTCTCGCTCTCGCTGGTAGCACGCAATCTGGGTGGACAAATCAAACGTTACAACGACACTTTCGAACGCATGCCGTTCGATTTGCAGATAGGCTATACGCAAAGCCTCGAACATGCGCCCATACGGGTATCGGTCACCGCTCGTAACCTCACAAGGTGGAAACTTCCCTACCCCGCCATCGAAAGCAGCTCTTACACCGGGAGCGATGAAATCGTTGAAAAAAGCGGATTCGTGGACAACCTTTTCCGCCACCTCATTTTCGGCGTGGAGTTCCTGCCCACCGACCGCATTTACATAGGAGTGGGGTACAACTACAAAACCCGCACCGACATGCGCACCGCTCACCGTAACTTTCTCTCCGGATTCAGCATAGGTGGCGGAATCAAAGTCCGCATGTTCGGCATAGGTGTCGCCCTCGCACAACAACACACGGGAGCGACCACGCTCATGGTCAACCTCTCGACCAATCTTTTCGAATTCAAAAAATAAATGCTTATGAATAAACCTGAACCTCGGATAATCATCGCCGTCGACGGCTTCTCTTCGTGTGGGAAAAGTACGATGGCGAAAGCTCTTGCCCGGAACATAGGCTACATTTATATCGACAGTGGCGCGATGTACCGCGCCGTCACCCTCTACTGCCTCGACCACGGTCTCATCGACGGCGACACGGTCGATACCGATACGCTGAGGTCCCTCATGGACGACATTCAAATCGATTTCCGCCCCGATCCCGAAACGGGTATGACACACACATTCCTAAACGGAATCGACGTAGAGCGTGAAATTCGCTCCATGCGAGTATCCGACAAGGTAAGCCCCGTTAGTGCCATACCTTTCGTGCGCACGGCGATGGTCGCCGCACAGCAAAAGATGGGCGGACGGAAAGGCATCGTCATGGACGGGCGCGATATAGGCACGACTGTATTCCCCCATGCCGAACTGAAAATATTCGTCACGGCCTCGGCGGAGACTCGGGCACAACGACGCGTCGACGAACTGAGGGCGAAAGGTATCGATGTCGATTTCGACGAAGTGGTCGCCAACATCAACAAACGCGACCACATTGACCAGACCCGTAAAGAAAGTCCTTTGCGCAAAGCCGACGATGCCATAGAACTCGACAATTCCCACATGACAATCGCCGAGCAGGACGCATGGCTCATGACCCGGTACAAAGAAACCGTCAAAAAACTTCGATAAACCACCCGCAAAGGTAGAAAGGAGACAGGTTATGGCACGCATAGAAATAGACGAACATTCGGGTTTCTGCTTCGGTGTAGTCACGGCTATCCGCAAGGCCGAAGAAGAACTCGACCGCACCGGACGACTCTACTGCCTCGGCGACATCGTACACAACAGCAACGAGGTGGAACGACTCAAAGCCAAAGGGCTCATCACCATAGACCACGAGCAACTCAAACAGTTGCACGACGTGAAAGTATTGCTGCGAGCCCACGGCGAACCTCCCGAAACCTACCGAATCGCCGCCGAGAACAACATCGAAATCATTGACGCCACCTGCCCTGTCGTGTTGCAACTGCAACGTAAAATCAAAACCGCATACGATTCCAACCCTCCCGGAGAGGCGCAAATCGTTATCTACGGCAAAACCGGACACGCCGAAGTCAACGGACTGGTGGGACAGACCCACGGCAAAGCCGTCGTCATCGAGGGAGACAAAGACCTCGACAAGATAGACCTCCGCAAAAAACTGTTGCTCTATTCCCAGACAACTAAGTCGGTAGAAGGTTTCCGCCACATCGTCGACGAGATAAAACAGCTGAAACCCGATGGACAATTCGAATCGTTCGACACCATCTGTCGGCAAGTCGCCAACCGCATTCCCAATATCAGGGAGTTTGCCCGCCGACACGACCTTATCCTGTTCGTTTGCGGGAAAAAGAGCTCCAACGGACGGGTGCTTTTCGGAGAATGCCTGCAAGTCAATCCCCAATCCCGACTCGTTTCCGACATCAGCGAAATAGACCCCACATGGCTCGAAGGAAAAGAGAGCATAGGTATCTGCGGAGCTACCTCCACCCCCCGCTGGCTCATGACCGAAGTCCAAGAATACATAACCCGGTTATTGGAAACGACCGGCTCTACTGCCACCCGATGACCGACCGTATTTCTGTGAATACCCAAAAGCAAGCATAATCCGGCTCAGCCCGGATAAGTTTACTTCGATACTCTACACAAAAATAGATTCTACCCCTACCTTTCATTTTGGTAAATAGTTTATCAAAATGAAAGGCATTTGCGCTCCGAAAAACCGACTATCACCATAATAATCAACAATTTAATCATATCCCCACAAAAATGGTCTGCCATTTGTCGTGCAAGAGATATGAAACTCTACATCATATCAAACAGACTGCCGGTCAAGGTAAGCGAAAAAAACGGAACGTTTTCATTCACCCGAAGCGAAGGCGGACTGGCAACGGGGCTCGATTCTCTTCAAACTGCTTACGAAAAGCATTGGATCGGGTGGCCGGGAATTTGTGTGGATAATGATAGCGACAAACAAGCGATCGGGGAAAAATTGGAAGAACTAAACTTTCACCCCGTATTCCTGTCCGACACCCAGATAAAAAATTATTACGAAGGTTACAGCAACAGTACCATCTGGCCGCTGTGCCACTATTTCTTTGCCTATACATTGTACAAGGACACTTTCTGGCAAGCCTACCGAGAAGTAAACAAGCGATTCTGTGAAACCATCTGCCGGCTGATAGGCCCCGAAGATAAAGTATGGGTACAGGATTATCAACTGATGTTATTGCCCGGTATGCTTCGAGAAGCCGTTCCCGACTTGTGCATAGGCTATTTTCATCACATACCTTTCCCGTCCTATGAACTCTTCCGCATATTGCCCGAACGGGCCGAGATTCTCAAAGGTCTGTTAGGAGCCGATTTCATAGCTTTTCACACTCACGACTACATGCGACACTTTATCAGTGCGGTAGAACGCGTGCTGCGCATGAATTTCAAATTGGACGAAATACAGTTAGGCAATCGGGTCGTACGAATAGATGCCCTTCCTATGGGGATTAATTACGACCTGTACCACAATGCTTCTACACAACCGGAAGTCCGTCAAGCGGTCGACCGCACGAGAAAACTGTTCGGAGATCACAAGTTGATTCTCTCCGTGGACCGCCTCGATTACAGTAAAGGAATCCTGCACAGGCTGCGAGGCTTCGCCGCCTTCCTCGAACATCACCCCGAATATCATGGCAAGGTCGCTTTGGCTATGATCATAGTCCCCTCGCGCGACCACGTAGGCAGTTACGCCCAATTAAAGACCAAAATAGACGAAGAAATAGGCTCCATCAACGGGGCGTATTCTACGATGGATTGGACTCCGGTATATTATTTCTATCACGGATTTTCTTTCGAGGAACTGACAGCCATGTACCACATGGCCGACATAGCGCTTGTGACACCCCTCCGGGACGGAATGAACTTGGTAGCCAAAGAATATGTAGCCGCCAAAAGCGAAAATCCCGGTGTATTGATTCTCAGCGAAATGGCAGGAGCAGCCGTCGAATTGACCGACGCTCTGTTAATCAATCCCAATGACACGGGACAAATCGAACGGGCAATTTGTCAAGCATTGGAAATGCCCGTAGAGGAACAGTTGCGACGGCTGCAAAACATGCAGAAAATCATCTCGACCCAAACCGTCGACAAATGGGCTGCCGACTTTACCGACGAGTGGAACGATATTTGCCGCAAGAACATCTCCTTCCGCAAAAAACAGATTACAGCAAACGCGATAGGCACTATCAAACAAGAGTACAATAGAGCGAAAAAACGGCTCATTCTTTTGGACTACGACGGAACATTGGCGGCTCTCAAACCCCGCCCCGAAGATGCCGAGCCGACACCCGAACTCATAGAAACGCTACAAAAACTTTGTGAAGACTCCGACAACCACATCGTTATCAATAGCGGGCGCGATCATTTCACATTGGAAAAATGGCTGGGGAACCTTCCGGTCTCGATAGCTGCGGAGCACGGAGCATTCTATCGGGAAAACGGGCTATGGCACAAAAACATCAACAAACCGGTATGGAGCGCAGGTTTGTTATCTATCCTCAAACTATTCGTAGCGAAAACACCCCGTTCGCGTCTGGAAGTCAAAGAAACCGCTATCGCATGGCACTATCGGGAAAGCGATGCTTGGCTGGGAACTTTGCGTGCCCAACAATTAGCCAACGAACTTGTTTCTATCTGTATACAACAGAAATTGCAAATCATTCAGGGAGACAAAGTAATCGAAATAAAATCGCCCGACTACAACAAAGGCTCGGAAGTTTCCCGCCAGCTCAAAAAAGAATATTACGATTTTATTTTGGCTATCGGCGACGACACCACCGACGAAGATATGTTCAAGGCCCTGCCCAAAAATGCGGCAACCATAAAAGTGGGTTACGTCTCCGAAACCGCCAGATACAACTTGCCATCGCAGGAACAAGTCCTCCCCTTGTTGCAAACATTGGTAAATATTTCGGGTGAGTCATCGACCAACGATAAAGTCCGAAAAGGATTGAACTCCGCATTACATTTCTTTAAAGAACTACTAAACTTAAAATAAAACCGATGAATAACCTCAACTATGGTGTAATTGGAAACTGCCGGACGGCAGCGCTCATATCAGAAAAAGGGAATATCGAATGGTTGTGTTTCCCCGACTTCGATTCGCCCTCTATCTTCGCGGCACTGCTCGATAGGGACAAAGGCGGTTGTTTCGGATTCGAAGTGTCGAACGAATATCACATCTCGCAATCTTATGTACCTCATACCAATATACTATCCACCCATTTCTCTTCCGACGAAGGAGAATTTGTCGTGCTCGACTTCATGCCGTGCTACCGTTCCTATGAAAAAGAGCACTATCTGCCCGCAGAAATATATCGTTATATCCGTTGGATAAAAGGGACACCCCGGTTTAAAGTAAATTACAATCCGGCTCCCGATTATGCACGGGGAAAAGTCATACACAACATTACCGACGAATACATCGAAACTTATTCTTCGTCCGAGAACAAAGACCGACAATACCTATACTCTTCCCTGTCTTTACAAGACATCGAACAAAAAAAGGAAATCACGCTCCAACGAGATGAATTTTTCCTGCTGTCATACAACGAAAAGGTGATTCCGATAGACATTGAACGGGAAAAGCTCGAATATTGCCGCACATTGGTCTATTGGCTCAACTGGACGAACCGGACTAAAAAATACTCGCTCTACAACGACGTTATAGAACGAAGTCTGTTAGTATTGAAGTTAATGTCTTATTACAACGGAGCCGTATTGGCGGCACTCACTACGAGCCTGCCCGAAACCGTCGGCGACGTCCGCAACTGGGACTATCGTTTTTGTTGGTTGAGAGATGCATCCATGTCCATCGAGACCCTCTTCCAAATCGGGCATGCAGGAGCGGCTCGCAGATTTATGAAATTCATTCAATCCACCTTCGTCGCCAAGCACGAGTCTTTTCAAATCATGTATGGCATTCGCGGAGAAAGGCAATTAAAAGAAATCATTCTGGACCACCTTGACGGATATAAAAACTCCAAACCGGTGAGAATAGGAAACGATGCCTATCACCAAAGGCAAAACGACTCGTTCGGTTATCTCATGGACTTGATCTACCAATACTATCGACTCATGCCGGGGACGTTAGACGAGATAGAAGACATGTGGGAAATGGTGAAGAGCATTCTCGCCACAGTCGAAGAGGAATGGAGAGAACCAGACAAAGGAATCTGGGAAATCAGAGGGGAAAGCCAGCATTTCGTCTCCTCGAAAGTAATGTGCTGGGTCGCTTTGGATCGGGGAACGAAAATCGCCAATATGCTAAAAAAATACAAATATATCGAACGCTGGCAGAAAGAAGCCGACAAGATAAAAACCGATGTGATGACCCACGGCTGGAAAGAAAAAATCCACAGTTTTTCCCAGACCTACGAAAACACGGCCTTAGATTCCTCCCTACTCCTCATGGAGCCCTACGGCTTCATCGAAGCGAACGACATTCGTTATCACCAAACAGTGAAAGCCATAAAAAAAGCGTTGTTACACAAAGGCTTGATGTACCGATACAACAGCAAAGACGACTTCGGACTACCCTCCTCGGCATTCACGATATGCACCTTTTGGCTCGTGAGGGCTCTTTTCGTCATAGGAGAAAAAGAAGAGGCCCGCTGCCTGTTCGATGAAATACTGAAATGCTCCAATCACTTGGGTCTGTTCAGCGAAGATTTGGACTTCGACACCAAAGAACAATTAGGGAATTTCCCCCAAGCCTATTCCCATCTGGCTCTGGTAAACACGGCCATTCTATTTGCAGAAGAAGACAAGAAATTATCGTTCATTCGACCCTAAAAAAACAGAAAAGAGGCGGTATTACGAAAACATTTCTTCACAATATCGTCATCTCTACTGTACCGGTATTTGACTTTTAATTTCTATATTTGCCCAAAAAGCAAAAATAGGAGAAGGTGCAGCATAAAATTAGCGCAAGCTCTTTTTTCTACATTCACCTTTCACTATCTTTGCTATCAATTAAACAATATAGGTTATGTCGCAAATTAAATGTGTAGGTATTTTAACTTCCGGTGGCGATGCTCCCGGAATGAATGCGGCCATTCGCGCGGTAACTCGTGCAGCCATCTACAACGGATTCGAGGTAAAAGGTATTTATCGAGGTTATAAAGGTTTGATTACGGGAGAAATAACCCCTTTCAAAACGCAAAATGTAAGTAACATCATACAGTTGGGAGGTACGATATTGAAGACAGCCCGCTGTCAAGAATTCAAAACGCCCGAAGGACGAAAAGTCGCTTACGACACACTCGTCAAAGAAGGCATAGATGCCCTTGTCGTAATCGGAGGAGACGGAACATTGACCGGTGCGCGCATTTTCGCCACCGAATACAACTATCCCATCGTAGGATTGCCAGGAACGATAGACAACGATCTCTATGGAACCGACACCACGATCGGATACGATACGGCACTGAACACCATTATGGATGCCGTCGATAAAATACGCGATACCGCAACGTCCCACGAAAGACTTTTCTTTATCGAAGTCATGGGTCGCGATGCCGGATTCCTCGCTTTGAACGGAGCCATCGCTACGGGAGCCGAAGCAGCTATTATTCCGGAGATTTCGACCGAAGTGGACCAACTCGAAGAACTCATCAAGAACGGATTCCGCAAATCGAAAAACAGTAGTATCGTGTTGGTAGCCGAAAGTCCCATCACCGGTGGAGCCATGCACTTGGCAGAACGGGTACAGAAAGAGTACCCGCAATACGATGTCCGCGTAACTATTCTGGGACACATTCAACGGGGAGGTTCACCCACGGCGCACGACCGCATTCTGGCCAGCCGCATGGGTTCGGCCGCCATCGATGCCCTGCTCGAAGATCAACGCAATGTCATGATCGGTATCCGCAACAACGAAATCGAATATATTCCTTTCAATAAAGCTATCAAAAACGACAAACCCATAGACCGAGAATTACTCAACACGTTGAGAAAACTCTCGATCTAATCACGGGGAACAAAAAATTTCATTGCACGGGGCTGCCTGATTTTATTCCGTCAGACAGCCCCGGTTTTATTGGGAAAAGACCGACCTACACCCTCACCCGGTCCAATGGGTCGAGCAACTTGTAAAGCAAGAAAAATTTTGGCTTGGTAGAAATTCAGAAGTGATTTTTATGCAGCTAACTCCTCTCTCCCCCTGCCGTGTCCCGTGGCATTACGAGGTGGCACAAAGTGCCGGAGGGGTTGGCAAATACTGGTAGTGGAGCGAAATAGGAGAGAAGTGTTATTACTCCCCCGGTAACGAGAACAGAATTGTGCATTACCTTCCACTCCTATGTTTATTACTTCCTGTAATTACAATCATGTAAGTGGTCATTAACAAATCCTGTTGATTGTAAAAAGGCATAGCAAGTAGTTGTCCCAAAAAACTTGAACCCTCTTTTTTTCATATCTTTGCTTATTGCATCTGATTCGGGTGAGCAAGAAGGTATTTCGCTCAGTGAGTGAAATGTATGGGTTATTGGCTGATTATCGGGGAAGAATGACAATATGTAGTTAAAGAAACTCCCAAATTCTTTTTGAATGGCGATAAATAATCTTGCATTTGTTATTGCCGATTTGATTTTCAACCTGTTTTTTATAATTCCGTCAAAATGCATTAACCGTTCGACATCTTCTTCGGTCATCTGTGCTACTGTTGCAATTTCGAAATTATGAAATGCGGCACGATAGCCTTCGCGTTTTTTTAATATTGTTATCCAACTTAGTCCGGCTTGGGCACTTTCCAACAAGAGAAATTCGAATAATATCTTGTCTTCTTTTACTAATCTTCCCCATTCATTATCGTGATATGCCACATAAAGTTCATCAGTACCACACCAACCGCAACGTCCATTTATCAAATTTTGCATATGATTCAAAAAGATTATTCACTAATTTACAACTCTAATTACAACAAAAGTATCAATAAAATACCATCTATCAATTATTCGCGAATAACATTTTGTTATTTTTGATGTATGATTATAATTATAGTTTTGTTCACACACCTTTACATTGAGACTGAACGGGACAATGTTATAGGTTGTAGCTTATCGCACTGCTCTTCGAACCATTCAAATATGGACTGACGGTTAATCACAGAAACTAATTTTGGCTTGTCAGTAGGGGCTTTCACCACTTGAAATCCTGCCTTTTCGGTCTTGAATTTCTATCTGTGTACTTCCGAATAGAGTTTTCTCTCATACTCTATGTCTTATCCTAGACGAGTGTTACAGTCCACCTACCGAACCGCTCGTGTGTATTTTTTTACAGAACTTTGTGAACTTTATTCGTCCCGAATGAGGTACGTGAAATTCGATAGGGGAGATGTCATGCAGAGCCGGAGTGGGTGAAGCCACTCAAAGTAACGTTTCAATCCTCTCCCCCTACCGTGTCCCGTAGCCTTACGGGGTGTCGCAAAGCGATAGGGGGAGGTGGCACGACGTGACGGAGGGGTTAGAAAATACAAGTAGGGAGAAAGTTAGAATGTTTTTCTGAAAAGAAAATCGACAGGTTCGCCACACCGATTCGGCAATTCTCCTCAATTCTCGAATAAAATTTGCATTTGCTCCCGACTTGTTTTATCTTTGTTTTTCTTAGATTTCGAACTATGGAAACGTCCGATCAACAATACACCAACGAAGAGCAACTTATCGAAGATAAATTTCAAGAACTGCTCAACGGATATCTCAACTCCAACCACCGGAAGAAAGTCGAGATTATCGAGCGTGCGTTCAAATTTGCCAAAGAAGCCCACAAGGGAATACGCCGACGATCGGGCGAACCCTACATACTGCACCCTATCGCCGTGGCTCGTATCGTCAGTCAGGAAATAGGTTTGGGCTCTACATCGATATGCTCCGCCCTGTTGCACGATGTAGTGGAAGACACCGAATATACCGTCGAGGACATCGAGAACCACTTCGGGAAAAAGATAGCATCCATCGTCGACGGGCTCACCAAAATATCGGGCGGTATTTTCGGCGACCAAGCATCGGCTCAGGCCGAGAATTTTCGACGGCTGTTGCTTACCATGTCCGAAGACATTCGGGTAATCCTCATCAAAATGGCCGACCGTCTGCACAACATGCGCACGCTCGGTTCCATGCTTCCCAGCAAACAATATAAAATCGCTGGCGAGACACTCTATATATATGCCCCGTTGGCCCACCGTTTAGGATTGTTCGCCATAAAGACCGAGTTGGAAGACCTCGCCTTCAAATACGAACACCCCGAGGCTTACAACCAAATCAAGCAGAAAATCGCCGAGAGCGAAGAATCGCGCCAACAAATCTACAACAACTTCTCCAAGCCGATTGTCGCGAAGCTCAAAGAAATGGGGCTCGAATTCGAGATGAAAGCCCGGGTAAAATCCATCTATTCCATTTGGAACAAGATGGAGTCGAAACACATACCTTTCGAGGAAGTCTACGACCTCTATGCGGTTCGTATCATTTTCAAATGCCCCAACGAAGCCGACGAGAAAAAAGAGTGCTGGGCCATTTACTCGGTCATCACCGACATCTACAAACTGCACCCCGAACGCACCCGCGACTGGGTGAGCCGCCCCAAAGCCAATGGATACAAAGCTCTGCATCTCACGGTCATGGGTCCCGACGGCAATTGGATAGAAGTACAAATACGAAGCGAAAAAATGGACGAGATCGCCGAACGGGGATTCGCTGCCCATTGGAAATACAAAGTGGGAAACTCCGACGAAGAGTCGGAACTCGACATCTGGCTGAAAACCATCAAAGACATTCTCGAACACCCCGAGCCCAACGCCATCGATTTTCTCGACACGATAAAGCTCAACCTATTCAGTACCGAGATATTTGTCTTTACGCCCAAAGGCGAGCTCATCACATTGCCCAAAGACGCCACGGCGCTCGATTTGGCTTTCACTCTGCACTCCGACCTCGGCTTCCATTGTATCGCCGCCAAAGTAAATCACCGGCTAGTACCGCTGAACCAAAAACTGCATAGCGGCGACCAAGTGGAAATACTCACCTCCAAATCGCAAACGCCCAAAGAGGAATGGCTCAACTTCATCACCACGGCCAAAGCCCGAAGCAGACTGACGGCATCGTTGCGGAAAGACCGTCGAAAAATCATAGCGAAAGGAGAGAAAATACTGAAAGAATTTTTCGAAAGCAGTCACATCGAATACAACAACGATGTAGTAACCAAAATATTAAGCAACCTCGGCATACGACATCGGGACGATCTGTTCTACAAAATAGGAAATGACGAGATAACCCCCAACGAAAATATCAAAAAAATCATCAAGGGAAAAAGCCAAAACCCCTTCATGCGATATCTGAAACTTTCGTTCGGCAGCAACAACGGGAAAAACGAACAGCCCAAACCCGTCACTCCTCAGCAACTTACGATAGACCGCAAACAGACCTACATTCTGCGAGACGAGAACGGAGTGAAAAACTATAAAGTAGCGGATTGCTGTTGCCCGATACCCGGTGACGATGTCTTGGGATATGTGGAAGACGACGAAACCGTAGTCGTGCACAAAAGAGAATGTCCCGTAGCCATGCGACTGAAATCGAGCTTCGGCCCACGGTTGGTGTCCACGCAATGGGAAGCCAGCGAATCGCTCTCTTTCCCCGCCAAGATAGAGATACAAGGTATCGACCGGATAGGAATCCTCAACGAAATCACCCGGGTGATTTCCAATGAATTGATTATCGACATGAGAGGACTCACCATAAAAGCCAACGAAGGTGTATTCACCGGAACGGTCAACATCATGGTGCACGACACCCGCGTCGTAGAATCGCTTTGTAATAAATTACGTAAAATAAAGGGCGTACAGAAGGTCGCACGCTGTAAAGAATAACCCGTAAAATCATGGATAAAAACCGTATACAAAAATTCCTGTCCAGCACACGTGTCCTGCAATTTGTCTTTTTCGTGGCAGCAGTGACATTGGTTACCTATTTCTTCCCGAGAGAAGGAAAATTTCGTTACACCTTTCAGGAAGGGAAACCGTGGAAGTACGGATTGCTCACCGCTCCGTTCGACTTTCCCGTTTATAAAGACGAAGCCGTCATTCAACAAGAGCGCGACAGCATCATGCTCGACTTCCAACCGGTCTTCTCACACAACGAATCGATAGAGAAAAAGTCCGTCGACGACTTCGAAAAAGCATTGAGCAACTATACGGAAATGTCTATCCCGCCGACTCTCCGCAAGAACTTGGTCCAAGCTCTGCGAGAAGCCTATCGGAAAGGAATCGTCTCTTCCGAAGCATACACCCGGCTGCAATCCGGGAAATTCAAGGAAATACGAATCCTCGAAAACAATGTCGCGCGCGAAATACCGGTATCCGAATTGCAATCCGCACGGGAAGCCTACGAGAACATGCTCAATAAATTCCCCGACTCCTACTCGCATCACATCTTACAAACCTGTAACCTGAACGATTTTCTACATACCAACATCGCATTCGACAGTATTACGACCGACCGGCTCAAAGACAATCTGTTACAACGAATCGCTCTCTCCGACGGTATTGTTCAAGCCGGAGAACGCATTGTCGACCGGGGCGAAATCATCACGCCGCAAACCTACCGCATTCTCAAATCGTTCGAAACCGTCACCTTGAAAAAAAGTGTCGGCAACGACCACCGAGGTTACACCATACTGGGACAAATCATCGTATTCACCTGCCTCTTTTCCTTTTTCTATCTGTTCTTGGCGCTGTTCCGTCCGCAGACTTTCAACGAGATGCGTACCCTCGGCTTTATGATGATGCTCATCGTGGGCATCTCCCTGATAGCTTTTTTCCTTTCCGAAATTCGATTACAAGGCATATATTTGGTTCCGTTCGCCATTATTCCCATTATCGTGGTCACCTTCTTCGACTCGCGCACCGCGCTCTATGTACACCTCATTACGGTACTTATCTGTGCTTTTACGGCGCCGTTCGCACTCGAATTCATCTTCTTGCAACTCATCGTAGGCATGACCGCCATCGACAGCCTCAGCGACCTTTCTCGTCGCTCCCAGCTCATGCGCTGCGCCCTGCTCGTCTTTCTCGCTTACTGCTTTGCCTACGTGGGATATACACTCCTTTCCGAAGGCGACCTCTCGAAACTGAATTACAATATGTTCATCTATTTCGGAGTCAATTGTGTATTTCTGCTTTTCGCCTACCTCCTTATCTATATATTCGAAAAGGCCTTCGGGTTCATCTCCACAGTCACGCTGGTCGAATTGTCCGATGTGAACAATCCCATATTGAGACAGTTATCCGAAGAGTGCCCCGGAACCTTCCAACACTCCCTGCAAATCTCCAACTTAGCGGCCGAGGCGGCCAATAAAATAGGAGCGAAGGCTCAATTGGTTCGTACCGGAGCCCTTTATCACGATATCGGGAAACTCAAAAATCCGGCATTCTTCACCGAGAATCAATCGGGGTTCAATCCGCACACACCGCTTTCCTTCGAACAAAGCGCACAAATCGTCATCTCCCATGTGAACGACGGACTAAAAATGGCCGACAAACTACGATTGCCCCAAGCGATCAAAGACTTTATCTCCACGCACCACGGACACGGGAAAGCCAAATTCTTTTACAACTCCTTCTGTAACAAATACCCCGACCAACCCGTAGACGAATCGAAATTCACCTACCCCGGTCCCAACCCGTTCACGAAAGAAACGGGAATACTCATGATGGCCGATGCCGTCGAAGCCGCTTCGAGAAGCCTCAAAGAATACACCAACGAAAGTATCTCGCAACTCGTCAACCGTATCATCGACTCGCAAGTCGCCGACGGTCTCCTGCGCGATACCCCCCTCAGCTTCCGCGATGTGGAGACGATCAAAGCTACCTTTATCGAGAAACTCAAAACCATCTATCACACCCGCATTAGTTATCCCGAACTGAATAAAAACGGGAAAGCCGAGGAGAAAGAAACTACAATCAAGACGAACGAAAACGGTACATCTACCGATTCAAGCGAAAAAGAATCTAATAGAGAAGAAAAATAATCTATTCTAATAAATTTACCATTAAAACAAAAACAGAAATCTTTTATTCAGTAATAAGAAAAAGAATATAGTAAATTATGGCGAAACCTTTCATAAAATGGGCAGGTGGAAAGACTCAGTTACTTGCACAATTTGAGTTATTGATACCTCAGGATCTTAACAATACAGACGGTTTTACATATATAGAGCCCTTTGTTGGTGGTGGTGCTATGTTATTCTATATGTTGCAAAAGTTCCCCAATATGAGTCGAGCTATAATCAATGATATTAATCCTAATCTCACAACAGCTTATCGGATTGTAAGGGATAGTCCATCATCTCTTGTTATGGAGTTGAAAAGACTTCAAGGAGAGTTTAGACAACTAAATGAAGAGGACTCTAAAAAAGAATATTTTCTAAACATAAGAAAGTCATATAATACAGAGGAACATGATGATATTACAAAAACAGCCATGTTTATCTTTTTGAATCGTACATGTTTTAATGGTTTGCATCGGGTAAATTCCAAAGGACATTTCAATGTGCCGTTTGGGAAGTATGCCAATCCTACTATTTGTGATGAGAATTTAATTATGGAGGATAGCAGCCTGTTGCAAAATGTTGAGATTCTCTGTGGCGACTATACTCAAATAGAGCGATTTATCGATAAAAATAGTTTTATTTATTTCGACCCGCCGTATCGACCGTTAAGCTCTACTTCAAGTTTTACATCTTATGCAAAAGAAGATTTTGGTGATGTCGATCAGGTTCGTTTAGCCCAATTTTTCGCGCGATTATCACGGTGCGGCTGTAAAATGATGCTAAGTAATTCCGATTGTAAAGGCTATAATCCAAATGATACATTCTTTGAAGATTTATATGAAAACTTTATCATTGAAAGAGTTTATGCAATGCGTAATGTTAATGCGAATCCTTCAAAAAGAGGCAAATTAACCGAAATCATCATTAGAAATTATAAATCTACACTAACTCCAACTACGAATACCATAGATAACTTAAAACTTGCAATTTAATTAAATATCTATATTATGAAATTTTGTTGTCAGAAATCCGATGATTTGGTAAAAGTTTTTACCGATAATATATTATCCACGAATAGAGGATTTAATTATTATGTTGATTGGACTAATATTGATGGATACAAAGACTTCTTGGTAGAAATTCATGCTATGGATATTTTAATAGGTTGTAAAGAAAGTGACTTCAAAGATAACTTTTTCACACTTGTTTCTAAACTCCCTAATGTCGTATTGCTTTTTCCCTTTCTATTCGGATTAGCAAAAAATGAAAGAGAACAACTTTATAAAGGGAAAAATAAACTGACGATAATTCAAGATGAATTGGATTGCGCCGACCATTTAGTTTATAGCTTTTCAAAAGGAATAAATTTATCAGATGAAAAAAGCATAGAAACATACTACGATTTTTTTGTCCAAATGGGATTGAAACAATTATATCAAAATATAATTGAAAAAAGCACTTTCGATTATATTGTAGGAGTTTTGGTGGGTATGGATTCTAATGGCCGAAAAAATAGAGGCGGAAAAGCTTTTGAATTAGCTTGTCAACCTTTATTTGAAAAAATTTGAGACAAATACCAATTGAAACTTTTGATACAAAAGCAATTCAAAGAATTGAGAAAATATGGATTTGATATTTCCGAAGATGTAGCTAATAGAAAAGCTGACTTTATATTATTAGATGATAAGAAAAAAGCGGCTATTAATTTTGAAGTTAATTTCTATAACGATACAGGATCTAAGCCGGAAGAAATCATCGATTCCTACATCAATAGACAGAATGATTTAAAATCCGCAGGAATAGATTTTGCGCTTGTGACAGATGGAAAGTGTTGGATCACGGCTTCTAATCAGCTATCAAAAGGTTTTCGACATTTGAATTTTTTACTCAATTTCTATATGTTGAAACACGGCATGTTAGAGGAAATAGTAAATTACGTGTTTAAAATAGAAAATGATTGAATCTTACTTCAAGTCTTCTAATCAAGACTTTACACTACTTCAAGGTAATTGTTGTAAGTTACTTCGTGACTTTGATTTTCAATTTGATTGTATCTTTGCAGACCCGCCATATTTTCTTTCAAATGGAGGTATTAGTGTGCAGAGCGGAAAGGTTGTAAACGTAAACAAAGGGAAGTGGGATAAAGGCAAAACACCACAGGAGATGACTGAATTTAATATGGAATGGCTTAATCTTTGCCGAGAAAAATTAAAAGATAATGGTTCCATATGGATTTCAGGAACATACCACAATATTTTCTCCATCGCTAACTGTTTAACGGAATTAGGTTATAAAATATTAAATGTAGTGACTTGGGCAAAGACTAATCCTCCTCCTAATATTTCATGTCGCTATTTTACATACAGTACAGAATTTATCATTTGGGCACGAAAAAAAGAGAAGAAACCCCACTATTTCAACTATGATTTGATGAAATATTTGAATGGAAATAAACAAATGACCGATGTTTGGCGATTGTCTGCTATCGCTCCATGGGAAAAAAAATGTGGAAAACACCCGACTCAAAAACCTCTTGCCTTGCTTTCTCGTATCATTATGGCTTCGACAAAACCGGGAGAGTGGGTTCTTGATCCCTTCTGCGGTAGTTCGACAACAGGTATAGCCGCCAATCTGTTAAGACGGCGTTTTTTGGGAATAGATCAAGAAAAAGATTATTTAGAAATTAGTAAACATCGTAGGGAAGAATTGGATAATTCTCATATTGTTTATGAGTATAGATCTAAAATAAAAGATATTAAGTTAATGAATTCGCAATGTCCATATGTGGTAAATGACGATATAGATGTGTCATATAGAGACTTGCCTTTTTGAGGAACATAAAAAACTATTGAAGTAAAATCAAATACGGAACAGAAAATACTCATTAGTTATTCTAACAAAGCCAAGACCACAGTCGTCTCGTAGGAACGGCATAGAAACTCTATTCGTTTTCCAAAACATCGCTTTGTATCACCCTGCCATAAAACGGGGTGGAAGTGGCATTTCTTTTGCAGAAAATTGCAGAAGAAATGGGGATTGTATTTCATCACGAAGAGATTACGGTCGAAGAGAACCGACAGAGAAACGAATACCTGCGACGGTATTATAACCCCGAGACGGGAGAGGGTAGCGATACAGGCGACCGCCGAATATTGCGGTTGCCCGATGCTCCCATACCGGTTCAATATATTCCGAAGGCTTTGTTCGATAACGAAATGATGGCGCAAAGACTCGTCGAATGCGGGAGTCTGGCGGTGTATGCCGAACGATACGGTCACGACAAAAGAATCGCTACCGACGAAGCAGGAAGAAACCCGAAACTCGCCGCCAGCGGGGATGCCACAGAAGAACTATGGAGGGAGTGGATACGGGTGCGCATTCGGTACGATTTCGAATTTTGGGCATTCAGCTTTGTCCGTATCAAAGATAAATTGGGAGCCGAAGACATTCCATTCCGTCTGAACAGACCGCAACGGCGCATATTGGGAATGCTCGAAGATATGCGCACGGCGGGAAAACCCATTCGCCTCATCTTGCTCAAAGCCCGGCAATGGGGAGGTTCCACTCTCGTACAAATCTATATGGCATGGATTCAGCTGGTGCACTGCCGCAACTGGAACAGCGTAATTTGTGCCCATCTCAAAGAATCGGCCGCCAACATCAAGGGCATGTACAGCAAACTGCTCGCCAACTATCCCGACTGGCTGCTCGACGGGGAGAAACCGAAGTTCAAACCGTTCGAGCGCATGGCGAACACATCGGTCATCGCCGGGCGGGAGTGCAGGGTAACCATAGGCTCGGCCGAGAGTCAGGAATCGGTGCGGGGTATCGACGCGGCGATGGCTCACCTCTCGGAGGTGGCTTTCTGGCGGAACAGCCGCATGAAATCGCCCGAACAGGTGATGCGCTCGATATGCGGGTCGATCATGCTGCTACCCTGTTCGATGGTGGTTATGGAAAGCACGGCGAACGGGACGGGGTCTTATTTTCACCAAGAGTGCGAACGAGCCAAACGGGGAGAGAGCGACAAACAGTTCGCTTTCGTCCCGTGGTTCGAAATAGAGATGTACACCCTGCCGATCGACGACTACGACTCGTTCATCGGCAGCCTCACCGACTACGAACGCATGCTATGGCACAGGGGAGCCACGCTCGAAGCAATCGCTTGGTATCGGCAGAAACGGAAAGAGTATGCCCGGCATGCCGACATGATGGCCGAATATCCCAGCGACGATATAGAGGCATTCTGCTACTCGGGCGAACGAGTGTTCGATCCCACGTTGGTGGAAAAGTTGCGTCGCTGCTGTTGTCCGCCGCGGTTCGAAGGCGACATTCACGGCAAAGAACCCACCGGGAAACAATCCTTGCAAGAAATCGAATTGGAAGCTAAACCCGAAGGGCCTCTGAAAATATGGGAATATCCCGCCAAAGAATGCGAAATGCGGGATCGCTATCTGGCAGTAGTCGATATAGGCGGACGCTCCGACACCTCGGACTATTCGGTCATAGCCGTGTTCGACCGTTATTGGATGCTCGATGGCGGCCCCGCCGAAGTCGTGGCGCAATGGCGGGGACACATAGACCACGACTTGCTCGCATGGAAATCGGCTCAAATCGCCGCATACTATCAGAACGCTCTGCTGGTGATCGAGAGCAACACGCTCGAAACCGAGCACGACGATAGCGAACACTCGGCCTATATCCTCGACACGCTCTCCCGATATTACAACAACCTGTATGCCCGACAGTCCCCTCCCGACAGCATAGGACAGAAACCGCCTTCCCGTTGGGGATTCCACATGAATCGAGCCACCAAAGCACTGGTTATCGATGCTCAAAAGAACGCCCTTCGGGAAGGAAGCTATATCGAGCACGACACACAAGCCTGCTACGAACACGATGTATATGAACGCAAACCCAACGGCAGCTACGGCGCTATGGAGGGTCATCACGACGACATACTCATCACCCGTTGTATCGGGAACTATATATGCAGTCGGGAACTGCCGTCCGCTTCATCGAAAGGTCATCGGAGCGAAAGGATCGTTAACGAGTCGTCTATATAAAAAACGTTCTCCGTTACCCAAACGCCCCTTGTCGCAACGAACCCCTCCGGCACTACGTGCCACCTCCCCTATCTCGGCTCATCGCCGAGCAGAGGAGGAGGTGGTGGTGAAAGCATCTTCCTTTACAAAGGTTAGGGAAAACGGCACTACTTGCCATACTCTGCAATACTGTGGGATATCCCTCAGTACAAAAGACGATAGACCATACATTTTGTTTACCTCTATCGAGTTTTACCAAACAGCCATAGAAAAATTTTGATTTGGCAGATAGATATTATTTAGAATTGATATAAATAAATTTTACTATTTATTTCCGTTCCAAACTAACATATTTCCATAATATCACAAATAATAAAAACTTTTTGAAATAATAAAAACACATGTCACATAAAATAATTTTTATTTTTGTTTAAAATCATATCAATCATTCAATTTAAAATAATTAGTTTTGCACCTCGAAAACAGAATAAAGGACGTTCGACAGGTTACACATTCGGTGAAAACGAGAATAAAGCTCATAGGATTTATCTTACTACTTGGCTTGAATTTTCAAGGCATGGGACAGCATCGTTCTCATGGAGAACCTCTACGGAAGGGGCGCATCAGTCTGAAATTGACTGTACGCGATTCCCACAATCGTAACGCCGTAGAGTATGCCACTCTTTTATTGAAAAAGGGTAAAAATCGGCAATTCTCAGGTATCACCGATGAAAAAGGTTCTCACACCTTCTTATCCATTCCGAAAGGAGACTATGAGCTGACCGTCACTTCCTTAGGTTACAAATCCCGGACAATCGACCTGCATGCCCGCAGAGATACGACTTTGAAGATCTTACTCTTGTCGAACGATATCGCCATGCAAGACGTGGTGGTGACAGCCTACGAATCGAGAGGAGCAACCAGTGCATCGCGTATCGACCGAAAAGCGATGGAGCATCTGCAACCGTCGAGCTTTACCGATTTGGTAGAACTGTTGCCGGGAAACGCCTCGAAGGATCCCTCTATGGGCTCGGCCAACCTGATAAAACTACGCGAAGCCGGTGGGACAGGGCCGAGCGACTACGACGTGACCTCGTTCGGGACTTCGTTCGTTATCGACGGTGTCCCCCTCAACAACGATGCCAATATGCAATATATCTCCAACAGTTGGGAAACGGGACGTAATACGACCGGCAAAGGGATAGACATGCGGTCCATCTCCACCGACGACATCGCCAAAGTAGAAATCGTGAGGGGAATCCCTTCGGTAGAATACGGCGACCTCACCAGCGGGCTGGTCAACATAGAACGGAAAAAGGGAGGGAACGATCTCGAAGCCCGTTTCAAAGCCGACATGCAAAGCCAACTGTTTTATGTGGGGAAAGGGATAGAACTGACGGATAAACAATTTACGCTCAATACGGGTATCGACTACCTCGATTCGAAAATAGACCCTCGCAACAACCGAGAAAACTTCAAACGGGTGACCGGCTCGATACGGGCCGAAAAACGATGGACGAACGATCATTGGCGATGGACTTTCAACTCCAATCTGAATTACCGGGGGACTTTCGAAAATGACAAAAACGATCCCGACCTCACTCCGTCGGGGGCGATAGACTCTTACGAATCGTCGAACAACGCCCTCTCCCTCGCCGGCACTCTATCGCTCAACAACCGCAAAAAGGGATTTTTCCGATCGCTTTCCTTGACGGCATCGGCCAGCGGTTCGTGGGACAATATCCACCAAGAAAAAACCGTCGTGCCCAGCAAATTGTCGGTCGTGCCCACGGCCACGCAACCGGGCGTACACGACGCCGAGATTCTGCCTTCGACCTATCTCGCATCGCTCGACGTGAACGGCAACCCGTTCAACGCATTCGTCAAAGCGATCGCCACATTCAACTACAATTACCGCAACTGGTTCAATATCATCAAGGTCGGAGGAGACTGGCGCATGAATAAAAACTACGGCGAAGGACAACTCTACGACATGAGGCGTCCTATCAGCATCGATATTACCACCCGTCCCCGACCGTTCAACGACATACCGGCCGAGCACAATCTCGCCTTTTTTATCGAGGAAGCCTCGAAGTTGCGATTGGGAAAACACCGCATCGATATTACCGCCGGCCTACGCAGTGCATCGCTATTAAATCTCGATAACCGTTACGTCCTCGATGGAAAAATCTATCTCGACCCTCGTGTAAACGCAAAATGGGTATTGCCGCGTATCGGCGAGAGAAAGCCGTTGAGCATAGAACTATCGGGCGGAGTAGGCTGGCACACCAAAATGCCCGACATTTCGAAACTTTATCCCGACCTTTTTTACTACGACCTTATACAGCTCAATTTCTTTTCGAACGAAAATCCGGCCGTAAACCGCATGAACGTCCGCACATTTGTCGACGACCTGACCAACTACAACCTGAAAGCCGCCCGAAACATGAAATGGGAAGTGCGCGCCGATTTTTCGATAGACGACCACCGGTTATCGGTAACCTACTTTCGGGAAAAAATGACTTCGGGATTCCGGCAGGGAAAATCCTACACCCGGTATATTTATAACCGATACAGTACCGAGGGGCTGGACCCATCGACGATGACAGGGCCGCCCGACCTCGCCGACCTGACGTTTACCCCCGACACGATACTGAAAGTACAAAGCGTCCACACCAACGGAAGCCGAATTTTGAAAGAAGGCGTGGAATTTCAATACTCCTCGAAACGATTTCCGATAATCCGCACGAGACTGACGGTAAACGGAGCGTGGTTCCGCACGACCTATAACAACAGCCAGCCGGTATACAAACGCCCCTCTGTCGTTATCGACGGTCGACAAATCAGATACATAGGACTTTACAACGAGGACGACGGTTATATTCGAGAAAGTTTCAATACCAACTTTACTTTCGACACCGATATACCGCGGCTCAAACTGGGATTCTCCACATCTATTCAGTGCATGTGGTTCACATCGAGCCAAAGCATGTGGGAAAGCGGGGTTCCCATCGCCTACGTCAATATGGAGGGCGAACTCCTTCCCTACACTGATGCCGAACGGAACGACATGATATTGCAACACTTGGTGGAACCGCACTATGAAAACAACTTCAAAAAACGTACGATTCCCATCGATGCCAATATAAATATCAAGGTCACGAAGAAAATATGCCGGGATAAAATCGCACTGGCCTTATACGTCAATCGGTTGGTAAGCTATCACCCCGATTACACGTTGTTCGGGAACACAATCCGCCGTACTTCCAATCCCTACTTCGGCATGGAAATCAATTTCAGATTATAGAACCAATTAAAAATCAAGGCATTAAAAAGAGAACAGATTTACAAACGAATTTAATATACAATAAACATTCAATAAAACCATTATGAAACTGAAAAGATTTTTTTCATTCCTGTTGTTCGCCGCTGTAATCACGGTGTTCACCGCTTGCGACGAAGACGAAGACACTTCCGTTCCCGTCGACGTAACCCTCAACTTTACGGCTCCGTCGGACACGATCACCTCGTTCACATGGGCCGAAGGCAAGGCCACTTTCACAGACCTCAACCGTGGGAAAGAATACGAGCTCGACCTGTCCCAAAGTTCCGTCATCACACTTTCTTCGGGACTTTATAACATCACGGTCGAAGGAGCCATCGCCAGCGCTTCGGGCGAAATCCTTTGCAATGTACGCAGCACGAAAGACAACGTACAAATCTCTGCCCCATCGACTTCGATCGCTTTGGATCTATCGATCTACACTCCAAGCAACTCCCTTATTCTCAAAGAGATTTATGTAACGGGAACAGCCAATGACAAAGGGACTTCCAGTCTCTATGACAAATACTTCGTCATCTACAACAACAGCAGCGAAACCGTCTATGCCGACGGAGTGGCCTTGCTCGAAAGCACTTTCGGGACGACTGAGAAATACCAATACAACGACAACCCGCAACCGATGACGACCACGTTTACCGCAGCCGCCATCTATGTCATTCCGGGTAACGGTACGGAACACCCTCTCGCTCCGGGTGAACAACTCGTTCTCGCAGATCAAGGCTACGATTTCACACAGACCAAAGCCGATGCCATCGATTTGTCGATCGCCGATTTCGAATGGTATGACGAAACCGAAAAAGGCATGGACCCGGATATAGCCGAAGTTCCCAATCTCGACAAATGGTATAGCTACTCGGCTACCATCTGGATACCTAACAACCAAGCGAACCGCGCTTACGCCATCGCCCGCATGGGAGTGTCGAAAGACGAATTCCTCGCCAACTATTACAAAGAATATCATTATACGGCCACGAACGGTAAAGAGATGACCAAAAAGGGTTATGACGTACCGGTAGCATGGGTTCTCGATGCCGTCAATCTGGGAAATACCGGCTTCGAAAGAATCGCTACCCCCGCAGTGCTCGACCGCAGTTATGCTACTACCGGAATCGCCGGGACAGACAAAACCCGTTTCGGACGGTCGTTTATCCGCAAAGTAGCTTCTTCCACAGGCAGCTATACGGTTTACCAAGATACCGACGACTCGGCCAACGATTTCACCTTTACGACTCCATCGTTGAAGAAATAATCTTAACAGACATCGGTCGTCATGAAAATACGTTTCTGTTCTTTTCTAACCATAGCACTCTTTCTGCTCCCTGCTTTGCAGGGGGCGGAAAGAGACTCTTTGTCTTTGCTTCGCACGATTGCCGAGTATGAAGCCTTGCCTGCGAAATGGATAGAAACGGTTTATACCAACCCGGCCACCCAATATTACCAGCATTGTACTTCTCTGACTCGTATCTCCTTAAACGGGGTTTACGGAAAAGAAGACGAAGCTGCCCTCTTGCAAGCCGGTGACGGTTATCTGAAAGGAGCAGCCGACGTATCGTCGTGGATAAAGCTGAGCGATCGCACCCGCTTGTGGGGTAACGCCCGCTACACAACCGGAAAAGAAACCGGTGTCGTATGGAACGAAACAGCAGACTTCGAACTGCTCTACCCCTACGTCATGGCCGATTCCATCGGGGGAGACCTTTCCCTGCAAGAATATGCCTTCACGGGAGGATATTCGGGTCGAGCCGGAAAATTCACATGGGGTATCGAAGGGAGCTACCGTGCCGCACTGGAATATCGAAACCGGGATCCTCGTCCGAAGAACATCGTCTCGGACCTCGATTTTGCCGGCGGAGGTTCCGTGCGATTGGATAAATATGTCGTGGGAATATCGGTCATGGCACAAATATACAGCCAAGACAACACGCTCGACTTTTATGCCCCGCTGGGTAGCGCCTATATCTATACGATGACCGGGCTGGGAACGACCTCGGTACGATTCGGGAAAGGCGACGTCACCGATACGAACTACAAGGGCTACGGTTACGGAGCCGGCATTCAACTGCTTCCCGCACAAGGAAGGAAGGGCATATACGCCGCAGCGAACTACCGCAAATATAGCGTGACCCAACATCTCGACGGGTACAACAACCTGCCTTTAACCGTACTCGACCGCACTCTGCTCGATATGACCGCCGGATATTCGACAAAGCAGGACATGCACACAGTCGGGATTCAAGTAAAAGGAGCACTCTATAACCGTAAAGGGACAGAGAACACCTTCGGCAGTGCCGCCGGCAATAATTACGACCAAATAGGCAGCACGACCCCGTACACCTCCGACCAAATGAAAATACAAGGTGAATTGCTGTACGGCATAGAGGCCGGAAAAAGTTTTAAAGGGTACATTCGCCCCTATTACCTGTGGTTTCACACCGATATTCGTCAAAAAGAGAAAAAGCATAGGCTAAAAACCAACAGCAGCGAATATGGACTGAAAATAGATGCAAGCGGCATATTCGAAAAATCTCTACTATCTTTATCGGGAAACATAGGAATTCGAACCGGCGGCAACGGGAAATTGTCCATACCGAACGTACAGAAAGACTGCGTGCGTGAAATGCTGGAACATAATTTCACCATGTTGAAGACCCGACGAACAAACTACGGAATAGAATTGAAATGGAGCCGAATATTCTCGGGCTGGGCTTTATCGATCGCTGCCGACTGGCAGCAGAGCCATTACGAAAAGCACGGCTCGGCCAACTATGCCGGAGTAAATATAGGATTTAATTTCTGACCGAAAAGAACAAACACATATAGCTTTTTATATGGAAACAATTATCAAATGCTCGAACCTCACCCATTACTACGGGTCGAGAAAAATATACGAAGACCTCAACTTCGAAGTCCCCAAAGGGAGGATTTTGGGGTTGCTGGGGAAAAACGGCACAGGGAAAACGACCACGATCAATATTTTAATGGGTTACTTGAAACCCCGCTCGGGCGAATGCCGTATCTTCGGAGAAGACATACAGCGAATGCAGCCGGTGACCCGCGAGCGTATCGCCCTGCTCATCGAGAACCATGTGCAATACACGTTCATGAATATCGAACAGATAGAGCGATTTTACTCGGCTTTTTATCCGAAATGGAACAAAGAAGCCTATTATGAACTCATGCGCAAACTGAAAGTCGCGCCGAAACAAAAAATCTCCCGCATGTCGTGCGGACAAAGATCGCAGGTGGCTTTGGGTCTCATTCTCGCCCAAAACGCCGATTTGCTGGTACTCGACGATTTCTCGATAGGACTCGACCCCGGCTACCGCCGACTCTTCACAGAATATCTGCGCGAATACGCCAAAGCCGAAGAAAAGACCATCTTCCTTACCTCGCACATCATACAGGACATGGAACGGCTGGTCGACGACTGTATCATCATGGATTACGGCCGCATATTGATTCAGAAGCCTGTAAAGGAATTGCTCGACACCTTCACACGCTATACCTTCAAAACATCGTCGCCCGACAAGCTCCCCCACGACCCGTCGTTATACAGCACGGCGGCCATACGGGATTCTGCCGAGACCTACTCGTTCGAAAACGAAGAACGTATCAAACAGATATTGCAAGAGCAATCGATACCCTATACCGATTTCAAATCCGAGAAAATGAATCTGGAAGACGTTTTCATCGGATTGACCGGAAAATACTAATCCTTTTATCATCGGAATTATGAATAAAGCTATATTTTTCAAAGAGTGGATCAAAACCCGGGGACTGTTTTTCATCGCCCTGCTGGTATCGCTTTGTTTCGCCGGATACGTCATGATGCGCATCAACCGGGTCATCACTTTCAAGGGGGCCGACCACCTGTGGGCCATCTTGTTGAGCCGGGATACCGTGTTTATCGAGTTGTTACAATACCTGCCGCTCATCATAGGCGCACTGTTCGCCTCGTTGCAGTTCATTCCCGAAATGACGCAGAAACGGCTGAAACTGACTTTACACCTTCCTTATCCTCAGCAACGCATGATTTTATTGATGTTGCTGGCGGGAGTCGCGCAAATCAGCATCGTCTTTCTGTTGCAAGCCGCTTCCTTGTGGATTTACCTGCAACAACATATCGCCTGCGAAATGGTCGCACGCATATTGCTGACAGCGGCTCCGTGGTATATCTGCGGTTATACCGCCTACCTGATGACAGCGTGGATATGCCTCGAACCAACGTGGAAACTGCGCATCGTCAATCTGCTGATCGCCGCAGGTATCGTGCGAATCTTTTTCCTGCTCGACAAACCGGAAGCCTATAATTCGTTTCTGCCGACGCTTATTATTTTCACCATTCCGTGCGCATCGCTTTCTATCCGGTCGGTTGTCCGATTCAAAGAAGGTTGCCAAGACTAATTTCAAAAACGGTATACTACAATGAAAAAATTCAGCAAAATATTTTTCTACCTGACGGCTGTCGTCCTATTGTCGTGGTTATTGCCGTGGCTTTTGCAATTCGCAGCCTCCAAACCGGGAAACGATCCTTTCACGTTGTACAGTTGCGTAACCAAACGGTTCGCGTACATACAATCGAGCAAGGATAACGGGGTAAAACGCTACGACGCGAACGGAACGGAATATACAGTAGCACAATTCGACTCCATATTGCCTACCTTTTATTACAGACAGCTGTTCTCGAAAGACCGGCTGCCCGACACAATCAACGGGAAAGAGGTGACCCCGAAAATCATCGCTCACGGGAATTTCACATTCAAGCAGTCGGCCCGAGACGTGAATGTGACAAAGCCCGCATTGAACATGATTATGGAATCGATGCCGGACCGGATCGACCTCGAAAACCCCATCGAAGCTTTCCGCACGACCGATCGCATTACTTTCATCGATATGCGGGACAACACGGTCAACAAAAAAAAATCGGCTTTGTTCGACAAAGTCATGAAACAAAAAGGGTTTGAATTTCCCATGCGAACCTTGTCGGGAAACCCGACGAACCGGAAAGAGTATGACGAGGGGTATCTGATGGTAGACAACAACCACCGGGTATTCCATGTGAAACAAACCAAAGGACTGCCCTACGTGCGTGAAACGGGTGTGGCTCCCGAATTGGGTATCGAGCATGTAGCCATCACCGAATTCAGCAACCGCAAAACACTGGGATTGTTAACGGACAAAGATAACAACCTATATGTATTGAATCGGGATTACACGTTGCACAAATTGCCGATAGACAAATACGACCCCAAGACCAACACCCTGACCATCATGGGCGATATCTTCTACTGGACCCTAAAAATAAGCGACGAAAGAGGCGTGACCACATACGCCGTCGACGCTGACAGTTATGCTTTCGCCGACAGCCTGCGCTATGACTACCCGGAGACCGCTCTCGACAAATGGTCGAAATATATTTTCCCGTTTGAACTGTCGTTCACATCTTACGACGACCAATGGGTAAAACCGCGTGTGAGCATGGGATCGTGCTGGGTACTGATTTTGAACTTCGTTTTGGCCGCTTTGCTTTATTTTACAGCATGTAAAGGTAGCACATGTAGCCGCCGTCAAAAATTCATAACGACCGTAGCGACCATGATATTGGGCATATATCTGTTTATTCCGCTACTGGTTTGCAAACGGGCATAACCCGACGATTCGTTTATAAAATATTTGCTATCTTTGTCATACCAAAAATAAAGAAAAGATTTACAAACATTTAAACTACAACAATATGAAAAAATCCATTTTTATCCTTGCAGCCGTCGCCTTGCTTGCTATGGTGAGCTGCAACAACAAAGCTAAGGAGAATCAGAATCAAGAAAGCGCCGCAACAGTGGCTCTGAGCGTAGACGACATTTTAGCCGAAGGGGACAGCCTCGTAGGAAAAACCGTTACCGTAGAGGGTGTGTGCACCCATATCTGTAAACACGGCGGCAAGAAACTCTTCATGATGGGAACCGACGACACCAAAATGTTGCGTGCAGAGGCTTGCGAACTGGGCAGCTTCCCCGCTGAGGTTGTGAACAGTCTCGTATCGGTGACGGGAACTCTCGAAGAAGACCGTATCGATGAAGCTACCATACAGAGAATGGAAGAACAGTACAAAAATCAAAGCGGAGAGAAACACGGTGACGGAGAAGCCGGATGCGAAAGTGAAAAGAAAGCTGCCGGACAAGCCGACATCAATACATTCGAAGGTCGCATACAGAACTTCCGAGAACGCCTTGCCAAAGCCAAAGAAGCCGGTAAAGACTATTTCGTGATGTCGTATCACATCAATACGACCAGCTACGAAATTAAAAATTAACTCATAGAAACCGAACATGTCGAAAGAAAAACGTATATCGGGGAAATTCAGAAAATGGTGTCACATTCTGCATAGGGATCTTTCGTTCTTTTTTGCAGGGGTCATTCTCATTTATGCTTTCTCTGGCATCATGCTGAACCACAAACGCGACTTTAACTCCGATTACAGTATCACACAGAAAGAATACCGAATCGCAGGGAATTTTCCGAAAGCGAAAGCAGACTTTTCCAAAGCGTACGTGCTCGATTTGCTCGATGACTTGGGTGAGCGGAATAACTATACCCAACATTATTTCCCGAAAGAGAACACCATGAAGGTGTTTATCAAAGGCGGCTCGTCGCTGACGGTGAACACCGAGACGGGGGAGGCTTATTACGAGTCGGTGAAAAAACGCCCTATATTGAGCAGTCTCAACCGATTGCACTACAACCCGAACCGGAACTGGACGATCTTCTCGGACATTTTTGCCGTGTCGCTCATCGTCATCACCCTCACGGGGCTTGTCATGCTTAAAGGGCGTAAAGGCTTCTGGGGACGGGGCGGTATAGAATTTGCCGCAGGCATACTCATTCCTCTGGCGTTCATTTTACTGTAAGACCGTTCGATTGCCATACGAAGATTCCGTGAAGGGATGCCGCCTTTCACGGAATTTTTGTATGATAAGAATTTCTAATAATCTGAAAAAAGCACCCCGAGAAACAGATTCATGCTGTAAAGCGAGTATCTTTGTAGCCTATCGTGGAATAGACTGTATCTATTTCTGCTTCCTCGCCCACAGGCCGGCCCTTTCCTATGATGAAGTATACAGCCTGTGATGTCGCAAGGTGTGGCAAGAGGGAAAAAAGAATCGGCGATATTCGCTCTCTTGTCAGTATGATGCAGCCACGATTTTCATTTATTTCCAATTTATAAAACCATAAAGATATGAGAATAAAACATGTAATAGGAATAGCCTTCACCTGCATGGTGTTCATCTTTTCGTGCCAAGCCCAAAGCTCCACCGAGAGTCATGCAGGAAAAAACAAGCAAGAACAGAAAATCAAGCCCCGCCACTTGACCAAAGCGGAATTCCTCTCGAAAGTGGCGAACTATGAGAAAACGCCCGACAAGTGGGAGTACTTGGGCTCGAAGCCTTGCATTATCGATTTTTACGCTACATGGTGCGGTCCTTGCCGAAAGTTGGCTCCGATATTGGAGGAGATTGCCGGAGAATATGCCGGGAAAATCGATGTCTATAAAATAGATGTGGATAAAGAACCTGAGCTTGCCGCTGCCTTCGGTGTACAGAGTATCCCTACATTACTATTTTGTCCGATGAAGAATCAACCGCAAATCGCCGCCGGATTCATGGATAAAGCTACCTTACAGAAGGCTATCAAAGAGGTACTGCTCGTAAAATAACAACACGCCGAAAGTTATCGATATTCAACTCACCGGCTCTACGTGACATCACACTCTACGTTTTGTCTTAGTGGAGAGTTCCTCTGCTAGGGATATTTCTTTAACCCCTCCGTCACTTCGTGACACCTCCCCTATATTTTGTATGGCAAAACACAGGGGAGGAGGGTAATACTTTCCTGTGTATCGTGTTTATTCTTCTCCCCCTATTGCTGGGCGACACCCCGTAATACTACGGGACTCGGCAGGGAGGAGAGTAGAAATCTTTCAATACATCGCTCCACCGTTGTTTTAATCTTCCGGCTCTACGAGCCTTCTCGCCCAATCGCACATACGTGCGCAGAGGAGGAGTGTGTGAATACCCTACAATACCGCAGGGTATAGGTGAGGGGGTTAAAAAGCATTCTCCTTTTAGGGTGGAGAGATAGATTTTACACTTCTCCCCTGTGTTTTGCAACGCAGAATATAGGGGAGAGACCGAAGAACAATAGTTTCTGAGGAGAGGGGTTGAGGAAGATAGCATATAAGATTTTTGATTGTAGAATTTAACCCCTCGCCCTACGGGCACTCCCCCTATATTCCCTTACGGAAACACCCCGTAATGTCACGGGACACGGCAGGGGGAGAGAATTGAAACGTTACTTTGAGTGATTTCACCCATTCCGGCTCCGCATAACATCTCCCCTATCGAATTTCACTAACCTCATTCGGGACGAATAGAATTCACAAAGTTCGGTAAAAACACACACGAGCGGTTCGGTAGGATAAAAAAGCCGAACATACAACAACCCATATCGCACAAAGAGAGAATATCAAGTGAGAAATACCGCGCCTCATTGCAGTCCAACAAAAAAGTTTCATTCGTAAAGAGTTATGAATGAAACTTTTATTATATTTATAGCCAAATACAGTTAAGAGAAAACGATAGAGCATATCTTATATGAAATATTACATTGAGCTTTTTACCTTATTGTTATTTGTCGGATGTATACCAAATAGATGCTATACAATCTATCAAATCGATAACGGTGAAGACTATCTACAAGACGGAATGCGCCGCATTGTAGACAGGCAAGGGCGTATAGGGTATGTAAATGAAAAGGGTGCAATTATCATCAAACCTCAATTTGCTTTTGGTTTTCCTTTTAAAGACGGACGTGCAAAGGTTACAAATAGAGGAGAAAAAAAAGTAGTACCAAATTCAAAAGGAGAATATCATTATTGGGAAAGTGATAAATGGTTCTATATAGACAAGAGGGGAGTATCACTTCCTCAATTTAGCGTTATGGAATGGATCCCGACGCAAGTTGTAGATGATAAAGAAAATAGACAATATCGGATTGGTTTTATAGGATTAGCCAGATGGTTCTATTTACCTTATGACAACTCTAACGACTGGATAATAGTAAAGATAAAGGAGGCCATCGAAAATATTTCGATGATAGAAGTCACACTGTTAAACACAAATACCATTATTGACGTTCAACACAGCTATAAAGAACGGCCAAACAGCCTTCTTATAAATAATCCCTCACTATAAGAAATCACTGTAAATTTTATTCTTTTTTGTCTTATAAAAACTAAGGATAAAGAGAGGTCTTATCTTCGCTTCATACCCCCTCGTCCTGCACCTCCCCCTATCTTATCTGCGATGAGCAGAGGGAGAGTATTAAAATGTCACTTTGAATGGCCTTTCTGTGCTTTCTTTTTGCTTTGTGAGTACTTTCTATTCCTTTACAGAAACATAGGGAGAGAGTGTGTGATGCTTTGATATGCCTCCTCTGCTAAGGATATTTTTTAACCCCTCCGTCCAGAGGACACCTCCCCTATATTTTGCTATGCAAAACACAGAGGAGGAGGGTAATACTTTCCTGTGTATCGTGTTTGTTCTTCTCCCCCTATTGCTGGGCGACACCCCGTAATACTACGGGACACGGCAGGGAGGAGGTTCAAAATACCATTCCAATAGTGTCACACCAATCCATCTCTGTTTTAAGAGAAGTGTATGAATATCCGGCAATGCTACATAGGTATGAGAGAAGAAAAGGATTTTCTACCATTCGGAGATATATAGGTAAAAAATAAGCGAACGTATCGCGAACGTTTCTTATTCTTCGTCTCCCCACAAACGGAGGGCAATGCGCGCACAGCCTTCGGCATCGGCAAGTGCATAGTGATGGCGGTCGAAGGGAATACCCAAATAGGCACAAACCGTAGGTAGCCGGTAATTGGCAATGGACGTGCGGGGAATAACCCGACGCGCCTGTCGGAGGGTACAGAGAAATGTCCCGTAGGTATAATCGATGCCATACATGCGACAGGCAGCCCGAAGCACCCGTTCGTCGAAAGCCTTGTTATGGGCAACGAAAGGTAACCCCTCGACCCACGGAACGATCTCGCTCCATACTGCGTCGAACGTGGGAGCCCCGCAGGTATCGGCCGGATAGATACCGTGTACTTGTTCGGAAAAACGGCGGATATAGTAATCGGGTTCGGGACAAACCAACCGATGCATGCTCTGCGTTATTTCCCCGCCACGCACGACCACAAGCCCCACGGAACAAATACTCGTAGGCTCGTAATTGGCGGTTTCGAAATCTATGGCGACAAAATCTTTCATGCGATTATTCTTCGGGTAAAGATACGGAAAAAACAAGATTATCGCATTATCGAAATTTCTTCCTGCAAATTTTGTCATACATGAGATATGCTCTACCTTTGAAGCAGGAAACGGATTTGCCCTATTCCTACTCCCTAATTTAAGAAAAACGAATATGAAAATAGGTATTATCGTAGCCATGCAAAGCGAATTGGAATGCGTTCGCTGTTTACTCGAAAATCCTCGGGAAGAGCAGCACGGTTCGTCTTTGTTCATTATCGGCACGAATGGGAAACATGAACTGATTCTGACACAAAGCGGAATAGGGAAAGTATCGTCGGCCATACGGACTTACGAACTGATAGACCGATATGCTCCCGACTGCATACTGAACACCGGTGTCGCCGGAGGTATAGACCGATCGATGCATGTCATGGATATAGTGGTGGGCAGCGAAATCGTTTATCACGACGTTTGGTGCGGAGAAGACTGTGCATGGGGGCAGATAGACGGACTTCCCGCCCGGTTCCACAGCGACCCGGCATTGGTGGAAAAGGCATTGAAAGTATCGACCGACTTGTCTCTCTATAAGGGATTGGTTTGCAGCGGCGACCGTTTTATCACCGATCCGGCGGAACTTTCGCAAATCAAAGGGCTGTTCCCCGAGGGCATGGCCGTAGATATGGAATCGGGGTCTATCGCACAAGTATGTTACTTACGTCACGTTCCTTTCCTGAGCTTCCGTATCATCAGCGATACACCGGGTGTCGACGGCCATATAGACCAGTATAACAATTTCTGGGAAAATGCGCCTCATCGTTCTTTCGAGATTTTAACCCAACTCATCAATGTGTTGTAAAACAAAAAACAATCGATATGAAAAAGATACCGAGCTTTACCATCGACCATATCCATTTATTACGTGGCATTTACGTTTCCCGTAAAGATTATTTGGGCGACCACGTCGTAACGACTTTCGATATTCGAATGAAAGAACCCAACCGGGAACCGGCCATCGGTTACGGTGCGTTGCACACGATCGAACACTTAGCCGCCACATTTTTGCGTAACCACCCGGTATGGGGCGACAAAATCGTATTCTGGGGCCCGATGGGTTGCTGTACAGGAAATTATTTCCTGATGCAGGGCGACCTCGAATCGAAGGACATTGTAGAACTAATGCGGGAGACATTCCGATTTATTCGCGACTTCGACGGAGAAGTGCCGGGAGCCGCTCCACGCGACTGCGGAAATTATCTGCTGCACGACCTGCCTATGGCTCGATGGGAGGCAGACAAATATCTGCGCGAGGTTCTCGACGTTATCGAGGAAAAGAACTTGGTTTATCCTACTATCGAAAAATAGTGGGGAGATTGTAGATTTAACCCCCTCGCCCTGCGGGCACTCCCCCTATCTCATCTGCGATGAGCAGGGGGAGAGGATTAAAAGCGACACTTCGATCGGCCTTTTGTGCTTTCT
>ENA-ORUQ01000404-ORUQ01000404.1-human-gut-metagenome-genome-assembly--contig:-NODE-404-length-50478-cov-60.568193_pt1 | contig 50478 bp, 45 predicted proteins | sample MGYA00242081_ERZ509211 | MGnify/ENA primary metagenome ERZ509211 (study PRJEB26280, sample SAMEA2338785) | human gut metagenome | biome: human gut; feature: human-associated habitat; material: faeces...
GAGCTGATCGTGCATGAGAATTTCCAGCGGTTCATGACCGATCTGGAAATCTATGTGGATGGATATGTCAGCGCAAACATTCAAAACCTCAATGCCGGTCTGGAAGCGACCCGGCAAATGCTGAAAAAGAAGTATGCAGCAGATGAAAACGATCTATACATGAGCACCTTGAAGCTGGGGCAGATCGATGAAGATGAGTACTTTGGTCGGGTCTTGTATGACGAGTTGGTGGCTATCCTGAAGAACATCAAGACGGAACACCGCAAGGACAAGACCACTTCGGATGGTGCAATGGTCGATAACTTGATGAAGGAACTGGAGGATGCACAGAAACTTGAAGGGTCTGCGGATGAAAAGAAGATCCGAACAGCATTGAAGGCGATCGGCATCAACTACGATAAGCTGACAGAGGATGAAAGAAAGCTGATAAAGAAGATCCTTTATAAAACGGCAATGCTAAAACCGGGGACGCTTGCAGGCAACCGGGGCAAGCACAGACGCTGATCATTTGCCCTGCGCCTGATACCATTCATTGAAGTAACGGTCGCCTGCGTCTGCGTCACTGCCGGGAGTACTCTGCGATTTCAAGAATGCGTTGTATAGAGAACTGTACCCTCGCAAGGGTGTGATCTCCTGCACATCCTTGATGTTGCGATACTGCAGAACTTCGAACTCGTTGCGGTAATTCAGATACGCGATGATTTTATCGGCTTTGATCGTGGCCTGATAAACATGGACAGGCAGTTGGTAAAGGAAATCATTACGACGTGCGAACCACTCTGCAACATCGTAAGAGAGTGACCACGAGAGCGAGAGAGGCGCGCGGCTGATGTCACTGCTAGAGCCACGGTAGATCGTAAAAGTATCGAGATTGCGTACGCTTTCCGGCAGGGCATCGCGCCAATTTTCAGGGCGGATGATCCTTGCCCGGCGAACGTATTTCCGAATAATGGGAGAATGGTCGCCGTGGTTGTCGTAATGCTCCAAGGCAAAACGGCACTTGGCCTCCAACGGCATAAAATCCTCGCAAACATATAGCAGATCTTCCATCATTCGAGCATCGTAGAACGAAGAACGCTCAAAGGTATCCCAGTCTTGGTCGTGGGCGGCTTGAACCGCTTTTTGGAACTGGGCATCAAGATAGGGGTCGTTCCGATAGATCATAACACGAGTCGCCTCCTTGTCGTTTTGATGGAGTGGATGGACTATAAAAAATAATACTACAAAAACCATGGGCTGCATAGCCTTTGCAGGAAATATTCTTCGAAGAAACGACAAAGAGTGCTACTAATACAGGGTGGGGAACGCTGCTGCGGCAGGACGGGAGAACGTACACCATTGGTTCCTCTGAAAGCCTGCGCTGGGTGGGCAAAGACCGTCAACTGCCACGCCCATCCGCGCATCCTTCTGCCACAGAACCGGTGCTTGCCGGAACCTCTCGCAGCCCCTTTTCCGCGTCAGCCGGAACCAAGGTGTAACACACTAGACTTTGCAAGCAAAGTCGTGTGCCAAAGGGGTGCTGCGGCCCCTTTGGAAACCCAAGAGAAACGCCCATCAACTGCGCTGCTCGTCCTCGGCCAGTGCGCTGATCCGCTTGCCCATAGCCTTGACCAGAGGAACGACAAGCGCATTCCCCATGGTGAAATAGCGCAGTCGTTCCGGCATCCCGGCTGTCCAATCATCCGGGAAGCCGTTGAGCCGTTCGCATTCGATGGGCGTTAGCGTACGCAGACGTTGGGTCTGTGGGTCTGCGACTACATGGGTGCTGCGTGATACAGAGCCTTCGCTGGTGAGCATCGTACGGGCAGGAAGGTCGGAACAATCGGGAAACGCCATGGAGCCTTCCGAAAAGAAATAAGTAGAACCGTTCCTGCGGTGGCGGATCTCCTGCTTTGCGCCCTTGAGATACCGCCAGTGGTCGATGTCGGCGGCGGAAAGGAAATATCGCTCTGCAAGTGGGGCAGTCTCCAGCACGGAGCAGAGCGGCTTATATGGGAATTGAAGGGGGATGCTCTCGACGGAATAAAAGCGTCCGTTGACCATGAGCCCGGAGGTGTAGAAGTGGCAGGATTGTGCGGCAGACAGATCCTTCAGATCGAGGTAACGAAACTCATCGAGCCATCCCTCGCTGTATTTCCGTTCAAAGCCATACAAGGGGAAGATGGGAGCAAAGAAGCCGTCCTGCAGGAGCAACTGGTGGGCACCCTTCAGACCCTCCACACAGATGAGGTCCGCCGCTTTTCGAAACAGGGCAGTATCGTTTCGGAAGGCAAAGAGAAAGGTGCGCCGCCTGCGCTGTGCTTCGCCATAGTCGGCGGCATTTATCACCCGCCATTCAACGGCATAGCCTGCTTCATAGAAGCACCGAAGGATGATGGAAAAATCACGCCCTTTTTGCCATGCCGGAGATTTGATGAGCCGGTCTACGTTTTCCAAAAGGACATAGCGAGGTCTGTGTGTTCGTAGGATAGCGTTGATCTCCCACCAAAGAACGCCCTTCTTCCCTTCTATCCCCCGTGCGCCCTTTTTGGCGATGGAATAATCCTGACAGGGAAAGCCGCCGACCAAAAGGTCGTGTGGAGGGATGTTTCCTTTGGCGGTCACGATGTCCTGACAAACGTGTTCTGGACGATGCCCGAAATGCCGTTCGTAGCACTCGAAAGCAAACTGGGAACGCATGGATGGTTCCCACTGATTCGCCCAGACAGTTTGAAAGCAGGAGGAAGCCTGCTCCAGCCCAAGGCGAAAGCCGCCGACCCCGGCGAAAAGCTCAACAACACGGATATTCTCCATGATAGGGCACCTCTTGATCGTGGCGAAAAAGCATAAAAACCAAGGCTGACTAAGCAGCCTTGGTTTTTTGTTATAAGATATCCAGTAATTGCTTGCCCATTTGGGTGATGAGCGGAACGACAAGGGCATTGCCCATGATGAAGTAACGCTGACGCTTCGGCATCCCAGTGTCGGTCCAGCCCATCGGGAAACCGTTCATGCGTTCGCACTCCTCCGGCAGCAGGATGCGTAACTTCCCTGTTTTAGGGTCGATGATCGCATGGGAGCTGCGGTTCTTGGTGCCCTCACTGGTGAGCATCGTACGACCGGGACGGTCGAGAGGGTCTGGGAACGCAATGGGACCTTCGGAAAAGGTGTAGGAGTAGCCGGTCTTGGAAGTGCGCTCGATGGTCTTGGCACCCTTCATGTACTTCCACTTCTCCAGGTCCTCGTCCTCGATGAAGAAACTCTTGTCGATATCGCCGTTGACAACGATATCGCCGAGAAGCATCGGCTCCTTGCCGTTCGGGACGGCTTCCAGAGAGAAGATCTTACCGTTGCACAGCACACCGCTGTTGTAGAAAGCGGCTCTGAAACGGTTCGTTACGTCAACTGTGTCGGTATATTCGTTGAAATCGACGGTGGTCACTTTCTTGGGGTCTGCGACCTCAGAATGCACCGGGAACGCATGGGCAAAGAAGCCCTCCTGCATCAGCCAGACACAGCCGTCCTTTGTGTCCTCAGAGAAACACGAGGTCATACGCTCATACTGCTTGGTGGTGTTCTTGAATGCAAAGATGAAGGTGCGCCGTCTGCGCTGGACGCAGCCATAGTCTGCGGCATTGATCACACGCCATTCGATGCCATAGCCTTCTTCCTGCAAGCACTTCAGGATGATGCCGAAATCACGGCCCCGCTGGGATGCGGGAGATTTCAGCAGGCGGTCTACATTTTCCAACAGAACGTAGTTGGGATGGTTCTTCTGGATGATTTTATAAATCGACCACCAGAGAACGCCTTTTTTGCCCTCGATGCCCTTAGCACCGGTGCTGGCAACAGAGTAGTCCTGACAGGGAAAGCCACCCACCAGAAGGTCGTGCGGCGGCACTTGGCCGATTACGGTGGCGATATCTGCATTCACACAGTGGGAATCCTCGCCAAAATTTTTGTCGTAGCACTTATAAGCCCATTGACCAGCTTGGCCGGGTTCCCATTGGTTTGCCCAAATCGTCTTAAATCTTTCGGAACAACGCTCTAATCCAACGCGGAAGCCGCCGACGCCGGCAAATAGCTCCACAACACGAATATCGCTATTTGCTGACACTTTCATAACACCCCATTCTGTGATATACTTAAACTTAAGTATACACTTTTTTGAGGAAAAGATCAACCACTTTTTGTGATTTTGACCGTTTTCTCACCATTATTATAGCAAAAACCTACCGAGGGATCAACCCCTAAAATTGGAGGGTAAATCATGGAGCAGCGGAAGTACAAAACGAAGGCGGAAGTCCTCGCCCGCGGACAGGAAGCAGTCGGTAAAACGCTGGGCGAGATCGACAAGACTGGGCGCATCGCAACAGGCAAAGGTGCTATCGGTACCGTTGTGGAGGAAAGTTGGTTTGGGTATAAGCCCAATAGCAACCCGGCTCCCGATTTTGAGGAAGCGGGCGTTGAATTGAAGGTGACGCCCTATCGGCAGACCCCTCGTGGCATTCAGGCCAAGGAACGGTTGGTCTGCGATATGTTGAACTATGATGAAGAATACTACAAGACCTTCGAGACCAGTGCATTCTGGATGAAGTGCGCTTGTATGCTACTGATGTCCTATGAGCACCGGGATGGGGTACCCAAAATCGACTTTACGATCGACAAGGCAGTGCTGTTCCAGTTCCCGGACGAAGATCTGGAGGTCATCCGCAATGACTGGAAGATCCTGATGGACAAGATCAAGGCAGGACAGGCACACCTGATCAGTGAGGGTGATACCATGTATCTGGCAGCGTGTCCGAAAGGCCGCAACTCGCAGGATACCCGGTCGCAGCCATTCAGTCCTATCCCGGCCATGAAGCGGGCGTACTCGCTGAAGTCCAGCTACATGACGCAGATCCTACGGCGGTACATCTTCGGGGACGAACCCTGCGAGAAGATCATCAAAGACCCGGCAGCGTTAAGAACGACCAGCTTTGAGGACTGGTTCAGCGCAAAAGTCCGGCCTTATGTGGGAATGAGCAGGACGGAACTTAAGGCACGGCTGGGCGTGGAAACGAATGCCAAGAACCTCAACGAGCGTTTAGTGGCAGCGATGCTTGGCGTGAAAGGGCATCTGTCGAACACAGAGGAATTCCAAAAGGCAGGCATCCAACTCAAGACCATCGCCATTGAACCGAATGGCAGTATAAAAGAGAGTATGTCCTTCCCTGTGATGAATTTCTGTGCAATGATGAACGAAACATGGGAAGAGTCTGCGCTCTATGACCTTCTTGCACCGACCAAATTCCTGTTCATCATCTTCCAAAAGTCGAGGGACGGCGAGTGCTACTTCCAGAGGGTGAAATTCTGGAATATCCCGGCAGAGGATCTGGAAGAGGTGCATCATGTGTGGCAGCGTACGGTCGATACCCTGCGGGAGGGCGTTCACATCTGGAAAGATGCCAGCGGGCGGAATCGCAATAACTTGCCCAAGGCATCGGAAAGCCGTGTGGCTCACGTTCGCCCCCATGGAAAGGACAGCATGGACACGGCTCCCCTGCCCACTGGTGGTTCTATGACGAAGCAGTGCTTCTGGTTAAACAATTCGTATGTTGAAAAAATTACAAAGGAAGTGTAATAATGAGCGTTATTAAATCTTTTTCGGTCGGAGAGGGAGATATGTTTTACATAGAGCATAACAGTGATAACTTCACAGTTATTGATTGTTGTTATGATGAGGATGACAGTCGAGATAAATATTTTGAGGAAATTAAAAGTAAGTCTAAAAAAGTAGGAATCAAACGATTTATTTCAACTCATCCCGATGAGGATCACATAAAAGGACTTCCAGAGTTTTGCGATACAGTAGGCATAGCTAATTTCTATTGTGTAAAAAATGAAGCAACAAAACCGGAGGAAACGGAGAACTTTAAAAAATATTGTGAGCTAAGAGATAATTCTAAGAAGGCGTTCTATTTATATAAAGGCTGTTCTAGAAAATGGATGAACCAAACTGACGAAGTGCGAGGGAGTGCAGGACTTTTTTGCTTGTGGCCGGAAATTTCGAATGAGAATTTTAAGGAGGCACTACAAAAGGCAAAAGATGGAATTGCATACAATAATTTATCTCCAATAATTAAATATTCGGTTGAGAATAATATCACGGCTTTGTGGATGGGAGATATGGAACATGATTTCTTAGAAAAAATTAAAGATGAAGTTCAATGGCCGAAGGTGGATTTGCTTTTTGCTCCACATCATGGGCGGGCATCTGGAAAAGTGTCAAGCGATGTCTTGAAAAAATTGAATCCATTTATTGTTGTGATTGGAGAGGCACCGTCTCAGCATTTGGACTATTATAAAGGGTATAATACAATTACACAAAATAGTGCAGGCGATATTATTTTTAAATGCGAAGGAGAAAAAGTTCACGTCTACTGTAGCAAGTATTCCTATGATGTGGGCTTCCTTAAAGATGAAAATAAAATTGATGCTGATATTGGACATTACTTGGGAACATTTTGCCCGAAGGAGAACAAATGATGGAAATTAAAGTGCCTATCTATAACATTCTTAATTTTTTGTTAACAGGACTAGTATTTGTTGGTTGTGGATTATTAATGTATCCTGACTACGCAGGAAATTTTATTTTGAGTGAATACTATGATAAAATCACGGCAATGTCAGAAACATTATTGTTGCTTTGCATTGTCGCTATTGCGTATGAAATTGGATTTGTCCTAAATCGAGCGGGCTCTGTTTTTATTGAGCCAGTATTTAAAAAACTGAAAATTATTCCGTTTAACGATGATTATAAGCTGTATAATGATATGGCAAAAGAATATCCTATTATGAAAGTTCTATCACGAGAATATGCACTCTCCAGAACGAGTAGCTTATTGTTTGCATTGTTGTTTATAAGTTCACTTTTTTCAGGAAAAAAGATATATATGATGATTTTTGCCCTGTGTACAGTAATGTTTGTTTTATCATGCCGTAAGCATGCTACCAAAATTGTCACATTGATGGAGGCACAAAAAGGATGATTATTTCAAATGCGAATATAAATGATAAGAGATAGAGGATAATGAAACATCCAAAATCATATGATACGACCCCGGAAACATCCAAACGGATGTCTCGTGTCCACCTGAAGCAAGGCAAGGCGGAAGTCCTTTTGGCAAAGCGTCTGTGGCATCTGGGGTTTCGATATAGGCTGAACGATAAGCGGCTCCCCGGCTCTCCCGACATTGCCGTCCTGAGATATAATATCGCTATCTTCGTGGATGGTGAGTTTTGGCATGGACAGAACTGGGAAGAACGCAAGCCGAAGCTGAAACGTAACCGGGAGTACTGGATAGCCAAAATCGAGGAGAATATTGCGCGAGATATCCGGGATGACAAGGCTCTGCGGGCGCAGGATTGGTATGTTATCCACTTCTGGGAGAAGGAAGTGTTGAAAGATACGGATGGATGCATCAGTTCGATTCGGGAACTGGTTGAAAGCCGAAGGGAAGAATGGCTGGACTTGTGAATCAATGGTTGTTTGGCATAAAGTGACTAATTGGAAATCCTAAAAAAGTGGATTGTTCTTCAGGAGAAAGTTTTGAAAAGTGTACAGTGGCTGCAACAGGTGAATCCAATAATAAGTAAGCACCCACATATATTTGTTCATCTTCTTGAGGAGATTCGGTGAGTTGGTATAAGTCGGCTTGTTCGGAAACCGTTAATTTGCGTGACCGTTTGATAGCCTGATAATGATTGATGGTTGTGACAGAGGGCAGAGAGAAAGTGTCATTTTTTCGCACCCAGTCAGTAAGTTCTATAACTGCTGAGAGAATGTCTTCTCTCGTAGAATTGCTACAATCATATGCATGAAGCATTTCAAGAATGAGAGTGTTGAGAGACTGCGAGTATTCTTCAGAGAAAGGGATTCCCTTAAGTGTGTCGAGCATGATGTCGTAGTCAATATTATCACACCACACCATGAGGTTACGATTTAATTGGACATAATAAGAAGATGGATTTTCATTGCCGGAAGAATCCTCTGTCGTAAAAGTTATAGGAGCTTGATTGAAGTCATAAACGTCATAGAAATTATCGGTTCCCTCAATGGGAAGTGTGCATAAAAGAAGATTTAGATTGGCAACATGGCAGGGTCTAAAAATAGAGTCAGAAGGAACTAATTTGACTGATTTTTTGTCTAGAAGTGCGATTTTTAAGATGTTAAGACAATTTTGCCCGGCTTCATCGATAAGCGAGGGGTCTAAATCCTTTTTCACATGGAGAAGGTTTAGAGTGTCCTGCATACCGACCAAGAAGTCAAGTTGTTTTTGGATGGAAGAAACGTCAATGAAACCGGAACTGTTGGAAGATGCGCCACTAAAATTTAGTACGCCACCATTTATTTCGTATTGCTGAGCGTTTAGTACAGCAATAATGAATCGAGCATCTCGGATGCGTTCGGAAAGTGAACCCGACAGAGAAAAATGAAAATCAGGTTTGGCTTGAGTGCCAACTTGTAGAGCTTGATGAATATCCGCACCAAAATTTATGGTTAGTATAGTAGTGATAGGGACACCCAAAGAGTGGAATGTAAGTCGGCGGTATTTCACGCCGACTTTTTTCTTTTCTCACGTTTCGGCAGTTCAATGGCTTCGATAGCTTCCCCGTGATAGGCTTCTTTCGGCAGTTCTACGCTACCAATGAAATTATAGACGATCTCGATTTTCTGACGCTTCTGGCCCTCCGCGTCAACCTCTACTTCATGAACAAGGATTTTCTCAATGAAAGTATTAAGGAGGGTCGGTGTCAGTTCCTCGAATGAGGTGTGCTTCTTGACCAGCTTCATAAAACGGTCAATGTTAATCGTCTTGTCTGTCTTTTGGGAAATCTGTTCGGAAAGCCCCTTGATAGTTTCCTCAAGCCCTTTTTGTTCGGCTTCATACCCGGCTGATAGCTTTGCAAAGCGTTCATCTGTCAGTTGACCTTTTATCTTATCTTCATAAAGGTGCTGAATGATGTTGTCGAGTTCGTCATAGCGGCTCTGGCTGATGTCCAACTCTTTTTGCATTTCCACCAGCGCACGTTTTTGTTCCCGCATGGAGCAGGAAACCATCATCGTAATAAATTCGCGTTCATGTTCAGCAGCAAAATGAGTTACCCTGCGGAGATCAGCAGCCACCAGAATTTTCAGGTTTTTCACGCTGATATGGTGGGTCGTGCAGGGATTTACCCGCTTGCTATATCCGGCACAGGTATAGTATTCATAGCTTTCCTTAATGCCGGAGCCACGATGATGATACATCTTAGAGCCGCAGTCTGCACAGAACAATAAGCCGGAAAATAGACCCACAGAGCCGATTTTGGTGTGTCGGCATTTACCCTGACGGATAACCTGCACACGGTCAAATGTGTCTTGGTCAATCAGGGCAGGGTGCGTATTTTTGAAAACCATTCGCTTATCATCGCCATTGATAATGACCTTTTTACTTTTGTACGATTTTTTCGTAGTCTTGAAATTAACTGTATGCCCCAAGTATTCAACACGTTCCAGAATGTTGATGACTGTCTGATAAATCCATTTACACGGAGCCTGCGGGCAGTAGCCTTGCTTATTACCATAGCGCCGGTAGTTGATTGTGCCGGGAGTAGGAATGTTTTTGGCTGTAAGAATGTTTGCAATCTTTGTCGGGCCTAAGCCTGACAAGCATAACGCAAAAATCTCTTTTACAACGGGGCCGGTTTCGTCGTCAATGATCCAGTTTTCCTCATCTCCCATGATATAACCATAAGGCGGAAGATGGGAGAGCCGCTTACCAGCCATTCCTTTTGCTTTTACTACCGCGCGGATCTTCTTGCTGGTGTCACGAGCGTACCACTCATTGAAAAGATTTCGCAGAGGGGTAAAATCATTATCGCCTTTTTCGCTGTCCACACCGTCGTTGATAGCAACGAAGCGTATATCCTTTTCAGGAAACAGCACTTCCGTATACATTCCGACCTGCAAGTAATCACGCCCGAAACGGGACATATCTTTTACCGCGACCAAATAGACATATCCGGCTTCAATGTCAGCCAACATTTCCTGGAAACCTGGACGATTGAAAGTCGTACCACTGATTCCATCATCTACATAAAATTTGTATCTGGTAATACCGTGTTCTTTCGCATAACGCTCTAAAATTTGCTTTTGATGTTGGATACTGTTTGATTCACCCTCCAGACCATCATCCTGGCTCAACCGGCAGTAAAAAGCCGCCCAGGGTTCCATATCGAATGAATGACGAGAAGAAATATTTAGAGCATTTACTATACCGGGCATTTTGAATTGCGTGGCTGTCTGTTTCATAAAATCCTCCATTCCGACAGCCCCGCAGAATTGTAGGCTTTACAAGCCTTATTATACACCAGACAGGCCGCCGCGAAAAGCAGTTTATCACATTAAAGCGATAAATTTTTTATGAACAGCTTTCTTTACCACGCAACTCATTCTTTAAGACCTGTGCCATTTTGGACACCGCTGTTTCAGTACCGCCTTCTTTGAAGCTGGACTGAACAACAAAGGTCACGCCATTGATTTTTGTTTCTGTAATCATGGCGGGATGATTCTGTTCCGCCATAAGCACATCACTCCTCTCTATCATAAAGAAGTGCTGTGCCGGACTAAACCGACACAGCACCGCTTATCTCTTATTTTCTGTACCGTATTATCTGGACTGGCTTTGTCCATCGGCTCACCCCCGGTACAATGGGAACATTCAGATCGTGCCGTGGTTGTCCAGCCTGAAGCTGGCGGCCCTCCGCGTTCGGTGAAATAGTGCGGCTTCTACTGTGACAGGTCATGGCAATTTCCAGCCCACCACAGGCCGGTTATCTGCCGCCAAATGACCGCTCGGCCCCTTTGATGTTATCGTATTGACGGATTGCTCTGACCAATCCGCAGGGGGTCTTGGCGTTTGCGCTTTGTGTTGCTCGCTGCCACATTCAAAATCCAAATGCTGATATGAACGGATTGCCCGTTGTTTTTCAAGGTACATAGTGGAAAGGTTGTATTGATTATGCCTTTCACTATATAGGAGGGAAAACGGGCAAAAGTTGATAGTCAGGCGGCAAAATCTTTCCGAATTTTTTTCAATGCCGATTGAACGGAACGCATTACAGCAGCCTTATGACAGCCCTGCATTTCTGCAATCTCTGAATAGGAATAGCCGTAGATAAAATGTAAAACAAACCGCTGGCGTTGAAGCGGTGGAAGCTGCTCAATCGCAGAATTTATTTCTCGCAGCGTTTCCAAGCGTTCAAAGGTTTCTTCTAGTGGCTCCGTTTCCAATTCAAACAGTAGGCAATTATGAAAAGCCCTCCCATCAATATGTTTCCGTCGCTCATATCGCTGCCGTTCTTCCTGCTTACGGCTTTCCTCATAGACACGGTAAATATCCACTGATACCTCAACATCAACGGGACGGCGATTAGCGTTCAAGATTGTAATTACACACATAACCTAGTCCTCCTTTATGCGATACGAAACAGAGCGGCAACTTCCTCTGGCGGCTGGCCGCAAAGATTATAAGGGCACTCCCGATTTTGGCAAGGGGATAAGCAAATAGCCGCAGCCTCGTGGGATGGTTTGAGATCCGGGGCCGTTGTGATAAGAACGGATTCACCTGGGGCCAGACGGATAATTTTTATGGTCTTTGTCATGCTTGAACACCTCCAATATTTTTTAGAGGGCTTGTCCCTCTTACTTATCGGAGATTGCAGAACGCCTCAATTAAAGGGGGATGAAAATTTTTCGGAAAAGAATAGGCAAAGGCAAGGACAGCATCCCGAAAATGCTGCCCTTGCTTTTACCTATTCACTTAAAAAACGCAGGAGCCGACGAAAAGCCCGCTGAAGCAAAAGCGTGACCGCCGCCGGGGAACAGCCGAGAATAACGGCAATCTCCTTGTACTGATACCCTTTCCAAAAGGCCAGTTCAATCGCGTACCGCTGCCGGTATGTCAGGCAGCGCAAACCTTTGGCCAGCTTTTCATTCTGGATTGTATCAGTGAAATCCTCTACGAACAGTTGCAAAGTAAAATCCTCCTGAATATATGATGACCGCTCCTGATATGTAAGTTCCTCGCTCATACTCTCCAGAGAGTAACAATGGTAGCGGAAACGGCGGTCAGAATTTGCAATAATGCGATCTTCTGCTTTGAGGATCGCAGCCCAATCTTTTTCGGCCATAAGCCATTTCTCCTTTCTGGTGTTCATCTGCGTGGGCGGGCAGACAAACGGAGGAGAACGGCATCCCACGGAAAAACGCAGGATACGACAAAAAACGCCCAACTGGTCATAATCCAGCCGGACGTTATCAGGTGTATTTTTACAACTTCTTACATGGTATAGTTCATATTTCTGTCCATACGTCCCCGTGGCCGGGGAACGGCTTTTTTTGACAGTGCAAATCTCGTCTGAATATGTCGAACACTTATTTGCTTCATGGCGGCTCCTCCTAAAGCCGCCGTAACTGTCAGCGCAAGGGCGTCATTCGCATTCCTTTGGAGGACAAAAGAACGGCGGCCTTGATTTCCTCAAAACCGCCGTGAAAGAATTGATGCGTGAAAATAGGTCTGCTGTACGACGGCTTTTTTTCTTTTCCGTCGTGCGGCAGATACCTTACTTATTTATTTGTAAAAAAATCTCAATCGCTGACATTTTGTTTCCGATATTCAGCAGGAGTTATTTTTAAGACATCCCGAAATGCCGTGGCAAATTTACTTTGGTTTTCATATCCAACTTGATTTGCAATTTCAGCTATTGTAGCTTGTGTTTGCCTCAACAATACTGCCGCTTCTTTGATTCGGTACTCTTTCATATAAGTTCCGATAGGCTGTCCAAAAATCCCTTTGAATGTATCTTTTAAGGTTGTTGGATTCACTAAATATTCTTTAGAAAGTTCCTCTATTGTTGGCCGCTCCTGTAAATTTGATACCAGCCTTTTGTGAATTGTCTTGATAATCTCCACTTGAGGAGAAGTATATAGCTCTCGCCGTTTCTCTTTTGATACATCAACCATGCACAAAAATAACAGCAACTCTTGTACCTTTAACCGAAAATACGGTTTCTGTAAGCAATCTGGTACAGAGTAAAGTTCGGAAAAAATATGTTCAATCTCATTTTTTGACCGCATGATAAAACAGTTTCCATCCAAACAAAACTTATCCTTGAATTGAAGAATATCTATACCGCTGTCAGAGAGAATTTCAGGCGGATTTTCCACTACTACAGACAAATTGATAACAACGGAAATTCCCCGATAGTGTTTTAGAGGAAATGACATTTCCGATGCACAGTTATCCATGGTATGAATTGACAAATCGCCCTCTCCAAGATATAGGCAAGAACCGCTTGCTAAACGGCAGCCCTCCCGCCCTTCCCGACAATGGTTGATTTCCAGTATATTTTTATCAATGTTCCCATCCCAATAACAGCTCGTAGCTTCAAAATCATTATAAATAAGCTGTATGCCGGGATAGACTTGATAGACCGTCATAAGACCAAGGCCATCCGCGCAATCCATTTTATAGACAGTACAATAGCCGTCATTATCTTTCGGAATGACTGCGGATAACCCTGTTGATGAAAGAGGGGTATGCTCCATAGCTATCCTTTCCGTTGCATTTTTATTGTTTATCTGATATGCCAAAGTTTTCCTAGCATCTTTTATTATAAATGTTTTTCTCATATTACACCGCTCCAATCAGCAGGATTTACAATCCATATAGAACCATTTTGAATTATAATACACCATGCTTAACAGTGCAAATGAAGAAAAGCCGATGCCTCTTTTTATAACAAGGCATCGGCCAAATACAGCTCATTTATTGCAGTATTCTTTCTCTACACAACCAGAACAACTTCCTCCGCAGCACGAGCCATTCTTTCGGTTGCGATGAATCTTGCAGACGGCCCATATTGCATAGAAAGCAAGTCCTGCTAAGACTACACCTGTTACAATCATTTTGCCACCTCCTGACTGATGTTCCACAGTTCATCCGCTGTGGGCTGCCAGTTTTTAGCATACCATTCGCATTTGTCACAAAGATGGTCTACCGACTCTGGCGACTGTAAATCTGTTGATTTTGCTCCGGTACGTTTTACTATATCTCTCAAAATATGCGGGTTCTCCAGCAGCGGACAGGGACGTAGCATATTCTCGTTAAACGGTTGGCCATCGTGGTAAGCCATAAAAATCGGGCTTTTCAGCGCCTCCAGCAAACTGCAATCATTGATGTTCATATTCGAGTAGTGGATGAACACACAAGGCTCCACATCCCCAGCAGCATTGATATGTAGGTAATTACGGCCTCCGGCAATACAGCCGCCCACATACTCTGCATCGTTCTGGAAATCCATGCTGAAAATCGGCTTTGTGTTCCGAAAAGCGCGGATACGTTCGTAAACGATTTTTCTCTGCTCCGGCGTGGGCAAAAGCTCTGGCACAGCTTCATTGCCAACAGGCATATAGTGGAAGAACCACACAAACATAGCCCCCATGTCGATCATCATATCAAAAAACTGTTCGCTGCTGATGTCGGCATAGTTCGCGCTAGTATAGCAGGTTGAAATACCAAAAGGCAACTTATGTTCCCGCAGCAAGTCCATAGCGCGCATGACTTTCTCAAAAACGCCGCTGCCTCTGCGTCCGTCATTTGCCGTTTTAAATCCTTCCAGACTGATTGCAGGGACAAAATTCTTTATCCGCAGCATCTCTTGGCAAAACGTTTCGTCAATCAATGTCCCATTTGTAAACGATAGAAACGCACAATCCGGGTGCCGTTCACATAGGGTAATCAGATCCTTTTTGCGAACCATCGGCTCTCCGCCTGTGTAGATATACATATAAACACCTAAATCCTTACCTTGTCGGATAATGCGGTCAATCGTTTCCAGGCTCAGATTCAGCTTATGACCGTACTCGGCAGCCCAACAGCCGGTACAGTGCAGATTGCAGGCCGATGTAGGGTCTAACAGAATCGCCCACGGAACATTGCAGTTTTCTTTTCTCCGCATTTCTTCCTGAATGGCACCACCTTTTAAGGCAGAGTTGATAATGAAATTCTGGAACAAAGTTTTTCGCACTCCAATGTCTAGTTGATACGCCTTCAAAATCAGTTCATACCAATTTCCCCTTTCAGCAATCGCCTTTCGGAAGGCAGCCCGCTGGCTCTCATACCAGCCATCAGGCAAAGCTTTATCAATTAGATTCATGGCTTTGGGGATATTGGTTTCCGGGTCTTTTTCCAGATAATTCAGTGCCATATTAACGGCCGCAGTAAAAGCCGTATTTTTTATAGATTCAATAATACTCATTTTGATTTTCTGCTGACAGAAATGGACTCTGCCAGCTTTCTCCTATTTTTATTCTTTGCGTAGAAGATTCCTTGCTATTAAAAATCCAACGCCAATCACAGAAATAATGACGGCGGAATGTAAAAACCTTCTAAATATCATAATTTCCACCTCACAAAAGAAGTCCAACTCGATAAACAACAAAGGTAACAGCCCATGCCACAACCAACTGGAACAGTGCGGACAACAGCATCCAGCGCGTGCTGGCCGCCTCCTTGCGGATCGTTGCCAATGTAGCGGCACAGGGGATATACAGCAGGCAGAAAATCATCAGGCAGAAGGCATTGAGCTGTCCAAAACCAGCAGTCCCCAAAATACCTACCAGCGTATTCATACCTGCCTCAGAGTTGATATTCGGTACTCCAAACAAGACGGCGCAACTGGATACTACAACCTCTTTTGCAGAGATACCGGCAATCAAAGCAACGGCGATCTGCCAGAAGCCTAATCCCACCGGCGCAAAGAACGGCACCAGCCAGTGCCCCAGAATGGCTCCGAAACTCTCTGTCATTTCCGTGGTGTAACCATGAGGACCAAAGTTCAGAATGACCCACATGAGGATAGAAGCCATAAAAATTGTGGTTCCGGCCTTGGTAAGATAATCCTTTACTTTTTCCCATACATAAATGGCAACGGTTCGGCCACTTGGCGCTTTGTATTCCGGCAGCTCGATCAGCAAATAGTTTTCCGAAGTTTTCCGGTCAATCAGATGAATTACCGCAGCCACAAGGATCGCAACCATCAAACCAATCAGGTACATGGAGTACGCTACCAGCATAGCTTGTTCGGCAAAAAACATTTCCGCAAACAGTATGTAAATTGGCAGACGGGCGCTACAACTCATAAAGGGAGTAACCAGCATGACCTTAAATCGGTCACGCCGGTTTTCCAGCGTCCGTGATGCCATAATTGCCGGAACCGTACAGCCAAACCCTAAGATCATAGGAATAAAAGCCCTGCCGGATAATCCCAGCTTGCTCATAATTCCCTCCATAACATAGGCAACACGAGCCATATAGCCGCTGTCCTCAAGAAATGCCAAAGCAAGGAACAGGATAAAAATGTTTGGCAAAAAGGTCAGGATACCACCTACACCAGCGATAATGCCATCTACCAGCAGGGAGCATAGCATCTCATTGACACCGGCAGCGGCCAACCCGTCATCGATTAAGGCAGACAGGCTTTCAATCCCCATCTCAAAGTACCCTTTCAGCCAGTCCCCAATCGTAAAAGTCAAGAAAAATACCGCGGCCATAATAACAAGGAAAATAGGGATGCTCCACACTTTATGCGTCAGTACGCGATCCACTTTTTCCGTCAGGGCATCCTGCCGGTCTTTATTCACCAGCACTTCCCGAATGATCTCCTGAATAAAATCATATTTCTGGTTGATGATGTCCGATTCATAATTGCGATCCAGCACATCGGGCAGACTCACTGGGTAATTGGCTGTAATTTCCTTATCCTGTTCCAACAGCTTGATTGCATACCAGCGATAGTTTGTCAGACCAGGGTATTTCTTTTTCAGCTCCACCATGATAAGGTCGATTTTGTCCTCAATAGCATCGCTGTAAACCATCGCATACTCGGAATGGTGGTCGTGCCGGTGCTTTGAAGTATAATTGTGATGATGGATCAGGCAGTCCGGGTCTTTGCAGTCCTTATGGTGCGCCGCCGCATGTAGCAGCACATCCAGGCCCGTCCGCTTTCTGGCTGAAACCGGGATAACTGGAATCCCCAGCATTTCCGGGAGCCTGTGCGTGTCGATCTCCATACCGCGTTTTTCTACAATGTCCATCATGTTCAGAGCCAGCACAACCGGCTTGCCCAACTCCAAGAGTTGCAAGGTCAAATACAGATTACGCTCCAGAGCGGAGGCATCTGCAACATCAATAATTACATCGACTTCATCACTAAGTATAAACTGCCGGGAAACCTGCTCCTCCATCGTGTAAGAAGTCAGGCTATAAGTACCGGGAAGATCAACCAGACGAATGTTCATGTCGTGGTCTTTGATAGCACCCTCTACCTTTTCAACGGTGACTCCCGGCCAGTTTGCTACTTTCAGGTTTGCGCCGGTATAAGCGTTAAACAGTGTGGTTTTCCCACAGTTTGGATTTCCGATGAAGCCGATTGTCAAATTTTCACTCATCAGAATTTACCCCACTAAAATATTTTTTGTGATATTACGCCCCAAGGCAAACCGGGTTCCGCGTATTTTCACAATCAGGATGCCATGTCCTTTGCTGTTCAGAACAGCGATGGGCGTCCCCTGCGTCATTCCCAATGCTTCCAGGCGTTTTTCAATGTTGACAGGCAGCGTCATTTTTTTTACTCGATAATTGTTTCCTATGATTCCGTTACAAAGATACATAGCCGTTCCTCCTTATCGCAGAGCCTGCAAGGTAGGCGGCATTTTACGAAATTCAGAGGCCATCATCGCAATCGTGATAACAACCAGAACCGCATCGGTCAGGGCAATCGCCAGCCATACGCCGCCAATCCCCAGGCCGCCGATCATCGGCAAGAGGACGCACAGAGGGATAAAAAGAATAATTTGGCGGAACAGCACCAGCCATGTCGCCTTATTTGCCTTACCCAAGGACTGGAACAGCGTAACCGCGATCAGAAAACTTCCCTGCAAAATGTAAGTGCTGAACATGATACGGAAGTTCGTTGCACCCGCTTCAGCAACACCCGGCGTTGTAATGAACATGGAAAGCACCCGATCAGGAAACAGTTCAACAGGAATCCAGAACAACAGGGACAGGACTGTGGCAGCTCCAATAAATACCTTCGTCAGCAGCTTTACACGGTCATAGTCCTTTGCTCCATAATTGGTACCGGCCGCAGGCTGGAACCCCTGGCTGATTCCCCACAAAGGGACAAAAGAGAAATTCCAGAACCGCAGGGCAGCGCCCAAAAGGATCTGCGATGTTTCTCCACCGTAGTTTGCGGCCACACGATAAATCACAGTCTGCTGAACAAGGGTTAAAACCTGCATCAATAGAGCAGAGATGCCAACCGCAAGCACCTGACGGAGAATTGGGCCATCAATACGGATTCGCCCGATTTTTACGTTAGGGCTTTTCTTCTTAAAGTACCATACTGTAATCGCAGCCTGGACAAACTGAGAAAATACGGTAGCATAAGCCGCAGCCTCAATTCCCATGTCATAAGGATTCAAAATCGAAATGAAAATCGGGTCAAGGATAATATTCAAGATGGCTCCGCTGGCGATAATAAACATTGCTTTTTTAAGCTGGCCTTCTCCCCGAATTACCATGTTTGCGCTTTGGAAAAAGTTGACCAGCAGAGAACCAGCAAAAATAATCCGCAGATATTTTTCCGCATAGTTCAGAATATTGTCGCTTGCCCCGGCCAAAGATAAAAGCTGGCGTGTAAAAACCATACCGATAACTGTGTAGATCACGGACAGTATCACAACGGCGGCAACCAGATTGCCCATGATCTTCTTTACGGTATCGTTATCCTTTTTTCCGATGGCCCTTGAGAGGACCGATGCGGAACCCACACCCAACATGGCCGCAGAACCGGCATTGATTAGGGTAAACGGATAGGAAACCGATACGGCCCCCATTTGAATATCCCCAACCATCTGCCCGACAAAGATAGAATCCATCATGTTATAAAGCCCCACAACGACCATGCCGAGAACCGCAGGAATACTTAGTTCCAGCATCAGCGAAAAGGGGCGCTGTGTAAGCAGCTTTGTTCTTGTATCCAATGATTGCTTCATCACATTACCTCCTACTCAACATTAGCTATGTCTAAACATAAAGAGTATATAAAATTACAGAGTATTTGTACGCTCCAAAACGCAGGATTAACAATCCAATCTGACACAAAATTAGGAGCGGAAAGGACTTCGGCCTTTTCCGCTCCCGGTATTATTGCGCCATTTTTTCCAGCAGTTTCAGGGCTTCTTCTAGTTTGGGGTTCTCAGCATCTGTTTGCAGTGCCTCCCGGACACAACTCCGAATGTGGGCTTGCAGGATTTGTTGATTGGCGCTTTTAAGCAATGCTATTGCTGACTGAATTTGGGTAGATATATCCACACAATAGCGATCTCCCTCCACCATTTGCAGGATACCGTCTATCTGTCCTCTTGCAATTTTCAGTTTGTGAACGATGTCGCTTCTTTTTGCTTTCATAGGCAGACCGCTTACTGGATCTCGACGACCTGATAGCCAGCATCTTCAATAGCCGCTTTCAGCACATCATCCGATACCGCATGATCCATCTGCACCTTTGCCGACTTATTCTCCAGGCTGACTTCAACCTGTTCAACGCCTTGAACTTCCCGCAGCGCCTTATCGACGTGCTTTACGCAGTTTCCACAAACCATGCCTTCAATTTTCAGTGTCTTTTCCATGTGAATTTCTCCTTTCCTTTCTTCCTTGCTATTTAATGAGTGATCGAACCGGGATGATTCCGGCTCCATAGAGGATATGTGTTTTGCCTGAAACCATCTTAACCGCAGCGCATTGGACACAACAAATACCGAGCTGAAGCTCATGGCAAAGGCTCCGATCATCGGGTTCAGCTTCAATCCAAAAGACAAATAGAACAATCCCGCAGCTACTGGAATCCCGATGATGTTATAAATAAACGCCCAGAACAGATTTTGCTTGATATTACGGATTACCGCTTTACTGAGCTGGACGGCGGTAGACACATCCAGCAGATCGCTTTTCATCAAGACAATATCCGCCGACTCAATGGCAACATCTGTTCCCGCCCCGATAGCAATACCTACGTCGGCTCTGGCAAGGGCAGGGGCGTCGTTGATGCCGTCCCCCACCATGGCAACCTTTTTCCCTTCCCCTTGCAGCCGCCGTATCTCTTTTTCCTTATCCTGCGGAAATACTTCAGCCACAACCCGATCCACGCCGACTTGCCGCCGGATCGCCTCTGCGGTCTTAGCATTATCGCCAGTCAGCATGACTACTTCAAGCCCTAACTGGCTCAACTCTTGCACCGCCTGTTTGCTGGTAGGCTTTACCACATCTGCCACGGCAATCACGCCGATCAGCTCTCCTCCACGGGCAAAGAACAACGGCGTTTTCCCGTCCATCGCCATTTCTTCGCCAAGCTGGAGCAAATGGCCGCCTTCAATCTGATTGTTATTCAGTAACCGACGATTTCCTGCGAAACATAGGTCATTCCCGATTTTCCCAACAATTCCCTGGCCTGGAATCTGTGAAAACTCATGGACCGGCAGCAGCGTAAGTTTTTCCTTATCTGCTTCTGCCACAATCGCATCTGCCAAAGGGTGTTCAGACAGCTTTTCCAACGAGGCCGCAATTTGTAACAGCTCCCTTTGCTGGATACCTGCTTTGCAGAGCAGGTCGGTTACGATAGGCGTTCCCTGCGTGATAGTGCCGGTCTTATCCAGAACCACCGTGTTGATGTTATGGGCCGTTTCCAAAGCCTCCGCTGACTTAATCAGGATACCGCTTGCCGCTCCTTTTCCGGTTCCCACCATGATTGCGGTGGGCGTGGCTAATCCCAACGCACAAGGACAGGAAATGACTAAAATCGAAATTCCAATGGATAGGGCAAACTCAAAGCCGTACCCCAACAGCAGCCATGTGATAACAGCAATCAGGGAGATGCCGATTACCACCGGCACAAACACGCCGCTGACTTTATCCGCCAGCTTCGCAATCGGCGCTTTAGAGCTGGTCGCTTCGTCTACCAGCCGGACGATCTGTGCCAATGTGGTATCGTCGCCCACTTTGGTCGCCTGCATTTTGAAATAACCGGATTTACTGGTAGTCGCTCCAATTACTTTGTCCCCAATGTGCTTTTCCACGGGGATACTTTCGCCGGTCAAGGCGGATTCATCAATGGAGGCAAAGCCTTCCATAACGGTTCCATCCACCGGCACTGACTCTCCCGCTTTTACAATCAGGGTTTCACCCAACTGTACTTCTTCCACAGGTATCTGGAGTTCCTGACCGTCCCGCTCCACAGTGGCAGTCTTAGGGGCCAGATTCATCAGCTTTGTGATCGCATCCGAGGTTTTGCCCTTGGCGCGGGCCTCCAGCGTTTTCCCCAAAGTAATGAGCGTGAGGATCATGCCTGCGGATTCAAAATACAGATCCATCATAAAGCTATGAACCGCAGCCATATCCCCATGGCCGAACCCAATCCCGATCTTATATATGGCATAGATACCATAAATAATTGCGGCACTGGAGCCTATGGCAATCAAGGAATCCATGTTGGGCGAACCGTGGAACAGGGTCTTAAACCCCATTCGATAGTATTTGAAGTTGATAAACGCTACCGGAATAAGCAGCAAAAATTGTGTGAATGCAAAGGTGATTGCATTTTCCATTCCCAGCAGAAAACCGGGAAGCGGCCAGTTCATCATGTGTCCCATAGAAATATAAAACAATGGAATCGTAAAAAGCGCCGAGAGTAGTAACCGCTGCTTCATCTGCTTGTATTCCGCCTGCGCCGTACTGACTTCCGGTTTTGCCGCCGGGGAAGCCGTGCGGCTTTTGATTTGCGCCGGAGCCTTCGGTAACGCTCCATATCCGGCCTTTTCAACAGCCTGGACGATTCCCGCCGTATCCAGAACGGATTCGTCGTAAGAGGCAACCATGCTGCTTTTCAACAAATTGACCGATACCTCTTTGATTCCGGGCAGCTTGCCGACACTCTTTTCAATCCTGGCAGAGCAGGCCGAACAGGTCATGCCTGTAATGTCAAATTGTTCTTTTTGCAAAATCATCCATCCTTTCTTTTCATTTTTTGCTCCGCAGTACCCTCCCCCCGTAGGGAACTAAAAACTGTTATGAAAAGGGGCGTTCAACATCTTGGGGGAAAGATGCTGCTGCCCCGATCACAAAGTCTGCGTGCAAGGTCGTTGACCGTTTTTCATTATAGACACCCGTTTCACTTTTTGTCCGCTCCCAAAAGGAGCTTTTTTTATCCAAAAAGCAAAACTTTTTATTTCTAAATCCAATCGGCAGGTTTTGTAATCCAAAGAGCAGAACCCTTTCCAAATCCGTTGACTTTGAGCTGTCCTATGAATATACTTTGACCGTAACAGTTAAATGAATGTTTAATTGTTCAGCTATGTCAAACCAACCAATCTATTTATGAAAGGAGATCTTTTCCAATGAAAAAAACCATCAAATTGATTGACCTTGATTGCGGCCATTGTGCCGACAAAATCCAGAAAGCAGTTCAGAAGATCGACGGCGTAACCAGTGTGGAAGTAAACTTCCTGAGCCAGAAAATGGTTCTGGATGCACCGGATGACCGCTTCGACGCAGTTCTGGCTGAGGCCAAGTCGCTTATCAAAAAAATCGAGCCGGATGTGACGGTCAAGGCGTGATAAAAAGCAGAACACCGGCTGCCGTTTCTGGCAGCCGGTGTTTGACTGAAAGGAGATGTTTATTATGACACGAAAACAAAAGCACCTGCTTTGCCGCATTCTCATTGCGGCAGTGCTGTTTGCTGCCGGCAGTCTGCTCCCACTTGGGCCAATGGTGGAAATGGGGGTATTTCTGGTCTGCTATGCGGTAATCGGCTGGGATATTGTATGGAAAGCTGTCACCAATATTCTGCATGGACAGGTATTTGATGAAAACTTTCTTATGACGATTGCGACGATTGGCGCACTGATCTTAGGGGAACATTCCGAGGGCGTAGCCGTCATGCTGTTCTATCAGGTGGGAGAATGGTTCCAGTCCTATGCGGTTTCCAAATCCAGAAAATCCATTGCAAGTTTGATGGATATTCGCCCCGACTATGCGAATGTAGAGCGGGATGGCAAACTGGAACAGGTCGATCCCGAAGAAGTAAGTATCGGAGATACGATTGTGGTAAAACCCGGCGAACGTGTTCCTTTGGACGGTAAGATCATCAAAGGAACTTCCGCTTTAGATACTTCGGCGCTCACCGGGGAATCCATGCCCCGTGATGTGGAGCCTGGTATGGAAGTAATCAGCGGGTGCATCAATCAGACCGGCATTCTGACGATCCAGACCACGAAAGAATACGGGGAATCCACCGTTGCTAAAATTTTAGACTTGGTGGAGAATGCCAGCGACAAAAAGGGAAAAACGGAAAACTTCATCAGCCGGTTCGCCCGTTACTATACCCCGATTGTGGTATTTGCGGCGATTGCTCTTGCTGTTTTGCCGCCCCTTATTACCGGGCAGTCCTTCAGCGTTTGGCTCTATCGCGCTCTGACCTTCCTCGTTATTTCCTGTCCCTGCGCTCTGGTTATTTCCATCCCGCTCAGTTTCTTCGGCGGTATTGGAGGAGCGTCCAAGATCGGCGTCCTTGTCAAAGGCAGCAACTATTTAGAGTCGCTGGCACATACGGAGGTCGTTGTGTTCGATAAGACCGGCACCTTGACAAAGGGTTCTTTTGCGGTAAGCCAAATCAACGCTGTGGGTATGAAAGAAGGACAGCTTTTGGAGCTGGCCGCTTATGCGGAGGACTATTCCAACCACCCAATTTCCCTCTCCATAAAAAAGGCGTATGGCAGGAAGATTGACAACAGCCGCATCAGCGACGTACAGGAAATCGCCGGTCATGGTGTTCAAGCTGTCATAGACGGAAAAACCGTTCTCGCCGGCAACGCCAAGCTGATGCACCAGGCAAAAATTGCTTATGTCCCGTCTGACGCCATCGGCACCGTGATCTATCTGGCCTGCAACGGAACCTATGCGGGATGTATTGTCATTGAAGATGAAGTCAAAGCAGACGCCCCGGCCGCAATTAAGGCGTTGAAAGAAGTCGGCGTCAGAAAAACCGTTATGCTCACCGGAGATGCGGATGCCGTTGGGAAAAAGGTTGCACAAAAGCTGGGGCTAGATCAGGCATATACGGAACTGCTCCCGGCGGATAAGGTTGACCGTGTAGAAATGATGCTCCGGCAAACTGGCGAAAAAGGAAAACTGGTGTTTGTTGGTGATGGAATCAACGACGCCCCTGTGCTGGCTCGTGCAGACGTAGGAATTGCTATGGGCGGCCTCGGCTCTGACGCGGCGATTGAGGCTGCCGATGTGGTTCTGATGACCGATGAACCTTCAAAGATTTCTGCTGTTGTACGGATCGCCAGAAAGACAATCCGTATTGCAAATGAAAATATCGTGTTTGCTCTCGGTATCAAAATCCTAGTTCTGATTTTGGGAGCTACTGGATATGCAAATATGTGGGCTGCGGTCTTTGCGGACGTCGGCGTATCGGTGATCGCTATTTTGAACGCGATCCGGGCAATGCGGGTAAAAAAGTTTATTTCCCCTGCCCATTAACACAAACTCCAGATATAGAAATGCGTCGCTGCTTTTCGTAACAGACAGCGGCGCATTTCTTTTATCAGTCAGTGGGACAGGATATTTCAAATAAAGCGTCAACGGTTTTATGAAGAAGTTTTGCGGGGGCTGTATGGGATAAGGTATAGTAAACCTCTTTTCCCTCCCGGCGGCTGACGATCAGGCCGCTTTTTTTCAAATTTTTCAAATGGTGGGAAATGGCCGGCGCGCTCATATCGACAGCGGCAGCCAGGTTGCAGACACACTCCTCGCTGTGGCACAGCAGCCATAAAAGCCGCAGCCTTGATGGATCGCTTAACTGCTGAAATAAAAGCGCTATATCCTGAAAATCTTCTTCAGAGGGCATTTTATCTAAAACCTTTTCAATATCTTGTCCGTGATTGTGGGGTAAATGGTAATGCGGCATACCGGCACCTCCTTTTCAAAAATAGAATAACTGTAAACGATGGAACTGTCAAACACGAAAGATTGGAGAACACTATGGAACGACAACAAAAAAACTATGGAACCCTACCTAATGCGGCAGATCTGGATACATTGTCTGAACTGTATAAGGCGATGGGCGATTCTACACGAATAAAAATTTTGTGGGTGCTTATGAAACAGGAAAATTGCGTAAAGGAACTTGCCATACAAATGGAGATGTCTGAATCCGCGATTTCTCATCAGCTAAAGGTCCTGAAACTTGCCCGATTAGTCCGCTCACATAAAGCTGGCAAAAAAGTATTCTATTCTCTTTGTGATGAACATATCAAATGGATTTTAGAAGAAACCTACACTCATATTTCTGAAAGATAGCAGGGCGCAGCCCTGTCAGGGTTGCGCCCGATAAACGACTCTTTACAGTTTGTCGTAGGAAACCAGCTTATCCATTGGAATACGCTGTGTGTTGAAGCGGTTTGTATCTCCTTCGCCCTCAGCAGAGTATCCGATAGCAAGAATGTTGATCGGCTCCAAATTCGCGGGCAAATGAAATACCTTGCTTAAAATGTCCGGCTTAAAATAGCATACCCAGACACTTCCGAGGCCCAGCTCGGTTGCCTGAAACATCATGTGGTCTGTCAGAATAGATGCGTCGATGTCACCGGTCTGCTTTTTATCAAAGGGACGTACCCATGCTTTGTTATGGTCTGCACATACGATGATGGCTAGAGGAGCGCCATAAATATTTGCCGCCTCGCTTACTTTAGCAAGTGCTTCGTCACTCTGGGCGACAATCAGATGCACCGGCTGTAAATTGGCCGCCGTAGGTGCAACATGAGCTGCCTCCAAAATTTTATTCAGCTTTTCCGGCTCCACCTTCTGATCGGTGTAATTCCGAACAGAAAAACGCTTTTTGGCAATTTCAAGTAATTCCATAGTTTATAAAATCCTTTCTGCGTGTTTTATATGTCAAATCAACCATCGGCTATTATTGTAACACCGCAGAAAATTTCCGCAAGAATGTACTTTCTGGGTAGATAGTTACCAAAAAGAAAGTACCATCCTATGATATGAGAGGTATTTTATGAAAATAGAAAAAGAGAGTTTTAACTGTCCTGTGGAAGCAACACTTTCTTTAATCGGTGGCAAATATAAGCCCTTGATACTCTGGCATTTAATTAAGCAGCCGCTTCATTACATGGAGCTGCAGCGGCTGATTCCAACGGCCACATCAAAAATGCTTTCCCAACAGCTCCGTGACTTACAGCAAAGTGGTATGGTAGCAAGAGAAGTAGTACCAGAGAAACCGCCTAAGACGATTTATTCCTTAACCCCATTTGGGAAAAGCATCATCCCCGTCCTGGAGGCGATGTGTACTTGGGGGACTGGTTATCTGGCTAGACTTGATGTATAGATGCCATGTTACTTTATTGTTAGAGGATAAATAATCTTTTATAAACAAATTACTATAAAATAGATTGATAATGCATTCATTCTCTTATAAAGAATGAATTATAAACTAAAGATAAATACATATTACATCATTCCACGGCCCAACCTATGAATTATACAATGTATAAGGGTGATGTGATATGGCGAAAGTAGAAGATTGTCCAGGCTTTGAAACCTTTGGGAAAGACGTTCAACTGGCACGGGAGGCCGTGGGGCTATCCCGCAGAGAATTGGCAGAGCAGGTAAACATTGACCCGCGTTACCTTGCCAGCATAGAATTAGAAGAAACCATACCGAGTATGCCTGTCGTTATACAGCTAATCAAGATTTGCAAGCTGCCGTTTGCACGGTATTTCAATCCTGAAACTATCGGGAAGATGAGCGATGAACGGCAACGGGTATCACACAAATTGCAGCTATGCCCGGAAAAGTATCTTCCTATTGTCGAAGCCACCATAGATGGAGCAATCAAGCTAGAAGAATAGAGGTCGTTTACCGTGAGTAGACGGCTTCTATTTTCTTTTCTATCTTTTCGCAAATTGCTGAGAATCTACACTATTAGCCACAGTTGTCGAGTGCGGCACTGTTTTTGCAAGCAATGGAAAGGAATATCCTTTCCTGCTTGTTGGGGAGTTCCCCAAACCCCCGGCCCGACATAGAATGTGCGGGCCGAACACCACGCGGGCGTGGTGGCTTGCGCGTCCTTTCGGACGCTTCCAATGCCAGGGGCATAGCAAAAGCCGGAAACGGGGTCAAGGGTAAAATAAATGCGCTACGCGCACCCCTGACGCCGCTTCCGGCCTTTGCTTTTTGGCAGACAAGGCGGCAAACCCGCAAAGCGGTTTTACCGGCCCTGTTCCTGATTATTTTCTTTCTCGCGCTGGTACTCCTGCACCTGCTCGATCTTCAAAAGCGCGTCCACATTGGCCTTGACCGTTTGCAATTCCTGGCTTTCTTTTCGCAGCCGCTTGTAGTCCTCATAAGCAGCTTTCTTCTTTGCCAGCAAATCCGCATATTCCTCCTGCAAAACCTTGACCGTGGGTAGTTTCTTTGAGCCTAAATCGTCAAAGGCTCGCTTGGCGGCTTCGTGCAAAAGTAACTCCGCTTCATGAGCCGTGCGGAATGCCGCCCGGTCTTTGGGGCGGGCCTTGCGATAAGCCGCAAATACGTCGCGGGTCTTGGCGTAGTTGATGATGTGCGTTTTCAGAGCGGCTACCTGCTCCATACGCTTTTCATATTGCTTGATGGCCGAGGACACCTGCTCAAATTCCGCAGCCGCAGATGAGGCCCGCGCCGCTAACAAATCGTATTCTGTAATTCCATGCTCGGTCAGAAAATTTAAGGTCTTAGCCGCTTCTTTCAGATTGTGGATTTTAAGCCAGCGTTCATACCCAGGCCCGCGCCCTTGTAGGCGGCTTTGAATGTCCAAAAGCAGATTGACGCGCCCATTCTTCTGAAGCTGTGCAGAGCGCCGACGCGGACGCTTCATCGGTCGGCCGATCCGTTCTTTCAAGGCTTCTTCTGTGTAGTCTGCTCCCAGCGTTTTCGCGCGGGTAAACCGCTCCTGGCCCTCACCAGCCAGACGGAAACTCAAAACCTTGCGTGTGGTCTGAATCTCATATCCCTCTTGCCGCATCGCTGCAAGAAATTCCTCATAGCTGGACACGGTTGGCAGCACCCTATCAATCGTCCGGCGCAGCCTATCTTTCCAGCTTGCGCCTCGCCGTCCGCTGGCCCATTCCGCATAATGCTTACCTTTTTCTTTCGGTTTTTCAATCACAGAAAGGCCATGTTCCCGGCTCAGACGGTCATTGATTGCGCGAATGGTTTTGTAGGTGTTCCAGTAGTTGTTGAATTTATGAGTGCAGTCCAGCGTGGTGCTGTTAAATTCGATGTGACAATGGATGTGGTGCCGGTCTGTATGGGTGGCCACGATGAATTGATGTTGACCGCCGGTAAACTCCAAAGCAAGCTGATAACCTAACTCGTTTGCTTCTTCCGGCGTAATTTCTCCAGGCTTAAAGGACTGGATTATCAGATAGGAAATCACATCATCTTTCGGGGCACGCCCCCGCCCGGTTTCCGCTTCATAAATCTGCTTGCTAACGGTAAATTCCCGCCACGCTGTATCCGCCCCGCATTGATAGGAGGATACCAGCAGCCCGCCTTTTGTTTTCTCTGGATTTTTGTCGTAGTCAATTCGGTCTTTCAGGATCGCCGCAATACTCCGGCCCTCGCTGGCGTGGCGCGGCTTGATTTTGGAAATTGCCATTCCGCTGGCCCTCCTTTCTGCAAAAAGTAAGGGCGCGGCCCTCTGGAAAGGAGCCGCGCCCGGTCAGGCTTTTTGATTAAATAGATTTTAACATATCCTTAAAGTCTGCCACCCGTTCTGTCAGCCAGGAAGCCGCCAGCGGCAGCCCGTAGGGGCTTACCAGCCACGCTAACACCGTAAAACCGATGAAGCCGTCTAACCGGCCAGCGAACAGCACCAGCAGCCCAAGCAAAAACAGCAGGGCCGCAAGGAGGCCGAGTACCATGCCGGAAAACAGGCAGAAGAAGCGGCAGAACGCCACCAGGATCGTCAAAGCCAGGACAATGGGGAACAGCAAGATTTTCAAAATAATTCTCAATTTGTGCGACCTCCTTTGAAGCTGTTTACAGGCAAACTATATCACACTAAAGCACGAAAGTAAAGCCGGTTTTATAAATCTGCCATCTTATCCAGCAGGGCGCTGACCGCGCCCCAAAGTTCCCCATACCGCTCCTGTAAGTCGGCCACATCTTCCTGATACAGATTGCCGGTGCTGTTGACCCGTTTTGCGATCTGGTTAAGGTTGTTGGAACAGATACGCAACAGGGACACCAGGGCCTTAAAGTCGGACATATCCACCCGTACTGCATAGCCATCCACCGCCATTTTCCGCAAGTAGGCCCGCTGGTTGTGGATGCCAAGCTGCTCCATCTTTTGTTCAATGATTTCCTTTTCCTCCGGGGACACCTTAAAATAAAGCGGAATGGTGCGCCCGCTGCGTGATTTCATTCGATTGCCACCTCCATATCTTTTCCTTTTTGCGGGGGAGAAGCCGTAGCCGCAGACTCCACTCCCAAGCGTTTCAGCATCCCTTTAATGGAGGGCTTGCCGCCGTCTAATTCCTCGGTTTCCCGTTTTCGCTTGCCAGTAGACTTCCCATCCATATTCAGGGCAATCCGCAGCACATTCAGCCGGGATGTTTTCTCATTTAATTCCTGCTCCTGGGGGAATGGACGCTTTACCTCTACCTTTGCTTCCTCCATCTGTGCGGTCAGATTTTCCAGGTCGGCCCTTGTATTCTGCAATTCCTCCTCAATCGCGGCCAGCGCATTATCCAGGCGGGCCATATTGCCTACCGGGTCGCTGCCCAATTCGATGGTATGGGAAAGGCTCTGCTTCATTGTAACCTGAAATTTCTGTGTATTCGTGTCAGCCCAAAGGGTAAGCGGAAAACCGCGATATTCGCCCAGGTCAACCCGTTCCGAAACGTCGTTCATTCTGGTGCAAGCGTCAATGATTGCCTGACCAGCCGCCTTGCGCTCAGTAAAGGTTTGACCGGCCACACGGATACTGAAATGGTCTTTATCCGGCTGCGGGTGAGATTGCACCACCGCAAGATCGGCCTCCAGCCCTTTGATCTTTTCCTGCCTGTGCCGGATAGCTTGGGGGAAAAACTGAATAAGCCGATCTTCCAGCATATAACGCTGTCCCTCATGGTTTGCTTTCAACAGCTTTAGCTTTGTTACCTGGCTATCTAAATCGGTCATTTCAATAATCCGGGGATCTCCAGAAGCCAGGGCCTTGACCTCGGCATAGCTTAATGCAGCTTCGTCCACGTCCTCGCAGGAACGGGAGGGATTTTTGCCACTCATAAGCTGGCCGATGAATTTCTGCTTGTTTTCCAAAATGCTCCAGTTATAAGCGTCAAAGGTGTTCTCTGTGACATACTTGAAAATTCTGACCGTTTCATTCATGTTTCCCTGGCGCAGAATACGGCCCTCACGTTGCTCAATATCAGCAGGACGCCACGGGCAATCCAGATGGTGAAGCGCAGCAAGGCGGGTCTGGACATTGGTGCCCGCGCCCATCTTAGCCGTGGAGCCGAGCAGCACACGCACCTGGCCTTTCCGCACCCGTGCAAACAGTTCGGCCTTTTGTACCTCCGTCTTTGCGTCGTGGATAAAAGCGATTTCCTCCGGCGGCACTCCCTGGGCCATCAGCTTTTGCTTTATATCGTCATAGGCGTTGAAAGAGCCGTCGTTTTTCGGAGTGGATAAATCACAGAATACAAGCTGCGTTCCTTTGATTTCCTCCGTATCCCGCCAGACTTGCAGCACATTTCTGATACAGGCGTTGATTTTACTCTCCGGGTCGTCGGGGAGCGAAGAAAAGGCAAGCCGCTGATCCAGGGCCAGCTTGCGCCCGTCCGACGTGATTTTTAACATATTGTCCTCGCGCGGCTCTACCTCGCGGTTGCGTACCGCTTCGGCCCGCTCCCCCAAATCCTCCACTAAATTCCGCTGGAAGCCGCTCGGCTTGGTAACGACTGTGATTTTTTCCGCTTCCGGCACAGGCAGGTGCAGCATTTCCGCTGTCTGAATATCCGCTGATTCCCGCCACATGGCCATCAATTCCGGCAGGTTAAAAAACTTGGCAAATCGGGTCTTACTCCGAAAGCCGGTGCCCTCCGGGGCCATCTCCAGGGCGGTAACGGTTTCGCCAAAGTTTGCCGCCCAACTGTCAAAGTGTTCCAGACCGCTGGATTTTAACAGGTCATATTGCAGGTAGCGCATCATGGTGTAAAGTTCCACCATCGAATTGCTGACAGGGGTGCCGGTGGCAAAGACCACGCCGCGCCCGCCGGTGAGTTCATCCAGATAGCGGCACTTGGCAAACATATCGGAGGACTTCTGCGCTTCAGACTGTCCAATCCCCGCCACGTTCCGCATTTTAGTTGCCAGAAACAAATTTTTGAAGCCGTGCGCTTCATCGACAAACAGCTTATCTACGCCCAGTTCCTCAAAGGTAATCACATCATCTTTGCGGCTCTGGTCGTTGAGTTTGGCCATCCGGCCCTCCAGACTTTTTCTGGATTTCTCTAGCTGCTTGATGGTGTAGCGTTCTCCGTCCTGGGCCTTCGCTTCCTGAATCCCCTCGATTACCTGGTCAATCTGCTCCTGGAGTATGGCTTTCTGGCGTTCCGGCGAGAGGGGGATTTTTTCAAACTGGCTGTGTCCGATCACTATCGCGTCATAATCGCCGGTGGCGATACGGCTGCAAAACTTCTTTCGATTAGCCGGTTCAAAATCCTTTTTGGTAGCTACCAGCACCTTTGCCCCCGGATAGAGCCGCAGGAAGTCCGCGCCCCATTGTTCGGTCAGGTGGTTTGGCACCACCACCAGATTTTTCTTGGATAGTCCCAGGCGTTTAGATTCCATCGCTGCCGCCACAATTTCAAAGGTCTTTCCAGCCCCCACACAATGCGCCAACAGGCTGTTCCCGCCGTAAAGCATACGGGCCACCGCGTCGCGCTGGTGAGGGCGCAAGGAGATCTCCGGGTTCATCCCCGAAAAACGGATATGTTCTCCGTTATAGCTGCGGGGCCGGATTGCGTTATAAAGTTCATTGTATTTCTGGCACAGATCGGCTCGGCGGGCCGGGTCTTTCCAAATCCAATCCTTGAACGCCTCCCGGATTTGTTCCTGCTTTTGCTGTGCCAGCATGGTTTCTTTGGCATTGAATACGCGGGTGGTGCTGCCGTCCGGCTCGTGGACGGTATCATAAATCCGGGTGTCCCGCAGATTTAAGCTGTCCTCAATAATGGCGTAGGCGTTGCGCCGCTTAGTGCCATAGGTCACATAGGCCAGAGAATTGTTCACGCTATCCCGTGATTTTCCGCTCACATTCCATTCGCCGGTAGCAGGGGAATACCGCGCCTGGATCTCCTTCTGGTAGCTGGCTGGCGTTTTCAGGAGTTCATGGACGAACTGTGTGTAATACTTGGGGTCAATCCAGGTCACGCCGATCCGCACGTCGATTTCCGCAGCGGATAGGTCTTTAGGCTGCGCCTGTTCCAGTGCGGCCACGTTATCCAGAAAAGCAGGGTCGCGCTCTGCCGCCGCCCGCGCAGCGGCCAGTTTCTTTCGGACGTTGCTGGACAGATATTCGTCCGCTGTTTCCCACCCGTCGAGAGGGCCGGGGGCGGCTTCGGGGTTTTTATAAATAACCCCTTTTAAGTCCTGGATAATGCCGTCCACCTCTCCCGGCTTACCTAGGAGAGAGGACATATAGCCCAGGTCAACGCAGGCACGTTCCCCGATGGACACAGCCAATGCTTCGCTTGCCGTGTCCACATGGTCAATGGTGATTTGCTGGTTGATAGTGCGCTTGGAAAACATATCTGCCTTGCGCTCCAGGTTTCCGTCCTCGTCCAACACCTCCAGGGAACACAAAAGGCAATAGGAGGAGTCCTGTTCAAAGGCCCGCTTATTCCCGGTGCTGTTTAGGAGGCCGTATTCCGCAGTAAAAGCGTCATAGGCTGCGTTTAGTTTTGCCTGTGCCTGTTTGATTTCCGTGTCGGTGCCATCGTGTAGCTGCAACTCAATCAGGCTCCGGGTAATTTCCCGCAGCCCGATCATTCCCCGGATACGGCCGGCGGTGGTAAGAGGAACATCCACAGCAATTTTATCCCCGTTTTCCAGGAAGTACAGCTTGCCGCCGATCTCCGCATAGCTAAAGTTGCGGGCGGACGGGTCAGCTTCCAGTTTGTCAAGTAAATCGGCGGCAGCCACAGGGCTGTCTTTCTGAAGCAGCCCTATATCCGGCTTTTCAAGATGTTTCAAAGCCCCGGCAAGCTGTTCTTCTAAGCGAGCGTCCGGGATAGGAATACAGGCGGTATCCCGTTCATCCCCGTACATACTTTTATCCCAGGCCATCGTGCCCAGCACCATTTCCGGGTGCTGCTCAAAATAGCGGTTGACGGGTATTCCGTCTGTGGTCTGGCCCAGGCCCACCCATTCAGGTATTTGCTCCGGCGGCTCCGTGCGTTTTTGAAGAAACAGAATATCCGTGGTTACGTCTGTACCGGCGTTTCGGGAAAACGCATTGTTTGGCAGACGCACCGCGCCTAACAGGTCGGCCCGCTGCGCCAGGTATTCCCGCACAGCAGGGTCTTTTTTATCCAGCGTCCCGGTGGAAGTGATAAATGCAACGATCCCGCCAGGGCGCACCTTATCCAGCGACTTGGCGAAAAAGTAATCGTGAATGAGGAAATTTTGCTGGTTGTATCGCGGGTCTGCCAATCGGTAATTGCCAAAGGGGACGTTGCTCACAGCCAGATCAATCGAATTGTCCGGCAGGTTGACACGCTCAAAGCCGTCCACCAGAATACGGGCCTGGGGATAAAGCTGTTTTGCCAGCCGCCCGGTAATTCTGTCCAGCTCCACGCCCACTAACGCCGCGTCCTGCATAGATTCCGGCAGCAATCCGAAAAAATTCCCCACGCCCATCGCCGGTTCTAAAATCGTGTCCGGGTGTACGCCCATATCGTTAAGGGCCTGATAAATCCCTTGGATAACGGTAGGGCTGGTATAGTGGGCGTTTAGGGTAGAGCCTCGCGCAGAAGCGTATTCCTCCGGGGTCAGCAGACCTTTTAATTCTTTGTATTCAACGGCCCACTTCTCATTGGCTTCATCGAATGCCTGGGGAATACCGCCCCAACCGACATAGCGGGAAAGCACCGCCTGTTCTTCCGGCGTGGCAGCGCGGCCCTGGCTCTCCAGGTCTTTCAGCAGCCGGATTGCAGCCACGTTGTTCTGATACTTGGTCTTTTGCCCACCCGCGCCCAGGTCGGGATCGGTGATATGGAAATTGTGAGCGGCAGGGGTCGGGGCGTGTTCCGGCTCCTCTATGTGCAGAGTTTCAATAACCACATCATAAGGCAGGTGATTTTTCTCTCCCGAATAGAACGCCGTTGTTTCCGGCGTGACCTGGGGCTGTTTTTCCGCTTGGTCTGGAATAACCTCTTGAATTTGCCGCCATTCTTCGTCCGATACGGTAATATCTACCTCATGGCTGACGGGGCCGTTTCCAATCGTCACAGTATCGCCCTGGCGGGTAATAGGGTGGCCGGACAGGTCAGGCTGTTCTGGCTCCGGCACATAGTCCAGCCCCGCGCTTATCAGGCTGTCAAAGTCCAGTGCGGATAATTCCTGTTCAATCAGATCTGACAGGCTTTCATACTTATCCTGATGTACCTGCACCCCGTCCACCAGATAACAGATGGAGTAATCCACTAAATCCGCGTCTACTTGAATCAGGTGTGCTTCGTCCTCGGTGGTGGTACAGGCCAGCCCGATATGCCGCAGGTCGGTAAATTCCACCTCAGAGCCGTATTCTTTTTCACAGAAATCTGCAATCAGGCCCTTTGCCGTATCAAGCTGCGACTGCTGATGGGCAGCGGTGGCGGCTGTCAGCATTTCATCCAGGCGGGCCGCCGCTGCAAGGTCTTTGTCTTGCTGTGCTTCAACCCATTCCCGAACAAAAGCCACCGGCTCCGTGCGGAAAATAGGGAAGCCTGTGCCGTGTGCAAAGGTATCGTCCCGCAGACTGACTTTGCCCGTCGCATAGTTTACCTGTTCAACGGTGAAAAACCGGCCATTTTCCTCCAGCTTCATTCCCGTAGGGATAAAATCAGCCACGTCCAGGCTTTTCACCACTTCATATTGCCCGGTTTTCCACTCGCCAAAGGCCACGCTATGGCCGTGAAGCTGCAACTGCTTGGCAAGATGGGGCCAGCCCAGGGCAGAGCCGGTCACGCTGGTTTTGCCCAGGCCGGGGATCTCCCGCACCACGGCTTTCAGGCCCAGGGCAACGGCAGCTTTTTCCGCGTCCCCGCCATAAAACAGGAAATGCCCGCCTACCTTAACGCCCACCAGCGATTCCGGATAATCGGCTTTAAGCCGCATATATTCCGGCACCGCAGGGGCAAGCGGGATTTCCTCCAGCGTGTTCGTGGACAGTTTGGCCCCCTCGGACGCGCCCGCGCCGGGGCTTCCAGCAGCGTCAACCTCCTTGGGCTGGATAATTCCCTTATCCGCCTCATTTTGCCGTTCTAATTGTCCACCCTGGACAGCGAGAGCCGCGCCAGCCTGTTCCAAAACCTCTTTGTGCAGCCTACGGTGAAATTCAGGAAAATCATAGTAGAGCCGCAGCAACTCCGGCTCATTGACTGCCAGCACCGCCCGCTGGACAGCCGCCTTTCCCTCGATTGCCACATTTTCCAGGTCGCTGTTTCGGGCTGCGTTTTGATAAGCTTTATCGGCCAGTACGCGGGATAATACCATCGGCTGGTATTCTTCAAAAAGTTCCCGCACACTGCGATGGTCAGTCATGGAATGGAGGTCAAGGGATAACTGTTCATTTCCCACGGCACCAGCCTTTTCAAACAGCTTACGGCTGGCCGATTCTAGGCGGTCATCCGGGGCCTTTGCTTTCTTTTGAGGACGGCGGGAATGAGAAGAAGCGGGGGCCGCAGCCTCCGCTTCCTGATGGGAAATCTTTTGTATTTGCATTTCCGGCAGGTCAAACAGCGTGATTTGCCGGTAGGCGGGGGCGGTGGAAAACGGCTCCTCCACCTCCGCAGAAGAAACGGCAGGTTGTTCGCCCGCCGTTTTCTCTTGCCTGTTTAGCTGTAAATCAGTTCGGCCCGGACGATCTCCTCCGCCGATTGCCGGATGTTGTTCATTTTCTGCACCCACGCCATCTGATTGGCGGCTTTCAAGGCTTCTGTCACGCCCTGTTCCTCGGCCATTGCTTTCGTCAGTTCGTCCATCTGCGCCTGGGCCGCCTGGTCTATCTCCAGCAGGTGTGGCCACAGTCTGCCCGTCAGCAACATCGAATTGTAAAGCCCCTTGCGGTGTTCCATCAGATATTTCTCCCTGGCTCTCCCGAACCGGCTCAGGGTCTGCGCTTCGTCCTCGTTCCCGTCCATTTTCAAATTCGGCACCTGGTAGCCGTTCTGATTGCTGTATGTCAATGTGGTCATATTTATCGCTCCTTTCACGCTTTATAGTGTTAAAGTTTCTGCTATCATTATAGACCTCTGCTTCGGATTTTGCAAGAGGATTTTGGGCCTTTTCCCGCTCTATTTTTCGGATAGTGTCGGCAATCTCCATTAACAGCACCCGGTTGGCCTGGGCCGTTGCCGTACCCAGGCAAGCCAGCACAGCCGTAGTATTGAAACTGCTTATCTCCCGAAAATCCTCTTTATCCAGATAGCGGCTGGTATCCAGCCCACAGCGGGATAGGACGGCATACTGGACGCTGGCCCGCAGGGTATCCCGAAAAGCTACCTCCACATTGAAATCGTCCAGTTCTTCCAGAAAGCTGTCCTCTTTTTCATAGAGCAGGTCGGTAAGAAACTCGCCATAGTTATCCTGCACCACCCTGTCCGCAGCTTCCATCAAAAGATCGCCCAAACCGCCCGCGCCGTCAATCCTAAAGGCTTCCCGCAGCCGCTCCATAACCGGCTCCCGATATTCGTCGGTTATCTTCCAGAGCCACGGGTCTTTGCCGCCCCGTACAGGGTGAGTATCCGACACGTCATGCACATAGTCCAGATACGGCTTGCCACCGTACCCCTTGCGAATCAGGGCAATCGCCGTGCTGCCCGCATTGACCCACCGGCGCATTTTATTATTCCAGGTGGGCATATCCGCGCAAGCCGTAGCGTCCGGCTTTTGCGCGTAGATTAAAAGTTGGTCGTCAAAGTCATAGGCTTTGTAAAAGCGAGCCGCCGTGGTCAAAAATTTTTGCCATTCCTCCGGGGACTTTGTAACCCTTCGGCTGGTATCAGCGGCCAACTCCGAAACAGTTTGCCATCTCTGCGCCATAAAATCCTCCTTCCTGAAAAACAGGGCGGCGTGGCAACCCCACACCGCCCCATTGGATTATGCCGCTTGCTTGCGCTCACGATTCCGCTGGTTCATTTCCTCCAAAACCCTCTTTTGGGCCTCGGAGAGCGCCCGCGGCGGCACGATTTTCACCCACTTTTTAGGTATCTCAAAGGTCAGGCCCCCGCGCCGGTTATCCTCAACCTGCCGTGCCTGGGCCGGACGGGTTTCACACAATTCCAGCAAAAGACGCTGCAAGGCCGCATTGTGGGTGTAGACGCTGGCCGCAGCTTCCCCCTCGTTAAAGAGGATAATGGTTTCCTGTTCTACTTTTGTCAGATTCACATTCCATCACCTCTCTTTTTCCGGGCGTGAATAGTCTACCGGCAAGGGGCGTGCTTCCTGGGATTTCCGAAGCTGCGCCCGCAGGGAGGGCGGTTTTCCTGTATGTTCTGCTTCATATCGTTCCTGGGTTTTGAGAATACAGTCGGCAGAAGCAGCGTCCAGATCTTTCGCGCGGGTGCGCTCCGGCTGTTTTTCCAAAAAGGCGATAATCTCCCCATCCCCATAGCGGATCGGCTCAAAAACACGCCCAGTCTGCAAAAACATTCCGTTCATACCGGCTCCGGCTTTATAGTTACCCTGGCTATCCCGTTCGCTGTCCAGCAGCACAAGGCCGTTATCCAGCACATATCCAGGCTCTTTGCGCTGATTTACCCCGGCCAGTCCAATCGTCACGCCAAAATCAGTAATGGCGGCAAACTGCTCACGGGGGCCAACCTCAGCAAAAGCGGAGGGCTGCATTTCGTCGCCCTCGTAGATTGGCACATACAGCTTGGGGCTGGCCGGTTCTCCAGTCACAGTATGGTCGGCAGACTCATACACGCCGGGGGCCTCCTCCATGAAGTAAAGAAGCGTCCCATTTTCCAAAATGTACTCCACGCCGGGGACATTCTCATAGCGCGGCCCCAAATACCGTTCAAAGGTGTCAAACGGCACCACAGCATACGTTCTGCGTTCTTCATCCACGCTTTCCACCCTCCTTTTTCGGCTCAAACTCCAGCTTATAATTCACATATTTGCTGGTATCGTCCAGCACCACAATCGCGTCGTAGGCGACGCCCTTTTTCTCACTGAACAGGCCCGTCATTTTGACGCGGCCCTTTTTCAAGAGCGCAGCCGCCACCGGCTTGGTCAGTTCCTTATGTTTATCGGAAAAGAAACGGCTGTTTTTCCACATAGTAAAGCCGCAATCCCGGTCTGTGCATTGAAAACTCAGCTTGCTTTCCACCACATCCTTACCGCAGCGGGGGCATTTTCCGATACATTCCCTCTGGTCAAAGAGGGAAGTATCAGCCTGCACCGCCCGATAACTGGCTACCAGATCAGAGATCATGCGCTCAATGCCGGAGAGGAAATCATCTGCTGTGCGCTGGCCGTGTTCGACTTCCTTTAGTGCGGCCTCCCATTCTGCGGTCAGCTTGGCCGACTTGATACTGTCCGGCAGCACCACAATGAGATTGTGGCCTTTCTTGGTGGGAAGAAGCTGGCGGCCCTTGCGCTCCAAAAATCCGCCGCGCACCAGCTTTTCAAGCACACCGGCGCGGGTGGCGGGAGTACCCAGGCCGGTACGCTCCACATCCTCGATCTCCGCAAAATCCTCCGCGCTGGCGTGTTCCATCGCAGAGAGCAGCAGATCTTCCGTAAAATGTTTGGGCGGGCTGGTCGTACCCTCCCGAAGCGCCGCTTTACAGCCGGATAGGGTCTGCCCCTCAGAGAGCAGCGGCAAGGCGGCCGGTTCCCCGTCATCCTTGTCTGGCTTTTGCTTGAGTGTAGAGAAGAATTGCTGTTCTACCGCTTTCCAACCGGGATTGTCCACGACGCGTCCCTTTGCTGTAAAAGGAACGCCACCGCAATCCAGAATTACCACGGTGTCCTCATAGGTCTGCTTCTGCCCGGTGGCGCATAAAAGCCGTACCATAACCAGGGTAAGGACATTCCGCTCCCCGGCTGGCAGCGCGGCCAGGGTATCCTTTTTGATCTGCATAGTGGGAAGCAGCGCATGGTGGTCGCTGACTTTGGACGCATCCACCACGCGGGCTACATCCAGAGGCCCCATTGAAACATCAAACGGCAGACTGGCAACAGCCAGCTTCACAAGATCCGGCACCGTAGCGGCGGTGTCCTCTGTCAAATAATTGGAATCGGTGCGGGGATAGGTAAGCAGCTTTTTTTCATACAACGCCTGGGCATAATCCAAAACCTGTTGGGCGGTGTAGCCGTACAGCCGGTTTCCGTCCCGCTGGAGAGAGGTCAAGTCATACAGCTTCGGGGGATTTAAGGAACGCTGCTTTTTCTCTACGCTGCGGATTGCGGCTGTCTGGCCCTCACAGTCCGCCTTGAGCCGTTCCGCCGCCTTGCGGTCAGCCATCCGCTCACTGACAGCAGGAAATCCGCAGTTCAACTCCACCGTATAAAACTTTTGCTTTTTGAATTGCTCGATTGCGCTTTCCCGTTCCACGACCAAAGCCAATGTAGGGGTCATTACCCTGCCTACGTTCAACGTGCGCCGGTAAAGGGTGGAGAACAGGCGCGTCCCGGTAATTCCCACCAGCCAATCCGCTTTTGCGCGGCACAGGGCAGCTTCAAACAAAAGGTCATAGTCTGTGCCAGGGCGCAGGGCCGAAAAGCCCGCCCGGATTGCTTCCTCCTCCATTGACGAAATCCAGAGCCGCTCCATCGGCTTGCTGCACCCGGCTTGGTGATAGACCAGCCGGAAGATCAATTCCCCTTCGCGTCCTGCGTCAGTAGCGCAAACCAACCCGTCCACATCGGGCCGGTTCATCAGGCCAGAAAGCACCTGGAATTGTTCTTTTTTATCGGGGGAAACCGTAAATTTCCACTGTTTCGGGATAATCGGTAAATCCTCATACGCCCATTCAGAATACTTTGGGTCGTAGGCATCGGCAGGGGCCAGCCCCACCAGATGTCCGACGCACCAGCTTACCAGCCAGTCATTTCCCTGCAAATACCCCTGCTTTTTCTGGTTGGCTCCCAATACAGCGGCTAAACTCTGCGCTACACTCGGCTTTTCCGCCACCACTAACTTCATTCGCCTTTCCTCCTTTCAGACAAAAGCTGCTTGTAGCAAATCCCAATACAGCGCCGCCCCATACCATAGCTGCAACCATAGCACGGGTGATCGGGCGGGAGGGCCGGAGACACCGGCTCCTGCCGCCCGCTTGGTCTTTGCTGCATCATCCGTTCCAGCCCAGGTTTATTACTGAACAGGGTCATTCTCGTCCTCGTCCGGCATATCCTGTTCCTCCTCGTAAAGCCGACGCTGTTCGGCTTCTTCCTCGGCGGTCAGTTCGGGCGCGGGGCTGTCCTCCAAATCCTCCTCGCGGATGGTCGGCTCCTCCGGCCCTGCAAATTCAAACTCGTCCAGGTCGGCGGCATCGTCCAATTCATGCTTGGGCTTATAGATTTTGAAGTAATAACCCAGGCCGCCCACTGCCAATGCCGCCACGACAATCAAAACCATCATAATCGGGCTGGTGCCCTGTTCCTGCTTCGGCTCCTCCGGCTCCTCGGCAGGCGTTTCCGGCTGCGGGGCAGGAGTAGGCTCCGGCTCTGGCTCCTCCGGCTCAGGGGTAGGCTCTATATCCTTTTCAGCCAGCGCCATCAGGTCGGATTCTGTAACCGCGTTCAGGAAGTAGACATTATCCGCGTCGCGTTGCTTATCAATGACCAGATAGAAGATGTTTTCATCTTCCGTCACAATCGTATAAAATTCCTTTTCGTCCTCGCTGGTGGCATTGTCCAGGACGGTGCCTGTTCCATCAGGGGTAAAAGGGTTGGGAGAAGCGGTTTCTTCCGGCTTCTCGGTTTCCTCCTGTTCGGGCTGCGGCTCGTTGCTCTGTGCATAGGCGGTAACAGAAAACGCGCCAAAGCACATAACGAGAGCAAGCAGTACCATCAAAGAACGTATGTTACACTTCATCTTCCATATCCTCCTGTTCCTCGGTTTTGGATAAAACAACAGGCGAACCGCCGGTATTGCCGCTGCGGATCGCCTGAATGAGTGTGGCCAGTTCGTCGGGGGACACATCCAGCCCGCGTACCAGACCAACGATTTCCGTATTTTCCAGTTCCGTTTTTTGCTGTTCCAACTCCCGCAGCCGCGCTTGCTGCGTGGCAATTTTAGCCCTGACCTTTTCAATCTCGGTCATTACTTTTTGAATTTTCGAGTTCATAAAACTTCCTTTCCGGGCGGTCAGAGCCGCCCAAACGCATAAAAATGTTGCTGCCAGTAAGAGGTGTTGATATTGGCATACTGAATAGGGGAGCCGCAGTGGATCATCATTCCATCGCCCACATAAATGCCCACATGGGATACCGCCCCCGCGCTGGCATACGTCCCTGTGAAGAAAATAATATCCCCCGGTTTTGCTTCCGAACGCGGCACAATGGCACATTGATTGTAAATGCCCTGCGCCGTGGTGCGGGGAAGATTGTGGACGCCGGAATGGGTGTAAACCCAGCACACAAAGCCGCTGCAATCAAAGCTGGTAGACGGGCTGGAGCCGCCCCACACATAGGGGTAGCCCAAATATTTCTCCGCTTCAGCAATCAACGCGGCAAAGGACGGGTCGGAAAGAGCCTCTCCAGGTATCTCATAATGCTCGCCCTCGGAGGGATTGGCATAGATGTTGTCCCCAAACAGGTAAGGCTTGTTTCCCTTTAGCTGTAAAATAGCTGCATAGCGTTCCTTTTCGTCCTCGGTCAAGTTCTGCGCTGCCACCGTCCCCAAAGAGCGATTGCGGAGGGTCACATGGAGAATGTAATACTCGTATGCTTCTTCGCTTTCGTGTTCGTTCCCGTCCTCGTCCGTCCAGGTCACAGTACGATAGCGTATCTGCACCTCCTCGCGGGTGGTGAGGGTATATTGCTGGTCAAACAGGGCTTGTAATTCCGCTTGTACCTGGGCGGGGGTAAACGCATTGAATTTTGCGGTCAGATAGGAAATCAGTTCGTTAGGGTCGTGCCCGATGGTGTCCACGTCGTACTGATACTCGTCGTATCCTGGAAACTCGTTTTCAATATTGGCCATCCGGCGTTCCAACTGTTTTTCCAGGTCGATATAGTTATCCTCCACCTGCAATATGTCGGGATCTTCGGAGGTGTACGACGTGCCCAGGATTGCCCCCATCGCGCCCTCCATTGAAACCGAGCAGGAGGACAGAGAGGAAAACAGCAGTACAAACAGCAGGGCCACACCGCCAACGATGATCAGAACGCCCTTATTGTGCTTGACAAGAGCCACCGCCGCCTGTCCGACGTTGCTGACCGCCTCCTTTGCTTTCTTGGCTACCGCTGCACCCCGGCTCCCGGTCTTATGGGCCTTTCGGTAGGCTTTGGCATATTCCCGCTTGAGCCGCCGTTTCTGGAACATCGCAGAAGCAGAGTGCTTCTGCAACTCAGGGTTATCCCGTATAGCAGCGCGGTAATGGGCATTGACAGTAGCCTTAGCACTTTTGGCTTCCAGCCGTTCCACCCGGCGATACGGCGCGTCTTTTGCCTTGCGGTAGCCGCTCTTGGCCGCCCCAACCGCCAGATTTTCCGCTGCAAACTCTGTCTTATGAGCCGCTTCTACGCCCACGTTTTCCTGTTCCACCTGACGGATTTTGTTATGGACGGCCAGATCAGCGGAACGCCCCGCCTTGAGTGCGCCCTGCGCCACAGGATTTTTCCGGCCGCGCGGTTTCACCTCATCCTCAAAACTCAGCGTATGGCGCACCTTACCAGATATAGCGTCAAACTGGCGGTTGATACGGGGCCGGTGTTTCTTGGGTAATGCCGCCTTTGCCTGTTCCAGCTTTTCCCCCAGGATTTCCGCTTTCTTCTCCGCATGGGCGGCCCGTTCTTCCGGCGAAAAATGCAGCCATTTACTTCTGGCTGCATCGTCCGCGTCATAAATATTTCGCTTCCGCTTCATCGGGCCACCTCCTTATGCCGCCAGGTCGGAGGGCTTGGTGGTCATCACGCGGTATAGCTGCGTATCACGGGGGAACTTATCTTCAAAGGGGATAATCTTGTCCCCAAAGAATAGCAGCCCCTCGCCCTCGCCGCTGTTGGTCACATGGTTAAGCTCTTGTGGAGAAATGCCGAGCCGCTGCGCCAGGATATTGCGGTCGCTGGCCCCCTGGTTTAACATCAGTACAAAATCGCTGTTCTCTAAAATGTTTTCAATTTCAGAACTTTCCAGCAGATCCTTAACATTTTGCGTAAGCGAAGTCGGGATTCCATTCCACTTACGGAAGCGTTTATAGATTTCTGCGGTGTACGCGGCAGTCTGCGGCTCCTTTAAGAGTAAATGGAACTCGTCTAAGAAAATGCGGGTCGTAACCCCGGCATAGCGATTGACAGCAGTGCGCTGCCAGATATGCTTTTGCACGTTGGACATAACCAGCTTCTTTAGCCCCTGGCCTAATTTGCTGATGTTATAGCAGACAAGGCGGTTATTCAAATCCACGTTTGTCCTGTGGTTTAAGTAGGATAGGCTGCCGGTAACGTAAATCTCCATCGCAGTAGCCAGATCGTCCGCCCTCGCGTTGTGCTGTTCTCGCAAGCATTGATAGAGATCGCCCAAAATCGGCATATTCCCCGGAACAGGATTTTTCAGATAATCCCGATATACCAGACTAATGCAACGGTCAATCAGGGATTTTTCAATGGGCATTAACGGGTTTCCATAGGAGGCCATCATCAATTCGCACTGTGACAGCAGGAAGTCCGCCTGCATCAGCATAGGCGATTCGCCCACATCAGTGGACAGGTCTAAATCCATCGGATTTAGATAGCTATGGCTGTCCGGGGCCAGATAGATGGTCTGTCCCTGAAGCTGCTCCGTCAGGGCGGTATATTCATTTTCCGGGTCTAAAATCAGGATATGGTCGTCAGTGGCAAAGAACGCATTAGCCATTTCCCGCTTGGCAAAGAAAGATTTTCCACTGCCCGGTGTACCCAGCACAATCCCGTTGGGGCATTTCAGAGTTTTGCGGTCAGCCAGAATGATGTGCTTGGTCTGCGCGTTTAGTCCATAGTACAATCCCCCTGGCTGAAATACCTCGCAGGAGCGGAACGGCAAAAAGATTGCCGTCCCGCTGGTGGTAAGCCCGCGCTGGATTTCCACCTGGTTAAGCCCCAGGGGGAGGGCCGATAGATACCCCTGTTCCTGTTGATAGTCCAGCCGGATCAGATTGCAGTTATTCGCATTGGCAATACCGTTGACGGAATAAATGATGTTCTCCAGCTTTTGCTTGGTGGGAGCGGTATGCACCAGCAGGATTGTGACCATGAACATCTTTTCGTCGTGGTTTTGCAGGTTTTCCAGCAGCTTTTCCGCTTCCTTGCCAAAGGTCACAAGGTCGGGCGGCAGAATATCCATATCAAACCCGGAGCGTACCGCCCGTTTTTGCTCGTCGATTTTTGCCTTATCCAAATCGCTCAATTTCCGTTTGACCGCCTTGAGCGCGGCCCCCTGGTCGAGTGCCTTTGCGTGAATACTGACGATCTGACTGCTCTCAATATTGAGAAGCGCATTTAACAGCGTGTCATACAGTTTCGTAGCCTGGATTTGCAAAAAAGAAACCGCGCCAACCGACGGGCCGACGCGGAAATACCGGCCCTCCTTAAATAAGAAAGAACTCGGTGCAATATAATCTTTGCTGGACAGGCCGGTGCCCACTAGGGAATCCCAGTTGAATTTGAGTTTTTGCGGCTCGTCCAGGTGCAAACAGTGATGAAGCAGCACCAATCGCTCATATCCGTTCATTCCGTGGGCTTCTGTGCCAATCCCCTTGAAACGGACAAGCACATCCGCTTCAATCTGTTCCAGCCTGGAGGTGGCTTGCCGCAAATCGTCGGCCTCCACCGTAAAGGTCAGGCACAGGCTGCGCTCCGTTTTACACCGGCTGGCCTTAGCAAGCAGCATATCGGAAAATTCCTTGCGGATGGGGTCAAACCCATCGCCAGCGGGCGGGATATGGAGGATTTTTTGATATTCCAGCATATCCGGGTAGTAGCAAACCACCGACAACTGGAAACCCACCGAGGGGCCGAAGTAGTTGACCAATCGGCAGTACAATTCAAAAATGACCGCCTTATCGTCATCGGAAACCTCTGTGTAGCTGCGATCCTCAAAAGCCACGCTTTTGCTATATAAACGGTTGCCCAGGCTGCACACGCCATTCTCATACATTTCATCATAGGGAATCGTCTGCTGTGCGCTGGCGGCGATTTTGCCTTCCCTCTTTGCCCGCTTAATGGCCTTTGCCAGTTGCTTTTTTTGTGCGGCGGTCAACCTTGTGTCGGGCCGGATTACCAGCCCGTCGCTCCAGCCCACGGCCCTGCGCGGCTCCCGTCTTTTCAGTATTGGAAACAAGCTGTTTCACCTCCTCGTCGAAATAGGCTTGCCGCTCCAGGGCGGCAAATCGGTTTTGTGTCCGATAGGGACGCGCTTGCTGCGTCAGGAAACGGACACGGATATAATTTTTCAGCAGCTTTTCCGGCGGCTGGCCGTTTTTTTCATACATGGCGAAAAAGAAAAAGGGCAGCGCCGTGACAATCAGTAAAATCAATGCCACATCGTTCCCTAAAAGATTGCGGGTCAAGAAATAGGCCGGCACCGCCACCAGCGCGGCCAGCGCAAAGAAAATAAGCTGGCGGCGGGTCAGGCCGAATACAACCTTGCTCTTGACCTCCGTTAAATCCTTTGTGATATTCACATGAGCCAATCATCTCACCTCCCGTAAAATTTTTCAGGCGGCCACCCACGAATGGAGTCTGCCGCTTCATTTCCCCACACGTCCCATCCAGGGGCGCGGCTGCGGGCAAACAATTCAATCCGGGAAACGTCGCCCATCAGCCGGACAATGCGGCTGCGGGCTTCCTCCGGCTTTTTGCTGTGTTCCTCGATATGGGATAAAATCACTTGATGTACTCCGGCATTATGCCGTTTCGGGTGTCCCCTGGTGGCTAACAGGCAGATTTCCGCATTGGCCCGCGTCCAGTAGCCCATGCCGGTAAACAGCGTAGGAGCTTTGCGATTTAGCTTGACCCACACAAATGCTACGGACTTATAGCAAAATCCCCAGGCATCCATTAACGGCCACGCCTCCTGCAAAAGCGGGAATGTTACCCAAAGGAATAAGGCGCAGTCCTTTGCGGCCAGAAGATGTACTGGCAGAGCCTTGATTTCCTCCAGGGGCATAGTGGAATAATGACTTTCCGCTGACCGGCCCGCCCCTTTTTTACTCCAAACGCGGTAATGCCAAGGCGGATCGGCATAGATGACGGTATATTTTCCAGGCTTCTTCAATCGGCACCTCCTTAATGGGCGTTCAGAATACTTTTTGCCACACCCGCAGATTTGAACAGGCTGAAACAGAGCAGGACGGTATAGGCAACACAAGTCCAGATTGCCCCGTGCAGATCTCCGCCGGAGATGGACAGCGTTTTTACCAGAATGGCGTAAATGCCGGTAATGACCATAATCAGGAAGCCTTGCAGCCCCAGGGCCACCAATCCCCGAACGTAATTCGTCCCGATATTGCCCCACTCGTGATTGGTAAAAGTGGCAAAGGGCAGAGGCCCCACACTGGCATAGATGTATATTTCAATCATCCTGCCATAAAGGATAATCGTGATGAGCGCACCCATAACCGTCATGGCGAAGCTGACTACCCACGTTTCCAACATCAGGGCAAAAAGTTCTCCGAGTTCTTTCGCTTCCAGTTCCGTGGTAATGGAAGCCAGAGCCGACGATATATCAATGCTGGCGTTTGCGTCGATGACCCCGGCGCTTTGCTGCACAATGGTTTGCGCCACCTCAAAAATTGCAATGATAAAGTCGAATGTATGGTTTACGACGTAGACTGCGATTCCTGCCTTGATAATCCACTTGAAGAAAATGAACGTATCGAAGTCGTGCATATTGTTTTTATCTATGACCATGTGGATTAGTTCATAGGACAGGATTGCAGCAATTACAAGGCCCGCGATGGGGACGATTACAGACTCGGACAGGCTGTGAATCATGGAGAAGACGCCGGAGTTCCATTCCTCCGGCGTCTTTCCAACTTCCCCTGCAATAGTAGCGACCTTGGTATTTACATCGCCAAACATATTCGATAAGTTCCCTGTGATCGCGTCAATCAGGAAACCCTTTATCCAATCTGTGATTGCGTCGATGATAAAATCCATAGGCCGTTACCCATACATTAGCTGAACAGGCCAGACAGCAGAGGAATTACCTTCAGGCCGAGCAAAATCACTCCGCCGCCTGCCATCAACTGCTTGACCCCTTGGCTTTTTGAGGCTGGATTATCTCCCCCGTAACCTTCCATCAGGTTGATAATACCCCATACGCCGACACCGGCTCCGATTGCGACCACGACAGTGGACAGAGAAGAAACAGCACTACTAAAGAATTCCATAAGATACCTCCGTGTTATCGTTTGATTGTTAGAAATTAGCAGTTACAGAAGCAAAAAAGATACCCCACCGTTTGAAAAGGGAAAACGCGCTACAAACGGTGGGGCATTACGCCGCATTTAAGGAGTCGGCTTCTCCGAGGTCGTAGACCTCAAATTCGTCCTCCGGCTTTACTTTCAGCCGGTGGGATAAGTACGCCTTTACATCAAGGGTGTACTTGGAATTGGCATCGGCGGTGTACCGATACATCGGGTGGCGGGTCAGGTCATACTTGCGGGAGTAAAAGGGCCGGACACCCTGCACCTGTAAAATACACCGGCTGGAGGGCATTACCGCCAATTCGTCCACGCTTTTCAGTTCCTTACCCAGCTTCTGATAATTCAGGCCATAGCTGCGGGAGGTGCCCCGCGTATCGCTGGTGTTGTAAGTGTCAATCGTTTCCTTGCCCAGCATAGTAGCCACCATTTTCAGGCTGCTTTCCTCCTTGCCGCCGAGAAACAGCAGCGACGAGCAGCAGCCCGCAATGGTTTCCGCGTTGTCACGGTACATCCCTTTGAGCTGGCTGTACGTCTGGAGGACGATGTGGGCCGAGATATTCCGAGAACGGATAACGCTCACTAAATGCTCCCAATTCGGGATTTTCTGATTGGCAAACTCGTCAAACAAGCAGGTCACATGAACGGGCAGCCGCCCATGATAGACGCTCAACGCCCGGTTGCAAAGAACATTGAACATCTGGGAGTACATCATAGCCGAGATAAAATTGAACGTGGGGTCGCTGTCAGAAACAACCGCAAACAAGGCTATTTTTTCTTCACCCAGCTTTTCCAGTTCCAATTCATCATACTCCATCATTTCCCGGACAGCCTGAAATAGCGATAGGTAATCCTTTGATGTTATCTCCGGATTTTCCCCCGCCCTAAACCGGGCATGAACCTTTCAGCTCACCCGGCTTGCCATCAGGAACAGAATTTATTTCATCTCAATAACTCTCAACGTGGACAAGGCTTCTTAACTTGTTGAGTTTGTCTTTCTGTTTTTGGTCAAGGTTGAGGATTTCTATGTATTTTCTGATAGTATCAGGGTTTGTGGCATGGATTAGATGGTGTACATCTTCGCATACCAGCACCAGATTTTGATAATTGTCCTTACCGCCTAAATGCCGTGGCACTTTGTGATGGCAATGAATATCGCCAATAGACAGCACTTTGCCAGATACGGCGCATTTTCCCATTTGTGCCGAATACAATGAAAGCCTGTTGTCGTTGTATTCAATAGAGCGGTACAAAACCGGATTCCTCATCAGGTGATGAAGAACCGTCATGTCGATTCTGTCCAGATTCTTATGAATCTCGGCTCTGCCCTCCGGTGTATAGGAATTGATTTTGCGGTTCATGGACTTTGGGGGCTTATGCCGTATGTAGCCAACCGGAACAACAGCGTGTCCGGCTACATAGCGTAGCTGTTTGCTTGCCCCGTATCGTTCCCTGATAACTTTCGGAACCTCACACGGAAGTTTCCTTTTCCTGACCTGTTTTGCAGTTTTAACTCGTTCTTTTAGTCTTGCCCGCAGGCTCTTGTGGACAGATAAGGCGAATGGTGTAAGGTCGTCGCAGACCTTTGTGGCTAATTGGTAATAATCATGGATTCCCATTACATAAACGTTGTAGCGACAAATCGCCTGATATTCTGTGCGTTTGCCCCGTGACGGGAACTCAATGTCATAAATCAGCCGTTTTAGGTTCGGTTTTATTTTCGCAATAGATTTCTCTCTGATATGGCTTTCCACCACATATTTTGTGCGCCCGTTACTCCGTTTCCCACGGGGGATGACCTTTAGCTTGAAACCAAGAAACTCTGAATACTGTTCTTTCAGGTTAATCACCTTTGATTTTTCAGGACTGATTTCAAGCGAGAGCCTTTCATGGAGCCAGCTTTTGGTTGCATGGAACAGCTTCACCGCGTTTTGATAGCTGTTGGTAAATATCTTGAAATCATCAGCGTATCGGACGCAGGTGACTTCTTTCAGCATTGTCCTGCGCAATGCGGCGAATTTATGGCTTTTACTCACGCTTCCGTTGTAATTAACAGATTCCTTGTAAGGGAACTCCGTCGGTATTTCTTCCCATTGACTGGCAAGCCACCAATCCAATTCGTTCAAAACTACATTAGAGAGCAGGGGCGATATGATACCGCCCTGCGGCGTTCCGACCTCCGGGAATCCAATCCCGGCTACCTCCGCTTTTAACATAGCGGATAGAATACTGAGCAGCTTTTTGTCATGGATTCCCATTGTCCAGAGCTGTTTCAGCAGTTTTCCGTGGTTCACATTGTCAAAGAAACCCCTGATGTCTATATCTACAACATAATGGAGATTACTTCTCTGTATATCCTTGTGAACTTGGGCGATTGCGTGCTGTTGGTTCCGGTTAGGGCGGAATCCGTAGCTGTGGTCGTGGAATTTTGCCTCACATATCGGCTCCATGACCTGCAA
>ENA-ORUQ01000414-ORUQ01000414.1-human-gut-metagenome-genome-assembly--contig:-NODE-414-length-49512-cov-16.750874_pt1 | contig 49512 bp, 78 predicted proteins | sample MGYA00242081_ERZ509211 | MGnify/ENA primary metagenome ERZ509211 (study PRJEB26280, sample SAMEA2338785) | human gut metagenome | biome: human gut; feature: human-associated habitat; material: faeces...
CTTCTTTGCGGGTGGCAGATGGGACTCGAACCCACGACATTCAGAACCACAATCTAAGTGTTTGAAATTCGTAATCTTTTGTTATATAGTCTTATATTGATTGTTTCTATGACTTATGCTAAAACAATGCTAAAACAATTTGCTTTTCTATCTTCTTCTAGGTCTTTGTAGTTCTATCACATTAAATATTTGCCTTACTTCTGCTAAATCAATGATTCTATCCGGATACATATCATTCAAAGAATGTATTGTTATTGTATGCATCTCCACATTATGGTCAATTATTCTCTTGACCAATATCCCTTCTTGGTGTACAATTACAAAATCCCACTTTCTTATATGCAGTTTGGACTCAGCCCATAGATATGGGGCGATTTCGCGGCAGAGAAGTCTGTCCCCTTCTAAATAACTTTCTTCTGTCCCGTCATTCATGCTGTCACCTCTAACCTCAAAGGCTACATAGTTTCCTTTGGCTTCATGGTCAACAATAAAGGGGATGGTAGGAAGGGTTGCCATGTATGTTGCATCTTCAAAACCGCATAGGTATCCTGCTTGTGCGTACTGGTTTACTAATGGCACATTGATAATATAGTCTTGATTTAATGGTATTGCTTCATTATTAATAGGAGAGTTTAGTTGAGTGTTCAACATATTACCAATTCCTCGTACTAACCAGTCTTTGTTTAATTCAGGAAAGGCCTTAGAAATAAGTTCTATTTTAGGCTCTCGGATGGAGTATCCTATTTTGGAAACAAATCCGTTACCCAAGCCGCATGCATCCTCAAATTGCTTATTATTAATCTTTTTATAATTAATAAAGGATAAAACTCTGTCTTTAATCTCACTCATTTCTAATTAATAAAGGTTAAAATAGAAATAAATTCTATCAATATTAGATATTGATTAGAAATTATTTCTATATTTGCATCGTGATAACGAAGCAAAGGTACGCAACTTGCAAATAAGATGCAATAGTATAAACATATTAAAATGAAAACAAGAGATTATAAACTGGTCAGAGATGGCAAATATAACAGACACGCCATAATGCAGAGGGCTTGGGCTTATATGAAACAAAGCAAGGCTTTTAAGTGGTACTCTTTTGCTAAGGCTTTGAAGGATGCGTGGACAGATGCTCATTTAAAGATGGATGAATACCAATCATCTCTTATTCAAGATGAACCTATTGGCAAGCAAAGAAACGTCCATGAATTCGGATACGCGATGCTCGGCTGGCGATACGAGCATGTAGGATAATCCCGTAGTCGGATTGAACGGAGTCCGGTGGCGATAACCGGGCGGGAACACTTGATTAGGTCTTTGAAATGATGAAGCAACAATAAACGAAACGAGAATTATCCGTAGCTGGAAAGCCGTGACCGGATAATAGGCTCAAAGTAGTATTATCCATCATTTAGACGGTCCGAAAATACCTCTATCAGTAAGCATGCAAGGTTTGGGGCTTGCACCGCCGTCAAATGGTGACAATATATAAGCGTCCTATCCAGTCCTTAATAGGTACAAAGTAAATGGCGGCGAAGGGCGACCATACCACGCTTATCGATATATCCCGTGGCTTACCTAACCTTAGTGTAAGTAGTAAGGCTACCACCGGAACGCCCACGGGAGCAACAATTTTATGTATTCATAAATTTGCATAATTAGGTTTTGTCCGGGCGGTCTGTGAAGATAGGCCGGATTTTTATGAAAAATATATATAATCAATAATATACATATGGAAAAAGAAATTGTAATCGATGAGAATTATCGAACAACAAAAGTGTTCGATGAAATGAGAGTAGGGGATGTGGTTAAAGTTCCCTATAGCGACTCCCGCCATTCTGGGATAAAAAGCGAAGCTGCAAGACGTAATAAAGTCGCCAGGTTGACGAAAAAATTGAAAGGTAAAATAGACCTTATGTATAGGGTATCCAAAGAAGAACACCCGGGATTCTCTTCCATTATACGACTTAAATAGTTATAACATACACACGACATGAATAGAATCCTTACAGAACTTACACCTGAATGCGAAATTACAGCACGAATGTACGCCCAGGGGTATGAGAAAAAAGAAATAGCGGAAATCAAATGTCGGGCTGTCAGTACAATTAGTAATCAGATACAGACTGCCATGAGAATTCTGCATGTGCGAAATGGAAGAGAGCTTGCAACTATGCTGTACGAGCGAATAGCTGGTATTAAATTCACTATGGATTTTTCGCCTGCTATCCGTGTGTCTGTAGCATGTTGTCTATTATGTATTTTTTCTCTTTCTCTTTATCACGAACAAGGAGAAATGAGAAAAGGTGTAGAATCAAGAATTAAACGAATAGAAAGAATAAGGAGAATAGAATGAATATAGAAGAAATCCAATCCATAATGATAGACAGCTACCAAGTCGGATACATGGAAGCAATCAAGGCTTACGAGCCTGCGCAAGACCTTATTCGACAAAAAGAGGTTAAGAAGTGGTTAAACATGATGAAAATAGACTTTAAACGTTTTAATATTCTTGTAGGTAATAAGCTGATTAATCCTATTCGAAAAGGAGAAAGCCGAAATTCGCCTCTTTACTATTCAAAAGCTGAAATAAAACAAGCTTTATCGTTGGTAAATGTAAGCGGAATAATGTCCAGGGAAAAAATTAAATCAGACATGTATTAGTATTGGGACACCCACGGGAACATTAAAACTATAATAACATATCGTGCAACTTTTTCAATGAAACAGAATAACTGTCATCAGACGTCTCTTGAAGATGAACAAACAAGTCTTCAAGAGAATTCCATAAACGCATATTTCCAAAATGTAGAATTATCTTCCAAAGGTTTTTATTTTCTTCGAACAATGGAGTCACTATTTGAGCTATCTCACGGTATAAACGCCTATTTATATCGTGGCTTTGAGTACGATGAAGATTTTCCACAATTTGAGGGAGAAGTTCATGACGGATTGATTGATGAGTGGTATGGTATGGCAGAGAAAGAAGGGCATCATGATTGCGCTTCTGGATGTCTTCAGCCAACATCCGTAAATATGAATAATCAGATGTCTGATATTGATTGCATATACTTCTTACATGATATATGGATGCAATTTCGCATACAGTTTCTTCAAACCACGAAAGGCCTCCCGTATCACCGTTCATTGTGCCATTAATAATGTTGTGGCAATATTCATGAGAAAATTGGTAAATCCATTCAAACATGTTGTTATGAGAAACGGAAAGGAAGATAATCCTCTCATAAGGAACATTGGCTATCATCGGGTGTAACGGATGATGCAATATCTTACATGGAGTATTGGAATAAGGCATCTTCCCAATGCAAATAGAGAAGTTGCGCTCAATGTTTCTTAACAATTCAAATACTGTGTATTTGTCATAATTTCCAAAACGTTCATCATTAGATATGGACAAATCATTGGATATAGTATAAAACTTCATAAGTTCTTAATTTTAAATGTGACAATGCAAAATTAAGGAAATCCCCTGACAATAACGCGATGTTGCCAATCGGATTGGTTCAGGGGAGCATGAATGATTGAAGTTAGAGTTTAGTTTTTGTCCGGTCGGTTTGAGAAAATAGACCGGACTCTTTTTTAGGAACATCAATTTAAAACAATATAAATCATGGAAAAGAGATTTACCCCTGACAACATTCAGGAACTTAAAGAGAATCAGATATTTGTTTTTGGTAGTAATATGAACGGCAATCATGCCGGTGGAGCAGCCAGATTAGCGGTTGAAAAATTCGGTGCAATCATGGGACGAGCCGAAGGAATCCAAGGGCAATCCTATGCCATTCCAACGCTGGATGAGAATATGGAGAAAGTCGCAGAAGAAGATTTGATAAACTATTTGGCCAACTTGAGGCATTTTGCAAACGAGCATCCGGAAAAGGAATTCCTTCTTACCGCCATCGGGACGGGAATTGCTGGATTTGACACGAATTATATGGCATACATGGTACTCAGAGCGAATCTCCCGGGTAACGTTACCATACCAGAGGAATTCAGCAAGATTAGAGGATTCAAGGGGTTCAACTCCGATATGACTTGCAGAGGATTCAAGTATGAGGAAGGAAAGGATTACGAAGAGCAAGGATATATAAGTGCTTGTAATAAAGGTTTCCATTTCTGTCTTTATCCCTTGGATGTATTCGGATATTATCCTCCTGCATACATTGGTATGAACAAATTTCATGAAGTTGAAGGAAGTGGGGAAATGGATGTTGATACAGATGATACCAAAATTGCTTGCTCAAAAATCCACATAGGAGCAGAGTTAAGCATTAAGAGCATTGTTGATGCGGCAATCAAGTTCACTTTTAGTAAATGTAAGTGGGTAGAGGAAAAGATTGCTACCGGCAACCGAGGCGCTGCATCATCTACCGGCAACCAAGGCGCTGCATCAGCTACCGGCGACCAAGGCGCTGCATCATCTACCGGCAACCAAGGCGCTGCATCATCTACCGGCTACCAAGGCGCTGCATCATCTACCGGCTACCAAGGCGCTGCATCATCTACCGGCGACCAAGGCGCTGCATCATCTACCGGCTACCAAGGCGCTGCATCAGCTACCGGCTACCGAGGCGCTGCATCAGCTACCGGCAACCAAGGCGCTGCATCAGCTACCGGCGACCAAGGCGCTGCATCAGCTACCGGCAACCGAGGCGCTGCATCATCTACCGGCAACCAAGGCGCTGCATCAGCTACCGGCGACCAAGGCGCTGCATCATCTACCGGCAACCAAGGCGCTGCATCATCTACCGGCTACCAAGGCGCTGCATCAGCTACCGGCTACCAAGGCGCTGCATCAGCTACCGGCAAAGAAAGTATAGCTCTTGCTGCCGGAAAGGATTGCAAGGCAAAGGGAGCATTAGGATGTTGGATTGTGCTTGCTGAACGTGGCGAATGGGACGGAAACACTTATCCTATCGTTTCAGTCAAGGCATTTAAAGTGGACGGAAAGTCTGTTAAAGCGGACACCTTCTATACATTGGTTAATGGTGAAGCTGTAGAGGCATCACAAGACTAAATAAACATATATGGGAAAGAAAAAAGTAAAAGTCAAGTACAACGCTCCCGGCTGGGAAGACAGAATCGGGACCATATACAGCATTAGCGGTGACAAGGTAACGATAGAGTTTGGAAAGCATTCCTTTGTCGAAGTTTACAGAGACGAAATCATTTTTGTATGAGAAAGATAAATTGCTATACGGTATTATTTGCCTTTTGCCTATTGTATGCAGTAGTATTGCTGGTAAGGTCGGTAGCCGTAACCAATGTGGGGCAAGTGTTCCCTGCATTCATGTTCTCCCTGATGGCATCCCTTTCGTGCCTTGGGATATACCTCACTTACAATGAGTGATTACGCTATCCGGGATATTAGCTCAGAGGCAGAGCGGTGCATGGTATTGGTATTTGTAGTTTTGTCATGGTATTATTTAAAGGTTTCATGCACAGGTCACGGCGTTCAAGTCCCGTATATCCCACGTAAAAAAACAATCAATAACAATTAATTATGGAAAGTAACCCTAACTTATGCTTATACGAACGTATCAGAAAAGTTCCGCAGGAAGCCGTAAAGACTATTGCCGCAGGAAGGTTAAAGGGAATGTCTGATATAAATCCCATGTGGCGTATAAAGAAACTTACTGAAGAATTTGGCATATGCGGTTTCGGATGGAAGTATGAAATCATAAGAATGTGGAATGAAAACGGAGGCAATGGTGTAGTATCCAGTTTCGTTCATATAAACCTATTTGTAAAAATGGGCGGTGAATGGAGTGAAGCCATTCAGGGCATTGGCGGTTCTCCGTTCGTGACTAACGAGAAGAACGGGCTTTATACATCCGACGAATGTTATAAAATGGCTTTGACCGATGCCATATCTGTGGCTTGTAAGGCATTAGGTATGGGTGCGGATGTGTACTGGGAAAAAAACAGTACCAAATACAACCAGCCTAATGGACAACCAGCTCCATCAACAGACAACCGCAAAATGCTTAACAGAGACCAGTTTGCCGATGAAAAACTGATGGAATGGATTCATAAATACCTCACAAAATCCAGGGAAGAGGGGAAAAGGCTTTCGCTTGTCAACCTTATAAATGCGAATTATAAGGTTTCCCCGGAGGATTTGAGTGTCATATCAGCCAACTATGAACAATATCGAATAAACAATAATCTGCCATGAGTAAAGAGCTTTCAATCAACAAAATTCCGGCCAGCAAATCGGAACAAGAACAATTGGCGTCCTTATTTATCCAAAAGGTACTGGATGGAGAGATAAGTGCCATAGAATCTGTAATCCAAATGAAAAGTATCAGTGAGGCCATATCCATGTTTCTGAAAAGCCAAGAGGTGAGGGATGCTGTCGTTAAGGAAACAGAAAAATACGGGAAAGGCGAAATCCCCTCATATAAAGGGGCTTCCATCCAAATAAAAGAAACAGCTGTAAAATATGATTTTACAGGATGCAATGACGCTGTCTGGGATAAGCTGGACAAGGAAAAGAAAGAAGTGGATGAAAAAATAAAGCAGCGTGAGAGTTTCCTTAAACTTGTAAACGGCAGCAAAACCGAAATAGACGAAGAAACCGGAGAAATATATACGATATTTCCACCTGCACGTTCATCCACTACATCCTACTCTATCACATACAAAAAGAAATAGCCATGTATCGCATAAGTGTAACATCCTTGGAAGCGTTTAGGCGTTTTAGAGACAATCATTCCATATGGGATACAGAAGAGCGTCTCTTAAATGTGCTTTCCGGAAAGAAGGAACCTAATGCCTATGCCACAATCGGCTCTTGTTTCCATAAAATTGTAGAAACGGGGAAAGCAACGTATGTAGGGAACGGGATATTTGAGCAGGAAGAGGACGGAGTAGTTGTCAGATTAAACGGCAAGACAGTAGAAAATGCCATTTATTACCGGAACAAATATCCCAATGCCCAACATGAAGTACATGGAGGAAAAGATTTCCATTCCTCCTTATTTGATATACATGTCCATGGATATGCTGACGTCAAATATGATAAGACAGTCCGGGATATTAAAACCAAATATTCCACACCCCATACAGAGGATTATACCAAATCATGCCAATGGACTTTTTATCTTGAAATATTTAATTGTTCTACCTTCTATTTCGATTTGTTCCAGTTTGGAGGATATAGACGAAGCATGCTTACTGACGTAGTATATACAGAATTCATACCTTATGAACCGATTGAATGCGTGCGGACAATTGATTCAGAAAAATACAATCAGTATATAGTGGAAGACTTCTGTAATTATATCCACACGAACAATCTGTATCACTTGTTAAAAACGAAGGAAGAACTTTATACCCCTTAGTATGGAAATGATATTCGGTGGCGTAAATATGAATTAAGAGTTGAGTTTAAATCTCTCCGGGTATATGTGTCAAAAGACGGCAATAAAACTGTCATAACAGATGACAAGGGATGCCCGATATTTGATATAGGCATGGATGTTTTAAACGGATTATCAATATATTGTGTAGTAAACCAAATAATTTAATTATGGCAAATCAAATTACAGGAAAGATTCTCTATATCTATCCTACCCAACAAATACCATCCAAAGATGGTAGTAGAACTATTCTTAAAAGAGGAATAGTAGTAGATTGTACGCGCTTCGACCCATATACGGGCGAACGTGGATTTGAAAACACTCCCATGCTGGAGTTTATCGGAGACAGATGTGCCGAACTTGACAAATTCCAGGTCGGACAAGTAGTTACCATATCATTTGATATACAAGGAACCCGATACCGCAACAAGGACAATGTGGAACAGATATTTACCCGTGTACAGCCTTACCGGATTGAACCGCGTCAGACCGGACAGCCATCCGCACCAGTTCAACAACCTACACCACAACCTACCTATCAGCAACAGCCGCAGAATTTCCCGCCTCCGGTTGATGCTAATGGCAATGTAAAGGATGATTTACCGTTTTAATGTATGCTTTTCAATCCCCAAAATCAGTATGACATCCAAAAGGCGGATGAGTATTATAAAAAGCTAAGGAATGGAGATGAACCTTTTGAAATTATCCGAAAAAGTAAGAAACGGACATTAAGTCAAAACGCATATCTTCATCTTATACTTGGCTTTTTCAGTTGCGAATATGGATGTTCCGTAGCAGAAGCAAAGGTTGATTTCTTTAAAAGGGATGTCAACCTTTCTATCTTCTGTCCCAACGGAGAAAGGCGGAAAGATGGTAAACCGAAACTTAGAAGCAGTGCCGATTTAACTACTGCTGAAATGACAATAGCTATTGAAAGATTTAGGAACTGGAGTATATCAGTGGCTGGTATATATTTACCAAGCCCGAATGAGCATCAGTTTCTAATCTATGCAGAACAGGAAATACAAAGAAATCAAGAATTTATTTAATCATATAGTTTATGGACAAATTTTTAGGTCAAGAAATCCCCGAAAAGGATAGATGGCAGTTCTTACAGGACAATGCCGATGCTGTAGAAGAAATTGGCTATACTCACCGTTTTACACCGGATGAATTAGCACAAAAGAAAGAATCTCTTGCTGAAACCTCAATTCAGATTAATGATATTGAGATAGAGAAAAAAGAAGCTATGGAAGCATTTAAGGCTGAATTAAAGCCTTTAAATGAAAGAAAACAGGAACTTCTTGAAAATATAAAGAAAGGCTCTGAATATGTTGAACATGAAGAGTGTGTAAAAATTCTCTATCATGAAGAAAAGATGGCTGGGTATTACAACAAACTTGGTGAGCTGGTTTATTCCCGTCCTATAATGCCGCAGGAAATGCAAAGAACTATTTTTAATATTAACCGTAAAACAGGAACAGAATCATGAGTGAAAACAAAATCAACTTGGTTGTGCCGAAAGACTATAACGGCAAACCTATTGAAGTAGTATTAAGAGAAGGTGAAGCACCCGTAGCACTTGACCCGAAAGAGCCGGAAAGAGTAGCTATCAATGGAACAATAGATGCACCTTTCAGATGGTTGGAAAAGCGTGTCGAACTGATTAATCAAAAATCGACCAATATCATTGTAAATCGTGATAAGATGGGGTTAGCATTAACTATTGATGAAACCAACTACTATCAGACTGGAATTAGCGGTATTTTGCAGCCTTCAAAAGAAATGCAGGAGTTTGGTATCAACGTTGAAAAGAAATGGGAACCCATCAAGTTATCTAAGTTCATCAAAATGCACCGGGCTTTCTTTACTGACAAGTCACAGAACATGATGCTTGTATCTACTTTGAAGAATTTCAAAGCAAAGGTAAACCAAGACATCGAACGCAGCAAGGAAGAAAACGGAAGCAAGGTGGATAACTACTCTCAGGTGGTTGATTCCAACTTGCCAAAATCTTTCAAGTTGAACATTCCTCTTTTCAAAGGTTTCGACTGCGAAGAAATTGAGGTCGAGATTTACGCAGATGTTGACGGACGGGATGTTTCCTTATCCCTTGTTTCCGCTGGAGCAAATGAAGCCATTGAGGAATACAAGAACAAGGTGATTGACGAACAGTTGGATGCTATCAGACAGATTGCACCGGACATCGTAATCATTGAAGTATAACTTTGTTAACCTGCCTGCTCGGTCTGTGAAGATATGGCGGGCAAACACGGTGGTATGGCGGAATTGGTAGACGCTAAAGTGACATGTTTATAGATAGGTTGAACCCAAGCTAAGTTCGTGAAAGTAACGGGCATGGCTGTTTTAAATGTAATAGCAGAAAACTCCTATCATGCAGGTGCAAGTCCTGCTACCACCACACAAATGTGAGCCACACATAAATGGCATGGGTTAATAAATAATGGTTGTGCCCCGGAGAATACGCTTCGGGGCTTTTAACAGAACATAATATTGGGAATATGAAGCCTTACATCATAACTTCCATGTGCCTAATCACGTATAGCGGCAGGAAGATACCTCTCGAAATAGTCGAGAGCCATATACTGACAAAGCCTTTGAAGGCAATCAAGGAAAAGCTGCTTGACGCTTTCTCCACGATGAAAGACAAGCCGGTGAATGTTGAACTTAAAATAAAGCATATATGAGACATTTAGAAGATTCTCTCCAAAAATCTATAATTAAATATTGGGACTTGAAATATCCTAAATGGAAGAAACGGCTTGCTTGTGTTCCCAACGGAGGGAAGAGGAATGCAATTGAAGCGGCAAAGTTCAAGCAGATGGGAGTCCGCGCAGGATTCCCCGATTTGATACTTCTTATCCCTAATAAGTTATATCCCTTTTGTGGTATAGAATTAAAGGTAAAGACTGGCAGGCAGTCAGAGAACCAGAAAGAGTATCAGAAAGAGTTTGAGAGTATCGGTGCTAAATATGTCATAGTCCGGTCGCTTGACGAGTTTATAGAAGTGGTAACAGAATATTTGAAAGATGTATGAAAATAAAGATGAATAAACATGGCACGGAATAGGATGATAAAACCTCAGTTCTGGGATGATTCCAAAATAGCTAAAATTAGTAGGGATGCTCGACTTCTCTATATAGGTATGTGGAACTTCTGTGATGACTTGGGTGTAATCCGTGCCGATATGGTTTGGTTAAAGTCTAAAATATTTCCTTTTGACCAAATGCAGATTCAACAGTTTGAGAAAATTTGTCAGGAGATTCTAAGAAATGGATTTATTAGTCTGTTCTCATATCGTGATGAGGAATTCTATTATCTGCCTAAGTTTAGTCTGCACCAAAAGATAAATAAGCCAAATTTTGAAGATGTAAATGTGCCAAAAGAATTACTATTTAGGAATTTATCCAAAATCACGGAACAATCACGGAACAATCACGGATTAATCACGGAACAATCCATTCCTAAAATAGAAATAGAAGAAGAGAATAATATTATTCCCCCCACACCCCCCAAGGGGGTTGAGGAATTAGAAAAAGTCATTTCTGAAAAAGGCCAAGCCTTGAATGAGGCTTTAGCCAGAATCAAAGACCTGGAAGAAAAGATTTCTCAGAGCAAGCCTGCAAAGCCTAAACGCCCCAAAGGTCTAAACACCAACGCCCGCAAGGCTTTTGAGGAGTATTTCAGAAACACTTTTGGCGAGGAATATTACTGGACTGCAAAAGATGCAGGAAATATGTCCCAATTACTTCAAAAACTAATATTTTCACGGGAACAGAAACAAATGCCCGTTGACGATGCTTCTGTGTTGTACGCGCTTCAAGTATTTCTTTCGTCTGTCAAAGACGGATGGCTATTGGAGAATTTCAGCGTAGCTAATTTGAACTCAAAATACAACGAAATCGTAGCACAAGCTAAAAATGGAAACTATCGGAAACCTGATACAAAACCAGACGAAAGTTCTGCCGGTATCAAATCAATTGTCTTCGGCAAACAGAGCTAACCATAAGCAATGGAGCAGGGAGCAGGCTGACATGTATTGGCGCAACCAACTCGTAGTTTCCATGAAATCCGTTTCCCCGGCCTTTACAGTTGATGACAGCAACCGCCAACTGCTGAAAGCCCTTTATCAATGGATATGGGGAATGCCGGGAATGCTTGATTTGGATAAGGGCTTGTTATTACATGGCCCTATCGGAGTTGGCAAGTCCACTTTGCTGAAAGGATTACAGAACTATGCAGCAAAAATTGCCCGTTATTGTATTGGCGGTGCGGATGCCGGATTGACCTTTCAGTTCACCAGTGCTGCCGAGATTGCCTTGCTGTTTGCCGAGAAAGGAATTGTCGGGTTAAACCAATACACAGACAGGTCATGTATGCACAATCTTGCCATTGACGAGGTGGGTCGGGAACCTATGGATGCCAAACACTTTGGTACGGGCATCAATGCCATTCAGACCGTCTTGCAACTGCGCTATGAGCAGAGATATTGTTTCTACACCCACATGACTACCAATCTGGACCCGGACAAGGAGTTTTCCCAACGGTATGGGGATTATATTGCCGACCGGGTGAAAGAGATGTTCAATGTAATTAAAATTGAAGGTGAAAGCCGAAGATAATGGCAAAGAAAAAAGATATACCACCTGCACCCGTCCGTTGCCGCCAATGCTCATACTCCAGAGATTTCGTAGATAACTCTTGCCTATGCAAGGTCAAGGGCCATAGGGTGTGCGCGTGTGACCGGTACGGGAGGATATGTGACAAATTTAAGAAGAAATAATTTTATGGACATAGAACTTGAAAAGAAAATAGAATTATTAGAGTGGCAGCGTGATAACGCACTGCGCCTGCGCTGCCCGTTGGTGGCAAGGAAGTACCAGCGCATGATTGACGAACTTGCCAAGGAGAGCAGGAACAGAAGTATGAACGACAAATGTACAAGAGATGAACAAGGACACGGCAACCCAAATAATCAGCAAGCATGAGAGCCTTGTAGTCCTCTGCACCTACAACATTCTGTTCACGAACGACATCTGTTGCGGACAGATTATCGAATGCATTCATGCGATGAAACGCACACCCCACTACAAGCAGGCATTCAAAAGATACTTGAACGATGCGGACAGAGCGAGAAGGGAATACGAGCGGACCGTAAACGGTATCATCGGTTCAGACCGCAGCGAATTCTTTGCCGAATGTAACGACAAGTATGTGGAGGAAGTGAACAAGCACGTGGATATGCTATACTGGCAGTTCAAGCAGGCACTTGATGACAACGGAATATCCCATTCCGCAGAACTTGCAAAGTTCGAACTGGCAAGGACGTTGTGCGACTATGCTTGTATACAGTTCGACGAACGGATAGGAGAACTAAGGAAGAAGGATTCAAAGTTCAACGGATTCATGCTGGATTACCTTAAACTGGCTAAGGTGGCAAGACTGATGAACCTTGCCTCCGACAATCTCAAAATCGGCAGAACGGTGAACATGAACACTGAACGCTGTACTTCAGCATTTGAAGTTCTTGCAAGGAAACTGTCGGATGCGGACAATATTGCCAATGCGATAAAATAGAAGTATAGGAACATTCATCAGACAATCCCCCGTTTAGATTGCACCACCATTTGAAAGCGTCATGGTGCAAGATGTGTATGGCAGAGGTACAGAGCGAGAGAAATAGAAAAAATAACCAAAAAATATTGAATTATGAAACTTATAGTGAAAAAGAGAATCATGCCATTTGATTTTGAAGGACAAAAGCAAATGGCCCAATATTCATTTTGTATTGAGGCTAATGGAATAAAAAGCCCAAAAGATATTCAAGAAATAATTCGCCAGTGCCGACTTGTAGAGAACCAACTAACTGGCGAATCAAATCATTTTTCTGTTTCTGATAATGGAACAGTAAATTCTTTATCAGATAACACCTAGAATTTTTAGATTGAATAATCTAACATATCCACATTGAGGACATAAAACCCCGGCTAATGGCATAAATGATATTGGGCCGCCTATATTGTAGGAGTTTTCCGAACGTTCAACAGATGTTAGCTGGTATTCGTCCGGTTGTAAGTTCATTTCTCCACTAAATCCACAGTTAGGACATGTTGGGGCAATTCTTAATTTACTTGACAGCTTGTTAAGTTGTTCTTGGGTTAATTTCATAAGCAATAATTTTTTATAATTCGACGAAAACAAAAGTAACAATAATAATTAAAGGGCATACCTATTTTTGCAATAATTTTAAAATTCGACACTTTATCTTTATTCGGGTATGCCCTTTTAATCGAAATGCGTATGAAACAATTGGATATTCCTTCTTTTAAGTATTGGCTCCGGATACATGGCTACCGTTTGGAGTGGTTCGGTACGGGGACAAAGAGTAATCCTATTAAGGTTAAATCAAAAAGGAAATGAAACGAAGAATAAGAAAAAAGATGCTGAAATACCCATATAGATACAAGTTGCATCAGTATTTGAAGTATGCCCACCAATGGTGTTGCGCTTTGGCGTATAAAGGGGATATATACACCTTGAAAGATGATGGTAGAATTGTAAAGGAGAACGATTGTTTATGAAACGCCTAATTGATGTTATAATAAAGAAATGGTTCTGCTGCCATGAGTGGGAATTCTTATTTGAAAGGAAAGTAGAAGTTGTTGATGATTGGGGAGATAGCAGTTGGTACACCGTACGTCACTACTTCTGCAAGAAGTGTGGTAAATACAAGAAAATTAAAAGTCATTGATTATGAAACAGACAGTAGAAGAAGCAGCAAAAAAGTATTCTTCGCAATGGGCATGGAACTCTCAACCAGATATGTGGCAAAGCGAAAAGGACTTCAAGGCTGGTGCCGAATGGCAGTCAAAGCAATCACCTTGGATAAGCGTAGAGGAACGGTTGCCGGAGCAAAACGAACTTGTTCTTTGTAGAATGGTATCAAATGAAGCCATTGTAAGCGGATTTATTATACCTACGCCAAGTGGGAGACCTCGTGTTGTAACATTGCCGGATTTTGAATTTGAAGATTATGGCGATTACGTTTGTGACATGTGGACACCTATCCCCTCATTCGACGAGATACTCGAAGCTAACAAGGATGTACTGTCAATTGATATAAGTCTTAAAAGAAAAGGAGATGAAATCATGTTGAACGAACAAGAATCTCAAAACACATAGGAAATGAGCAGGTTTGAGAAAGAAGTTCTTCCTTTTATAGAAGAGGAAATTATGCGAAAACTTTGTACATATAATGTGTATAGTACAAAGGAGTATGAGGACATACGGAAGGCAGTAAGGTATTCGATAAGGTTTTGTAAGAAAAATAAAATTATTCGATATTGTATTTGATTATGGAAGTAAAGAACGGAATAATAATAGACGGAGTGCTGCATAAATTGGTGAATACTAATTCAGAGGCTTATTGTGATGATTGCTCTCTTTATAGTATTTGTCCTCAATCAATGTTAATATGTCATATGTTGGGTGGAGACATATTTGTCAGTTGTGGCAAAGTAACTGTTACACTTTCCCGTGAAGAACCTAAAAATGTTGGAGAGATATATCGTAATGGAGTAAAGATAGATAAGGAGGAATAATAATGCACCAATGTAATTATTGCTGTTGGTATAACGAAAGATACGGGAATTGCGATTGTCCGTATGTAATGAAGAAGTCGGCTTGTGATAAAGCTAAAAAGGAGAAAGAAAGGAGTGAGAAATGGAATTTAAACATCCATTAGATTGGTATAACGAAAATACACCATCGAAAGGTGAAGAATACGAAAAGGGATGTCTATCTATCGCCTTGATAGTAGCAATTATTTTCATTGCATTAACGGTTGTAATTTTATCTTACGAATTATGAAATCAAAACAAGTATTATCAATAGAACAGATGAATCACTTGCAGGAGCTTGGATTAGATACAAGCGATGCAAGCATGTGTTGGTGTCGTGCTATCTCATATAAATCTGCAACGTGGGAGCTTGAAATCTATGAGTATGTAATAAACCAAAAACTGGATTCTAATTTTTGGGAAACAACCCCTACTTACACCTTGCAGGACATTCTCGACAAGCTGCCAGAATCAGTGCATGTATATGATTTGTACATATTTAAGAAAGTGGGGCTGTGGTGGCTCAAATATGTAGACGTAACGAATAATGGAACCGTTCGTTTAGAAAAAATGCCGAAGTTGATAGATGCAGCCTATTATATGCTGTGTTGGTGCATTCAAAAGGGGTTTGTTAAAATTAATAAGGAGGGTAAAGATGGAAGAAAAGAAAATTGATTGGGAACAGAGGCGTTATGAACTGGCGAAGGCGGAAATGCAAGGGTATTGTATCGCTTTAGGTATAAATGATGATAGCGAAACATATGATGATATTGCAATAGGCTCTTTGAGAGTAGCTGATGCACTAATAAAGAAGTTGAAAGGAGATTGAATAATGTCAAGAGGGAAAATATTAAAGCTATCAGATTTGAAAGGTATGCACGGCTCTATTACTTTGGAATATACTGGGATTCTTTATGCTGGTGTAAATCGGGAAAAGAAGCTCCAGGAACTGGCAAAAGTTAATCCGCAGGAGTATTGTCTTGCATTAGGAGTGAATGATGATAGTGAAATTTTCAAAGACATTTCGTCGGGTTCCTTAGTGTCTCCGGTGAAATTTTTTAAAAGACTGAAAGGAGAATAACTATGGGATTTATAACACCGTGCTTTATGAAAAATTATGATGAAGAATGGACCTAAGAATAATAGATTTCCCGGAATACCCGTGGAAGACCTTGAATGTACATAAGGACTTTAACTACTCGTACAACATCAGTCCGGGAAAGAAAATAGAGGGGGATTTGTTCGATTCCTCCAAGATGAAAGTTGTGTCCTACAATGAAAACAGCCATGTGCAGATATTGGCTGTATGTGACCCTTACGGACCGCCTTTCTATGTACGCAGGGATATTGATGGTTTGTTATGGTCCTCATGGATAAAAATAGAGGAGGAACACTTCTGGCAAGAGATTAATGGTTGTGCGGCAACCATTAAGTTTCCTCCTATATGTACGTCTCATTATTATTTTTAAGTATTATGAAAAATGAATCGTTTGAAAGGGCCAAAGTCCTTAAGGAAGAGATTGAAAAGTGTGATTCCCTGCTTGATTCAATCCTGAAAAGCAGCAGGGAATGCTGTGTGTATCGCGATGCCGATAGGGGTACTCGTGACATTATTGCCATCCCCCTGCCGAAATATTGTACCCAGTACATTATTGATGGACTTTACGTGAGGAAGTGCCGGATGGAGCAGGAATTTAAAGAGTTATAAATCAAAACAAGAAATAGGAGGAATAATCATGAAAGCACATGTAATGAAACTTGAAAACAACTGTGTGATTGTTGACGAGGAATATTTTAACGAGATAAAGAAGCAGTCAGAATTCAACCAGGAAAGGATAAATGAGATTGCAGAGGAAAGGTTCTTGAAATATGTCAAAGAAAGCGGTATCGAACTTTTCTATGAAGTGAATGGAATACCTTATGTATTCCATCATAGTTTGTTGAATGAATTGAATTATGAAGAGAGGGGTTATCCGGAAACCGTATCAGAAAAGGTAAAGTATGCTATCGCAGACGATATAACCGAGGCTTTGAATGACAAGCTTAAGGGGCTGAAAGACGAGGCTTTGAATTATGCTTTAAGTGAGTTTGACAAACAGAAGCACGGTTTAGAGGTTACTGTAAAAATATGGAAACATCTCGCATTAATCTTTATCATTACGACTATTGTTCTAACAATTAGACTATTTATACAGCTATGACAGAAGAATTTGTAACATTAGAGACAGCGAAGCTACTAAAGGCGGCAGGATTTAAAGAAGATGTTAGTAGCTTTTATGAATTGGTGTATAAAGGAGGTAGTGGTCCTGAGTATGAGATAGATGAAAGCTACGATGCCCAGAATTATAATACAGACGTTTACTCTATCTCTGCTCCAACTCAATCCATTGCCCAAAAGTGGCTGCGTGAAACCAAGAACCTACATATTGAAATATACCGAAGTGCCGTAGGGTATGGCTATGCTATAGTGAAAGCCGATAACGGAACGTGGCAGGAAGATGATGATTCCAGGGGTCCTAATGATGGCGGTCTGTGGGATACCTACGAAGAAGCACTTGAAGCAGGAATACAAGAAGCGTTAAAACTTATATGAAAATGACTCCTATTGTAAATGATGCTTATAGACTTAGAAAGCTTTTAGAAAAAGCAACAGGAATAAAAGTTTATAAATCAGATTTAATTTCTAATTATTTCAATTGTTATATAAGCATATCGCAAGAGTACAAGAATGAAACTAATCCGCATATTACAGTAGCGCAAGGTAACTGGTCGATAGTTAATGGCGGTGAATATAAAATCTCACTCTATACACCTACAATCGTCATTAAAGGCAAGAAGGTGCTTAATACTTGTTTTGTAAAAGATATATTTTACAAGATAGTGGAAGCATTAAATAATGAATTTGGAGAAGGTAATTGGGATACGTGTAACAATGAAACGACAGTTTGGCTTCCCATGTCTCGAAACTCATTCTATTTGCAAATTCCAAATTTTGAGAAGTATTAAAACTTATATGATATGGCTAAGAAAATAATGTTTAATGACAAATACAGCTTAACCCAAGCTGTGTTGGAAGGTCGGAAGACTATGACGAGAAGGGTCTGCAAGTATGACAGACCAAATGAAACTTATGATATTGTATTCCCCGTTTTTGAACCAAATGATTACGATAATGACGGGAACATAGTATCTACATTAAATTATGCTTTTGGTTGGAAAAACGACAAAGGAGACTTTACGGGTTGGAATATTCCAAAATACAAAGTCGGTGAAGTTGTTGCCATTGCGCAAAGTTATGAAAGTTTAGGGATGAATCCCGAAATTGCACTTAATGATAGGGACGGAATAGGATTTTATACTAAAACTAAATTCGCACCCGGTTGGAAAAATAAGATGTTTGTCCGCGCTGACCTCATTCCCCATCACATCCGCATTACCAATATCAAGATAGAACGGTTGCAAGACATTTCCGATGAAGATTGCTTGAAAGAAGGTATTGTGCAAAAGTTCGATGCGGATGGAACGCCAAGATACCGTGTTCCTTGTGAAAAACATACTTGGGCATACGCCACGGACAGTGCAAGGGATGCATATCATTTCCTCATTGATAAAGTCTCCGGCAAAGGTACGTGGGAGTCAAACCCTTATGTCTTCGTTTACGAATTTGAACTGATTGATTAAAATTTAATTATGGAAACCGTAGAACTGATAATTAAAATCTCCATCACTTTATTCAATGCCATTGCATTAGGATTTGTCCTAATCATGGTAAGCAGATGGCATAGACGTATGGAGGACAAGCTGAATGAGATAAGGGAATACACCCGTATGGTTTCAGACCGTGATGATGTTATTTATATGAATCAGCTTCAATGGCTGAAAAGTAAGCTGATTGAAGAGGAACGGTACGAGGAAGCCGCTAAAATCAATAAATGTATTGAGGATGAATATAACAAATTAAAGAATAGGAAAAGTGATTATGAAACGTGAGATAATATTATTAGGGAAAAGACTTGAAGACTACCCGGAAACAGAATATTACGAACGAAGGCTTATCTACACGACATACAGTTCTGGCTTCAGAGAGCATAACATTGCGGCATTCAAGAGCAGGCTGAAAAAAGACTTTGACTACGAAATAGTCAATCATTTCGTCAAGGACGGTAACGACTTTTGGACTACAGATGAAATTATAGCCGCTGTCCGTGTCTCCTTGTCCCTCAATCTGCTTACGGATGAAGAATGGAAGATGGCAATCCCGATTATTGAGCGTGGCCTTGAAGCCAATAAAGCCTATGTCCGTATGCTTGACGAGATGTCGACTATATTGGAGAAGTATTGCGAGGAATGGGAGGATTTGGGTATGCGCCATACCTTCATGCAACGTGTTCCTCATGAATGCTGGCAGGGACGTTTTAGCAGGCATAGCCAGAATCCGGAACAAAAGCCGAATTATTCATGAGTATCAAGGAAAAATATAATAGGGAAATAACAGATATGAAAACAATCTTATTTACAGCTATATTCATAACATGCCTATTATGGGTTGGCGAACTTACTATAACATTCAAGCCATTTTCTATCTCACTGCCCGGTTGGTATAAGGTGGCAGGTATTCTTCTTTTTTGGCTGTCAATGGTAGTGTACACTATCGGAGAAAATACTAGAGGGTATAAGCAGGGTTTTGACGATGGAGTAAAGAAATGTATTGAAATACTTGAAAAGAATAGCCATGAGTAAACTATACAAAGTAACCCTCTTCGGCAAACCGTTCATTCTCGGATGGTTCAGCCACGCGGACAAATGGTATCACAAGATTGGAATAATATATTGAAATCATGAGAAAAGTAGACAGACTGAAAAAGCTCCATGCCCCTATTGATGACAAATACAAGAAGATTGACACAACGGTCAACGGGGACGTGGAACGCCTCGCGGAGATGCACAGAGAAACGGAAAAGGGGAAATATCCCTTACGCATAGACCACCGTACCGTAATATACGTGACCAAAGACAAATGCACTCCCGAATATGCCGCAAAAAAGCGCAAGACGTTGGGTCTTGCCCCTGCTGTCGAAGTGAAAGGACATGCATCAAGACTTGTGGACATGGACAAGCTGAGGAGGATGGTAAACGACGGGATGAAGTCCAAGGACATTGCCTATGAGATGGGCGTGGCGGCATCCACCATAAGCACTTACATAAGGAAGTACGGGTTAAGAGACAAAGGGTAGATTAGTTCAAGGACCTATCAAGTAAAAAAATAAGGAGCAGCGGACTCACGACTTTCCACCACTCCTTCACACGACATAGTGCAAAGATACTATTTATTTTAAAATACTTATGTTATGGTGAAGGAATTTTCTGCAATATCTGAACTTAAATATATAAGGGAGCAAAAGTCAAGGTTATCAGAGCGTGAGAACGAACTGTCAACCCCCATGCTGGTGGATGTAGAAATAATTCCGCAAATGTATGAATGGTTTGCGGAAATCTTATCAAAAATGGATTTTCCCCCAAACCTGGATTCTGTGATACAGAGAAAGAAGTTCATGTATATAGTTCTTTTCCTTTTTTCTCCTAGTGTACTTGCTGGAGGAAGAATGCCGAACGGAATAAGAATGGCTTTTGAGAAATTGTTTCCCAATGTGAAGCCATGCACTTTGTCAAACAATATATCGGATATCACGTTTCTATATCGACAATACAAGGAATTTCGTATGGATGTAGGGCATGTATACACAGAAATCATGAATCGTTTAAAAGTCAAAGGTCTAATCAAGTAATTATGAATTTGTGATTTCGGCCAGAGGAAACTCTGGCTTTTTTTATGAAATAACAAACCTTTTGCCAAATGTTCGTTATTGGCTTCTCTTTTATTTACTGTTTTATTTGCAATGGGGTATCTTTGAAATAAATATAAAGCGATTATGGGGCTTACAGTAAAGCAAGAAAGTTTTTGTAATTATTACCTTGAATGCGGCAATGCTTCTGAGGCTTATCGTCGTGCTTACTCATGTAAGAAGATGAAGGATGAGACCATTAACCGGACGGCATTTGATTTGCTCAATAACCGCAAGATTGCCGCAAGATTGAAAGAATTGCGTGCTGAAATGCAGCGACGCTCGGATATAACCAAGGATGAAGTGGTTGGTATATTGGCTGATATAGCAAGAGCCAATATCGTTGACGCCATAGAATCGAGGAACAACGGTGTCTTTACCACGGTGGTAGTAAAAGACGTGACGGCATTGCCGTTAAGCTTACAACGTGCTATACTTTCCATAAAGAGCACAGACAAGGGATATGAGCTGAAAATGTACAACAAGATAGATGCTATTGATAAATTGTCAAAGATGTTTGGATGGGATGCTCCGATAAAGGAGGATGTATCACTAAATAAGAATGATGCCATTACTATCCAAGTGATAGACAAGAGGGAGGACGTGATAGATGTTGATACAGACGACTAAGATATATTCCACGGTGGATAACGCTATAAGGTCTGGGTATAAGGTCGTGTCGGCGCAAGGAAGTTCCAGGTCAAGCAAGACATACAACATATTGATATATCTTTTGGCATACATTATTCAACGCCCTGGAACATCTTTGTCAGTTGTAAGAAAGACGCTTCCGGCACTTAAGGGGTCCGTATTCCGGGATTTCAAGGAAATAATGCAGGACAAGTTTCAGATGTGGGATAACCGATGCATGAACAAGTCCGAAATGGTGTATACATTGCCTAATGGTTCTTTCTGTGAGTTCTTTTCTACTGATGACGAGCAGAAAATACGCGGTAGAAAGCGTGACATTCTTTACTGTAATGAAGGAAATGAGATTTCTTTCCTGGAGTGGCAACAACTAGTCATGCGTACGACAAGTTTTTCAATAATAGACTACAATCCTTCATTTTCGGATGAACATTGGCTATGCGAGTTGAATAAGGACCCACGAACTTTCCATTTCATATCCACATATAAGGATAACCCCTTTCTGGAGCAGACCATCATCGACGAGATAGAATCCCTCCAGTATAAAAACAAGGTGTTGTGGACGGTTTATGGATTGGGGATGCAGGCCATGGCAGAAGGCCTTGTCTTCCCAGAATTCGAGATTGTGGACGAATTTCCGGCATATGCAAAGCATGTGGCGGTGGGATTGGACTTTGGCTACAGTTCGGACCCAACTGCTATTGTTAAGTGTGGCATTGTGGATGACCGGATGTACTTTGATGAACTATGTTATCAGACCCACATGCTTACAAGCGAGATAATTCGCGCATTGAAATCCATTGGATTGTTTGTGTATGCGGACAGTGCGGACCCAAGACTTATCCAGGAAATCTCAAATGCAGGAATTGTTATATTCCCTGCAGATAAATACAAGGGTTCGGTAATGGGAGGGCTTTTCAAGATGATGGAATATAAGCTGTGTGTAACCAGGAGGTCGGTAAACTTTATAAGGGAGCTTAAGAACTATGTCTATGAGCAAAATAAAGACGGCAAATTTATCAATACCCCCATTGATGCATACAACCATTTGATTGACGCATCACGCTATTGGACGATAGGGAAACTGTTGGGTAAGATATTGGTCGGTAAACAGTATAGTAAAGAAGAATTAGGACTTTATTAAACGGTTGGTATATGAATTTTATAGAAGCCATATTCGGTGTTCTACGGAACAAGGTTTTAAACTCCATGGGAGTTGAGCGTGATTTAATGCAGCTGGTCCACGACAAGGATATAAGCCGCATCCAGTCAATGATGCAGAATCGTGACTTGTGTGTGGAGGAAGCCATAAAGGAATATAATCCTATTACACATGATGTAATGAATCGACCCGATAAAATGCGTAAGGGAAAGGAGCCGTATAAGGTTGAAAAACTGCCTCGTTGCCGACAAAGGTATATCAATGAGGTAGAACTCTTTTTCCTGCTTGGAAATCCTATAAAATGGAAAACTCCTACCGGTGAAGAAGGAAAGGATGAAGCATTTGAAGCATATACCCAATTCCTAAAAGATACCCGTTTCAATACTACCATGCGGCAGGCTAAGCGCATTGCTGGGGCAGAGACGGAGAGTGCTAAAGTATACCATATATATAATGATGGTGGGAAGCCTGCAGTTAAAGTGCTTGTAATATCAAAATCGAAAGGCTATACCTTACGCCCATTGTTTGACCAGTACGAGAACTTAATCGCGTTCGGTTATGGTTATTATATAAAGGAGGGGGGAAAGACCGTGGAACACTTTGATTTACAGACACCGTCTTTTATTTTTAGATGTAGGAAGGCTGATATTGGATGGGAGGTGGTTCCCGTGTCTAATCCTACCGGGAAAATAAATGTTATCTATTATCGTCAGGAAAAGGCATGGGCCGGCACTGAGAGGAGATGTTCACGGGAAGAGATGATTGATTCGAAGGCGGCCGATACAAATAACTATTTTGCAGACCCTAAACTAAAAGCTACTGCTGATGTTATCGAGTCATTGCGGGGGGCAGAAACAGTAGGGGAGGTTCTACAATTGACCAATAAGGAAATCAGTGCTGTCGATTATCTGGTTCCTCCAGAATATTCTTCCATGAAAGAAAGCGAGAAGGAGGATTTGAACTCTTCTATCTTGTTTGACTCATTTACTCCCGATTTTTCGTTTGAGAATATGAAGGGGTTGGGTACTCTTTCCGGTGAAGCCTTGAAGAGAGCTATGGTTCTCGGATTTATTAAGAGGGACAATCTGAAGGAAACATATGATATTTTGGTGGATAGAGAAAAGAACTTGATTGTATCTATAATGATGAATGTCACTCATATTCATTTGCGTGAAAAGCTTTCAAAAATGGTTGTTGAACATGAATTCTCAGAACCTTTCAGTGAAGACGTCCAAGAGAAATGGGCCTCTATAGGGAAAGCATATAATGATGGCATCATATCTCTGGAGCAGGCTGTCAATATACTTGCTCTGGCAGACAACCCCCAAGAGGAAATAGAACGGATAAAGAGTGAAAAACAAGAAAAACATCAAGATAAGAAGGGGAATTATCCCCCGAATTCTAATTAAAAACAAACCTTTTATAAAAGGTTTGTTCTGAAGGTCCTGAAAATTTTACCCAATAATTACCAATGTATAATTTTATACAGAATTAAAACAAGTTATGTATGAAAGAGAAAATATTTCAAGCCTTAAAACAAGCTTATTCAAATCTTGGGTTAAGCGATGACATCTTTCAGGGACATTCCGAAGCTTTGGAAGCTACCGGTCTTGTAACTGAGGATAACCTGGCCACAATAGTGGCTGCTCAAAAAGCATTCCTTTCGTCTCTTCAAAGCGGCATTGACAAACGGGTGACAGACGCCGTCAATAAAGCGAGGGAAAAGAAAGAGGAAGCAAAAGCGGATGAAGGGGGCGATAGCAAGCAACCGGATATCCAAAAAATGATTGATGATGCAATTGCGGCAAGGCTTAATCCCCTTCAAGAAAAGCTAAATTCCTATGAGGTGAAGGAGGCGAAAGCGGCAAGGGCCAATTTAATCATGTCAAAAGCCAAGGAACTCAAAATCTCACAAGGAAGAATCGATGAAGGATTTGCCATATCAGAGGATATGGACGAGTCGGCAATTGATTCCTACTTATCCAAGGTGAGACAAAATGAGGTGGCAAAAGGTTTGGAGGATAAAGGTTCGGCGTTCTCCTTATCTACTCCTGAATCCCAAGGTAAAGAGATGGCCAGGGAATGGGCTGAAAGTTTGCCGGACGCTAACTAATAATAATAAGTTATGGCTATTGTATTTGAAAAAGGAACAATTAAGGGAAACTTTCCCGTATTCTGGAGAGGTGAATGTAAAGTCCTTCCAGGGGATTTCAAGCTTAAGCAGACGTTCCCAGAAGGAACTCTGATAAGAAAAGGGACTCCCATTGCTTTGGATTTCTCAAAAATGGAATGTACCGTTTGCAAGGCTGTTAAAATCGTGTCGGGAGGAATTACTTCCGCTCCGAGAGTTGTTAAAGGCAGTCTGGTGCAGGTGGGGGAAGAGCTGACCATTGGAGAAAATAAGCAGGCTATTACGGCGATAGACAGTTCGAATGCTGATTATGATGTGCTGACATTGGCAGCTGCCTTGACTGGTGCGACAAAAGATGCGTTTGCCGTCGTTGCGGGAAGTGAACCGAATGCTGTTGTGGAAACGGATTATGAATATAAAACCAATATGAGTTTTCAGACTGTTTCTGCGGGTTATGATGTGATTATTCTAAAAGATGTTGCCTATCCTATGCCTGATGAATGGTTGCTGGGAGGATGGTGCATGAAGAATAATCCAAGTATTAAATATGTAAGACAATAAAACTATGCCGGGATTATTTTATAGCTCGATTTTTGGCGAACTCACCAAGCAGGTGCAGGTTCGTATTGATGCCGCTTCTGAGCTGCGCAAAAGATTGTTTGACCAGAATATTTATGAAAGATTTCTGGATTGGGACATACCGACTATCGGACTTAACTTTGAGGAGCTGATTGGACAGTATAACTTAAGTGTGGCTGCTGCGACTTTGGACTCAAAGGGTAAGGAGCCTATTATGGGTACGGAAGGACTTGAAACCTTGAAGCAGAAAGTCCTCACACATCAGATGAGTTATTCCATGCCTATTGAGGATTATCGTAAAGTATTGCAGATTCTTGATTCCCGCATGCTTACAGATAATCAGAAGACGCAACAGCTTATCAATTTGATGTGGAACAATGTTACAAAGGTGGTTAACTCTGTTCAGTCAAAGCTTGACATTATCTTCTTAGGCGCGTTGTCTAACAAAGGGGTGTTTACTTTTGATGAAAACAACAACCCGGAAGGGGGCGTTCGTGGTGTGATTGACCATAAAATGCCTGCGGAGAATATTGCCAGTGTAACAAAATACTGGAATACGAATAATAGCGATACTGTGGATTGTTTTGAAGATATTCAAATGATTTTGGACGCTTCTCAGGATAAGGTTACTTTTGATAGAATACTTATTTCTCAGAATCGATTGTCCTACATTCTTCGGAACAAGAAGATGAAACTGGTCATCTTTGGCCAAGATAAATCTTCCACGCCCTTATTGCTGTCTAATTTGAATGAATTCATGCGTCAGAACGGATTCCCTATCTTTGAGGTTATCAGACGTACTACCCGTATTCAAAATAACGGTAAATTGACGGAATATTCTCCATGGAATGATAAAAACTTGGTGTTTATTCCGGCAGGCAAGCTGGGAGTTATCAAGAATGCGTATGCAGACAATGAATTAAGACAAGAGCCGGGTGTCACTTATTCCAATTACGGAAGAATACGTGTTTCCCAATGGGGTAAGGGTGAAACAGACAATTCCAATGGAGTTGAGTTTACCAAGGCACAGTCTTTGTCTTTACCGATTATCACTGAGATTAATGGCATATATTCATTGACAGTAGAGAGGTAATGACAATTGCAAACTACATAAAGCAGAGGTTTTCCTATATCGGAGTGATATCTGATGCGGGAGCCTCTGACTTTGCGGTTGACTTCGGGTTCGATGCAGGGAAAGAGGCTTCTGATGATGACAAAAGGCTAATTGGCGTTTCCATCAACAATTTTATTGAGGGTAACATTATGCATCCCACATCGGTAGATGAAAATGGCTTTTCTGCATCATGGGGGACTGATGCCATAAAGTCACATATAAAACTGATGCTTCGGAAATATGGCATTGAGCTGAATGGTGATGCTGCCGAACTGGTCGGATTGAGTGTAATTAGGGATATATCAGAAATATGGTAATGTATTTTCACCCGCATATATTACAATTGAAGGTTTTTACTTCTCCAGAAAGGGATGAATACAATCGTCCCATTCCTGGTACCGGGAGTGAAAGCTGGAAGACTGTGGGAAGATGCCGCTGCGATGACAATACCACCAGGGAATTCAAGTCTGAGAATGGTAAAATATACCGCCCGTTATACCATGTGGTTTCCGAGAGGAATCCAATGATAAAAGCTGGTGATTATATCCGTTGTTTGGATGGTGATAAGGTAAGGGGAGAGGGTGAGGTATATATACCTAAGAGTACAAACTTTTTCTCTTATTCAGAATATTGGATATGATAGTAACAAGTGATATATACAAAATACTATTTGAAAGGGTAAAAGACTTTGGAATCAAGGAGATATATGACAGCTGGAATCCTATAAAGTCCGAACTTGAAGAAGAGGCTATTGTCATTGTCATCTCTACCCCAATATCCCCAGACACCTATTGGGAGAGTGCCTTTGCTTATGTAAACATTTGCGTACCTGACTATCTGCATGAGGTCAATACTGTAAGGCTGAATGAGGTCGAGCGGCTTGCTGAATTGTGGATTAGAGACGGAATTGTAGATGAATACGACGGAAGCTGGTACTTTATATCCAAGTCTTCCATTGGTATAGAAAGGGACGAAGGACTGAAGTGTAGTTACGTGAGTGTTAGATTATCATTTGAAGTGTTAAACATTAATTGAAAATTATATGAAACCGTTTATTGGAATCAAGAAAATATGGTATGGCGATGTGATAACTGAGGCTGTTACCAAAACAACTCTTAAAACGTGGCTAGGAACAGCCACAGAAGTGAAGAATTCCCATCAGGATACATGGCAGTATACGGAGGACGACCCTACTTATACTGACTATATCAATGAGCTTACCGGGAAAATCTATTATCGTGATGTGACCCAGAACGGGGCGAAAACAATCACTTTCACTATGGGAGAATTCACCTTTGATGACAAGGTGGACCTGCAGGGAGGTGAAAAGGTTGATACAGGCGCTGGTTGGGCAGCATCGGATACTCCCGGAATTGTGAACAAGGCTATTGTAGGACAGACCAAGACCGGTAATTATGTCGTGTTTACCAATGCGGCTGTGATTGCTAAGGGAACTATGGCTGAGAAGAACATCGGTCTAGGCGTTACTGCGGTTGCTATGGAAAATGAGAATGAGGGCGTCAAGAGCGATTATCTGTTTGACGGCGCAAAGGTTGATGCCGCATGAACTACAGTCATGGTAACACCTACCCCTTCTGATGCGACCGTTAAACTGGACGGCGATACGGTAAAGTCCAAACGGGTGAACGTCGGGGAAACCGTAAGCTATGAAGTGTCTAAGACGGGGTATGTTACACAATCGGGAACAATTAATACAAGTGTTTCCGATGCCGGGAAGACAGTCAATAAAAATGTTACACTGGTCTCTTCTGAAACCCTTTAAATCATGGTGGTGGGTATCGGCTCACCACCTTTATTCATTTTAGGTTATGAAAGCTGGGAAGATTGTTAATGAGTCCATTCTTGGGGAGGATTTCAAAACTGTGCTGATAAACGGAAAAGCATATACGATATACCCACCTACAATACATAGAATAGCCGGTGCCGCAAAGTGTTTGTCTGACATTGGCGAAGAGGTAAAGACTATGGGAGAATATATCGCATCCTTAAGCAATATGGAATGCGTGGGTAGGGCATTGTCATGGTTTATAATGGATGATGAAAGCCTTGCGGATGAATTGTACCATGGGCATGAGGGGGAGCTCCTGAATGCGTTGGGAATAGCCTTTTCTTTGGTCTCTATGGAAAATTTTATCAGGCTGTCGGATTTAGCCAGGAATATTGTAAATCTGACAGCAAAACAGAAGTTATAGGTAATGATTGTCTCCTGGGGCAAATTGCCACGTTCATGGATGTACTTCACTTGTCCTACGATGAAGTAGTGAATAAAATACCATATCGCAATCTTGTGATAATGCAGAAGGATAAGCTACGGGTATGCTACGGTGAGAGGATGCAGGAAGTCACGGATAGCGATATGTTCAAAAACCGGAAATTTGATGACTGATAGAGGCGTGCCAGAACACTGGCACAACCTCCTATTTTTCCATAACCTCTTTCAATCTGTACAGCCTGTCAATCGCCGGATTGTAGAACGGGTCGGGAAAATGCTGGTTGATGTCGCAGATGTTGGCGTGGACGTACATGGACGTGTCGATGATGTGTTCCGATTCGCTTAATGTCACTTCCTTGGGCAATTGGGCTGTTTGTGCCCAATGGACGATAGCTTTCACGCTTTCCTCGTCGTATGAGTATTTACTTTCTTGTGCCATGGCTGGTATTTTTGCGGCAAAGGTAATGATTATACCGAATACTTTTCTCCTCAACTCGTGTAGAATAAGAAAAAAATCGCTATCTTTGTGAAAAAGAAAAGGTTATGATTCAAATGGGCGTCTATCTAATGATTGGTACTATTATCTACGGCTCTATCATATCTTTGATAGTAGCATGGATGATACATGCTAAAGAAAAAGATAACAAAAGTAGATACACGGACTAACACTTCTTATTAATGTCGTTCTCTGCTACCATTCGTATGTTATCATTCCTATTTTCCTCTATTTCTTCAGCATTATCTATCATAGAAATAAACATATCTTTATCAGGGTGGTTCGTCCTTTTTAGAATCCGAATATAAATATCTTTTTTACCTTTATAAACAATAGGGCATTTAAATCGCTCTTCCATGTCCTTTTTTATTGTAGCCAAATAATCCATAAGGAATTCTATAGCAAATTTATTCAAATTCTTGTTTTTACTTTTAAGGACCTCTTCCAATGATATCATAGTGTCATCAAAAGCTTGAGCGAATCTGCTCCATAACAGCGATTTACTATTCGCTATGAGAATCATTCCTTTCAAAACGTGAATAGAATCTTTCTGAAAATCCTTTAGGGCAGACTTTACAATGTTGTTCATTTCCCTCTTAATAAACACATAGTTGAAAACTTGCCAACAAATAAGAGCAGTAACAAGTATTGTTAGCACTCCTACAAGAAATGCTGCATAACTAATGTACAAAGAATGATTTGCAGATAAATCATCAATAGATACTTTTGCTAAAAAGAAAGGTATATTCATAATATCAGTTTTAAATGGCGAATCCCCTATAAAGAAGTGTCCCCACCGGCATAGATACCGGAACCCGACTGACTACGGGTTACACTCCTTCATAGAGGATTCATGTTGCTTCTATTGTTTCGGGGACTGCAAATTTAATCAATTCCCGATAAAAACAAAAGCTATGTCCTATTTAAAGGGTTTGGCTCGCCAAACTTCATGGCACACTTACCAGAGGTCCTTGCTCTATTATGTGCGTAAGATATGCTTTTCCCAAGATATATCAAGTGATACACATCATTGCTGTTGGCAGGGACCTTTACTGATACCGCTCCTTTATAAAGTTCTTGGAAAAAGGCTTCCCTTTTTGCCAGATAATCGGATTGTGACGTTCCAGTTATTGTAAATGCTAGGGTCACTTCTCTTGAAGCAACTTTGGCATTGTCCGTCACCACTCTTTTCCCGTGTTCAAGACGGCTTTCGTTTTCTATATATTCTTTCATCGTGCAGGGAGCGCACAATGCTGTTAGAAATCCGTCATCCATTCTTACGCCCCATGTGACATAAGCATCCTTGTTGTTAATTAATAACTTCGCTTCCATAGCCTATAATTTTGATGTATTTTTCTTCACTTCCGCAATATCCTTCTGCATTTGCTGTACGGGTTTCACAATCGCTCCCGTATTCTCTGAAATTTGCACAAGCTCAAGATAAGAGCTGGCTATTATGTCACGCGTCTCACTCGCGATGTCTCTTATATTCGAACTTGTGGAAGATATGGTGTCAATTCTCGTATTAAGAATGCTCAAGGATTGGGATTGTGCTATATTCTGGTTCTTTATCTCCTCACCGGCAATCTGCAAGGCGGTAAAACGTCCGTTAAGTTCCTCTCCGGTGTCTTGGGACATGGACTGGAATCCCTTGCTGCTTGCAGACTGCTGGGTGGCTTCTCCAGTCCATCCGAATATCTCGGCCAGCTTGTTACGTTCAGCAACTGCAGCATCCACTATTTCCTCGTACTGTTTACGAAGCTCCTCCATCTCTCCCTTGGTTATTCCCTCTTTGTCTTTCCCTGCTTCTGCAAAAGAGTCATACCAGTCCTGCAGCTCTTTGGAAAATTTTTCCCCCACCATGTTAGTAAGGATGGCGCGCTGCATATACTCGCTGAAATCCTCAGCAAAGTCTTTGGCAGAGCTGTCCATATCCATAAGGGTATCCACGAAACTGTCAAAAACACTGTCAAAGGTTGTCTGGGTGAGCTGCTCTTTTACCTGGTTCTGTATTTCCTCTATCTTGGCCTCCCCTTCAATGATACTGTCCAGATATTCCCGTACATCATCGTCCATGTCTGCCCAGAATGTTGGAGCATCGGATTTGAGTTTCTCCAATTGCTCAACGGTAAGGTCAAACAGTCCGGTCATTCTTCCGGTCCCGATAAACTCTTTGGCGGCATTGACTGACATGTCGAGTGCGTTGGCGATGTCCTGCCAGTCGCTTGAAGAGGTGTTCTTTGCCATTCGCTTACCAATGGAATGGGAACCGACAGACGCACCGGAATTGAGCCGTTCCTTTCCCAGTGTTCTGTATGCCTCTATCTGTTTTTCTACGAGGTCAATGGCTTCCTGCCCCACCTTGTCGGCTTCAACGCCGTAGGACATATCAATATATTCCCTTTTCTTGTCTATCAGTTCATCCCATATCTCATTTAGCTTGTTGTATTCCTCGACCATCTCGTTGTAACGGGAATAATCAGCACCACCGAGACCGAATGCGCCAAAAGTGAGAGTATCAAATATCCCTCCAACAGCCCCAGCTACATTACCGACAATGTTCCCTACAAAACCAGCCAACCCTTGCTTTTGTATTCCTTCAAGTATTGAAAATATGGCACCGACAATGCCGCCAATTTTGCTTCCAGCCTCAGTAAATGCATCAACCACACTCGCGGCTGCATTTCCGAATGAGGAAAGGCTCATTTCTGCATTGCTTCCCAACTGGGCTATCGCATCACCGACCATTATCAAGTTGTCTATTGTCTTCTTGCTTGACCGGGTTACATCGGTTTCCGCATTCTGTTTCCGCTGCTGTGCTTTATTTACTTTCCTTTGGGCTTCCTCTTTTTCCGCTTCCGTGCCTTCATTGTTTGCTCTGACAAGTTCCTCTTCTGCCTTTTTCAGTTCCTCCGTAGCATTCGCCAACTCTTTCAGAGATTCAGTCATTCCTCCAAAGATTCCTCCTTTGTCTACCATTGCGCTATTGATGGAGTTTATAGCTCCCTCTATAACTTGTATCTGTTCAGGAGTAGCGTCCTTGAAATCATCGGAGTCCTTAAATTCTTGAAGTTGTGCCTTTATTTTGGTAAGCTGTTCTTTTGTTATCTTGCTCAAATCCCCAAATACCATCTCCCAGTTTATTTCTTCCTTCAGTTTACTCATATTCAAGGACGATATGGCTTCTTCCCATTGTTTTTGAAGGGTATTTTTTGTACCCAAATCTGTTTCCTTATTTATGGCATCCTCATATTTCTTGTCAATGGCTGCTTTCTTTTGGGAGAATGTTCCGTATTCAATAAGATATTCATTCATGGCATTCTCACGTTTCTGCCATTCGTCAACACCTTGTCCGATTTGTGTGTTCTTGATAATCTTGTCCCATGCCGATGTAATGTCTTTCACATTAACGGTGGAGGCGTCAAACGTTTGCCTCACATATCCCTTTGTCTGTTTGGCTTTCAATTCCTCCTGGGCATCGAATATCTCCTTCTGACCTTGTATATAGGCACGTATATAGTCCTCCTTCTGGCGCTCTAAGGCTTGTATCTCCTTCTTGTTGTTCAGTTCACGTTGTGCCTGCTCCTTCTCGTAGCCATCCTGCAAGCTGTCAATGCGCGACTGTTCCAATTGGTTATCCAAGTCCTGCTGCTGGCGTTGGCGCTCAATGGCGTACTTCGTTTCCAGAGAAAGAATTTTTTCATTCTTGGAACGAATATCTTCTTGCTGTTTTATTAGTTTCTCATCCGTATCTTCTTGCTTAGAAGTGGAATCATAAGCCTTAAGTTCTCTTTCAGCTTCCTTAATTTCATTTACAGCTTTTACATAAGTCTCTATTACGGCTTCATCCACTTCCAAAGAAGAGAAGTCTGCACCTTTCTTAAAAGCATCATCCAGCGTCCTTTTCACATCAGATTTGATTTCTTTCAATACGCTTTCTGCCCGTTGCTTTTGTTGCGTCCAGTATTCGTATGTTCCCTGTTGGGGTTGGGGGAAAAGGTCAAGTGTATTTATGTGGTTGGAAATAGCCACTAAATTATCGTCGTATGTCTTAACGTTCTTGACGATGTCATCGTATATTTTTTGTTGCTTTTCCAGATTCTTATTAGCGGCTGAAAGATTATCGTTGGCTACGGATACGCGATTCCCGGAACCATACAATCCCTGCCGTCGTGCCTGCAGGGCGGCTTCCTGCTCCTTTTCGGCAAGCTCCACTTGCGCCTCTGCTTTCATCAAGGTAGCTTTCTGGACCAACCGCTTCATTTCCTCCTTCTCCTTTTTCACGGACAAGTCTGCCATTTTATCTGCATAGTTTCGTGCTACCGCATTAGCATATATTTCCTTGCTTAATGTTCTATAAGCCGATTCCAGATTTCCCAAATTCACTTTTTCGTTTTCAAGAATATTGGCATACTGCGGATATTTGTGCAACCACTCATTTATAGCCGCAGTTCTCTCTTTGGCAGATAAGGAGACATTTTTTAGTTTATTATACAATATATCCAGTTCCACCCGTTCTTTGGCAGTACTCTTCACAGCTTCTTTGCGAGCAAGTGCCATTTCCTGCTCTGCTGTCAATAAATCCAATAAAGCACTCTTTGCGCTAAATAGCCCTCCTATATAGTCGAATATCTCCTTTCCATAAGCGGTAAGTAAAGTGATACCGACTACCAAGGCTGTATTCCATGAGAATATGCCTGCAGCCAACTGTTTCCATACGGGAGCCACCTTCTGTATATCCTTATTCCCCTTACTAAGTTCTGCCAGATACGCTGCATATTCTTTTCGCGCTTTCTGGACTTCATCAAAGAAAATAGGCAAGTTGTTACTTATTGCAAGGAAGAACATGTTTATTCCCATTGTAGCGGACGGAAGTTCTCTTGCAATCTGTTGTATTGACATGCCCAGACCGTTAAATGCGGAAGAATAGTTACCTACATTCCTTTGAAAGCGTCCCGTGGCTTGTTCTGCAGCATTAAGCTCTGTTTGAACTGCCTTTATCTGCGTAAGAAGGTCTTTCCCGACTCCGCCATTGCGATTGGCTCGACCGATATTGTCATACGTGATAATAAGTTGATTCAGCTGCTTGCGAAGGGAAGTTATGCTGCCTTCTTCAGATTCGCTTTGTATAATCTGCTCTTTCTGTGCTTTTATGGTTCTCCGGATAGCTTCTTCCTCTTTCTTTCGCACAGCCACTTGATATTCTACTTGTCGTAGGATACCATACCCCTTTTCCCCAGTCTTTTCCTCGTCAGTAAGCCCTTTGAAATTGTTTTTTAGCTTTTTTATTTCAGCATCGGCTTCTTTTACAGCTTTTGTATTGGCGACAATCCATTGATTGGTAGACTGCAACCCCTTGGTTTCCTCATGTACCTTTTTGATGGTTTCTTCGGAGCCTATCACATCGTCATACGCTTTTTTAAGCTGAGAATACTTGCTTTGGTATTCTCTAAGGCTTTTCATAGCCTTTTGGAGTTGGGCTTCGAGTTTCTTGACAGCCTTGTCGCTGTTAGGGACACCTGCCACCTCTATAAGAGATTTTTTTAATCTGTCAATCTCTTCTCTTAGAGCTACAATATTTTCAATCGTATTCTCAAGATTTGCTTCAACTTTTAATCCAGCCATATTATTTCTTTTTTAAAATGTTTCCTAATTCTTTCTTTAAGTTTATTTCGCTACTATCCATCACATCATACCCTTTGCTCTGAACAAAACTGGCATATTCCATTCCATCAGCAAGTACAATACCATCTTTGGGATGTTTCCCGTAAATAAGGAGGTTTTCAGTCTTCTCTTTAGCTTTTCCATGTGAGCCATCTGCAGGCACATACAAATCTATAATGGTGCCATCGCGATAAACAGCAGAGCCGGGAGCATTTCTAAGGTTCCAAGTGTGATTCTGGTATGTTTTCCTGCTACTGATATTCCTTGTTTTCTGAAGGTCTACAGACTTGTGAGAAGCGTCAATCAATGCTTTGTTAAGCTCTTGATTTACTTCTTCCACAAACTCATCCAGCCCGGATATATCTCCTTTTATTTTCATATCAAATAATTGTTGCTAATACAAAGCGCACCCCAACCTAATGAGGTGCGCATTATTTGCTTAGGCTATTTGTCTCAACTGCAACAAGACAAGCAATTCCAAAAACTTCTCTTCATAGTAAAGCGGTTGAGTGCTTTTAGGATTGTTGGGATTTACTTGGTTTTCGCCAAAATTCAACCCGTCACCTATTATTGATTTAAATTTCTTCACACCGCCCTTACTTGATGGACGGGTAAGCTCTACCATATAGCCTTTCTCTATCATCTTCTGATTGAAAAACTGTGCACTAATTGCACACTTATTTTCTTTCAGCAGTTCACCAGCCGATTTAAGCACACCTTTAGAGGGTGTATAATCGGGAACTGGAAGTTCTAACGGTTCAGCAACTTGTTTGAGCATTAAAAGGGTTGAAGAATCGTTCAAGTTCAAAAGTCTTTTAACACCTTTCACCCACTCAAGAGAAGCACGAACTTTAGCAGTAAGACCGACTTTTACCTTTCCTGTCGATATTTGTTTGGCTGTTTTGTGAAAGACTTTGCGATACACTTCAAAAACTGAACGTATCTTTTTTACGATAAAGTATTCAAGACATGAGACTGTTAAGTAATAATCAAACTTGTTACTACCCACTTCGGTTTTTACCGAAGTGCAAATAAAATCTTCATTTTCAATAAAGTCTTTCTTCAAAGCATCTACGGCATAATCTCTTCGATTATATACCAACATCCAAACCTCATCCAGATTTACCGGGAATTCCTCACTTGCTGATTGTAACTTTAAAATAGCGTTGAAATACATCTTTATTTCTTCGCTTGAACTTGATTTTGTTAATTGCGTCATAATCCTTATATTTGCAATTGTTCTACGTTATCCCCGTCAGCGGCTCAGTCACTTCCGCTTTCGGGGATTTTAATTTGACTGAATTTGTAGCAGGTGGGGAATCGAACCCCGTTACGCCATTACTCGCTCCTGCTGTCCCATACCATCCGCTGATAGTATAAAAAAGGAGTATTGAATTTGAATGCTTAATATAGCTGCCAACATTCAATCCAAGACTCCCCAATATCTTCACTCCATTACCGGCAGCTATAGGTAAATGACAATTTCGTTTCTTTCTAGCGAAGTTACATATATGCAAATTTTCGACCTAAAAAATGGATTAGCAATAACGAACCTTTTGGGAAAGGTTTGTTATTTCCTAAAATGAATGCGACCTGCCCATAATGGGCAAGCCGCATTTTGTCGTGTGAAGGGAACCCGGCAACCGTATTGCTGCCGGGGCGTCATACATGAGCGTTGGTCGAAACCTCAACGCACTCTCATGCTTCTTTACGTGGCAATCTTTTCACATAATTTCTTGTACACCCGTGTTCTTTCAAATCGGTTCAACACTTTGGCGTTTTTCGCTCCGAACACTATATCTCCGTTTGCATGGTGATATATGGTAATGCTTCCTCCCACGGTCTTGTGGGTATATACCTTCATGGAAGGGGTTTTTATCATCAGTTTCATAAATTTGCGTATTAGGTGTTTTAATCGTTGTAGAAGAATCTTTCTCCCGGCTTTCTGAACAGTCTATATCCTAAGTATAGGCTGACGAATATTATTATTAGTTCTATCATAATTTTGGGTATAGTTTGGGCTGTCGGGCATTGAAACCGACTGCCAAATGAATACTTAATAATGAACGTTATGCTGCTGGCGTTAATTCGCCCTTAATCAGCTTTATGGCTTTCTTCACGTCCCAACCGCTTTCGTATAATGCGATGATGAAACGTACACCTTTCGTAGTCCATACAGTATAAACACTTGTTCCTATAGAGCCGTCCGAACGTGTGTACGTCTGTGTACGGGTAGAGTGCATTCCCCATGTGGAATAGGGAGCGTGAAGGAGCCATTGCCCCGACTGCTTATAGATGATTCCGATTTCTTTCAGCTTTTTATGTAGCTTCTCCGCATCCATTCCTATCTGTTTGGCTACTTGGGTACTGGTCTGCGTATTCACACTCTGCAAGTGACTGTCGTAGTAGCAGACTTTCGGAGCTGCCTCCTTGATTTCCTTGTCTTGCAGTTCGATGGTGGCTTGTTGCTGCTCGGTTTCAGCTTCAAGCTGCTTTAACCGCTCCTCTCTCTTGGCAAGGGTGGCTTGTGCGATGGTTAGAGCACGTGCCATGATTTCTTCGGGAGTGTCGTTTGGGGTGGTGGAGATGTAGCCGCCAGTCTTGCGAATGGCAGGGAGGACTTCGGAAGTTACCCATTTGCGAAACGCTTTAGCTTGCGGTTTTCTACTATCAAGGATAACATCATACAAACCGTCCTCATTTACAAAGTTTGCTTGTTGAATACCTCCAGCCGTTTCAAGGGGTTGGGTTAAAACCACACCCTTATCAAGTCGCTGTTTTACATCACCTTGTCTAAGCCCTAATACCGAACACACATCGGAAAGGCAAAACAATGGTTCTTCACTCGTTCCTGCTGTTCTGATTTCACCGAATTGTGGTGAATTGAACACTTGGATGGCAGAAGCATCCGATTTCTGATTGTTTAGCATAAAATAAAAAAAAGCACACGGTCACGGCTGCTAAACAATCATAAGATTTATTTCGGGGACGTTTCCGTTACCCCACCGTTCGTGTGCTATATCTAAAATACGATATATCTATGTCTATATTGGGCATAAAAATAACCCTTACGGATTACATAAGAGTTGCCCACTCTTATAATTGTTTAGCACTGCAAACATACCAACTATTTTTGAAAAATACAAGAAAAACAAACTTTTTTGCATGTAGAGTAAAGATACATGTGGATTTATTTGGATTTATGAACGGTTGTCCGTTATTTTGTCATTATTGTATAACATAAAACATGCAAAGTTATGGAAGGAATCACATTATTCGTATCTATCGTAATCATCGTGTTCGGAATATTGCAAATTATTCTATTTTTCAAGCTATGGGAGATGACTAATGATGTGAAGAAGATAAGAAAAGCAATTTCTCCGAATAAATCAGAAGATTCAATCAATATTAATGAGACATCCGTACCCCCTTCTGATATAGAAATTATTGATAATTTCGGTTCAATAACCAAACAAAAACCTACAATGTAGCATCAGTTCTAATTATACCGTAAACGATGAATTGATGTCCAAGCAATTCTGTTTGTTTTAGGACTTGAATAGGAAGCATAACAAAAAAAATGCACCTACTACGAGCTGCTAACAGATCCATAAGATTAATATCGGAGGCGTTTCCGCTACTCCACTCGGTAGGTGCAATATCTTTAAAGTATGATATTACTATAATATGTCTTGGCAAAAAAATAACTCTATATGGTAGGGCCATAAGAGTTTGCCTCTCTTATGGACTTGTTAGCACCGCTAAGGAAAGCAATTCTTTTGTAATGGGGAAATTTTACGGTGTGTTTTTTAGCATAAAAACGCACCGTAACAATAACCGTGGCTTTCTTATTACTATAAACCATTTATAAAGTTTTCTGCAAATTCACGTTCTAATCCCGTGTACTGCATATACTCTTTTATAGCTTGCTCTACAAACCCTTTCTTTTTTAATACCTCCCATTTGTGCAAATGCAGTTTAAAATCATTGCTGTTTTCATCTATAACTGGAAGCTCCTTTTTTATTTCTTCTTTATGGACTTTTTCTGTTCTTTCTTCTTTCTTACCTTCTTGTGATGATATTTTCGTTTCTAACCGACTATCTACCTTATTAGAGTTTAATTTTTGCATTTCCCCTACAACTCTATTGATAGCCGATATTAGTTTTTCGCTTCTATCATCATACATCTTTCTTAATTCATTGACATTATTAGTCATTCCCCAAACTTTAAAGAATAAAATTATCTGTAATACCCCAAATACGATAATAACAATTGATAAAATTTCTGCCATAATATTAGTTCTTAAATTATTAATATACTTATTGTCTTACATGATCGCTGCATCCCGATATTATCAATGATGCAATGGCTATTAATATTCTCTTCATACACATCATCCTTAAAGCAGCAAGGCTATTTGTAGATGTTTTATACAAAAAACCGCCAATACTCATGGCGGCTCAGTTAGTGTAATCAAGTTTTTAAACCCAGTGTAATCACGCTTATCGCGCATTTATCTGTTAATGCTCATGGATAAACCCATGAATTTTTATGTTAATTGTTTACTTGGCATTCTGTGCCTCTTTCTTGTCTTGATGGTTAAAATAGACCACTCCGACAATGGCTATTACCGAAACAAGTCCGAACATTACTAAAGCTCCCATATTATTCTCCTTTCTTTTTGTCTCTAACAAGCAAAAGACGTTGACATTATAGGAAAATTAGTTTAGTGCACTGCTTTAGTCTCATTATGGAGCTTTATAGCTCCCCAAATGCCTACGCAAGCAGCAAGAACCCCTACAACAGACAAAAAAATGATGAGTCCCATTCTATTATTTACTGGTTTGATGCTTTCTATCCTGCATCATGAAGTAAATTCCTCCTACGTTGGCTATTACGATAACCAAACAAAACATTACCAATGCTCCCATATTATTCTCCTTCCTTTTTGTCTCTTACAAGATATAGTCCCCAGCCTAACGTACAAGCTACAGCCAATACGCCGCCCGCATATATTATCCACTTTTGTTCCACCTCTCCGAATATTGAAGTTAGAACTACCGCTGTTGTGATATACTTGGCTATATCCATCAGCCATTTCCCTAATTCCTTTTTCATTCTGCAAATATAAACTTTAGTTTCCAAACGGCAAATGAAATGCGGAAACAAAACTTCTACATAGTGTTTTATAACATATGCTGCAAATTTGCTAAATAAAATAGTTTATATATTAAAATAAGCCATTAACTTTGCTGCACAATTTTTAACTAAAACGTTTGTAGATATGAAAAAGATTTTGTTTGTAATGGCAATCTTGCCATTTTTTATTGCTTCTTGTTCCAGTGATGATGATGGAGATAATGCTGAAGGATTGGAATTTGTACAAATCCAAGTAACAAGTGAAGATACGCCTACCCCTAACGGCAATGTGTATTTGTTCAAAGTTAGTGGTCATGAAATAGAGGATGATAATCCTTTGTTTTGGGATTGGGGGAAAATGGCATATATTCCCACTCTAAGTTACAAAAGCAATGGAGAGAGCAAATCTATGTTGCCAATATCTGAATATGGGAAAGAAAGTAAAGGGGACTTGTTAATGAACAATGATAAAGGATGCTCTTTGGAAACATTCTATTGGAATGATTTGTCTTCTTTATATGGCACTCCTAAAGCCGGAGATGAATATTTGGTTTTTGTGGCTTTAAGGAATGGGACTTATGCAAAGGCTTCAAAAAGGTTTGTTCTCACCAAGAATAGCATTATAAGGGTAAAACTCCCTTCTTGTACTGATGAAGCAAAATTTGTGAATGCCAATTGGTCAATATCTGATTATAAATAATAAATTCAGCCCCGTTCCTATGGTTCGGGGCATTTTTGTACAAAGAAAAATCGGAAAATAGTTTGTTTGTGTCGTACATTGCATTATCTTTGTGATACAATATAATACATTGATAATATGGAAGCAGTAGTAAGAAAACAAACCTCGTTCCGTCTGCGTGAGGACTTGTTACAAGTCTTGCAGGAACATGCAAGGAAGGCGAACAGAAGCCTGAACAACTTCGTGGAAAGCACTCTGATGGACGCGGTCTATTCAGAGCCGAATGGAGAAACGGTTGCAGCTATAAAAGAAGCACGCGAGGCAAAGAATAAGGAAACATTTGATAGTGTGGAAAGCTTGATGGAGGAATTGATGAAGTGAAAAAGAAACTGCACCCGACGAGCCAATTCAAAAGGGACTTTAAGCGTATTCAGAAATTTCCCCAAAAGGTGGTGGCTTTTGAAAGAATAGCCAATCTGCTTATCAATGACCTACCAATCCCCAAAGAACATAAGCCTCATTTGTTGAAGGGACAGTATAAAGGTTGTATGGAGTGTCATATTGAGGATGATTTTCTTCTTATATGGATTGATGGGGAAATAATAGACTTGCTTAGAATCGGAAGTCATTCCGAATTGTTCTGAACAGAGCTATGTTAAGAGATGATTTTATGTACTATTAACAAGTAAACAGGATGGATATAGGGAATCTCTTCAAAATTGATTATTGGTGGAAGTTAGTTCTGCTTGGCGGCATCTTATTGTCTGCTTCTTCTATGATGTTTGATATACATTTTATAGAAAGAAGATATGTGTTAGGATTAGGATTGGGAATGTTTCTTATTGGTTTGGGGTTTTGGATGGCTAAAAAGGTTATGCATCAAAAAGATTTTGGAGGGTATTATTATTGGGAAATATTTGAGCATAATTGGGTTACAAAACTAATTATCGGAAGTGGAATTGTCATATCTATATACTTCCTTATAAGAATACTTATAATATTAATGATATAATTATAAGTAAGTTTTCTTCTAAGATTTTAGCCCCAATTTGGGGCATTTTTGTACACTAAAAAAGGCAGTGAACACTAAATTCCACTGCCTTCATATTGCCTCCGAAGAGGGCTTGCGTAAACAAATGCCAAATTTAAAGTTGCACCGCCAACATTTCTCTCCCTGCCCTATGTATGGCTTCCTCTATTCGTGATTTCTGTGATTCGGAAGCAAAGGCTATGCGTTGTTTGTACTGGCGCATCAAAGACGGATTGATACCTGCATACTTCGCGAAAGTAGATACGCTTATAAACTTGAAATTATCAAAGAATGAAGCTATATCATACTTGTAATCAAACTCTATATCCTTCAATGCTTCTGGCACCTCATTGCCTTGCTCTTTAAGCATGGCGACATAATCATCAATACATTCATGTAATGAACGTTTCGCTTCATCAACGCTTTTGCCTTGACCGTTCAAACTGAAACCGTCAAATTCGGGGACATAAACACTGATTGTCTTGTCATCCCACATTTCAACAATGGCAGTAACTTTCATATTTCTTGTTATTTAGAGTTTAGGGTAAACAAATGTGCGGGTCATTTAAGACCCGCATCTTTCATCATGCTGTTCAGAGTGCCGCCTTTTATTTCTTGAGAGCCATGCCTGCCCACACGGAAATACTTCCCGGTTTTAGGGCTGTACCACACATCGTGTTCTTTGCCGTGGCTCACAAAATAGCAGCCTATCTTTGCAGCCTTCTTCAAGAACTCTGTTGTTTTCATGAATCAAAGAGCATTTGTTTACGGTGCAAATATAACATATTTGTTATAAATATGCAAGGATTGGTGCCCCAAAAAATTATTATTCTTGTATTGGAATAGGTATTTTATGTGCTTAAAACAAGAAATAACGAACCTTTTATAAAAGGTTCGTTCTGGAAGTCCTGAAAATTAGGGCTTCTTTTTTTTATCTCCGAAATTTGTGTTCATGGATATAAAGGACGTAAAAGGAGACATAATATATTCAACCTCTGTCAACGGGGGAAGCAAGCGGAAATATACGCTGATGGGCGAAGACTATATGACACTCGTTTTCAGCGTCAATTCTCCCATCACCTTCCATCTGGGTGATTATGTGGAGGATTCACGTTTCGGTCTGTTCGAACTTGTAAGCCTCTACAATCCTATTTACAACACTGCTACTGGCGCATATGACTATGAGCTTCGACTTGACGCATATTACTGGAAATGGAAGAACAAGGTATTCAAGTTTACCCCGGAAGTAGGGGGGCAGGAGGCATCATGGAACTTGACCGCCACTCTTGATGTACATATGGGCATTTTCCTGCGTAATCTTGCCGCTTTGGGATATACATACAAGGGAGAGGCTTTTGAGTTCTCCATAGCCCCTACAGTAGAGAAATCCGCGAAGCTTGTAAGTTACGACAACACTAATATGATAGACGCCCTTTCTGCTATGGCAGAAACCTGGGATTGCGAATGGTGGGTAACTGACAAGACCATCAACTTCGGAAGATGTGAATACGGCACTCCGGTTGACTTTGAGATAGGGGACAATGTGGTGGAGATGACAAGCTCTGAGAGCAAGAGTACATACGCTACCCGTATCTATGCTTTCGGCTCTACCCGTAACATTCCGTCAAACTATCGTCCAGTGGATGAAAGCATCGTGGTTAATGGAGTTGTACAAAAGCGTCTCATGCTTCCCGAAGGAACTCCATACATAGACGCATATCCTGACATGTCCACAGAGGAAGCTGTAGAGCAGGTGGTTGTGTTTGACGATATATATCCTCGTACTGACGGTCATATATCAAAGGTCATCACCTATACAGACACAGTGAATAATGAGGATGGAACTCAGACCACCGAAACTTTCTACCAATTTACCGATACCGGAATAACATTTTCAAAGGACTACATTCTTGAGGGTGAGGAATTGCATATAATCTTCCAGTCCGGCTCTTTGAACGGTATGGATTTCGGTGTGACTTTTAATCCGATGGGAGACCCGGAAAAGAATGAGGACGGTTCATGGAATCCGAAAGCCCAGCTTTGGGAGATTGTCGCTAATGAGGATTATGGTCGCAAATTACCTGATGATGTCTTAAAACCCAAAGAGGGGGATACTTATATATTATATGGGTGGGACAGCTCCAAAATTGCGGATTTGGGGCTTGTGTCGGCCGCGGAACAAGAGCTTAAGGAGAAGGCTGAAGAGTACGTCGCCAAGTCCAGGATAGACCCCAATACATATTCCTGCACAATGATGTCGGACTATATGTATGGGCTGGATGAGGGAGGCAATCAGAACCCGGATTATGCAAAGCATTTTGATGTAGGAGATAAGGTTAATCTAGTCAATTCCGCATTCTTTGAAAGCGGAAACCGTCAGTCCAGAATCATTGGATACGAATGTAATCTTGATAAGCCGTATGACAGCCCGGTATATACGGTAGGCGAAACGGCGTCCTACTCTCGGATAGGGGAGCTGGAAGAGCAAATAGAGAATATTACCTTGAAGGGACAGACATACACCGGTGGAGGTGGAAGTGGCATATATGTTATCGGAACGAATGACACTACATCCCCTACAAACAGAAATGTGTATTCGGCTTTGCGTGTTCTGCAATCATTCCTCAGCAAGACCACCAACGACCGCACCCCCTTTAAGCTGGAAGTCGGCGACAAGCTGACCGCGGAGAAGGGATTGCAGATAAGCAAGAACTTCGTTTCCGGCATTATCGGAGGAAGCGGCGGCTCCATCTATCTGGACGAGAACGGGAAGGTTGTTATCGAGACGGACAAGGCTGTATTCCGTGAGGAGATTATTGTCCCTCAGATTACCTTCAACTGCATAGACGTTATATCGGGAGACAAGGCAAACACGTTCGCCTACGGAACAATCAAGACTGTAGATACCGAGAACCGCATTGCCACCCTTGACCTTCTGGAAGGCCAATACGGTACGCTTCATGTGAGCGACATATGCCGTGGCGTATTCCATAACATAGGTGGGGGAAACACCGACAAGGATACGATTGGTGCGAACGGTTTCATAGAATATTCCGGTTTCGCCACATCCTACTTTACTCCGACCAATATACTGGAGAACAAGGCAGGAAGCATGAAGTTCGAGTATGAGCTTCAGGTGGGTACGTCCGTTCATCCGATGCCGGGCATGAACTTCTTCGCATACGGTAACTTCACCGACGAGGACCGCCAGGACATTACATACGAGAACAGATACTACACCCGTCGTATTACCCACGTCAACAATTGGGTGATAGACCCGGAAACGAACATAGAGATGCAGGTAGGAAAGCTCAACGGCCTTTCCATCGGCGGCATGGACTTCTCCGGTTATTCGTTCTACGGCAAGAATGTGTACATCTCCGGCACGATAGAGCGCCTGAAGCCCAACGGCACCCCAGCCAAGGACTTGAGCTATGAGGGCGTTTGGGAATCCGGCAGAAAGTATGACTACTACGACAGCGTGACCCATGACGGAAGCACATGGGCCTGCATGAACAAGAACGGTTCGTCAGCCGAGCCGGGTACGAATAATGACTGGCAGAAGATAGCCTCCAAGGGTGACAAGGGAGACCCCGGTGAATCGGCAGTGTTCGCAGACCTCACCAACGAGATGGACAATATCACCCTTACCAATGACGGAAAGGTGTACCAGGACACATCGATAGGCACGGTTGTATGGATGAGCTACGGCACCAAGAAGATGACCCTCACCGGCATAACCTGCACGCTTCCTGCCAATGTCACCGAGACACACGATGTTTCCACCGGAGAGATAACCTTCAGTGTCAAGCAGGGCGTGGCTCTGGACGGCAGGAATTCCATTCCCATCGCGTTGACCGCCACCTACGGAGGGAAGACCTATACTGGACAGCTTACATTCACCCTGGCAGGTGTCAAGGGTGGTGCCGATGCCATTCTGTACCGGCTTGTTCCGAGCGTATCTGCTGTGATAAAGGATGCCGACGGCAATCTCAATGTAACTTCCGTGTCATGTACGCGGTTGAAGTCCTCGGTTTCCGGCGGCACGGCTGAGACCGGGACGGGCGATTTGAAGTATTCTCTTGACGGTGGAGCAGAAGTTTCAATCGGAAACAATGCCGGAGTACCCGTATCAAGCTTCCAGAAGAGCATTAAGTTCATATTCTACGTGGACGGTACGATAGTTGATGTGGAGACGATACCTCTTGTAGTGGACGGTAAGGACGGCGCCCAAGGTCCCCAAGGTGTTCCCGGTCCTGCCGGAGCTGACGGGAAAACCCTATACACATGGATAAAATATGCGGATGACGCGCAAGGTGGAGGTATAAGTAACAATCCTACCGGAAAGGCATATATAGGTTTCGCCTACAATAAGGAGACCGCTACGGAAAGCAATAACCCCTCCGACTATACGTGGAGCGATATAAAGGGGGAAGACGGTATACCGGGTGCTGCCGGTGCCGACGGAAAGACCTATTACACATGGGTTGCCTATTCGGACAATGCGGACGGAACGGGCATGTACCAACAGCCTAAAGATACGACTAAATATATCGGTATAGCAGTCAACAAGGAGACCGCCACGGAAAGCAACAATCCTTCCGACTATACATGGTCAAAACTTAAGGGGGAAGACGGGCAAAGTGTGTCCTCTATGGGCAGATGGTACACGGGGCTTATCGTGCCCAAATTGGGAATCGTCACAATGGGAGGAAGCACCTTCTGTGCGAAAAAGGAGACTACGAACCCGCCGTTATGGACCACAACAACCAGTGACGGAAGACGCATTACCCAGACGCAGGACGGTGGAAAGACATATGGATATATTTTATCCGGTGAATCCAATACGGAGGAATACGACTTGCTTGTCCAGAGTGGAAAGGACGGAAGCGACGGTACCGATTACGAAAGAGTGTTTATCCATACCACGGAGGAAAACCGCCCCTCCACCCCGGCTACCTCACAGACGGATGATTACATCCCTTCCGGATGGCATGATGACCCCATCGGCGTTTCCGAATCCCTGCCTTTTGAATGGGTGAGCGAGAGGGAGAAGAAGAACGGCGTATGGGGAAATTTCAGCACTCCTGCCCTCTGGGCTAAATACGGGTTTGACGGCAAGGGGGTAAAGTATGTGGATGTGCTGTATGCAATATCCACAAGCAACACCACCGCCCCGACAACCGGCTGGCAGACGGATGCCCCGGCATGGGAGAACGGAAAGTACATATGGAGCAAGACCGTCACCACGTATTCGGACAATTCCGTGGAGGAGACTTCTCCGGTATGTATAACCGGTGGGGCAGGCGCTACCGGAAAGGGTGTCAAGACCATAACGGAATACTACTACATGTCAACGTCTCCCACAACCCTCACCGGAGGAAGCTGGAGCACTACCCGTCCTACGTGGGAGAACGGCAAATACATCTGGACGAAAAGTATAATCACCTATACGGACAACACGACCTCCGAGACACCGGGTATATGTGTTACCGGAGAGAAAGGGGATAGCATAACCTCGCTCGGCAGATGGTATACCGGACTTATCGTGCCCAAGCAGGGTGTAGTTAACATGGGAGGCTCATCATACATTGCCAAGAAGGAGACCACCAACCCGCCACTGTGGACTGTTACAACAAGTTCCGGTCAGCGAATCAAGCAGACCCAGGACGGTGGCAAGACCTACGGGTACATACTTTCCGGCGAGATGAATTCCGCGGAGTATGATTTGCTGGCTTCAAAGGGAGAAGACGGAAAACCTGGTGCTGACGGGAAACCCGGAACTGATGGCAAGCCTGGGGAAAAAGGAGAGCAGGGTATCCAAGGCTGCATCATCCGGCATTCCGAATGGGCTGTCGGAGTAGTTTATCGTAACGACGAAGCCCTGACAAGCGGCACACGTTATGTGGATATTGCCATGATAAGGAACAATGCCGCAATCGACGGATGGGATGTCTACAAATGCAACACTACCCATACAAGCTCGGAAAGCAACAAGCCGGGAGTGTCATCGTCCACATGGACCAAGTTAAGCGGTGTAGGTCCTATCTACACATCCCTCATCATCGCGAAGAATGGTAGCATTGACTTCTTCCAGGGAAATCAGTTCCTCATTAAGAAGGATGACGGTACGGTAACGGCCGGGCTGTCCGGTTCCATTGCTGGTAGCAAGGTGCGTATCTGGGCTGGAGCACACGAGCCTGACGACGCTCCGTTCCGGGTGCTGGAAAGTGGCAGGATGATAGCTACCGATGTCGATTTGACTGGAACTATCAATGCTATAAGCGGTACGTTCAGAAATGTCTCCTCTCCCAATGGGTCATTCAAGATAAAGGAGAATGGGGATGTGGAATTGGTCGGTAAGATTTCCACTTCGTTGAATGGCACTCGCATTGAACTGGACCCAAGTTCCAACAGCATCAAGATGTATAACCAAGATAATAATGAAGTAGGGAATATATCTTTCATTACCGAATCTATCGGAGGGGTTACTAATTATTACCCTCGATTAATGCTCAGAAGGTATTCTGGAAATAAAGAGGTCGGGAGACTTGATATGTCAGGTACATCCGTGAATGGTTATTCAACGGTTGGAACCGACGCACTAAGCTTTACATTGGGACCTATCGGGTTAGTTTTCTCTGTTAACGGGCAAGTAACTAATTCATATCCAAACAAATAATTGATTATGAAGAAGATTAATTTTGAAAGATTCGAGATTTACACGAATGTGACCATGCAGAACTGCATAACAAGGGACATTCGGGAGGATTTTGCCGATACAATCATGCAGAACCTCAATAGGGCGCGTGGATATGCGCTTATGATGAAGGTGTTCCAAAGCAATGGAGAGACGGAGTTCTCTGACGAGGAAATAGCTCTGATTAAATTCATTGCGGACAATTACGGAAACATCTCCTTGTCAATGTCCATAGACAAAAATATAAAAGATTTGAATGATAATGAAACAAGAAAGGAGGAACAACAATGATTTTGCAGGCAGACGGAGGGCACTACCTTACACAGAGTGAGGATGTGCCCATAGATGAAAGGGTGTTCGGGAGTACCGCGTATATCAGCGACCCTTCGGAGGCTTCTAAATATCGCCAGGTATCTGAAGCCGAAAAGGAACGCATGCTCAATGCCGGAACGATATTGGACCCGTCCGACTTGTCGGATGAGTATCTGGACAAGGTGGACACGTTACATGAGATTATTAAGGAGAACATCAACACCGCAGGCTTGACAGTTGAGCAGAGCCTTAAGCATAAGGAGTATTTCCCCAAGTGGGATGACCTAATTGGCAAGACTAAGCCAATCGGATTCATGTTCTCCTACAAAGACACTTTGTATGAGGTAATTCAAGAGCATGAATTTGCCGAACAGTGGGTACTGGGTATAGGAACAGAATCCCTCTACAAGGTTGTCCAGATTGAAGCCTCCGGCACGAAGGAGGACCCGATAGCGTGGAAGCAGGGAATGGAGCTGTTCAACGGCAAGTATTACACCGACAAGGATGTGCTTTACTTGTGCATCCGTGACAGCGGTATGGGCTTGTCGTTTGACCTTGCCGACCTGGTGTCCGGTGGTTTTGTGGAAGTGGTCGAGGAATCTTCCGAAGGCACTGTTCTATAACAAGGAAACTTGTTCTTTTTTCGGCCTTCCCGATGCCGTTAATTCGGGAATTTATTTAAACAAAAACGAGTTAATTATTTAAATGTTAAATTAGGGTATCATGTTTTTAAAGCGGATGCCCCTTAAATGT
>ENA-ORUQ01000462-ORUQ01000462.1-human-gut-metagenome-genome-assembly--contig:-NODE-462-length-46263-cov-4.793369_pt1 | contig 46263 bp, 41 predicted proteins | sample MGYA00242081_ERZ509211 | MGnify/ENA primary metagenome ERZ509211 (study PRJEB26280, sample SAMEA2338785) | human gut metagenome | biome: human gut; feature: human-associated habitat; material: faeces...
AAAACATTTGTTGTCAAGGTTCAAGTCTTGGCTGCGATTTTTATTTTCGTAGCAAGGTACAGAGGCTGTTATCAGCCTGCAAAAAAACATCCCGCCTGTTTATGCTCTTTGGCAGACCGATATCTTTTCCTTCTTAATCAGAAAACTTTGCGACACGATGTCGTAAAGTTTTCTGGTAGTATAAATTTCATATGTCTTCTTTTGTATCTTTCTATTCAATATTTTCATTTTCGAGTATGCGGTTTAGTGTATACTCTGCCAGATCATATCGGACACATTCTACATTTACACGATACTGTTTTAAGTTTCTTATCATCCGGGCTGCCTCTGCCATAGAAGCCGATAAAGTACATAGATTAGGAACCACCAGCAAATCAATCATATCCTTTCTTGCAAGTTCCATTATTTTCTCTTCACCGCGTTTGATTGCAGGCACAGTAGTACCAATCAGATTTAAAAAGACCAGTACATCATACTTCTTCTCTTCACAGTATTTCAGCATCTTTTTCCGGAAATCCGGCAAATACAATTCTGCCTCTTTTTCTGATGAAAACCGTACATATACCATTGCTCTCACTTTTTCCTCCAATAATGCAAACATGATCCGGTTACTACAATTTATCCATAATATACATATTCCACGCTTACAATACCTAAACCGAAATCAATCGTCTTCCGAGATACATTCCAATACCTTAATCAAAAACTCTGCCTGCTTTTCGCTGCTTTTAGAAAAGATCTCCTGCGCCCTGTCCATGCATTTTTCTTTAGGTGTGTCCTCTACAATATGTATCATCATATCAGAACCAAGAAACTTTAAGATTTTCTGGTATGTATCCATCCTCGGACACCGAAGCCCTGCCTCGATTTTCTCTATATGTGATTTACTGATTCCTACAGCTTCTGATAATTCCAACCGACTGATATTTTTCGCTTTTCTAATTGTTTTTATCGCTTTTCCTATATCGTTTCCATTGACACGCATTTCCTTTACCTCCATGTCCTGCAACTTATTATAGCGTTCCATCTCTTGTCTGGGAACTGACAGGAAGTGCAAGAAATCTCCTGAAAATGTGATTTTTTGCCAATTCAGATTATCCGACTTATTTCTTCTATTTTCGCTTGCAGGATTCGATATATGGGAACATAATAGAATATTTTTCGATAAAAAATTCGAAAGAAAGTCGAAAAGTTTTTTCAGATAAATAACAAAAAAGGAGCATTCATTCCTCTGTAGAATTGCTCCAAAAACTGTTATACATACAAGCATAATTTTAAAAATAGCATCTTCCTTACACTCCAAAAATTCTTTGTCATTTGAAGGGTATACTTTTTAGTATTAGGATTAATTATATTTATCTGCCATATACACTAAAACATCCGTCAAAAAAGTCGCCTTTTTCTCTGAACTATTCAGTATAACATCCTGTAGTCTGGTCACGCATTCCTGTTGTACCGTCTCCTCCTGGCAATCTGCTTCTTTTCCTTCCAAAATTTCCATTAGTCTTACATATGTTTTCATACTGGGATTTCTTAAATTATTCTCTATCTTTTCAAGATGGGATACACTAATCCCAGTTTGTTCAGCCAACATTTCCCTAGACAGCTTTCTCTCCGCCCTGAATTTACGAATAGTTTCCCCTATCATTTCCCTCTGCATGTTTTTTCCTCCAGATTTTGTATTTATACTTATTAAGTTTTTTTATAAAGGAAGCAGGCATATAACAGCCTGCTTCCTTTTTCCTAGCTCCTTATTCAATATTGGCTGTGAGAATCTTATATATTCCTTTTGGTCATAGCCTTCAAATTCTTTTTAAACCCAATCACACATGTTGCATGATAGCCTTTCTATTGTTTCTCGACTCTGTCATTGTATTAGCAAAGTTTACTTTTACAATTATCTCAACTTAAACAAAAGGAAAAGCCCCCCGAATGAGTACCTTGTTTAGCAGAACATACTTTCAACCTACGATTATGAGTGTATAGTCTTTTTAAAATTCTACATAGCAATTCGTGCCCCTCCTGCACAAGTATTAGCGCTTGTCTATCTATTTTACTTACAAGAGAGCTCTGAAAATATCAAAAACAGGAATGAGGAAACATATATATTCTTGTCATTATATTTTCCTCATTTTGTATATCTATATACCGTCAAGAAATATATTTGACATCTATCACTCCTCGTAACGAATTCAGAAGAGATAACACATCCTCTCTATCTCTATGAGCACAATTCTGAATAGAAACTATGGCTCCCTTAAATTCGTGTTTTTTATCATAAACCTGAACCTCTCCAACTTTCATGCCCATATCTTTTATACCAGTATAAAAATCTGAAAGATTAGAAACATCTTCAAGACGAACATAAACGCTAAACCAACCATCGTTAAACGTAATTCTGTCTTCCAATTTTTTAAAATTTCTAATAATAACATAAACTGCAAGAGTGGCAACTATACCACATTCAAAAAAACCGATTCCTATTACAAGTCCTATACAAGCTGATGCCCACAGTCCTGCCGCAGTAGTCAAGCCTTTTATTTTTGATTTTCCAGATATTACAATACTTCCTGCACCTAAAAAACCAATTCCGCTGACAACTTGTGCACCTAATCTAGCCGGATCCCCTGCACCATATTTATAAAATAAAAATTCCCCAGTAATCATAACAACACATGATCCCAGACTTACCAACATATATGTTCTCATACCTGCAGGTTGATTCGCCTTTCCTCTTTCGAGACCAATAACGCCTCCACAAGCCATGGATAATATAATGCGGAAAATCATTGTAACAATACTTAAATCGCTTAAAGACTTACCTAATAATTCTACGCTCATTTCAACACCTCTCCATCCAATTAATTATCTGTTTCTATCCATTCATAAGTCACAAAATTAAAAAGGGCTGCCCGTACTAAATCTCTTTAGTACGGCGGCCCCGAAATTCTTTTGAGTTTCCTAATTAGCAGAAATATTTTTTACTTGAACATACTTAAATCCTTTTTCCTCGATTTTTTTCAAAAAATCATTTGAAAAATGCATACAGTAAATATCTTTTCTCTTCTCGATAGGAAATACATTCTCCAATGTGCTTAATGGACAATGTGACAAATGATCAGAAGAAAATTCTGTCGTATCCTGATATATTGTCTGAATTTTTCCTGCAAAAAAATCTTTCACAATCATACTTGGAATTTCATAAGAATCTCCACTGTAATAGATTCTTTCATCAGAAAAGTCCAATACATAACCATAGCATCTTATATCATCAGCATGTTTTACCGAAACCGCTTCTATTCTTACATCCCCTATAAGATTAATTTCATCTGTTAGCATTTCATATGCATCCGATGTAATTCCCATCATTTCTAATAATTTTATCAATGATTTCTCAGGATGAATAATTTTAACCTTCTTCCCCAACACAAAATAACTATATGAAATGATAGAAGAAAGACTTCCCACATGGTCAGCATGGGTATGTGTTATAATGATATAAATATCATTATATTGTTCTAACAATTTCATTTCATACAATTTTGTAAAAACAGTTTCTCCTGCATCAATAAGAAAAAATTTATTATTTCTCACAAAATAAGCACTCGTATTCCCTAAAAGAGGATTAAACGCAGATCCAGAACCTAAAAATGTAATAATTTTTACCACCGCCTTTTCTAATAACGATTACGTAAATAATTTACACAATGATGTGTCCAGTCCGTTTGAATAATATCAAATCCCTTTTTAGCCAACCATCCCCATCCATCTTCCGGGTCACCAGTAAGAGATATGTCATCGTTATGTCCTGCTGCTAATGGCACACGACTTGAATACACAATTGAATTCCCCCATAAAATTCTTCCTTTTTTATGCATCATGTCAATATAAGAATCCTGTGCAATAGAAGATGATTCACTTTTAAAAACAAGTTCTGCACCAATATAATTGATGTTCATATTCTCTATCTTTTCTGAAGCAACATCTTCCTCCATAAAAATTGGCATATAATCCACTTTTGGAGCAAAAGTCTCTACCATTTTCAAAGATGCATCCGAAGGATCACTTTTTAGAAGAACTTGATCTGCCATATTATGTTTATTTACAATTTTCATGACATCATCCAGTATTTTAATACTTCTATCAAGATTCAAAATACATTTATTTTTTAAGTGTTCCAATACCTCTTCAAAAGTATTTAAAGGCAAAAAGGTTTCTGTCAAATCAACATTGCACAATCTAAGTCTTCTTATTTCTTCAGATGTCATTGATTCAACTTTTATATGTCGATCCAATTGAGCCGGTTCCATCCCCGTATGAAATACAAATATCTCTCCATCTATGCTCTTAAACAAGTCCATCTCAAGGATGTCAGCCCCTTCCTTTAATGCGATATCGAAGGAAGCAATTGTATTTGGAGGAATGTTTCCTCCCGAGGTTCCTCTATGAGCCGCAACTAAGATACCTTTTTCTTTTCTTAATTCTAAAGTTGATTTCATCATGCCTTATTTTCCTTTTTCTTTCTCGAAAAAATTCCTTTGATTGTAGCAATTCCATCATATCTTCCCAACCAAAGAGCAATTGTCGAAATAATCATAAGAATTACTGTATAAACAAATGCCATTGCCTGGGCGTCCGTAGTAGCAGTTTCATCTGTCGCAAGCTTAATTACAATACCTAATGGCTGGAACAGAGGATGATACAAGAAAACAGATAAATCATATTCTGATAACAAACCATTAAAATTCAACACAACAACAGAAAGAACAACAGGCATGATAATAGGAAGTATTACTTTTCGCATTGTATAGAATGGCTTTGCTCCCATAACCTGCGCAGCCTCTTCCATATTTCCATCAAGCCCGATAAATGCAGCACGAATCATACGGTATGAAAATGGAAGTTTAATAATCATGTACGCTATCAACATAATCACAGGGGTAGCTACAAGAACTTTATTAGCAAGATTCCAACGTGCTTCGTCATATGTCATCATAAGACCCAGCGCAATCATTGTGGAAGGCAACAACCAAGGAATAAGAATCAACGGCTCATAAAGTTTATCCCATTTATGCTTCAGTTTCGTAACAATTCTTGCAACAGCTATACATATAACCGCAACAGTAAGCGCTGCCACAAAGGAATATAAAATACTAACCAGATATGGCTTATATGCTGTTGAGGAACGGAACAATTTTGCATAGTTCTCCAGGGTAAATGAATCCTTTCTGATTTGACCTGTTTTTATGGTCATTCCATCTGTAAATGAAAACACCAAAACGTTGATAATAGGAAGCATATAAATTACAAACATAACATATGCTACAATATGTGCAATCACATTTAAAACTGGATTTTCAATTTTCTGTTTTGTCATTTTAGCTTTAGTCTTAGAAATAGAAATATAATTTCCTTTTTTTTCTATTTTCTGCATAATAAACAGAAGAATTGAAGTAGCAATTCCTAATATGATTGCCAACAATGCTGCAATATCACGAGAACCAGTCATATTTGCAAATGTCTTTATCATCGGATTAATGGTCTGGAAATCAGGTCCACCGACAATCAACGGCCCAGACATCGTACTCAAAGCAGCAATAAACGTAAGAATAGTAATTGCAAAAATTGTAGGTTTCATTGTAGGAAGAACAATTTTAAAAAGAATTGTTCCCTGTGAAGCTCCCATATTTTTTGCAGCTTCAATTGTGTGGTAATCCAAATTTCGTACTGCATTTGTAAGAAACATCATATGATTCGATGTTCCGGAAAACGTTATAATGAACAATACGGCTCCAAACCCCACAAACCATTGCGGATCCATATTCGGAAAGAACTGCATTAAAACTTTTGTAACAATACCAGTTTCCCCATATACAAATTTATACCCGGTAACAAGAACAACGCCTCCATAAATTAAAGTTGTCATGAATCCCAGGCTTAAAATTTTAGAACCTTTTATATCGAAATATTCTGTGAATAAAACAATCAATATTCCTGAAACATTCACAGTAACAACGGATGCAACAGCCAGCAAAAAACTGTTTTTCAAACTGTTAATCGCTCTTGTTGATTTCATAATTTTATGGATAGCATCCAATGAAAAATGCCCGTCCTTAATAAAGACTTTTAAAAGCAAATTAACATTAGGAAACACCAGGAAAGAAAAAATAAACCATATTAAAAAGAGCTTCAAAATCAGCCCAGGGATATTAATTGTTCCATCCTGCAATTTCGATTTTAATTTTCCCATAGAGCTTTCCCCCTTTAAAATTGCATGATATCCTGATAGTCAATATATAAATCTACTTCGTCGCCTTCTTTATAGTATTTATATCCATCATTTTTCTCAAGATACTTAATGGTCTCACCCATGCAAGAAAGAGTATATTTTGTCAATATCCCATTAAACTCTAGTTCAGTAACAGTTCCCGTGATTTTTGCATGATTAGGCATATAATTATTCACACATTTCTCGATCCTGATAAAACCAGTCTTTTGAACATCTAATTTTGTTCCAAGCTGTTCATTAATTGAAGTCAATATTTTCGTTCCAAACCGATTAATATCACCTATGAAATCACAAACAAATTCACTTTTTGAAGAATTATAAATCTCATATGGTGTTCCCACCTGTTCAATATAACCGTTATTAAAAACAGCAATTCTATCAGAAAGTGTCAGCGCTTCTTCCTGATCATGTGTGACATACAATGTTGTGATTCCCAGTTCTTTTTGGAGACGTTTTAATTCCAATCTCATATCAATTCTAAGCTTGGCATCAAGATTTGAGAGCGGCTCATCTAAACATAATATTTTAGGTTCCAGTACAATAGCCCTGGCCAAAGCTACCCTTTGCTGCTGCCCACCTGATAACTCGGAAACATTTTTCTGTAATTGTTCATCCGTAATTTTAATTTTTTTAGCAACTTCTCGGATTTTCCTGTCAATCTCAGCTTTTGGCAGTTTCTTCACTTTCATACCAAATGCAATATTTTCATAAACTGTCATTGTCGGAAACAGCGCATAACTCTGAAATACCATACCGATATTTCTGTTTTCTACCGGCAGATTAGTTACATCCTTTCCAGCAACAATAACCTTTCCTTTAGAAGGAGTAATGAATCCTACAAGTGCTCTTAATGAAGTGGTTTTTCCACATCCACTTGGACCAAGGAAGGTGAAAAATTCACCTTCCTTGATTTCCAGATTCAGATCATTAATTGCTACAAAGTCACCATATCTAATTTCAACATTCTCAAACTTTACCATGGTATGCTCCTATCTGAACTTATAAAAAGTTACAATTACTGAATAAATTCCAGTTCCGCTTTTTCTACCCATGCATCAATATTTTCTGCTATGAATCCCCAGTCAAGATCCTGCGGAGTAAGCATTTCCATCAATTCTGCCAGATCATCGGATACATTTGCAAGTGCATCTTTCTGACATGGGATTGTACCAAAATTATTTGACCACTCAAGCTGTATATCAGAACTTCCAAGCCAATTAAGAAATTCCACGCAAAGATCATAGTTTTTAGTGCCTTTTGCAATTGCTACAGATTCAACTACATATGGTTCTCCAACTTCAGGGGTCATAACCTGGAATTTATAATCACGTTCTTTCTGTTCTGTTAATACACCTGATGCCCAGTGTTCATCCATCGGGTATGTACCATCAATAACTTCTCCAATAGAATCTTCACCTTCAGCGATATTATGAGCGTTTCCTAAAAATGATGCTGCAATTTCCCAACCTTCATCAGATATACCAAGTTCACCTTCTGGATCCTGATAACGACTAATAATACTTGCATACACAGTTTTTCCAGTACCACCGTTTAAACCATGAAGCTGATACAAACCAGAATATTTTTCATCAGTAAGATCTGTCCAATCGGATGGCATATCCTCATAATCAACATTTCCAATCAGTAAAAGAGGTGTTGTTGTTACAGGATAATAATATCCATCCGAATCAATCAAACTTTCATCTACTCCATCTGTCCAATCAGGTTTCCATGTTTCCAGAAGATCATTTGCTTTCAGTTTTTCATATTCAATGTTATTCAAACCAAAAACGACGTCACACAATGGATTATTTTTTTCAGCAATCATACGCTCTGTCACTGCAGATGCCCCCAGACTTACAACTTGCACATTGAAGCCTTCTTCTGCCGCTCTGTTAATTAACCATTCATCACGACCTTCAGAGCCGTTGTTGGTGTAAATAACAATTGACTGACTCTTGTCTACCTCTTCTGCCTGTACCATGACAGAACCTGCTGAAACAATCATTGCTCCTGTTAATAATGTAGCTAACATTTTTTTCATAAGATTTTCCTCCTAATTTTATAACGTTTCACGTTTTTTTGCTGCATACAAATAATACCACTTTTATTATAACGTGTCAATATCTAAAATAGTCATTTTTGCATATTTTGCAATGAATTAACATGTTTTTTTAGTATATTTTAACTTCATTTTCCTTTTTTATTTATTATAACGTTATATTTTTCACAAAATTCAATAATTAAAATTGAATTCTAACTTTCTTTATATCAAAGCCTAAAATAAACAGTATAATATATAGGCGTTTGCGAAACGTCAAAAGCCGCATAAACACGGAAATTTTTGTTGCCAAAATAAAATATCTCCTCAAAGTTTATGGTAAAACTCCAAATATCCCTTCCTTCCACAAATTTGTCTTTGAACTTACCCGCGAGCAAAAATTTGACAAAGAGAAAAGCAAAAGCACCTGACAGCTTTCATCTTCATCACTGTCAGGTGCTTTTTATTTTTCTTATATTGGGGTTCTACTTCTTAGTTTGTATCAATCTTCATATCCATTTGGATTATGGGACTGCCAGTTCCAAGAGTCTGCACACATCTCACGAATATCATTTTCTGCTACCCAGCCAAGCTCTTCTTTTGCCTTGGTTGCATCAGAATAGCAGGTAGCTATATCACCTGGACGGCGCGGTTTGATTACATACGGAATCTTCACACCGGTCGCTGCTTCAAAGTTTTTCACAATATCCAGGACACTGTAGCCTTTTCCGGTTCCCAGATTGTAAATGCTTAAGCCGGAGTTGTCTTCAATCTTCTTCAGAGCCTTCACATGACCTTTTGCAAGGTCAACCACATGAATATAGTCTCTCACACCAGTTCCGTCCAAAGTATCATAGTCATCACCGAATACACCCAGTTCTTTCAGCTTGCCTACAGCCACCTGTGTAATATATGGCATCAGATTATTTGGAATGCCGTTTGGATTCTCGCCGATAGTTCCGCTCTTATGTGCTCCGATTGGGTTAAAGTAGCGAAGAAGCACTACATTCCACTGCGGATCTGCTTTCTGAATGTCGGAGAGAATCTGCTCCAACATGGACTTGGTCCAACCGTACGGATTGGTGCACTGTCCCTTCGGACAGTTTTCTGTAATCGGAATCTCTGCAGGATCACCATAAATCGTTGCAGAAGAAGAGAAAATAATGTTCTTTACATTATGCTTTCTCATCACATCCACCAAAGTCAAAGTACCAGCAATATTATTTTCATAATATTCCCATGGTTTTGTAACAGATTCGCCAACGGCTTTTAATCCGGCAAAATGTATGCAGGAATCGATTTCTTCTTTATCAAAAACTTCATTCAAAGCATCACGATCAAGGATATCTGCCTTATAGAATTTCACCGGTTTTCCTGTGATCTTTTCTACTCTTTCCAGAGATTTTTCACTGGAGTTGCACAAATTATCCGCTACCACTACATCATAACCTGCGTTCTGCAGTTCTACAACTGTATGACTTCCAATGTATCCTGCGCCACCTGTCACTAAAATTGACATAACTATTTCCTCCTCATATCATGCTGTTGTTTTCAGTCATTAACTTCTTTTATATTTGCTATTTATATTTTTGCACAATGGCTTTCATTTCGGAAAGTTTTTCTTCCATTTCCTTCACCAGTTTAAACTGTGTCCGACATCTATCCAAATTATGACCTTCTCTATGAACCTTAAAATAATGGTCACCTTCCAGATAATCCGTCAGAAAACGAACACCGCATTCAAAAGTCATCAGAACAGCTCCCATAGGAAGCATCTCTAACTCCATATCCGTCAGAGCTTTGCCACAGCCTTCGATAAATCCTTTTACATATGTTTCATAAAGATGAAGGTCAAAAGAAACCTTATCCAGATTTCTCTCATCCTCTGCAGCTGTCGTTGCCCCAAAACGGATGGAATCCCCAAAATCATTCACAGAAAGACCCGGCATCACTGTATCCAGATCAATGACACAAATGCCTTTTCCAGTTTTGTCATCAATCATAATGTTATTCAACTTCGTGTCATTGTGGGTAACACGAAGAGGAAGCTGTCCATCTTCCTGCATATCCACAAGAGTATGGCAAAGTTCCTCACGATCCATAGCAAAGCGAATCTCTTCCTGCACACTCTTTGCACGGCCGCACACATCTTGTGAAAGAGCTTTTTGGAATTTTTGAAAACGATCTACCGTGTTGTGGAAATTCATGATGGTCTCATGAAGAGTTTCCGCCGGATAATCCGCCAAAAGGCGCTGGAAATTTCCAAAAGCAACTGCACTTTGATAAAAATCATCTTCATTTTTCACCTGATCATAGCAGGTGGCTCCCTCAATAAAAAGATAAACTCTCCAGTATTCTCCTTCCTTATCCACATAGTAAGAACTGCCCTCCTTATCGTTTACAAGGTTTAACGTCTCACGCTTCACATCCCCGCCATTTTCCAGGATTTTTTTCTTCAGCCAAGAAGTCACGCCACTGATATTTTCCATCAGTCCTACAGGATCAGTAAAAATGCTTTTGTTCATTCTTTGCAAAATATAACGATTTACCTTTTCCCCTACCCGAAAAGTAAGGCGATAGGTATCATTGATATGTCCGTTTCCATAAGGAATACACTCTGTCAGTTCGCCAGCAAAATCAAATTCTTCGATTACTTCCTCAATTTTTTTCGTTTCCAATTATTCTTCCTCCCATAATTTCTGCGGATAAAGACCTTCATCTTTTAACTTCTGAATAGCTGCTACTACAACGGGCTTATCCTCTTTGTAAGTTACCCCATACCATTTGTCCATGGATTTCAAAACCTTTACCGTTGCTTTTTTCTCGCCCAAAAGCTCATCTACCACAAAAGGAAGGAAATATTCACATTTCAGCGGATTTTTCTCCAGATTCTCATCCAGGAATTTCGGGAAACGGTCTTTTAATTCCTGAAGAATACTTGCGGAAAATCCCCACATATTCATAGATACGGTACTACCCTCTGGAATTTCTACCCAGGTAGAGCCGTCATCTTCCGTATAAGCAGCTCCGCCCTCTCTCTTTTCGATATGGGTGCGCTCATTAATCGTGATCAAATGTCCTTCCTCATCTGTCACACAGACGCCTCGCGCCACATGACCGTTGTCTGTCAGTGTGTTTTCCAACTTATACCCAACCATCATATACTGATAAACACCGTTGTCCTCCTCCCCTTTGGAAAGGAAATCATACGCCATTTTAAACGCATGCGCTCCGTAATAATCATCCGCATTGATCACCGCAAAAGGTCCGCCAATTTCATCAAAACAACTTAAGATGGCATGCCCGGTTCCCCATGGTTTCACCCTGCCTTCCGGCACAGCATAACCTTCCGGAATATTATGAAGATCCTGAAAAATATAAGCAACCTCCAGTATTTTACTCAAACGGTCTCCAATGGCAGATTTAAAATCTGCTTCATTTTCTTTCTTGATAATGAAAACCACTTTTTTGAATCCGGCTCTTACTGCATCATGAATTGAAAAATCCATAATAATATGACCTTCCTTATCCACCGGGTCAATCTGTTTGAGACCGCCGTAACGGCTTCCCATACCTGCTGCCATAACTACTAAAACTGGTTTCTTCATAAAACACCCTTCCTTTCTGTTCTATCAGCCTCATTTTAACATGTCCGAAACAATAGTATTTACATTATTGCTTCTTTCTTTTACATAATGCGTTCAACCATCTGGCTTTTTTTTCTCATATGCATTATACTATACATCAACAAAAATCTTTAGTAGATAGGAGGACAGAAAAGTGGCATATGAAGCTTTGCAGTTGAATCAGGAACTGCATATTTCCGCTGTTTATACTGTTCATTACTTTGAATATCGCAGTGATTTCCATTTTCCCGGCGAAGTTCATGATTTCTGGGAATTCCAATGTATAGATAAGGGCTCTGCCAAAGTATGTACAGACGAAGCTATCTACCATTTAAGCCGTGGTCAGGTCATCTTCCATAAGCCCAATGAATTTCACACCATGGAGGCCGAAGGAAAAACTCCGCCCAATATTGTGGTTGTCTCTTTTGCATGTGATTCTCCCTGTATGAAATTTTTCAAAAATCGCATCCTCACCATTTCCGAATGGGAACGCAGTCTTCTTGGCATGCTGATTGCAGAAGCAAGGCGCTGTATTGCCTCCCCTTTGGATGACCCGTACCTGCAGAAAATGAACATGCGTCCGGACTGTCTTTTTGGCTCTCAGCAATTGCTGGTTCTCTATCTGGAACAGTTGCTCATCTCGATGTTCCGCCGCCATACCATCCCACAGTTATCAGTTCCCGAAACAAAGCTTTTCCACATAAAAGGAGATTCTGCCCAATACAACAAAATCATTTTTTATCTGGAGGAACACATTCGGGAATTTGTCTCTGTCAAAGAAATCTGCCACGATAATCCGATCAGCCGCTCACAGCTGCAAAAACTTTTCAGGGAGCAGCATCAATGTGGTGTGATTGAGCTTTTTCTGCAGATGAAAATCGAATTTGCAAAACAACTTATCAGGGAGGACCAGATGAATTTTACCCAGATTTCTGATTTCCTAGGCTATTCGTCCATCCACTATTTTTCCCGGCAATTTAAAAAAATTACGGGCATGACTCCCTCGGAATATTCCAGTTCCATTAAAGCGCTCTCGGAACGAAGAAATGAAACCGATATATAATAAGAATTTGGTTATTGCAAAACAAGTTCGCAATCCTGATTGAAAACAAGGATAGAATCCTGTAATACAGGATTCTTAGGATGGAAAGTGTATGATTTTAAATTCAGGCATAACAAAAAGACTTATCGGACTAGCCACTAAGAAAAAGATGTTATGAAAAGTAAATGTCAGACAATTAAAGGCGTAAGACTTCGGATGTATTGATACTGATGAATTTTATCAGCAACCATCACTGTAACAAGTTATGTAATGCCTGCAAACGATAAGTCTGCGCGAAGAGTCTTTTCGTTTTAAGTTTTACGATGGGCAATGCAAAAGCTATCTTTGATTTGCTGGATAACCGGATTGGCAACAACATAGATATGCACGGAAACATAGGCTACTTTATAAGAATTATAATTCTCATCAAGATTATTTGCTTTAGCAAAAGCCTTCGAGTATTTAATAATGCGGTTTACATACTTGGGATTATTTTCGGTAACCCATGCTTCGATGCCCGATGTATCAAAGATAGTCATGGAACCAAGCGCAAGACCAAGCTATTGGCAGATTGGTTCGGTAAACACCTAAAGTATAATACATACAAAAAAAGAAGGAGTGGACTGGATTATAAACCACTCCCCCTCCTTTTTCTCAATATAGCATCAGAATTCAGAATCTATCATACTCTGTGCTCTTTCCAACGCCTCTTCTACACTAAGCAACCCTGACATTACATTTTTTACAGCAGAACCAACTATATTCAAAAACTTTTTTTCATCAAAAGGTCTATAGTCTGTATCTGGTAATCTCTTTGTTCGAGATAATGAAAAACATTTTTTTGAAAATTCCAACCATGGAAATGTATTTATTATATCATACTTATTATATGTTTTGATGCACGGAGAAACACTGCCAAGTGCTGCCATCGCCGATGCAACTGGTTCCATAGTAATCCATTTAATGAACGCCAGCGCATCTTCAGGATGTTTACTATTTTTAGAAACAGCAAGAGAGCCTCCTCCATAAATTGGGTTTCCTCCTGGTACCATTCCAAATCCTACATTTCCTACGATCTTAGAATTATATCCAAGAATTTCTGATGCGTAATTACTAAAATTAATCATCATTGCAACATTTCCATTTGCAAATTCTTTTGCAGCTGTAGTCCACCAACGAGCAGTTTTTCCTGGTGCATATTTTTGAGCTTCTACCAACTCTTCAAGTGCTTTTCTTCCAACATCATTATTGATAATTATTTTACCTTCATCACTATATAGATTATCTTTATGACTAAAAAAACGTGTTAAAAATTCTGTAGATGCAACACCTGTATTCCCTAATGTTAAGTTAGCTCCATACCGAACATCTGTACCAAACCCATTTCCTTCAGTAAAAAAAGCCGCAATCCTATTATATTCTTCAAACGTTTCCGGTATTTTTAATTCCTGTTTATACTTTTCACGATACATTCTCCTAATCGCAACATTCTCAAAAAGATCTTTTCTATAAAACAAAAGCTGCGAACTTGGAGATACTGGAAGCGCGTATATTTTATTCCTTACATAGCAATACTTATCTTCCAGAGAAGGCAAATATTCAGAAAACACCTTACTTATATCAGGTTCAATCTTATCCAATGGAAGCAGTAATCTTTCCGCAAACCACGAAAGCCATGTAACATCAATCCTGAATACATCATATAAATCTGATGTTTCTGAATTGACAAACTGATCATAAATTTCATCATATGCAAAAACAGCTATTTTTACTTTTGTACCTGTTTTTTCTGTATAAAATTGTGCCAGCCCTTGCATAATAATAGATTCTGGACTATCTAACGCTAATATATTCAGACATTCTGCTGTTTCGTGACTAACTTGAATGTTTTTCCAATTTCTCTCACCATCATTTTCAAAAATGTGAGTTTCTGGTATCAAATTTCCCTTGTTCTGAATAATTCTGGCTGCAACTTCTCGTCCAAGTAAACTATAATTTAACTCATATTTTTTAAAGTCTTTTTCTGGAAGATATACTACAGGAGACAGCGTATGAATATCTATTTTTTTTTCGGAAAAAAAAGAATTAATTATCTGTCTTATTTTTTCAGCAAATCCCATATTTGTTGTCACAATGACATCCATCTCTTCATTTGAAGCAAATAAATTTAAAATGCTATGGGATACTCTTCCTAAGTCAGTTGTAATTTTTTTAACATTGCAATAAGAACTTTCATCAATTTCGGAACAAAAACCTTTTAAATACTCAGCTTCATTAGTATATTTCTCAGATTCCGTAACAACTAATACATTTTTATATCCATTATTCAATATTTTTTTTGCCATCTGGATACCAGCAAGTTTATAATCAAATCCAAAATAATCGGCTTCGAAACCAGGATGTCTTTCAACAAAACAAACCTTTGCAAATCCAGCTTGCTTGTAAACATTCTCCTTTCGATATAGGCATGTAATAACAATCATGCCACATACCATAACAGATTTCGCTTTTTGAATCATCTCAAGTTCAACCTGAGGACTATTATTTGTCAAGAATAATTCTGTTGAATAGCCATTGCTTTCTACATAGTATTTTAAACTATAATAGAATTCACGATACTGCCGTGATTCAACTGTAGGAAGAATAACTCCTACAACTTTTCCCGTTCCTTTACGTAATATCCTTGCTCTTTCATTAATTGTATATCCTAACTGCTGAGCAGCTTCTTCAACAACACGAATTTTTTCACTGCTTACATTGCCTTTACCATTCAGCACATTAGATACTGTTCCCTGCGATACTCCTGCTAATCTTGCAACATCAAGAATGGTTGCCATATTTCCACCTTATTTCTCCATATTTTATAACGTTTTAATAATTATACAATATTTCCCGAATTTTTGCATTCTTTTTTTTATATAAATTATACTATAATTAGATTGTCAAAAGTCCTTTTGACCGGATTCTTCTACAACATTACACGAAGTAAATATACTAAATATAATAATTCCGGTTAGCAAATTACCCTTTTGACGTCTAAATCATATTATATTTGCACTAGCTGATACTGTTCACGGCAATGTCATTAACATCAGAAAATCCCTGTACGATATTTTTTTATTCAAAAAGTTGTAAGGTGGCGTTTATTTTATCCTTGCTCTAACACATTCCAAATTACTTACCCTATATGGTGTACCAACAAAACCCCACACCTGATTGATATTTATTTCCATCCGAGTAGTTGTCCATTCTCCATCAAGCATACCTCCAAGCATTCACCGCAATGAAATCCATTATGCCACCATAAATCTGATACCCAAAATCCATATCTGCCACTTTCAATATTATATACCTATCTTCCCTCTGTCATGTTTTTACATTTCTCCTTCATGCTCGCTATATTTTTTTACTTCTAAAAATAATCTAAAATACAACAATATGCTTTTTTAAACAATTTATTTCATTTATTGTAAATTGCCATCTCATAAATCTTAAATCATTTCATATTCAAAAATTAGTAACTCAGACTTTCCCTTAAGATAAATTAATTGGCTTTTATTTGAAAGGTAATTATTCTCTCTTTTAAAGCAAGATTCGCCAGAGTAACTCAAAACTCACTTTCGTGGTTTTGCTTACCTGGCAATCTTGATGGGGATTCTGCTTCCCCATACCCTCGGTTGCTACACATTTTTTAAATGTGCAATCTGGCTCCTATAAAATAGTCGCAACGTGATGGCTCTGCCGTCACGGGAAAGGAGAAACACATGGCAAGGCCAAAGAAGGACGGACAGCTCCGTCATACACACCAGATTATGCTCCGTCTCACAGACACAGAATACGAAATCGTAGCAGAAAATGCCAAAAGTGCAAATCTTACACTGGCAGAATATGCACGGAACCAGATAATGAATAAAAAAGTCACTGTTAAATATGAGATTGTGGCAGATATACCAGAATTGAAAAAACTGATTGCTGAGTTTGGAAAGATTGGCAGTAATCTGAACCAGATTGCCCGGCACTTCAACAGCGGCGGTATCCATTCTCAGGAAATGAGAAAAGCGATAAATCAGAGTATCGCAAGAATCTACGAAATGAAATATGAAGTGTTAAAAATGGCAGGTGATTTTACTTCTATCTCCGGCCAGCCTAAAGTTAAGAATGAAGGAGATCTCCATGGCAATCCTGAAACACATAGCAAGTAAAAACGCAGATTACGGTGAAGCACAAAAATATCTCCTGTTTCAGCATGATGAATATACAGGGAAGCCGATCCTCGATGAAAACGAGGAGCTGATTCCACGCAGTGAATACTTTCTTTATAATCAGCCAAAAGCCCCGAAGGAGCTTTCCACGTTTTAAATGTACACTAATTCTCTTAACACAACCTCTTCTGCATCATTCCATATTTCCCATGAAGAATGTTGTAAATTAGTACTATCCACAACGATAACAGGTAATTTAATTATTCGTATTTTTTCCCAATAATGTAAATCGAAACTACCATACCACCTAATATTATAATTAAGAAAATTTTATTCAAAATATCCCATAAAGCTATATTGAAACAATTGATTATTATAATACCTGCAAGAGGATATAGAACAACCGTTGCAAGTGTCCATATTTTTAAAGTTGTGCAGATGTATATCCAATTTCCATTGTTAAAAGATAAACCAACTAGATGTATTCTAAAAATTCCTTGTGAAACATAATTTATCTTGTTTGCATCATAATATGTTGGCAACATGTCTTTGGCAAAGAAACAAAACCATGCACCAAATAAAAGCATTAACCCTGTAACCAGCAATATATCACCTTTCATCTCAGCTATTGAATTCCCAGATACAACTAACATAATAATTTCTGTAATAGATATTAAAAAGCATAGCAAATATGCTAATATCCAGTTTTTTCTATGCTGATGAATAGAATTCCTAACAGCCATATCGAGAGAGCCTACTACCAATTCCTCGACTTCTTTTGTATCAATATTTTTCTGTGTATCTATTTTTTCTCCACGTAACAATTCTGTAACGGTAACATCTAATATATCAGCTATTGGTATGAGTAATACGACATTGGGCATACTAAGACCACGTTCCCATTTGCTAACTGTTTTATCTGATACATATAATTTTTCAGCCAAATCCTTTTGAGTTAAATTCTTTTCCTTTCTTAATTCGGTTACAAATAAACCGAATTTTTCATTACTAATTTGATACATATATTCACCTCCTGCACACATATTATAATGGGAGTATGCATAAATCAATCGACTAGCAGTAGAATTACAGAATATTAGCACAAAATTCATCAAATAATCTCCCCATCATGATTATTTCTATAAAGTTATATTCGGATATTTTTTAAGGCTTACTATGGAATAATTAAATCAGTAACTTATGACCATGGCAGAAAAAACAGCCTTCCAAAACTTAGAAAAGGTCATATGATATGGAATTGTAATTTGGTTCTTCTTTGCCCCTTATAAACACCAAAGCTGAACAAATAGGAGTTTTCTTCCTACCTGTTCAGCTCTTTGTTTACCTGTAAATCAATTCATTTAACACAATCTCTTCTGCCATATTACGAATACCATTTACCAATTAACCAGCTTTTATCCTAGTTTGGACAATAAAACACATGTCTCCACATGCACACTCTGCGGGAACTGATCCACACCTCTACACATCTTGATCTCATATCCATTCGCACACAGATACTTCAGATCTCTCGCCAATGTCGCACTGTCACAGCTTACATACACAACCTTCTCCGGCTGCATCTTCACGATCGTCTCCAGCAGTGTCTCGTCACAGCCCTTTCTCGGTGGATCCACAACGATCACGTCTGCATGAGCTGTCTCGCCATTATGCTCTCGCTCATACTCTGCATAATATTCCGGCAGAACTTCTTCTGCCTTCCCAACGAAAAATTCTGCGTTATCAATCGCATTGATCTTTGCATTTTCTTTGGCATCATCGATTGCCTGCGGCACAATCTCAACTCCGTAAACCTGTTTTGCCTTCTGAGCAAGGAAGAGGGAAATCGTTCCGATTCCGCAGTACAGATCCCACACGGTTTCATCACCTTTGAGGTCTGCATACTCAAGTGCAAGTCCGTATAGTTTCTCTGTTTGTACCGGGTTTACCTGATAGAATGATAATGGGGAAATCTGATATTTTACATTTCCGATATAATCTGTAATATATCCCTGTCCCCAGAGAATTTCATAAGAATCTCCCATAATTACATTATCTCTTCGTGTATTCGGACTGATCGTGATACTTGTCATGCCCTCAATCTGAATAAGCTTTTCAATCAGACACTCTGCTTTCGGAAGTCTCTTTCCGTTGACCACAAGACAGACCATAATTTCTTTTGTCTTGAATCCATAGCGGATCAATGCATGCCGGATCAGACCTTTTCCAGTCTTCTCGTCATACGATTTGATCTTGTTTTCACGCATATATTGTAAAATAATCTCGAGAATCTCTTTGTTCTGCTCTACGCCAAGAGCGCAATCTGTGTTTGCAATAATATCATGTGTTCTTCCGGCATAGAATCCCGTGATTGGATTGCCTTCTTTGTCCGTTCCGAACGGGAACTGTGCTTTATTACGATAACCAAACGGATGCTCCATTCCAACAACCGGCTGCATCACTGTATCGATCTGGTCTTTTGTGAACCCACCGATTCGTTCCAGATTGCCACGAATCTTCTGGTCTTTAAACACAAGCTGACGATCATAAGACATTTCCTGGATCTGGCAGCCTCCGCATCTTCTGGCAAATGCACACTTTGGTTCTACGCGATATTCTGACGGTGTGAGGACTTTCATCAATCTGGCATAGCCGTAATTCTTCTTTGCCTTCATGACTTTCGCTTCAACCACATCACCGATCACTGCGTCTTTGATAAAGAGCGTGTAGCCATCCACATGGCCAATTCCTTCCCCGCTCACTCCGATATCTGTTATTTCAACTGTTACAATATCATTCTTGTTCATTCTTTTCTCTCTTCTATTTTACTCTTAATTATACAAAAATGTTGGGGTCAAAAGGTATTTTGACCCCTATGATACACGGATTGCTTCGCATTTCATGCTCTCGCAATCCTAAAACACCTCAAATCCGCTCATTTTTCTACGAAAAATGGCTACTTTTCGGTGTTTTGCGGGTCAATAAGTCATGCTTTTTCATGCAAGCAAGAAACGCATGACCTTTTGACCCTTGTATCATACAAATAGCCACTGCTCACATAGATTCTGCAAACAGTGACACTTGTTGTTCTCATTGTTAGATTTAATCCTCAGATGCTCTTCTTAAATTAGACTCAAACAGACGATTATATCCAAGCCATTCTGTTCCTGTTTTTCCTTTGAACAGTTCTGTCAATGTCTGAAGCTTTGCATCTGTTGAATCTGCCATATTCAGTGCCACTGCCTCTGCCAGTGCCGGTTTCTTTGGAGAACCGTATTCCAATTCACCGTGATGTGCCACGATACAATGCTTGAGTTCATGAGCAAGCTTCACCGGAAAGTCCGGGATAGAACGAATCGCATCATCAATCATCTCGACACCGATCACGATATGTCCGATCAGCTGTCCCTCATCTGTATAATCATTGTCCGGAAAATCAGAAAGTTCTTTCACTTTTCCGATATCATGAAGGATTGCAGAGCTAAGGAGCAGATCTCTATTCAAAATAGAGTAGCTTGTTGCAAAATAATCACACATACGAGTTACACTGAGTGTATGTTCAAGCAATCCTCCGGAAAATCCGTGATGTACTGTCTTCGCTGCGGAATGTGCCTTGAATTTTTTGATAAATGCTTCATCTTTTATATAGTAGAATTCCAAAACCTGTCTTAAATATTTGTTAGAGATCTGACGAATATAAGCTGTCAGTTCCTCGTACATTCCGTCTACACTCTTATCTGTTGTCGGCATATAGTCTGCCGGATTGTATTCTCCCTCTTCCGCCTTTCTGATCTGACGGATGTTCAACTGAAGATTTCCGTTATAATTAATCACATCTCCAAAAACTTCGATAAAGTCCTTCTCATCATAATCTGCGATTCCCTGGGAGTTCGGATCCCATACTTTTCCATCCAATATTCCTGTCTTATCCTGAAGGATCAGGTTATCATACGGCTTTCCATTTCTTGTCTCTGCGGAACGTTTTCCTTTACAAAGATATACATTCCTGATTGTTTCTCCCTCGCATAATCCATCTATAAATCTCATTTTCTGCCTCTTTCACTTGTTATTCTTTACTTTCAATCGTAACATCAAATTTAATATCTACATATCCTTCAGATCCTCGGCGTTTCCCTTCTACTTTGATCTGATCTCCTACTTTCAGTGTCAACATCAGTTTACGGTAAGCACTCATGCTTACAATTTTCTCTCCATTCACAGAACAGATCACATCTCCACTCTGTATGCCCGCTGCCATTGCAGGTGAATCTGCTGCCACGTCAATCACATAGACTCCTGACGGCATGCCCTCTTCTTTCTGAATTCCACTTGTCACTGCTGTTCCTGACACACCGATATAAGGTACACTTGCACCGTTCGCTAACAGCTGGATAACCAACTTCAGATCTGAGATCGCATAAGCATTCGCAGTACGTATTCCACGTTCTTTCCAGATATCAGAAGAAATCATTCCGATCACTTCTCCATCCAGATTGAATAAAATACCTGTTCCTTCGGATGCACTGCTCATATCGGTCGCAATCACACTATACTCTCCGTCGCGTCCGATTTCTTTATAGTTTGACGAACTGACAATTCCGTAACCGCTTCCTCCGGCATAACCGAAAATATTTCCCAGTGCGAATATAACATCACCCTGTTCTGTCAGATTCGAATTACCAAGTGATGCTACACTTGAAGCACTCCATGTGGCATCTGAAAGGCTTTTTTTATCTACCGCAAATATTGCAAATCCACTATTTTTATCCTTTTTTTTCAGGCTTGCCTTATATTCTGATTTATCTGAAAATGTAACGCACCACTCTTTTGCATCTTCGCAGATCGAAGCATAGGACAAAATCAGTATCTCCGGTCCGTTATCCGCAACGATCACACCAGATACGCTCTCATCAATTCCGGTCGCTTCTGCATTCCAGTTCTCCTGTTCTGCTCCTTTCGTAACAGATATCACACTCTTCTTCGCTGTCAGTGCTTTCTCATATGCTTTGGACATCATCTGTACATAACTGATCTCCTGCTGATTCTGCACGTCATTCTGCTCTGTCGTGTCGCCACCTTCTGCTAAATCTTCCTCTGATTGATTGTCCTCCTGGATTGTCACAACTTGTGTCTTTTCAGGAAATAAATGCTGTGCAAGCGGGCGCAATGCAAAGAATCCCAGGCATGCAGAGCCTCCTAAAACCAGTCCGCATATTGCAATCCGGATGAGCTGTTTCATTCCTTGCTGTTTGCTGATCTTCTTTGGTTTTATCGTCTCTTCGAGAAATGCAAAAGATTCCTTTTTCTCTGACTGTTCTAAATTTTTCCCATCAGGACCCTCTTCCGGAACCTGACCATTACTTTTCTTTTCTGACATTGGCATGAACCTCATTCGTGACTGTTCACTTCCGTGTCAACTACAAAATCAACCGACACGGACATTTCCATTACTTAGTATAACTGATTCATATAGATTGTTCAATATCTATAAAAGCCTTTTATTTAATGAAATAATAAGGTACAATAAGACTCGGAAATAGTTATTGTTCACATGTATTGTGAACAGCTACATGATTAAAAAATTAGTATTAAGTTGAAATGACAGAGGAAAATAAATGAATCAAAAAACATTATTTAAACTGGAATATGATAAGATCATTGCTCTTCTTGAAAAAGAAGCGACATCTTTCCGCGGAGGACAGCTCTGCCGTCGTTTGAAGCCAATGACCGACCTTCATAAGATCAACACTTATCAGGAACAGACTGCTGCCGCTTATACACGAATCGTGCAAAAAGGACGTATCTCGTTTGGTGACGCTGCACCGGTTGAAGAGTCCATGAAGCGTCTGGAGATTGGTGGCTCACTCAGCAGCACAGAACTTCTCCGTATTTCCCGCCTGCTTGTAAATGCAGCCAGGGTAAAGGCCTACGGAAGACATGATACACAAGAGGATGCTTGCGACTGCCTGGATGAATATTTTAACCTGCTTGAACCACTGACACCACTTTCAAATGAAATCGACCGCTGTATTATCGGCGAAGATGAATACAGTGATGATGCCAGTTCCACACTGAAGCAAATTCGTCGAAGCATTAATAACATCAATGACAAAGTACACGCCACTTTAACTACACTGGTCAACGGTTCCCTTCGCACTTATCTGCAGGATGCAATCATTACCATGCGTGGAGACCGCTATTGTGTACCTGTTAAAGCGGAATATCGTGGACAGGTACAGGGACTCATTCACGATCAGTCTTCAACAGGTTCTACTCTTTTTATTGAACCTATGGCAATCGTAAAACTGAACAATGACTTAAAAGAACTTTATGCAAAGGAGCAGGAAGAGATTCAGGTGATTCTTGCGAATCTAAGTGAAGAAGCCGCACAATATATCGAGGAAATCCGTGCGGATTACCGTTCTCTGACGGATCTTGACTTCATTTTTGCACGAGGTGCTCTGGCAATGTCCATGCGCGCCAGCCGGCCGCTTCTGAATGAAGAGGGACGCATCCGTATCCGTGAGGGACGTCACCCACTGCTCGATCCGAAAAAAGTTGTTCCGATCACCGTGACACTTGGGGAAGACTTCACACTGCTAATCATCACCGGACCAAATACCGGCGGTAAAACTGTTTCTTTAAAAACGGTCGGCTTGTTCTGTCTGATGGGACAGTCCGGACTTCACATTCCTGCCGGAGACCGCAGTGAACTGGCTGTATTTCATCAGATTTATGCAGATATCGGAGATGAACAGAGTATTGAGCAGAGCCTTAGTACATTCTCTTCTCATATGACCAATATTGTCTCTTTCCTTAAGAAAGTAGATGAACGTTCGCTGGTTCTCTTTGATGAACTTGGAGCCGGTACAGATCCGACGGAAGGTGCCGCACTTGCAATTTCTATTCTGTCCCATCTTCACCAGAGAGGAATCCGTACAATGGCTACCACACACTACAGCGAGTTAAAAGTCTATGCACTTTCCACTCCGGGTGTGGAGAATGCCTGTTGTGAATTCGATGTAGAAAGTCTTCGTCCGACTTACCGTCTGCTGATCGGTATTCCTGGTAAAAGTAATGCATTTGCAATCTCCGGGAAATTAGGTCTGCCGGATTATATTATTGAAGATGCAAAGAAACGGCTCAGTGAACAGGACGTTTCCTTTGAAGATCTTCTTACTGATCTTGAGACAAGCAAACGGACGATTGAAAAGGAACAGGAAGAAATCGCACGATTGAAGAAAGAAGCAGAAGACCTGAAAGCCCAGGCGAAACAGCGCCAGGAGAAATTAGATGATCAGCGCGACCGCATTTTACGCGAGGCAAATGAAAAAGCAAACGCCATTCTGCGTGAAGCAAAAGAAATTGCAGACAAGACGATCAAGGATTTCCGTAAATTCGGCAAGGAAAACATTTCTGCTGCCGAGATGGAAAAGGAACGCGAGAAGCTGCGTAAGAAGATCAAAGATACAGCATCTGCGTCTGCAATGAAAGCACAGAAACCAAAGAAAGAGCATAAAGCATCTGACTTCAAGCTCGGAGAATCTGTCAAAGTTCTCAGCATGAACCTGACAGGAACCGTAAGCTCTCTACCTGATGCCAAAGGGAATCTTACCGTACGTATGGGAATCCTCAGTTCCCAGGTCAACATTTCTGATCTGGAGATTATCGAGGAAGTCTCTCCATATGCACCGAAGAAAATGAACCGTACTTCAAAAGGCAAAATCAAAATGGGAAAATCTCTTTCTGTCCGGCCTGAGATCAATCTGCTCGGACGTACTGTTGATGAAGCCGTTGCTGAGCTGGATAAATACCTGGATGACGCAATCCTCGCTCACCTGAATACTGTCCGTGTAGTTCACGGAAAGGGAACCGGAGCACTCAGAAAGGGAATTCATGAATATCTGCGTCGTCAGAAACATGTAAAATCCTATCACCTTGCCGAATTTGGTGAAGGTGACGCAGGTGTAACAATTGTAGAACTTGGCTAATTATTTTAAACAGTTACCAACTACCTTATCATGGTTAATGGGGGAAAAAGAATGTTTGGAAAACAGAAAATCCTAATCGTAGATGATGATGAGAATATCGCTGAACTGATTTCTCTTTATCTCACAAAAGAATGTTTTGATACAAAATTAGTATATGATGGAGAAGATGCGCTTGCAGCTTTTGACAGCTATCAACCAAATCTGATTCTTCTTGATCTGATGCTTCCGGGAATTGACGGGTATCAGGTTTGTCGTGAGATTCGTTCCAAAGCTGCCACACCGATTATCATGCTTTCTGCAAAAAGTGAAGTATTTGACAAAGTTCTCGGACTGGAACTCGGAGCGGATGATTATATCATGAAGCCATTTGACCCTAAGGAAATGGTTGCCCGCGTAAGAGCTGTCCTGAGAAGATATCAGGTTGGACAACAGAATGATACTTCTGTTGAAAAAACAAAATGTGCAGAGTTTGACGGATTGACGATCAATCTTACAAACTACTCTGTTGTGTGTGACGGACATCCTGTTGATATGCCGCCAAAAGAATTAGAACTCCTTTATTGTCTTGCTGCATCACCGAATCAGGTATTCACAAGAGAGCAGCTCTTAGACCGTATCTGGGGCTATGAATATATCGGAGACACTCGTACCGTTGATGTTCATATTAAACGTCTGCGCGAAAAGATTAAAGACCACCCTCACTGGAATATCAGTACTGTATGGGGAATTGGTTACAAATTTGAGACAAAATAGATTTAAATCATCGGTCCTGGATACTGTAAACAGCATCTGGTGGCCGATGAGTACTTAGGGAGAAATTATGAAAGCAGTTCTGCATTTAAAATTTATTGTACTTTATATTATTTTCGGGTTTTTATGTGTTTTCACAACAGCAACATTAACCACAGAACTGATCACCGAACGTCTGGAAAAAGATACTTCGCAGACATTATACAGAGAAGCAACCATGATTGCGGATAATTATCTGCCTTCCTATTTTTCAAACGAATCTTCCAGCTGGGCTGTTCATTCTCAGTTATCTGCTATGAAGACGTATCTTAATTCTTCTCTGTGGTTTGTTGAAAAAGATGGTACAATGATCACCTCTGCCAACCTGAAGGATACTACTGCGCCACAATCCGTCAATAATTTTGATCCGGCCGAAATCGGGAGCAACCAGTACATGATCGGAACCTATCATAATTATTTTCAGGAAGATATGATTACTGTAATGGCTCCTGTCACACAGGGATTTTATACAAAAGGATATCTGATCATTCACAGCCCGGTCTCTCTGATCAACGAAAGATGCCGCACGCTGATGGTTCCGGTTTATATTTCTCTTGGAGTTATTTTCCTGTTGTCCTTCATCTTCCTGCTCGGGTTCCATTTCTTCGTCCATCGACCATTGTTACTGATCACAGAAGCTGCGAAGCAATATGCCATGGGCAATCTGGATTACGAGATTCCGGTTAACAGGCATGATGAGATCGGATATTTATCCGCATCACTGAATTATATGGCTACACAACTGAAGGATTCTGATGATTATCAGAAAAAGATCGTAGCAAATGTATCCCACGATTTCCGTTCCCCGTTGACTTCAATTAGGGGGTATGTAGAAGCAATGGCAGACGGAACAATCCCACCAGAGCTTCATGAGAAATACTTAAATATCATTCTCTTCGAAACGGAACGACTGACTGACCTGACAACGGATCTTCTTACTTTGAACGAATTTGATACAAAAGAGCTCCTGCTCAATAAGACTTCCTTTGATATTCAGGAGATGATCAAACATACTGCCCAGTCTTTCGAGGGTGTCTGTACTCAGAAGCATATATCCTTTAAGCTCTTTCTACTGTCTGAACAGATCAATGTAATGGCGGACCGACGCAAAATCCAACAAGTTCTTTATAATCTTCTGGATAATGCGATTAAATTCAGTGAGAATGACTCTTCTATTACAGTAGAAGTAACAACGAAAAATGATAAAATCTTTGTTTCCGTAAAAGATCATGGAATCGGAATCTCAAGAAAGGAAATCAATAAGATTTGGGAGCGTTTCTACAAATCAGATCTTTCCCGTGGAAAGGATAAGAAAGGAACCGGACTTGGACTTTCGATCGTAAAAGAAATCATACAGGCTCACGATGAACATATCAATGTGATCAGTACAGAAGGGGTTGGCACCGAATTTATTTTTTCTTTAAGCAAAGCTTAAAGGACAACGTGAACAGAACAAAGAATGTGCCTTGGCACATTCTTGCGCCTGCGGCGGTCGCTTGCGACACCTACCTTGTACGCCGCAGTGCGCATCCTGAGCGGAGCGTTTTTTATATATTAGGAAAGGACTTTCCTAATATAAAATAAAAAACATCAGGATTTTATTACTTCTATATTTCTGAATTTCAGAATGAAGTATAAAACCTGATGTTTTTATTTTACCTGACAAGCTCTTTTCTTTTATGAAATTGTTCGACTTATTTTCAACTTATTCGTAAAGGAACGGTGTTATCGTATCGTCATTCATATTGTCTGCTGTCACCCACACATATCCTGTGTTGACCTCAGCTTCATTTCCAATCTCAAGGACTGTACGTGCCGCTGCAACTACTGTCGCATATCCCATTCCAAAAGGATTCTGCACAATAAGTCCATCCACCTTTCCATCTTTCAATGCATTAACCTGCTCTTTTCCTGCATCAAACCCCACTAATGTAATATGTTTTTCTGCATCAAGCTGATCCATCGTCTTAATTGCAAGCTGGGTTACTGTCTCGTTCGTAGCAATACATCCTTTTAAATCAGGATGTTTCTCCATATAATATCGAATTGCATCTTCATCACTCATCTTTGCCGCGCCATCGTTGACCTGCTGCATCTTCTCGGACAATTCATTGTCTGCTTCCTGTGCTGTCTCATTCGCACTTTCGTCTGCTGATGAAGAATCCGCATTCGATGCTGCATCTGCAATTGTCTCGGAAGCATCACCTGTTCCTGTTGTCTCTTCCTTCTTTTCTCCTGCTTCTGCGGCTGCCAGTTCTTCTGGTGTTACCCCGACCTGTTCAGCTACAATCTGTTTCTTCAACATTTCCAGCTGATCCAGATAAATTGTCTCTGTAACAGTCACATTCGGATGATTTGCTGCAAGTTCATTTTTGATTCCTGCCTCACGCTCTTTCGCCGTATCTGATACTGTATCATGCACAAGCAACAGAATCTCCCCACTGTCACCGATCTTCTCACAGAAATTCTTTGTTCCTGTTGTTGCCGCTTCTATATTATTCGTTTTGCAAGTACTTTGGATATTCTGATAGCTGTTTCCTGAATCAAATGCTACGATCGGAATTCCATTCTCAATCGCAAGATCAAACTGGACGGAGCATGCGCTTGCATCTACACTGGAAATTGCGATCACATCCGGATAACGTGCAAGCTCTTCATCCAGAATATTCACCTGCTGATCGATATTATCATTCTCATCCGGTGCACTGTATAATACTTTCACCTTATCATTTCCGGAATAGCCAAGTGCTGTATTCAAGTCAGTTGCTGCCTGCTCTACCCCTGCCTTTACCTGATTCCAATATGGTGTTGAAGATCCCCTTCCGATTACAGAAATATAAGTTCCAGGTTCCAGATCCAGATTGTCTGCCGATGCATATACAGAAGATTTAATTGCATCCAGATTCGCCTGATATACCGGTGCTTCTGTCTTATCCCCTGTAAAAACCGGATCATCTGCCTTCTTTCCGCAGCCGGCTGCAAGTACCGTCATACAAAGTGCTGCCGCAATCGCTGCTCTTACATTTCGTTTCCGCATAACTTTCTCCTTCTTTTCATTTACACAATTTTATCTCTATGTTTTCTACTTTTTAACTCTCAATCCATTATGATACACGAATCCTTGAAAAATGGAAGAGATAATTTCTTAAAATCTCGTGAATTTTCGTTTTTTTACTAATTTGTGATAGAAATCTTCTATTTTCCACGTTCATAAGTTCTATAAGACTAACTTATAAATTACTCAAATAAATACATCAGGAACTCTTGTATATTTCCCCGTCTTGTATTAAAATGAGGATAACGAAAAGGGAAAAACCTATCGTAATCCAAAAAAGGAGGGTACATACAATGGCACACGTAATTAGTGATGAATGTGTAAGCTGTGGTACTTGCGAAGGCGAATGTCCAGTAGGCGCTATTTCTGAAGGAGATGGCAAATATGAGATCGATGCTGATGCTTGTGTAGATTGCGGAGCTTGTGAGGCTGCTTGTCCTACAGGCGCTATCTCTGAAGCATAATTTATAAGCGCTAAGTGATCACAAAACGCAGAAGTCCTGCCCGTCTGATTGATTCAGATGCGGCAGGATTTCTTTTTTTACAACTTTTTTCCTTGTATTCCATACCTTTCTTCAATTACCATTTTTTGCCATAATTTGACGAACGATTAGCACTTCTTTCATAATTTCTCTATGCTATAATAAATGTAGCGAAATCAGAACAGTAATCGCAATGATTCTAACAGGAGGATAGAAAATCAATGGGTGAAGTCAGATTTATGATCTCTGAAGCCGCCAAGAAAGTTCAGGTAGAATCCCATGTCTTAAGGTACTGGGAAGAGGAACTTCATATTCCGATCGGCCGCACAGAGATGGGACATCGATATTATACCCAGGATGATATCCAGCTCTTTTGCTGTATTAAAAAACTTAAGAATGAAGGGGTTCTGCTTCGCGATCTGAAGCCATTGATCCCAGAGTTGAAATCTACACGTCAGATAATGAGACACACTGAAAACAAGGAAAAGAATGCCCTTACCAAAACACCCGCACCTGACCTGACATCTGAGTGCAAACCGGCCACTACCACTACTCCGGTCGAAGTCATCACAAAGACCCAGCTGGAACATGTACGTTCACTCATCGGAGAAGTGCTGACTGAAGTCGTTACTGAAAATAACAAAGCATTAGAAAAAGAAATCAGCACTCAAGTCACCGCAGATGTCATACGTGAGATGGATTTTCTTTTCCAGGCAAAAGAACGGCAGGAAGAAGAACATTTCCGTAAACTGGACAGCCTGATTCGCCAGCAACAGGCGACCCGAAGAGAAAGTGTGAAGAATAGTCCGGTGCTGAGATTCAAAAAAAGATTTACATAGCATTTCTGCGATTTCTAATTGCACACTGCACATACCGGTAAATTTATTGGATTTGTATACCGAAAAAAGACAGGCGCTCTCCAACAAGTGCCTGTCCTTTTCTTTTTTATATCTCCTGATCCTGCTGACGCAGCTCGTTTCCAAAACGAGTGTACTGTGGCATCCACGCAAGACGCACTGTACCGATCGGGCCGTTTCTCTGTTTTGCGATAATAATTTCTGCAATGTTCTTATCTTCCGTGTCAGGATTATAATAATCATCACGATAGATAAACATACAGACATCGGCATCCTGCTCGATTGCTCCGGACTCTCTGAGGTCTGAAAGCATCGGACGCTTATCTGTTCTCTGCTCAACCGCACGGCTCAGCTGTGACAGTGCAAGCACCGGCACATTCAATTCTCTGGCAAGACCTTTCAAAGAACGTGAGATCTCAGAAATCTCCTGCTGACGGCTCTCATTCTTTCTTGAATTGCTTCCGCTCATCAACTGTAAGTAGTCGATAATGATCAGGTCAAGTCCCATCTCCAGCTTGTATTTTCTACACTTTGAGCGCATCTCTGAAATCGTAATACCTGACGTATCATCAATGATCATTCTTGATGATCCTATTGTTCCGGCTCCTTCGATCAACTTCTCCCAATCCGTATCTGACAGATTACCGGTTCTTAGTATCTGTGCATCCACATGAGACTCCAATGAGAACAGACGGTTTACCAACTGCTCTTTGGACATCTCAAGACTGAAGATTGCTACTGCTTTATTCTGACGAAATGCCACATGCTGTGCGATATTCAATACAAACGCGGTCTTACCCATAGAAGGACGGGCTGCGATCAGTACAAGGTCTGAGCGCTGCAGACCGGACAACTTATAATCAAGATCAATGAATCCTGTCGGAATTCCTGTTACTGTTCCTTTTGTCTTAGACGCACGCTCGATTACATCCAATGCATTGAGTACAACCTGCTTGATCGGTACATACTCTTCTGAATTTCCAGTCTCTGCAAGTGCAAAAACCTGCTTCTGTGCATCTTCCAGAATCTCCTCTAATGGCTGATTCTGCAGATAACAGGCATTTGCCGTCTCTTCATTTACTTTGATCAGGCGACGCATGATTGATTTTTCACGTACAATTTCAGCATAGCTTTTGATATTCGCAGAAGTCTGTGTTCCCATCAGCAAATCTCTTGCAAACTCCATGCTACTGATCTCTGGCGGGACATCCTTTTCTTTCAGATATTCCTGCAAGGTGATCAGATCGACCGGTTTTCCCGCATGAAACAGTTCCACCATAGAATTAAACAAGATTCCATATGCTGTCTGATAAAAATCATCCCCTGATAATATCTCGGAGGCCACCGTGATGGCCTCCTTGTTCATCAGCATCGCACCGAGCACTGCCTGCTCTGCCTCCGCACTGTGCGGAGGAATTCGTTTCATTGCTGCTTCCATATCCATAAAGATTTCGTCTCCTTATGCTTCTTCCTGTACAACTACTTTCAGTTCTGCTGTAACCTGTGGATGAAGCTTTACAGACACGTTGTGTGTTCCGAGTGTCTTGATCGCTTCTTTTAACTGGATCTTCTTTTTATCAACATTAAGATTCAACTGTGCTTTTACTTCCTCTGCAATCTCTTTGCTTGATACAGAACCGAAAGTTCTTCCGCCTTCTCCAACTTTGATGTGTGTTACAATTTTAGCTTCTGCGATCTTAGCTGCAAGTTCTTTCGCTGCCTCCAGGTTCTCCTCCGCAACTTTTTTCTCGTTATTCTTCTGAAGCTTCAGATCATTCAGATTTTTTCCTGTTGCTTCCAGTCCAAGCTTCTTTGGAAGGATAAAGTTTCTTGCATATCCATCATTTACGTTTACAATCTCTCCTTTTTTTCCAAGAGATTTTACATCCTGTAATAAAATAACTTTCATTGTCAAATATCTCCTTCTTCTATCATTTTATCAATGGTCTCTTTCAATGCACTGACTGCTTCATGCATATTCGTGTGGTCAAACTGTGCTCCCGCAGAATTAATATGACCGCCTCCACCGAGCTTCTCCGCGATAATTTGAACATTCACTTCATCAATGGAACGCGCACTCATATAAATCTTATTTTCATATTCTGTCAATACAAAAGAAGCCTTTATTCCGCTAATATCCAGCAATTCATTCGCCGCTTGTGCTGCAAGCACTGTAGGACTGTCAATATCGCTTGGACATACTGCAATCGCATACTCCTTACGATAAACTTCTGCATTGCGGACTGCCTCAGCCTTTGCCTGATAAGATGCCATATCATCACGGAACATCTTACGTACTCGTGTAATATCTGCACCGCATCTTCTCAAAAATGCTGCTGCTTCAAAGGTTCTCACACCTGTACGGTTCATAAAGTTTCTCGTATCGATCATAATTCCGGCATACATGCACTCTGCTTCAAGTGCCGGGAATTTGATGTCATCTACCATATACTGTAGAACTTCTGCGATCATCTCGCAAGTGGAAGAAGAATACGGCTCCACATAAGAAAGTACCGCGTTCTCAATAATATTACTACTCTGCCTGTGATGATCCAGCACTGCAATCATCTTTGATTTCTTCAAGAGTTCCGGACACTCTGTCATCTGTGGCTTGTTCGTATCTACTACAATGACCATTGCATTGTCATCCACATAATCCAATGCCTGTTCTGACGTAATAAAAATATCATCCTCATATGCAGGGCTCTCTAGAATCTCATCATACAACGGACGAACAGATCCTGTAACTTCATTGATCACAATATGTGCCTTTTTCTCCAGACTTACTGCTGCACGGTAAATACCCATACATGCACCAAAAGAATCCGGATCAGCAATCTTATGACCCATAACAATAACTTTGTCTCTGGTCACAATAAACTCTCGAAGTGCCTCAGCCTTAACACGCGCCTTCACTCGTGTATTCTTCGCTGTCTGCTCCTTCTTACCACCAAAATAAGTTATTCCGTTACAATCCTTAATAACTGCCTGATCTCCGCCTCTGGCAAGTGCAAGATCGATTGCCACACGCGCATACTGGTAGCTCAACGCATACGTTGCCGTATTCAATCCCAAACCAATACTCAGTGTTGCTGACCTTGAATTACCGATATTAACCTGTTTTACCTCTTCCAGAAGAGAAAACTTGTCTTCTTTCAGCTTTTTATAAGCATCCTTTCGAAGTACGATAAAGTATTTATCCTTCTCCAGTTTCTTTACGATACCATCTACATCTCCGATATACTTATTGATCTTACGGTCGATCAATGCCACAAGAAGGGATTGTCTGACTTCCTCAACACTCTCCATAACTTCATCATAGTTATCAATATAAATCAATCCGGCAATCATTCGCTGATCTTCGTTCTCTCGGATGTAGGCATTCAGTTCTGTTACATCTCTTAAAGAAACTGCAACAAAATATTCCTGCTCTTCCGGAATCTGAAGCAACTCTTCTTTCTCACTGAATCCCTCCAATGATACTTTTCGAAGCTCTGCCTGATAACTTCTTTCACGATAAGTTACTTCCAATTCTACATGATCCACATCATTTTTTGGAAACACACCCGGATGTAATTCTGGAATCATACGGTTCAGATAACGTTCTTTTCTCTGACCCTCTGTCAGATTCAAAAAGCAATCATTCTTCCACAGAATCCTCCCATCCTCCAGCGCAATCGCATAGGGAATTGCCAGTTCTTTGAGCAACCGGTTTTCAATACCTTTATACTGTACTGAAAACTGGATCAGATCTGCCAGGATCAAAGATCTGTTATAGAAATACAGCGAAAAAGCGATTCCTACATATATAATTATGATCACTGACATCAAAAGTCCGGCTTTCTTGTCCACCATGTACATCCATACATCCATACCAATCAAGAGAAGTGTCATGATCAGCGGCCATCGCATGTACATTCTGAGCTGTCCCTTCAGCTGCATTTTATTCCTTTTCATAACTAATACCTCACCTGGGACTACTATCAATCACCATCATCTGTGACTAATTACAATATAGCTAATCTATTATAGCATCTTTTCCCCTAAGATGCTATAGGTTGTATTATGCAAAAAAACACGCAAAAATGAATTAGAAAAAGCAAAAAGATCGAATTTCTGAATTTCTCCAAAAATTCGATCTTGCTATTAGCTAATTATCTCAATTAGTCCTGAACGTAAGGCATAAGAGAAATGTGTCTAGCTCTCTTGATTGCTACTGTAAGAGCTCTCTGGTGCTTAGCACAGTTTCCTGTAATTCTTCTAGGAAGAATTTTTCCTCTTTCAGAAACATATTTTTTTAATTTTGCAACGTCCTTGTAATCGATTTCGTTGTTCTCTTTACCACAGAACACGCAAACTTTTTTTCTTCTACGAGCTGGGCCTCTTCTTTTGAATCCACCCTCTGGTCTGCTTCCTTTTTCGTAAGCCATGATGGTTATCTCCTTTCCGACTTAGTTAAACGGTAACTCCTCATCGATACCATCCGGGATATTCATGAAGCCATCACCTGCATCTGCGCTAGGTGCCGGACTCGGTGCAGACTGACGCTGGAAACTTGCTCTGTTAGCTTCTGCCTCGGCTCTGCTCTCTGCAAACTCCTGCTCTTCCACGATCACTTCTGTTGTGTATACTTTCACACCATCTTTGTTCGTGTAGCTTCCTGTCTGGATACGTCCGGAAATAGAGACACGCATTCCCTGATGGAAATACTTCTCAGCAAACTCTGCGGAACGTCCGAATATAACACACGGAATAAAATCCGCTGTCGGCTCACCGTCTCTTCTGAATCTGCGATCTACAGCAAGTGTATATCTTGCAACCGCTGTAGCATTGTCTCCCTGTGAATATCTCACTTCTGGGTCTCTTGTTAACCGTCCTACTAAAACTACTTTATTCATATATACCTCTTTCCGCTTATGCTTCCTGTTTCACGCATAAATATCTGAGTACATTGTCCATAATGCGGATACGCTGCTCTACTTCAGCTGGGACTGTACTTTCAGCCTCGAAGTGGATGAAGTAATAAAATCCTTCTTTCATTTTCTGGATCTCGTAAGCGAATCTTCTCTTGCCCCACTCATCAACGTCTGTTACATTACCGCCGAAACGAGTGATCATTGCTTTCACTTTCTCGATTACTTCCGCTCTTGCTTCGTCTTCGAGTTTTGCGCTTACAACAACAGCTAATTCATACTTATTCATCTTATTTTACCTCCTTATGGTCTCTTGGCCCCCGGTTCCTCCCGGGAACAAGGAAATTGAATGACTGATTGGAATTGTTCCATCAGCATGTCACAGTTTCTTATAATACCATAAAGAATTTGTTGTTTCAAGCCTTTTTTGTAATTTGTCTTGTATTTTTTTCCACCAATTTTCTTGGCACCATAATCTGGTGCCCGCAGCCCATACATTTGAGACGGAAATCCGCTCCGACCCGGAGAATCTCCCACTCCTGACTTCCGCATGGATGCGGTTTCTTCATCTTAATAATGTCGCCTACATCAAATCTGTCTGCCATTCTAATTTTCTCCTCCGTCTGTCGCCGTCAATACTCCCTGCAAAAGGAATCTCTCATCTTCTCTTACATTGGTACAAGTTGAAAGACTGACAATCTGAGACTGCGCATTCACTTCTGTTCCTGTGTCATATGCTGAATCTTCTTTACACATTTTCAAATAACTCTCAAACGCTTCGTCTGTCGCATAAGTCAGATTATACTGATCTGCAGTATCCTTCACGACAGCTGCTGAAAACACAGTATAAGTCCTTGTTTTTCCATCCGGTGTATAAATATAGAAATTCGGATGCTCTTTATAGAATGATTCATCCTCATACTTTTTCAGCTGCGAAAACATTTCTCCGCCAACTTTCAGGTTATGTCCATAAATCATTGTATTTCTATCTGAAAAATCACTCTTATTTTTCATGTCCATGAAAATTGCACCCAGTTTATTATCATTTGCGGAAAACGTCTTTGTCAGATATTCTTTGTTATCTGCACTTTTTACAACCGGATAACTGATAATTGATGGTTCATCAAACCGGATCCAGGCTACCGTATCTGGATTTTCCTGCAAAAGCACATCAAAATCTACTTTAAATGTGTCTCCCGATACATCTCCCGGATCATCTGTTTGCTCCTGTACAGTGATTGCTTTATTTTTGAGCTTATCATACTCTTTTCCACCAGAATAATATGGCACCATTGTGCGTACCAGCTGATAAAGCGAAAATGCAAAAACACAGACTGCCACAACCAGGACCACCATTGTTACTTTGTCAAATAAACCGCTTTTTTTCTTTTGCCTGCTTCGTTTCTGTCGCTTTTCTAATCTGTGGCGCACCGGCTTCTTTCTATTTCTTCCCATTCTTTTTCCCTTCTCCGGCTACTAGAAACCAAGATTCTCATCTACAAGAATAATTTTGAAACGACCTTTCTGACGGCTGAATCTTGTTACCAGAATCTGACAACAGATACATTCCGGGCTCTTGCAGTCAAAGCAGCTTCCAGCCTTGGAACATGGTGTATCAATTCCAAAACGCTGTGCATTTACAGGTGCAGCTTCATTTCTTGCCCTGCTCATTGCATCTTCCTGTGTCTTTACAACTTTGTTCATACCAACAATTAGAAGTACATTCTTTGGTCCAAATGCATATGCTGCTACACGGTTTGCATTTCCGTCAATATTGATGAACACTCCATCTTCACTCATCGCATTCACACTTCCAAGAAACCAGTCACAGGAAAATGCTGCTCTCGCGATTTCCTGTTTCTCTTCCGGTGTAGCTGCTTTATCTCTGTCACAGAAATTATAGTTTCCGGATTTTATCGCGTCAATCAGACCGCATTCGTGTACGGAAGAGGCACCTCCCATATTGATCGTACTTCCTTCCGGAATCCACTCCAGTGCTTTCTGCACTGCTTCTTCCTTTGTCTCAGCATAATAAGCATCCATATTTCTGGATTCAAGTGCTTTCACCACACGTTCTCCAAGTACTTTGTTTCTTTTCTGTCTTACATCCATCTTAATTGCCTCGCTTTTATTTTGTGTTATCAACATGCATTTTCATTTTTTGAAAAGTTATTCACAATTTGAGTAACTGTTCAGAGCCAAGCAAAATTTCAAAAAACAGGTGTAAAATGCTTGCATTTTTAAGACTGTTTTTTGAAATTTTATTTGGCGGATACGCCACACCGACGAAATGCGTAGCATTTTGGAGGTTGGCTCTGAACAGTTACCAATTTGAATTGATTTTCCCCTGCTTTTTCAACAGTTCATGAATGGTATATGCCACCCCTAAGTCTTCATTTGACTTTGTAACATATTTTGAAACCCGCTTCACTTCCTCATCTGCATTTTCCATCGCGACAGTTGCTCCAAAATCCATAGACAACATAGAGTAATCGTTCAGGCTGTCTCCAAACACCATCACTTCCTCTTTTGTATAACCTAAAGATTCAATATATTCCTGAATCGCAGGTCCTTTCTCCGCTCCTTTTACCGTAATTTCCAGATTATTATAGAAGGAAGACGCAACTGCGAGTTCCGGATTCTGCATCAGTCTTCGCTTGATCTTATCAAGCATCTCCAGATCGCCTGTAAAAAGGAAAATCTTATGGATCATAATTCCCTGTTTCTCTAATTCGTCCACAGAATCGATTCGTCTTGAACTTGCCTTCACTCGCTTATAAAGTTCTGACTGCTCTATTTGGTCTCTGCACTCAGATAAATGGAACAGCTGAATCTGACGAACAATACTCTCCTCTACTTCCTCCGGCGTTCCCACACGATACTCATAAGGTCCGGCGCAATACAATACCGAGATTGGATATTCTTCCAATACCTTTGCCACCTCATTGCAGACCTCATATGTAAATCCTATGCTTTTTAGAATTTCACCCTTTGGGTTGCGTATCTCTGCGCCTGAACCCACAATGAAATCACAGCCAAGATCCAGACCTTTTAATTCTTCCATTGCTCCATTATAACTTCTTCCGGTTGCTATCATAAAGCGGATTCCCGCCGCCTGTGCTTCACGGATCGCTTCTACTGTCTCCGGTGCTACTTTGTGATTGTCTCCAAGTAGTGTTCCATCCATATCACTTGCTATTACTTTGATCATAATCCGCTTTCTCCTGTTAAAACTTTCTTGTCTTATAAATATATTTTTTGCCTTTGCCTATGAGTATAACTGTTTTTTTCAAGCTGTGCAAGACACGTCTGTTGAAGTTAACCTGTTGTTTTTAAAACCTTTACTGCTTTCACGATTTCTTCTTCCGAAGTCTGCCAGAGCGCATAATCTCCACGCTCTGACAATCCAAGTCCTATTCCTTCTTTTCTATATTCCATCGCACTGTCCACTACGATTTTTCCAGACATATGATAAGAAGTAATTCCAGTATATGGAAGAAGCTTTTCTATTGATTCTGCACCAATTCCGCTTGCCGCAAGGATCTCAATCCTTCCTGCACTTTTCTCCTGAAGTGCTTTCAGCATCTCTTTCCCTTCCCACGCAGTTTCTTTCTGTCCACTTGTCAGAATCGTATCGAACCCAAGATCAATCGCTTCTTCGAGTGCTTTCATCGGATCTATACAGACATCAAATGCACGGTGAAGCGCTTTCTCTTTATTTCCTGCTGCCTTGATAAGTTCTGCCATTCGCTCTGTATCCAATGTACCATCCGGATTGAGCATTCCGATGACAACTCCATCAGCTCCCATCTCACAGTACATCTGAACTTCCTCTTTTAGCTGTTCAAATTCATATTGGTTATAGCAATAATCTCCATATCTCGGACGAAGAAGAACTCTCGTCTTGATGTCTGTATATTTCTTGACAAGGTCAAATAATGCCTTCCCCGGAGTAAGTCCTCCGATCACAAGATTGCTGCATAATTCGATTCGGTCTGCGCCACCTTTCTGCGCATTGATCGCTGATTGTACACAATCTGTGCATGCTTCTAATATTATTGTTTTCATATGTTCTGTTTTCCTTTAATAATTAAAAATTCTAGTAACTGTTCAGAGCCAACCTTCAAAATGCTACACATTTTACATCTTTTTTTGAAATTTTGCTTGGCTCTGAACAGTTACAAATTTTATATATTAGAAGAAGCTGCCGTTGGCAGCTTCTTCATGGTTCTTATCGTTTACTAAGAAGTCTCTCTAGACACAAGCTACTATAAGCTTTAACCGTATGTCAGTTGATGACCTCTTGCAGGCATTTTACAGGTACTTTGCTGCCTCTTCATCACAGATCACTGTTACATGTGGATGGAACTGTAAGATACTTCCAGGTACCTTTGGTGTAACCGGTCCGTTTACTACTTCTTTCAGAATCTCTGCTTTATTCTCTCCGTTTACAAGAAGTACGATCTTCTTTGCACGCATAATTGTTCCGATCCCCATAGAAACTGCTTTTCTCGGCACATCTTCTTTCTTCTCAAAGAAACGCTTATTCGCTTCAATTGTGCTATCTGTCAGATCGATCTCACCTGTTACTTTTGTAAACTCATCTGCCGGCTCGTTGAATCCGATATGTCCATTGCATCCAAGTCCAAGCAGCTGGATTTCTACCTGTCCTGTCTTTGCCATCAGTTCTTCGTAAGCTTTTCCTGCCTCTCCAGCTTCAAATCCAACCCCATCCGGTACATGTACATTCTCTTTGTTGATATTTACATGATTGAAAAGATTGTCATTCATGAAATAATGATAGCTCTGATCATGCTCCGGTGCCAGTCCAATATACTCGTCAAGATTAAATGTAGTAACCTGAGAGAAATCAAGATCTCCAGCCTCATACATTTTAACAAGCTCTTTGTACAGACCAACCGGTGTAGATCCTGTTGCCATACCAAGGATTGTTTTCGGATTCTCCATAATCTCTGCTGCAAACAGTGTTGCTGCTGCCTTGCTCATCTCTTCATAATTCTTCTTTACAATTACTTCCATGTTTAATACCCTCTCATTTCATTATATTTATATCGAGTGCTTTGGAAGCCCCCCCATATTTTCATAGATCAAATCTATTCGCTTCCTGCTTCTGTAGATATATTTTATAACTTCTTATTCCTTATGCGAGTTTACCATAGCTGATTGTCTGTACTAAATCAAAGTCCTCATTTAATACGACCATGTCTGCATCTTTTCCTGCTGCAATAGCCCCCTTAGAATCAAGTCCGAACTCTTTCGCCTGATTTCCAGAGGTCATCTTTACTGCATCTTCAACTGTAGCACCTGTAAATTCCATAACATTTTTAAATGCCTGAATGTATGTAAGGATACTTCCTGCGATCGTTCCGTCTTCCAGTTTTGCCATACCATCTTTTACGATTACGACCTGTCCGCCCAGTTCGCTCTTTCCTTCCGGCATTCCTTTCGCACGCATGGAATCTGTGATCAGCTCGATTCCATCATACCCTCTTACTTTGCATGCGAGTTTCACCATATCCGGTACGATATGCTTTCCGTCACAGATTAGCTCTGCATGTACCCCTTCTGCCAACATACCATATCCTGTCACACCAGGCTCTCTGTGATTCAGTCCTCTCTGTGCATTGTAAAGATGAGTCACATGTGTTGCTCCGCTTGCATTCAATTCCCCGTATAATGCATTCGAATGTCCTGCGCTTAAGACAACTCCTTTTTCCTTGCACCATGTCTCAAATGACGGATCAGCCTCTTCCGGCGCATAAGTAACAATACGCAGGAGACCGCCGCTGATCTCGTTCCATTTTGCCAGTGTTTTTTCATCCGGTTTCTTAATATAAGAAGGATCTTGTGCTCCCTTAAACACAGTTGAGATAAATGGTCCCTCTACGTGGATTCCTTTGATCACCGGGTTCTTCTGTGCCGCATCATGAATATTCTGCATCGCTTTCTCGATGTTCTCATATGTCTGAGTCATAGTTGTACAGAAATAAGTTGTGATTCCCTCCTGCTTTGTCATCTGCTTAACCATCTCATCAATCTCATCCGGTGTAGCATCCATGTTATCTTTCCCATAACCACCATGACTATGAATGTCAATAAATCCAGGAACAACCATTGTTCCTGCACAACTCACCTCAAGATCCCCTTCTTTCGGCTCGAACCCCGCCATATCACCGACTTCTTCAATCTTCTCATCAAAGCGGATATAGCCATTTTCGATTACACCGTTCCCAGTATAAATCTTCTTCTCCTTGATCAGTTTCATGTTGTTCTACCTCGTTTTCTACTTTTTAGAATACTGGTATCTGTGAAGATACTGAACAGATACGGATATATTACTGTTCGCAGTTACCTGCGAGCAGCAATAGAACTCTTACTTTTCTATTATCTCACAATACAAGGTAAGATTCCATCAATATTTCATAATTTATGAAAAAATCTCTGTCCGTTTCTACTAACCGCAGAACTATGAGAAACGTTACTGTTCACACGATGTGCGACCAGCAACGCATCTCGCCATTTTAAATCGCCTTTGGCGATGGGGCGAGATGCATTCAAGTCAAAACACGCATCCTCCGTGTCAATCAGCGGAGTGATTGACACGGGAGTGAACAGTAACTAAGAAACATCTGAAACAATAGTAGTTTCCCCCAAACTATTGACAATATCCGCCTAATTGCGGTAAATTAAATGTTATTGTGGGTTAAAAATGCCTTCAATTATGATTTTGATACCTATGGATTGTACAAATGCTATGCCTTCTTACAATCCTGCCTGATATCATCATATAAAATAATATAAGGAAAGGATAAAAGAATATGAATTGGGAAATCATTACTTTTATTGCGTATTTCGTCATTTTGCTTGGCGTAGCATTAGTATTTTACTTTAACGGTACCAATAAGAACTCCGAGGACTTCTTCCTTGGTGGAAGATCTATGGGACCTTGGGTAACAGCACTGTCCGCACAGGCGTCCGATATGTCTGCGTGGCTGCTGATGGGACTTCCGGGATCGATCTTAGCTTTCGGTTTCGGACAGATGTGGATCGGTATCGGTCTTGCATTAGGAACAGCTGCTAACTGGATTCTGTGCGCAAAACGTCTGCGTACATTTTCTAAAGCAGCAGATGATGCAATCACATTACCGCAGTATCTGACAAATCGTTTTGCAACAGACTCCAGATCACTGCAGTTGACATGTGCACTGATCTTCCTGTTTGCTTATACAATTTATGTAGCATCTGCACTGGTAGCCGGTACTTCTGTATTCACAACACTGTTCCCGACAGTTTCTCCTAAGATTGCTATGTTCGCATTCTTGCTGATCATTGTTGCCTACACATTCTTTGGTGGCTTTGCTGCTGTTTGCTGGACAGACTTCTTCCAGGGATTACTAATGATGCTTGCACTGATGCTTGTACCTCTTGTAGTCTGCATCGGTCACAGTGATCTGTTGGATCCTACTGCTCTTACTACAGTATATGAGTATACTGATGCTGCTACAGGCGCTGTAACACAGTGTGCTTTCGGAGGCGGTATCTTTGATGCCAGCTGGCAGGATATCGTCAGCGGACTTGGCTGGGGGTTAGGATACTTCGGTATGCCACATATCCTGGTGCGTTTTATGTCTATCGAGAAACCATCCATGATCAAGAAATCTTCTATCGTAGCAATTGTATGGGTAATCATCTCACTGTTCTCTGCTGTCCTGATTGCTTACTTAGGCAGAATGGTTATGGGCGCTGAACTGCTCACTCAGGGAAATCAGAAACTTGTATTCATTGCTATGGCGCGAAGATTCTTCCCGGCAGGCATCTGTGGACTTCTGCTTGCAGCGATCATCGCCGCTTCGATTTCCACTGCAGATTCCCAGCTGTTGGTAGCATCCAGCTCCTTCACAGCAGATCTGTACAAGCCTTTCTTCAGAAAAAATGCTTCTGAAAAAGAGACGCTGATGGTTGGACGTATCCTCGTACTGATCCTCTCCCTGATTGCTTTCGGTATCGCAAACTCTAAGGGAAGTGGTGCTCAGGCTATCATGGATATGGTTGAAAATGCATGGGGCGCTTTCGGTGCTTCCTTTGGACCTACAATCCTGCTGTCTCTGTTCTGGAAACGCTTTAACTACCAGGGTGCTGTAGCAGGTGTAATCTCCGGATTCGTTGTAGATCTCGGATGGCTGCTCACAGGAATGACAGATGCCACAGGTATCTTCGAGATTGTCCCTGGATTCTTTGCAAGTCTTCTAATTGCTGTTATTGTAGCAAAGCTTACTGCTGAGCCAAATAAAAAAGCTGTTGAAATCTTCGATCAGGGAATCAAAGCGGAAACTGAATAAATCACAAATGTATTATAAAGTCAAAAAATCAGTCGTAAATATTTACGGCTGATTTTTTGTGCGTTTATGATTCATATTTATCTTATTATATATTTCGTACCTCTACCTTTTCCATGGATATCTATAACACCTTTTTGTTCCATCTCTTTCAATAGCTTTGTTGTCTTTGATTTACCAAATGGTACATATGGTATGATTTCACTCACTGGTTTCAGCATTGTTCGGCTAAGAAGCCGATAAATTATCTTTTCATCCTCTGAAAGATTCATGTTCTTTTCAAATAATGGAAGTACAATCTTAATCGTATTCTCTGATACTTCAAATTCCGGTTTCATCAATCCTTCTTCATACAATTGTTTTATTCGTGTGATCCCTGTTCCAAATATCTCAACAAAACCTAAACGATAAAATACATTGGCAAGATTCCTGTTTCTTAATACAGAAAGTTTACCAGACAAATATTCTTCCCTTGTTATTCCCGATGGCAAACCACCAGGAGAAATAACTTCAATTCTATCATCAAACATCAATACTCTAATCTGTGCTTCAACATCCCATGCCCGGTGGATTAATGCATTCGCAATCGCCTCTCTAAATGCAGCTTCCGGAATCTTCTCGACCTTTTTTCTGTCAATCCCCTGAATGACTTCATATTGATAATAATCTCTAAACACATCTACTGACTTATCATATTCTTCTAATACAGACCTGTTTTCAAATGTTGATCTTTTTTGAATGATACTGATATTTTCACCGAATTTCACCATATCAATTCCCGGAAAATGATTTTTATCTGCTAAAAGCCCTGCTGCATTATTATGACCATTGTCGTTATCATATAAGTTCAATGTCTTCAAAGTATCCTTGCTAAAATTTTCAATCTGAATGCATTCTGATAATTTGCGATGCAACACTTCAAAAGATAACTCCTGGTCTTTACATGGCAGTTCTTCAAATCTAATATTTTGACCTTCTAAAATAAGTCTTGAAAATTCTAGTGTATCGACTTCTATCGTTGCTGTATCATTTCGTTTGTATGCTTTTGATTTGTATAAATACGGCTTTTGAAGTCCACTTTTTACAGTAAGTTTTATTGTCTGATCATTATTCTGTATCTCAAGTGTATAATTCGGTTGTGGAGAAATGCTGTCGTTTATTTTATTTTCAATATCCAGACACGATTGCTTAGCATCTGCTAACCCTTTGATCTTTCCATCGTCATCAATCCCAAAGACAATGGTTCCTCCATCATAATTCGAAAAGGCACTTACTGTTTTCAAAAAAGTATTTGTAATCGTTTCCTTGAATTCTAATGTTCGTGTTTCACGCATATCACCCACATCCTTTCCAGTCCTATTGATTCTATTATATACAAAAACGTTCATAAAAACAATCGTAAATATTTACGACCGAATTTATGAACGTTTTTGTACTGAAGAATTATGTTTTATACACGTATAAATAGATTTACGCACAAAAAGAAGGGGCTTACATAAGCCCCTTCGACATTTGACACCTGACTCACATCAGTGTTCAAATCATCCTTCAATTGCGATTGTTTTCTTTGTCTCAACTGGTTTTGCCTCTTTCTTCGGCACTGACAGTCTCAGAATACCATTCTCATATTTTGCTTTGATATCTTCCTGTGTAAGGTTCTCACCTACATAGAAGCTTCTCTGCATTGCTCCGGCATAACGCTCCTTACGGATGTATTTGCCTTTCTTATCTTCCTCATCCTTATCAAGACCCTTAGCAGCTGATACAGTCAAATAACCATTCTCAAGCTCTATGCTGATCTCATCTTTCTTGAATCCTGGAAGATCGATATCTACTTCATATCCTGCGTCATGTTCACGGATATCTGTCTTCATCAAGTTCTTAGCGTGTTTACCGTATAACGGATTCTTCTTTCCCCAGAAGTCCTGCTCAAACGGGAAGTTCATCCAATCATCATCAAATAAGTTTTCTCCAAAAATACTAGGCATCAACATAAGTCATCTCTCCTTTTATGATAAAAAAATCTATATTTAAGCCTTGCGGCTGTTGCCTTCAAATCTATATTTAACGGCACCGCCCGAAGTCTTCGGGCAGTACCATAAACTTTTACCTGTCAGATATTATCTGCCGAAATTCTGTCAAATCATTTGGCCATCGATTACTCAATGGTAATATACTTCGGATCGTTGGAAACTGGTTTTGCTTCTTTCTTCGGAACAAACAGTTTCAGGATACCGTGTTTGTATTCACCTTTGATATCTTCCTGTGTGACATCTTCGCCAACATAGAAGCTTCTCTCGCAGGCTCCTGCATAACGTTCACGTCTGATGTAACGTCCTGTCTTCTTGTCATCCTCTTCTTCATCAAGACCTTTGGCTGCACTGACGGTCAGATAACCATCTTTCAGTGCTACCTTTACTTCATCTTTCTTAAATCCAGGTACATCAATAACCAGTTCATAACCTTCCTTGGTTTCTTTGATATCTGTCTTCAGAAGATTCTGTGCTCTGTGTCCATAAAGTTTCTTTCCTACTTTCTTCTCATCTTTGTCATCGTAATAGAACGGTGTAAAGAAATCATCAAATAAGTTTTCTCCAAAAATACTAGGCATTAACATAA
>ENA-ORUQ01000500-ORUQ01000500.1-human-gut-metagenome-genome-assembly--contig:-NODE-500-length-43998-cov-13.717998_pt1 | contig 43998 bp, 49 predicted proteins | sample MGYA00242081_ERZ509211 | MGnify/ENA primary metagenome ERZ509211 (study PRJEB26280, sample SAMEA2338785) | human gut metagenome | biome: human gut; feature: human-associated habitat; material: faeces...
GCTCTGGAAAGACCTGTGAGTTTCATAATCTCCGGAATCTTTTTTCCTGACTGATACAGATCATTAATTTCTGTACATATATCTGATGTGAACACATCGGCAGTAATAAGTAGCTTACGGAGTTTAAGCAGACTAATATTTAACTCATCTGCCAGTGACCTTAAGGAATCTGCTTCTTCATAGGCATCTCTTAACTCTTGAAGAAAATTGTTAAATTGAAGTTCTGGATTATATTCTGGTTTCTTTTTTGGTCTTCCTGTCATTTCTAAGTCCTATTTCCATGTGAATCCAATCATCTTGCACCTAAAACAGAGGATTCTTTGCTATTCCCACACTACTAAGCATCTTCCAAATCCCCCATCCTACTAGCATCCCCACCGTATTTGTAACCACATCATCCAACTGACAGTATCCTCGCTGTGTAATAAGCTGACTTAACTCAATTCCACATGAACACAAGAATCCTATGAACACGCAGAATCTCACTTTTCTCATCCGCTTAAATACCATTGGTGCTAAAAGTCCAAACGGAATAAACATAATAATATTCTCTATAAAATAAGCATGAGCTATCGCTGTTTGACCCCATGTTCCAAATAAATTCAAGTCTATCTGCTGTCGACTTCCTGGTTCACGTGAAAAAAAAGCTGTCTGCATGAGAATCTCTATGTAAATTATGAATAGAATACAGGAAAATCGAATTCTCCCTTTTCCTTTTTTGTATATTTTAAAAACGAGAACGCCTGCCATAGTGATGATTATGGCAGGAAACAAATAACTTATAGGTTGTCTAAAGTCCATTATTATATTATTCCATATATTTTCTGTTGAATAATTAATCTTAAACACTCCTTAATGATATTTACTCTTATCTTTTGTGCCATCCTCCCCACCTATAGGAGGAGAATGGCACCATCAAACTTTTATCATCAAACTGATAATAAAAAAGTTTTTTCTCCTTCTACATTTTTTCTTCTACAGCTCTTGCCAATTCTCCCTCAACTACCTGTGCCTCTTCTTTCGTTGCTGCACTAACAGAAATATAAGCTTTCAATTTCGGCTCAGTTCCTGAAGGGCGAACTACGATAGAACAGTTATCTTCTAAAAAGAATTTAAGAACATCTGATTTCGGAAGTCCGTCAATTCCCTCACTATAATCAAGGCATTTAAGAACTTTTTTCCCTGCGAATTCTGTAATGGATTTACGGAAAGATACCATAATATTCTGCATTTTTTCGAAACCGGCAGAACCTTCAAATGTATAAGAATGAAGTGTATTGAGGCAGTAGCCATATTCTGCATAGAGTTCATTTAGCTTTTCAAATAATCCAATTCCCTGAGAAGCATAGTAAGTGAACATTTCGCAGATGAGAAATGCTGCGTTTACGCCATCTTTATCTCGTACATAGCTGCCGGATAAGTAGCCATAACTTTCTTCCATTCCAAAGATATAAGAGTCTTTTCTTCCCTGCTTTTCGAGAAATCCGATCTGCTCTCCGATAAACTTAAATCCAGTAAGGACGTTGATTGTTTTCACACCATATTTTGCAGCAATACGTTCTGCCATATCAATAGTTACGATGGTTTTTACAGCGACAGGATCTTCTGGCATTGTCTTCATCTGGGTACGGCGGGAACAGATATAGTCTAATAATAACATTCCTGTTTCATTTCCGGAAAGAAGAACATATTCTCCCTGTGTATTTTTTACTGCAATACCAACACGATCACAATCTGGGTCTGTTGCCAAAAGTAAGTCTGCATTGTTTTTCTTTGCATACTCTATGCCAAGTTCCATTGCCTGTCTGACTTCCGGATTAGGATATGGACAGGTTGGGAAAGTACCATCTGGCTGTTCTTGTTCTTTTACAACAGTTATATTTGTATAACCAGATTCTTTTAATGTACGAATGACGGGCTTTAAGCCTGTACCATTTAAAGGAGAATAAACAATCGCAACATCTTTGTTGACCTGTGTGTCTCCTAATACAGATTCTTTTTTTACCTCTTCTATAAATGCAGTATAAACTTCTTCTGATATATAAGAAATTTTTCCGGCTTCAAATCCTTCTTCAAAAGATATCCTTTTTACATCATCAAAAATATCTAGTTTTTCTATTTCTGCAAGAATTTCTGCTGCTGCTTCAGTTGTAATCTGGCAGCCATCTGCCCCATATACTTTATATCCATTATATTTAGCTGGGTTATGAGAAGCAGTTACCATAACACCAGCTGCACATCCCAGATAACGCACTGCAAAAGAAAGACAAGGTGTTGGCATCAGTTCAGAATAGATTGCTACTTTAATTCCGTTTGCTGCAAATACTCCTGCTGCTACTTTGGCAAATACATCGGATTTGATACGGGAATCAAAACTGACTGCAATCTTTCTTTTTTCCGGAGCAAAATTTTTAATAACATAATCTGCAAGTCCCTGAGACGCTTTTGCAACAGTATATACATTCAAACGATTTGTTCCGGCACCGATAACACCTCTTAATCCACCAGTTCCAAATGCTAAATCTTTGTAAAAAGCATCTTCTATCTTCCCTTCATTTTCAGCAATATCTTTTAATTCATTTATCACATCAACATCAGCAATTGCTCGTTCTGTCCAACGTTGATAGTTATTTAAAATTGCATCATTCATGATAAATTCTCCTATCTCTCTGCCAGTTTTACAGTGCTAATTCAAACTTTTCCTTATCATGTACACTAATATCTTTGCCCATCTGCACTTCTATTACCTGTAATTCTGTATCTGCAACAATTGTGTGCTTACAGCCAGCAGGCATTCTAAGTACATCTCCCGGTCTTACAATCTGTTTCTGTCCATCAATTATTGTGTAACCTGTACCAGAAACAACTGTCCATACTTCGTCCCTGTTTGTATGGCTGTGATAATTCATCTTGTGTCCCGGATTTAAGGTAACTTTAATTGTAAGACTTTCTTTCTCCACATCTAATACACGGAAACTTCCCCATGATTTTTCTGCAAACATAACCTGTTTATTAAATGTCTCTACAAATGGTTTAATGTAACTGGACTGTTCTTTATCGGAAACAAGGATTCCTTCTGGACTGGCAGATACAACAACATCTTTTAATCCCATACAAAGTACTGGCATATTTAATTCATTTACTACATGAACATTTTCACATTTTTCATTAAAAAGCGCTTCTCCAACATTGTTGCTGTCCATCGCTTCTGTCAAAGTATTCCATGTACCAAGGTCTTTCCATGTGCCAGAGAAACGCATTACTTCGATTAATGGCTCATGCTCTACTACTGCATAGTCGAAACTGATTTTTTTCAGTGTATTATATTTTGCAAATAAATCATCATAGTTTTTAAAGTCGATTAATTCATGCGCACGCTTTAATACATAACCAAGCCTAAACGCAAATACTCCGCCATTCCACAATGCGCCCTGAGAAATGTAGCCTTCTGCTACTTCTGCCGTTGGCTTTTCCTTAAACATAGAAACTTCGCTGATGTTTTCTTTACTTTTTGGAATGATATATCCATATTTTTCACTTGGATATGTAGGTTCGATTCCCATTAAAACAAGATTTGCTTCACTTTCTGCTGCTCTGTTTCCTAATGCTTCAATTGTTTTGAAATAATCATCTTCTACATATGGGTCTACCGGACAGATAACAACAGCTTCTTCTTCCCCTACATGCTGCACATCTTTTAAATATGCTGCTGCTAATGCAATTGCTGGAAAAGTATCTCTTCTGCAAGGTTCTACGCTGATTCCGACATTTTCCCCTAACTGATTATGAATCGCAGACACCTGAGACTTAGAAGTTGCGATTGTAACGGTAGCATCTGTATCTACTGTACGAATCTGTCGGTACACACGCTGCACCATAGATTCTAACTCACCATCTTCTTTATGAAAAATCTTAATAAACTGTTTTGAACGAATCTCATTGGATAAAGGCCATAAACGCTGACCTGAACCACCAGATAATAATACAATATTCATCTATTCTTACCCCTTATATTCTTACAATTTTATAATTATTATTAAAAATTTCATTACTAATTTTTTTATAAAAAAGTATTACATTTATTCAAAATCACTTTTCACAACACATTCGTAACATCCATTTTTTGCTTATATAATTATTAAAGTTACTAAAAAAGGCCACCGCCCGACTGGGGCAAGCGGCCTGTCTATTATATCTATCTTTCAGCTCTCATTGGGTTATTTAAGAAATCCTCATAAGATAAGCGGATACCTTCTTCTAACTCTGTCTTGTAAGTCCATCCAAGATTTGTTGCCTTAGAAACATCTAATAACTTACGTGGTGTACCGTTTGGCTTACTGGAATCCCACTTAATCTCACCTTCGTAACCAATTACCTTAGCTACTAACTCTGTAAGTTCTTTGATCGTTAACTCTTTACCTGTACCAGCATTTACAGTCTCATCTCCGCTGTAGTTATTCATTAAGAATACACAGAGATTTGCAAGGTCATCAACATATAAGAACTCACGTAATGGTGAACCATCTCCCCAACATGTAACTTCTTTTAATCCGTTTACCTTTGCCTCGTGGAAACGGCGGATTAAAGCAGGAAGTACATGGCTGTGTGTTGGATGATAGTTGTCATTTGGTCCGTAAAGGTTTGTAGGCATTACAGAAATATAATCTGTTCCGTACTGTTTATTTAAGAACTCGCAGTATTTTAATCCGGAAATCTTAGCTAATGCATATGCTTCATTTGTCTTTTCAAGCTCAGAAGTAAGCAGGCAGCTTTCCTTCATTGGCTGTGGAGCCATACGAGGGTAAATGCATGAAGAACCAAGGAATTCTAACTTCTTACATCCATTCTTCCATGCAGAATGAATTACATTCATCTCTAATACCATGTTTTCATACATGAAATCAGCTAATGCTTCCTGATTTGCAACAATACCGCCAACCTTAGCTGCCGCAAGGAAAACATACTCTGGCTTTTCTGTTGCAAAAAACTCTTCTACCGCATCCTGGCGGCAAAGATCTAACTCTTTATGTGTACGGGTAATAATATTTGTATATCCCTGACGCTCTAATTCACGAACGATAGCAGAACCTACCATTCCTCTGTGACCAGCAACATAAATCTTTGCATTTTTCTTCATCATCGTTATCTATCTCCAATCCTTTGTCTAAAACACGTTTAATTATGCGTTTTTCATGGCAGCTTCTTTTTTTGCAAGCGCTCTGTCATGTTTTGCCATAATCTCAACTAACTCTTCATAACTTGTTTTCTGTGGGTTCCAGCCAAGAACAGTCTTAGCCTTTGTAGGATCTCCCCAAAGATTATCTACATCTGTAGGGCGGAACCACTGTGGATTAACACATACAAGCATCTTACCTGTCTCTGCATCGTAACCCTTCTCATTAATACCTTCGCCTTCCCAACGGATTGTAATACCATTAGCTGCAAAAGCTTTCTCTGTAAAGTCACGAACAGTATGCTGCTCACCTGTAGCAATAACGAAATCTTCCGGTGTGTCATGCTGAAGGATCATCCACATACATTCTACATAATCCTTTGCGTAACCCCAGTCACGTAAAGAATCCATATTTCCAAGCTCTAAGTGATCCTGAAGACCTTCTGCGATACGTCCTGCTGCAAGAGTAATCTTACGAGTAACGAAGTTCTCTCCACGACGCTCAGATTCATGGTTGAATAAAATACCATTTACAGCAAACATTCCATAAGCTTCACGGTATTCCTTTGTAATCCAGAAACCATACTGTTTTGCAACTGCGTATGGGCTGTATGGGTGGAATGGAGTAGTCTCACGCTGTGGAACTTCCTCTACCTTTCCATAAAGTTCAGAAGTAGATGCCTGATAAACCTTTGTCTTCTTCTCAAGACCTAAGATACGGCAAGCCTCTAAAATACGAAGAACACCAAGTGCATCTACATCTCCTGAATACTCAGGTACATCAAAAGATACCTGAACATGAGACTGTGCAGCAAGGTTGTAAATCTCATCTGGCTGAACCATACTGATAATACGGATCAAAGAAGAAGAATCAGATAAATCTCCATCGTGTAATGTAATCTTATCAATGATGTGATCAATACGTGCAGTATTTGAAATAGAAGCACGACGAGTAATACCGTGAACCTCATATCCCTTCTCTAATAAAAATTCTGCTAAATAAGAACCGTCCTGTCCTGTAATACCTGTAATAAGAGCTTTTTTCATATATTGTTCCTAACCTTTCTTTATGAATTATATATCTGTTCTCAGTGATAATAACCTTATCACCGTACTTTTCTGTGACGGATACCATTGTAAATGATTTCAAACAAGAAAAAAATGGCATATAAAAAATAAAACTAGCACAATATTGGTTTTTAACTAATGTTGTGCCAGTTTTCTCTACCACTGCTTCCTGTATTCTCTTGGACTAATTCCCTCTATCTTCTTAAACATCCGACTAAAATAATTCCCTCCGTTCATCCCAACCGCAATCGCAATCTCCTCCAATGTCATATCTGTAAAACGAAGCATCTGCTTCGCTCTTGTAATCCTTTTCGCAATAATATAGCTGTTAATTGTCGTTCCATACGTCTCTTTAAAAATCTTCGTGAGATAATATTTATTAATAAAAAAGTGTATTGACAGTTCATCCAGCGAAATTTTCTCCGTATAATGTTCATCCAGATACTCTTTTAACTTTGTAAGTTCCATACGCTTCTTTGAAACCATGCTGTCTTCCGGATGCCAGGATTCCTCCATCAGCATCGTAAGAAGCATACTCAGCTTCTCATTCAACCGCATATCCCGAATATAGTCCGAGGAAGAAGCAAGTAAATACACTTCTGAAAAAAGTTCCCGGAACTTTGCCAAATTCTTTGGATGAAATACTGGTCTTCCCCCTCGCTCCTTATACTTCTCATAAACCGCTGGAAGAAACGGGGCATAAAAATGACACCACTGCAATGACCACAATTTATTTATCTTTTCAGTATCGGCTGAATCTGCCACTCCTGTCCGGTGACTGTATGCCTTTCGGCAATCAATAAATACACAATCCCCTTTTTTTAAAAAATATGTATTCCCCTCATAAGCCAGTTCTCCACATCCATCTAATACTACGAAGCAAAGAAAAGAAACCAAATCCTTTCTGGAAGAAGTATGTGCCGATATTGCCTTTAATGAACCAACTTCCTGTAAATGAAGAAGAGAAGAACGTGCAAAAGTCGATGGTGTATAAAGAATACGCTCTGACTCAACCGAAGGTGTATTATCTGAAAAAAGATCCTGCATTATTCTGTCCCCCCTCATTCTCTCATTTCTAAATATTTAACATCCTTGCTACTTTTAAAATCCCATGCGCCGAACTATTACAACATATCTCATTATTCATAACCATATCAATCGCCTTTTCAAAAGGAACCACAATTACCTCCACATCTTCTGTCGCATCAAGATGCTGCTCACTAACTTTTTTACAATGATTCGCAAAATAAATATGCATATAATTCGTAAGCTTGGCTGAGCTTTCCACCGTGGCTCCCAAATACTGCCACTCATCCGACTCATAGCCTGTCTCTTCTAGCAGCTCACGCTTTGCAACTACTAGACCATCCGTCTCATCTTCTTCAAAAGTCCCTGCTGGAACCTCAATTAAATCTCTATCATAACAATAACGATATTCCTTCTTCAGAATACAGTTACCATCTTCATCAATCGCTACAATCGCTGCTGCGTTGTTAATTGTAATCACATAAAAATCATCAATTTTCTGTTCATTCGGAAGAACTACACTATCCTTTCGAATCTTCACCCAGTGATTATCTACTAAACTTTCTGACTTCGTTGTTGTCCATTTATCCAAAGTTGTTCCTCCGTGATTCTATAAAATAATATTCTCGACTCCATAAAATTCAATCAATTTTCTACCGCTATCCCTTCTTCGCGCTCTTTCGGCAAAACAAATTCCTTTTTAAATAAACTTGGTGTATATGTATGTGTTTCTCTAAATAAATATTGTTCAAATTTATCAATATCAAATAGTTTTTCCTCTTCTTCTGCACGTTCAAAAGTATATCTATAAATACTTTCTCTCGCAGGAGAATTCGCTATCTTCCCATATTTATTTGAATTATAAACTAAAATATAATTTATATTATCCCTGACAAACTGTATATCTGGAATAATTTTCTCATCCAAAAGCATAACAATACTATCAAATAATTTCTTATATATCTCACCTGAATTAATGCTGCCGTTTTTAAATTCTATAAAATACCATTGTCCTTTAACATCTATATATAATGCATCGTTAGATTTAGGCAAGATACTCCATCCCTTACCCCTATTATATGCTTTGGGAATCTTATCAAAATTTATCACCTTCATTTCGCTTTCACACATATACTCTCTTTTTTCTTCATCGCAGGATGACTTTTTTAATGTAGTTATATGATTAAGCAGCTCTGGAAGATTATCTTTTACTTCGTCTATCATATGCCTTTCCCTCTTATTGATTATTTAATTCATGTCTTAACGTATCTAATGCCTGAATTGGCGATGCCATTTTCTTATAAATCAAATCAATATTATCCGTTACACGCTTTATAATAGCTCCTTTTTCTGTATTGGAAGCCAAATAATAATTCACTTTTTTATTTATCTCATATTTATGAGAAAACAAATCAAGCGCATCGACAAAATATGGGCTATGTGTTGTTACAATTATAGAAAGATCAAAATTTTTCTGCAACAATACAATCAACTGCGCATATACTATTTGCCACTGTGGATGTAAATGAATCTCTGGTTCATCCAAAATCAGCACATCTTTATCTTTTAGACACCCCTTCTCAAGTAACATTTTTAAAATTGTAAATGACTTTATACCCGTTGAAAGATTATGAACAGATAATGGTTTATCCAGATTATCATTTTTCAAATAGATTTCTTCTCCCTGACCAAATATAATTTGTCCATCTACAACTGTCTTCAACACTTCATATATTTCTTTCAATTTTTCTTTTGTCCTTACAGATTCAACAACCCCGTCAAAAACATCTCGTTGGTTCTGTTTTAAGATTAATTTTTTTAATTCATCTTCCATTGTACTCAATCCATCATAATCTCCTGAAAGCTCATCTACAATGAATGGATTATCAATATAAATTGCCTTATGAATAATATTAATCTCATTCTCTATTTTTACACACCTATTATCCTGGAAAAATAAGCGATTCTGTCTATTTTTAATCTTTAAAGCTAAAATAGGGTTATTATGACTTCCTTTATCTAATAGAGAATTTGTCTGAGAAGAAAAAACTTTAGAAAAATATCCAGAAACTACTTCTAGTATAATATTTTCCTCAGGTATTTCTAAAAAAGATTCTATATTCTCTCCAAGCTTGTGAATCATTTCTTCAAGCAAATCATCATCCATTTTACCAACAACGCTATTCTTATATTTATATAGTTCTTTTCTAATATCTTCCTCTATTTTTTCTATTGAATTATTTTTGTTTCTTCTAATACTAGGTATCATGAGATTTGACAAGAGATAAAGCCTATCAAATCCACCATAGATTATGTTTCCATCAAAATATTCATACATAATCATTTCATTACTATTCTCTACTTCTCTCATACGCTCATTAAAAATCTTCTCTTCAATATCTGACAAAGAATTAAATAATGAAAATAATATCTTCCCCACTGTACTTTTTCCCGTATTATTCTCTCCGGCAATTACTGTTATTCCATCTATAACAATATCCGCTTGTTTAATCTTAGCAAAATCCCTTATGCTTAATTCCATTCTTCTATCCTCTCCATATGTTTTTCAAATCTAATAATTAAATTCTTCCTTAATTGAAAATCTTTATAATAATATTACCATACTAATTATGTATATACCAATAAATCTGAATTTTATAGTTATCTTATCACTCTGTTGCTTTATATTCAACTATTTTTTGTTTTTATTTCCATTTTATTCCTTTTTGTTTATAAAAACACAGCGGCAATTTCTCACCGCTGCTCCTATCTTGTCAACTAACTATTCTTTTATAGTCCCCACCATTAAATTATTACTTCATCAACTACTAATTATTACATCGGAAGGACGATTCTGGCATTCTTTGACCAACTGGGCCCATTGCTGCAAACGATAGTCAGCGGCAACTGCTGTAGTAATAGAACTCATAGGAAATGCCTCCTAACCAGTCCTAAAAGTTGAGTACTGAACTTTTAAGACGTTTAATAATCATAGGACTATTATGGCACTGGTTGGAGGTAAAATCTAGATACGGACTATCTACCACTTACTTTTCAGAATACTCATGTCTTATCGTATACCGTTTAATAATTCGTGTACTCTCTTATAATTTTCCAAAGAAATAGAGAGGATACACTTAAGATCCTCTCTAAAAACACGTCTTTCTTTTGTTTCTCCTTATCATGATATTATACTAACGGAAAACCATCCACCACATACTGTAAGCAGACACCAAATGGTATAGTATAAAGTCATTAGCTACATAATATCAACTTTCTTTTTTAATGTCAATACTTTTTATTAAATCCAATAATCTTTTATTTTCTTCTTCCAATTGGTCTATTTTTTCTTCCTGTGCATCAATTATTCTCTTCTGTTTATTACGTGCTTTTTTAAGATTAGCATATGAATTTCTCAAGGTTTTATTTTCCGAAAGCAATTCTTCCATCCTTAAATATGATGGAAGCACTCTCATCCCCCAAAATGAGCGCTGATCTATTTCTGAAATAGAATGTCCTCCATTATAAGCCATTTTGTGAATTTGTTTCATAAAATCTGTAATCTGTTCTTTAACTTTACATCTTTCTAATTTGATAATATTATATGCAACAAAATCTGCAAATTGCAAACCTGCTATATTTTCATTTTTAGAATATGTAACAATTGTCCTATTTCTATTCTGAACTGCTGCACTATCTGTATACACTATTCCTTTATTATTGGCTTGAATCTTATGGTATACATTTATCAATTTAATATCGGGAGATTTTGCTGAGTTTTCACCCGTATTATTACGTGATTCATATATAACGTCTCCGTATCCATCATTCACTGATAAATAATGAGTAAAATTTTCAATAATTTTTTGTAACGCTATACTATATTGATCATCAATCAAATGAATTCCATTATGATTTTCATCTAAAAAAAATAAAGCTCGCAACTGTTGTATTTTTATAATGCAACTAAATACAGTCGCTCCTGACTTCTTCAAAGCCTGTGACATTTTACCATAAACTCGAGCATATATCTTTTCAATATCTTCTGATTTTCTTTTCTTAAGCTCTTGATACTCTGGTCTAAACCCTATAATGTCATCAGATTTCCTCTTTACAAATACTTTTTCCAATTCAGTACAATGCAGAATTGGATTATTCAAAGTAATATACTCCTCATCCCAAATAATTTTTTTTACTTCAGCCATCTCCTTTTCAAGCAGTCCTATATTATCTTTTTTTATTGCAATCCCCGCTATCGCAAAGGTCATTGATCTTTTAAATTCACTTTCATCTAAGTATAAAACATATTCATCTTTCATGTATTTTTCCACCTCAAATAACATTTAATTTCTTTTATAATTATACTTTATAATCTATTAAGTGTCAGCTACTATTTTAAAAATCTTTTTATATTTGAACTTAAAATTAAATTATTAAATAATCCCACAATATATTTGTACATATATTTTTACCATTCTATCTCTATATTGAATAATCTGCGCCACAATGAGCCACTCTCACCGGACAGGTGGCTCATTGTGGCGCAGATTATTCACAGATGGATAAGCAGCCCTTTTGCTTTGATCTCAATAGTATGTGGGTCATCTGTATACACAGGCTCACTCTCCTGACCGTAAAGTGGCTGTGTAGAAATATCCTCCGGTTCTATGGCAATCTGGACAACATCCTGCCTGTGGGCAGTAAGGTCAAAAGTACCAGACTTTGCGGTTGATGGTGGTATCTGACAAGTAGATTTGCGAAGACGTGACACTGCATTATAGAAACAGCTGGGAGAAATGTCATGTTCATGACACCAGGCGGCATCCGTTAATCCGCTTTGTCTGCACTCTGTTACGAGTTGCATCCACTCATCCAGGGAACGGCCTGGGGTACGTTTACTTTTCATAATGAAACCTCCAAATATAGTATGACTAACTTCCTATCAAAGAAGCGAAGTAAAAAACTATCTGCTATCATTATGGAGGATATGGTGATAAATATCTAGTCACCCAGAAATTAAGCACTTACCGATTTTCTCGGGTGCCCTTGACATGCAATAGAATCCATGCTACTAAATAAACAACAGGCTGAACAGCAAAGTAATGCCATTCAGCCCATCACATTATATTTTTGTATTCTATAAACCTATGATTTTATCATCAATCTGAGAGGTTTACACAGAATAATTTACACTACCTATTCAGCTTTTAGGTTCAGAAATGTAATGTGATAATAAAATTATTTCAAATCTTCAAATAAATTCTTCTGATATACACCATCTTCTAATATCTGCATAAATTCGCTGCACTTCAACAATCTTGCACATTTGGATTGGGATAAATTTTATCATTTGCTAATGTTGCCAACCCACACTTTATAAGTCTTTTCATTTGCTTTGATATACTATTCTTAACCAATAAATTTCCGTGATACTGATTATTAGATGTGGGGCGTCTCTCATAACTTAAATTTTCTGATAAAAAATGTGCTTTCATTTTAGTAGCAATTTCTATTCGGTCTAATTCTGCCACTCCAGCTTTAAACTGTATTTCGTCACGCCTATCACTTTTCTGTGCCATTATAACATTAAAAGCATCTTGATTATCATACCATGTAACTGATATTTCACAATATCCATCTTCACGCACCGGATCCAAATTAAAAGCTTCCTCCGTTAAGATTCCTTCAAGAATAAAGTTTTTTGAGGAAATTCCACGGAGCATCTTTTGTGGATAAATTTCTTCACTATTTCTCATATTAATACACTCTAAAAATAAAATCTAAAACCTCATGAATAATCTCATCAATATTATTTAAAACAATATTTCCACTTCTTGATTCAAAATTCTTCTTTAAATCGTCATTCCAGACCATCCCAAAACTGCTTTCATCCTCATTTTTTTCAAATGCAAAATACAAAGAAGCATTTCCACTTTTCCATGAAGATGCCAATTGAACCACTAATGCACCACCTTCATCCTCATAGTATCGCAATTTAGGTAAAACACCGTTCAACTCCTTTTGATAAATATAACGAGTATATTCTCTCTTAAACTTCATCATTACATTTGATATTTGCCTTCCTGTTGATTCAGAAAACAGCGCTAATGGAATATCTGAAAATATATCTGCTTCCGATTCAATATCCATTGTATATATATCCTGCATAGGGATTATCTGTGCTTGATTTAAATAACTTTTCTTTTCAGGTACTGAATCTGTCCCAATAAAATAATTATTTTCCATTTTTATTTCAACTCCTGTGGTTCCATCGCTTCGTGAAGTTTTTGAGTAATTGATTTTCTAAAAAACTCTGTTGACTTTTGATGCAATTGTTCTGCAACTTCTTCTACTTTATCTATATCAACTTTTCCAGTTTGATAGTAATCGCAGTCCAAAATAAATGCATTATCTGGCTTCTTATTATTAGTATTAATGACTCCTAATCCAGAAGAAATTCTAACAAATATCCCATCTATTACAATTTCTGCCCTTAACGTATTCAAATTAACCTTTGTTACTTCTTCCTGTGCAAAAGCTAAACAGCCTAACAAATGAGGTTTAATAAGCTCGCGCCATTCTGTTCCTTCAAGCCCCAGTTCTGAACGATTTATAGCATCGACATATCTTAATCCAACACGTTCAAAATATGTTTGATCATATATTTCAGTAAACGCTTTTAGTGGCTGTTTAAAGCGTTCCATCATATCTTCCCATTGTTCATACTTTAGCGTTGAAATAGCCAACTGATTTTTAGCTAACGTAATTTTCCACATTCCATCCTCTGAGATAAATTGGTGTAATTTTCTCACCGGACGATGCCTAAACATCGGATTTATATCCTCACCCGTGACATTTACTGTTATTTCATTTTCTTGTTCTGTTTGGATTTGATATTGTGGGAACGCTTTCCTTATTTCATTTTGAAATCTTGCAGGCATCTCAGCCTCAATAGATAAAATCGTTGGAAAATTCAACTGATACACCGCTTCAATCAAAGGACACTTTCCATACCTAACTCTCTCAATCTGACACACTGTACTCTTTCTCCTTATTCTTATTATTACATAAAATTTATTCTATCTTTATTTCATGTCAAAAAGTTTTGCCACTGTTTTTCCTATCTCAACTGTTATATCACAATACAACATATTATCTAGGATTATATAAATAAAATGCTTTCCACTGTTATTACAAATGCCCATTATGCTTCTGTAAATTTTTTCCTTTTCATTAATATATCACTTATAATAATATCCCGCAAGTATTTTTTACCATTAAATGAATCTTACTTACCCCTCTCCAAATCCTCCATCCTACCAGCATCCCCACTGTATTCGTAACCACATCATCTATCTGGCAGTAACCTCGCTGTGTAATAAGCTGGCTTATTTCAATTCCACATGAACACAAAAATCCTATTAACACACAAAATCTCATATTTCTCATTCGTTTAAATACCATCGGTGCTAAGATTCCAAAAGGGATAAACATAATAATATTCTCTACAAAATAGGCATGAGCCATCGCTGTCTGTCCCCATGTTCCAAATAATTCTAAATCTATTTGTTTACGACTTCCTGGCTCTCTTGAAAAAAAGGCTGTCTGCACAAGAATCTCCATGTAGATTATAAGAAGAATGCAAGATGGGAAAATTCTAGTTTTTTCTTTTTTGTATATTTTGTAAATGCAAACACCCACCATAGTAATAATTATAGCCGGAAGCAGGTAGCTTATGGGCTGTCTGAAATCAAGTATTATATTGTTCCATATATTTTCTGTTGAATAATTAATGTATAACACCTCTTGTCTTGTAAAAAATCGTAATCAGTTAACCCCCAATATTTATATATAATTTTAACACTCTTCATTTGTTTTACTATTTTTTGTTTTTATTTCTATTTTATTCCTATTACATTTATAAAAAATAAGATGAATAACTATAAGGACTAATCCGACCCAGAAAGATTATAAAAATACTATCTATTATATTTGTAACTAATAACCTTTCCCTCGTCATTCATCTTGTTTTCATTCTTATTTCAAATCTTCAAATAAATTCTTCTGATATACACCATCTTCTATCAATTTGGCAAATGACTTCACTACATAGTCCTTATCTTCTTTATAGGTTACTCCGAACCATTTGTCATTCGTATCTAACACTTTTACAGAAACTCTGCCTGCCTGAAGAAGTTCGTCTATGTAGATTGGCAGTAAATATTCTGCTTTCAGAATATCTTTGTCTCCCATGTTGGCAAAGAACCCTTTAAATCCATCTTCTAAAGTCTGCATGAATTCCGGTGTAAGTCCCCACATATTCATGGATGCGTAGGATTCCGCATTAATTGAAGTAAGCTGTCCATCGTTGTCTACTGCTGCACCCTCTGGAGTCTTAACAATATTGGAGGTCTCATGTACTGCTGTAAGATAGCCTTCCTCATTTGTCTCGCAGATACCTCTGGTAACGGCACCATTCTCACTTAATGTATTCTTCAAAATGAAACCTGCCATACAGAACTGATTGGCTTTTTCCGGTGTATAGCCTACAAGGAAATCATGAAGCTTAACAAATGCTTCCTTTCCATAGTAGTCATCTGCATTGATAACTGCAAATGGCTCATGCAGAACTTCTTTACAAGCAAGAACAGCCTGTCCTGTTCCCCAAGGTTTGGTACGTCCTGCCGGAAGCTCCACACCTTCTGGAAGTTCATTTAATTCCTGATATGCATAGGCAATCTCTACATCAAGATCTTTACAAATCTTTTCAATACGATCACCGATCGCTTCTTTACATCTTCAATATCCTTCTGACAAAACAATTAATATCAAAATTTACAACCCCATTATAAATTTACTAACCTTTTTCTACCAAAGTTCAGATACTGATTTACAAATTATTCCTCGTCTCCCATATAAATCTTCTGCGGTTTTTTTATCATTTTCTGAATGGTAATAAAAAATCACTTTATTAATATCTTTGTTTTCAAAAATTAATCTCATAATATGACCATCATTATTAGGAGACATCCCTGCTAAACACATAGTCCCTTCTAAATTTTTAAATTCATTATAATAATATTCATCATTATTCCCTAACCCCATAAAAATCCTTATTTTTCTCTCTTTTAATCCTCCATTAAATCCCATAATTGCATTGCAAAAAAGATATTCTTCTCCATTCCTTACAGTATAATTAATTCCCTTCTCTTTTGCAAACTTATTTAGTGCAGTATTCTGTCGAAATTGTTGATTAAACTGAGCAAACTGACCATGAAGGTGTTTTACCTTGGTATTAACTATTTTTTCAATATTCCAATCATAATTAATTGTATATATATTATCAAATTTACTTAGACTATTTTGTAACTCTAATTTACGGTCATTAGATAAATTCATGTAAAGCTTTTGTACTTTTCCTTGATTAAAAATTGCATCCAAAAATAATTTTTCCATCCCCACCGCCATGTCATTTATCATTTGCTCACTATCTCCATATTTTTTATTAAATAACCGTAATATTAAAAAATAGTCCTCCATACCAATTGATTGAAATACGTCATAATTATCTATAAACCTTTTTAAATTACTTTTTTCTTCTTCCGTCTCACAATATAAACTATATTCTCCAGAAAGTACACCTTCCAACATAGGTCCCTCAATTCCTTCAATAACATCCTTTAATTCACTATTTGTTATATCTTTAATGTGATAACTATAATCCTTATTTTCAATATTTTTATGAACTCTTTCAATAATAGCTGCATTACCACATTCTTTTACTCCACCAATTTCAATATCGAATCCATTACCAATCAATATATTATTCATTTTATCTCCCTTCTCACAAGAAAATATTCATTTATCATATTACACAGAATTTTCAAAACAATTTTGTCATCTTCTTCTCCTTTTGTATTTTTTATCTAGATATTTTCCCACTTTAAATTTATATGTTAATTTGTTATTTAAAACAGCGGATATTCCACCGTCATATACCATGAAACATCCCCTGCTTTGTTATTCTATATCAGCTATTCTACCTTAACATTAACAATTCCATATGTAGTCCAGTCTGGATCAATCTGAATTTTAAGCCTATCCGTTCCGGTAACATCTAACTCGAAGGACATAAGACTCTTTTCCGCATCCAAATCATATTTCTTAGGATTCCCCTTATCTTTGATAAGCAATAATTTACCATCGTTGATAGGACACTCATCCACCCTGCCCACATTAAAAGATATATGTTTATACTTCTTCTCTAAGTTCACATACACCCAGCCAGAGTCTGTATCGCCAATAGTTACTCCTGAGTAGTAATCTTCACCTGCAATTTTAAAACTGCCCTCATCGTTGTCTAATTTATATACTGTCCGTGCCCGTCCATCACCAAACAAAGCCATCACCTCCGTATCTGTACTTGCCTTTGTATCATCGTCTGAATTATCCGTTGTAGTATCCGTATCCCGTCCAACTGCTGCTTCAGAAGAAGAATTACTTACCTTAAGTCTTTCGTTCTCGTCCTGGAGTTTTATAATCTCATCATTTTTCTCTGATAATTCCTTCTCTTTCTCTTCTATTATCTTATTCTTCTTGTTTAACTCATCAATTAATTTCGAAACATTGTCTTCTGCCGGAGCCTCAATATTTGTTACATTAATAACATTTGACTTATCTATTAACTCATTTATTTGTACATTAATAGATATCCTGTCTTTTTCTCCTTTACCTAGTACAGCTGTAACCAATATTATTATATTTATTAAAAGAGTAAGTATCAGCTTTATAACACCCTTGGACTTCTTCTCTTCTGTCTTTTTCATGGCCACTCCTCCTTCGAAAATAAGACAACAAAACAATAAATTATATTTATATTAAAATGCTTATTATAATAAGCACCTTGCTTTCACAATTTGCATCTTTATCTTTAAATTCAGCTTACTACACCTTCTAAAAAAGAGCAAGTATTTTTTGTGCATTTTATGTTGTTTCTACATTTTTTCATTTTATATTTTATGCAAAATACTGGTATATTTTTACATTTAATATATATGCACAAAAATATCACTTTATTTTCAGCACTATTACCTGTTTTTTTGTGCTATTATACTATTGAGTCCAAAAATAAATTCTTATTTTTATACACACTTTCTTTTTACGAATTAAAAAAGGAGATTTTTTATATGAAGAATAATAATACTAAAAAAATAGAATATATTACTTACAGTCAGAAAATATTAGAACGAATCAAAATTGAATTAACTAGGCAAAAAATATCGCAAAAAACACTGGCACGGTTATGTAACGTATCCCAGCCTACGATATCCAAATTATTAAAAGGGGACTCTCCTTTGACATTAGAATTTATTTACAAGGTATCTGAGAAACTAGATATACCTATCGAAACACTACTCTCAACACCAGATACATTAACTGATAAGTTAACAGAAATACAAGCAAATATACAAGATGAGATTTATGATAACTTTCATAATGATAATGAAGCTATTGTATCAGATCCTACCTTATATCCTTTTCGGGGCATAACAGGAAAGTATAACTTCTACTGTAATCCTACGATATCTTCCGAATCCGAACTTCTGAAAGGAACTTTACACCTCTTACCTTCCAAAAGAGCAGGAAAATCATTCTGTTCTTGTCAATTAACTTTATATACTGGAAAGTATGATAGCGAAGGGAAAAAAGAGAAAAAATTATATACCGGGATGATGCTTATCAGCCTTCCTATGCAGTCCTGCTACTGCATCTTATCCTGTGATGAATCGGCAGAGTATGTTTTTCTGCTATTCCACCATATGTTTTTAACTAAAGCTAATTTAGAATGTAGAATCGCTGCAGTCCTCACAACATCAGCAGGTTCCTATCGAAGACCAACTATGGAAAAATGTATTATTTCCAGAACCAGTCTATCTTCGGAAGACTTAAGTGAAATAGAAGGACAATTAAAAATGAATTGTTCTAATATACAAATAACAGAAAAGGATTTTCAAGAACATATATTAAAAGACTTCCCAGAAGATTTCCCTAAGGTCACTATCACACATGAAACAATATATAGTATTGAAGAAGCTTTCATTCAAAAATCTTCTCTTCCGGAAAATACACGTACTGAGCTAATTAATAAATTGAGAAAATATTCTATAGACAGACGTTATACAAAAATAAGCACGCATGCAGATGATATTCTGTACAACTTTATAATAGATAAAAAAAGAAAAAAGAATGTTTCCTCTGAAGATACCTCCGAATCTAAAAGCTGAATATAAGCCATATTCTTCTGTTGTTACAGGTACTACATTTGTGGTATAGCCTGCCTGTTTAAAGATTTCGCAAGTGAAGTCATACCAGGAAATATAGCCACCTTCGTTTGTGGCATGGTAATAACCGTATTTGTCGGTTTCAATCATATCCACAAGAAGTCTTGCTAAATCGTAAGTATAGGTTGGTGTTCCAATCTGGTCGGATACGACACGAACGGTATCGTGTGTTTTTCCTACGTTAAGCATTGTTTTAATGAAGTTCTTTCCATTTACTCCAAATACCCATGCAATACGAACGATAAAGTATTGATCGAGGTTACCGCTTACTGCCTGCTCACCTTCTAACTTTGTCTGACCGTAGACGTTTAATGGTTTGTAGTCAGTACAGTCTGGTAACCACGGTTCTGTACCCTGTCCGTCAAACACATAGTCTGTAGAAATGTAAACCATTTTGGAGTCAAGTTTTTTGCAGACTTTAGCGATGTTTTCTGTTCCGCCGGCATTGATGGCACGAACTTTTTCTACTTTGTCATCGTCTTCTGCAAGGTCTACTGCTGTCCATGCTGCACAATGAACAACAACATCTGGTTTCTGTTCTGTGAGAACTTTTTCTACTACTTCTTTATCTGTGATGTCTAAAGAAACATAAGGCATTGTTGTAACGGCACTGCCATCCTGCACTCCAGAATATTCTGGAGCGATGTCAGAGCCGATTCCTTCATAACCTCTTTTACTTAATTCATTCATGACATCATGACCAAGCTGGCCTGCCACGCCTGTTACAAATACTTTCATTTCTTATCGCTCCTAATATTCTTATCTGTTTCCGTACATTTTCTCGTAGTAGTTCTGATATTCACCGGAAATGATTGTCTCCCACCATTCCTTGTTATCTAAATACCACTGGATTGTCTTCTTGATTCCGTCTTCAAATTTTGTTTCTGGAAGCCATCCTAATTCATTATGAATCTTTGTTGGGTCGATAGCATAACGCATATCATGACCTTTACGGTCTGTTACATGAGTAATCAAGCTTTCTGGCTTTCCAAGTTCTTTACAGATAATTTTTACAATGTCGATATTCTTCATTTCGTTGTGACCGCCAACATTGTAAACTTCTCCAACACGTCCGTTATGGATGATTAAGTCAATCGCACGACAATGATCCTCTACATATAACCAGTCACGAACATTTAATCCTTCGCCATAAACAGGTAATGGCTTATCTGCTAAAGCATTGGCGATCATTAACGGAATTAACTTCTCTGGGAAATGATATGGTCCATAGTTGTTAGAGCAACGGCTGATTGTTACAGGCAGTCCGTAAGTTCTGTGGTAAGCAAGAACTAATAAGTCTGCTCCTGCCTTTGAGCTACTGTATCCCCACTTCCTGTTCCATCAATATTCCCTAGCATTGCTGCATAATTATCATTAAACACTGCAAGTAGCATATACATAATAGTCACCTTTAATATCGGAAAGATTTTCATCTAGATATTTTAATAACCAATTCATATTAATGGCTGCGATATTCACACCCATAATATTACAGGTTGGAATAAGAGATTTATCTACTTTTCGTTGATATTCACCCTTTATATTTTCTTCCTTCATTTACTGTCTCCTCTACTCCCTACATCGATCCTTCTTTTTTGAATACCACCTGTACCGTCTTAAATAGAATCTTGATGTCAAGTCCCATTGTCCATTCGCTTATGTACTGTTTATCGAGTTTTACAACTTCTTCGAAGTCTGTGATGTTGCTTCGTCCGCTTACCTGCCACATTCCGGTAAGTCCCGGCTTGGTTGCGAGGCGGGCGCGGTGATGAAGTTCGTATTTATCCCATTCGTCTACTGTTGGCGGGCGGGTACCGACTAAGGACATATCGCCTCCTTATGTCAACTCAGAAACAACTTTTTATACAAAAAAAAGAGCTTCTGATTAATTCTCAGAAGCTCCGCTTATTTTTTTCCATATTTATCCATTTATTTTCTATCAAACATATTTTCCTATTATTTATCTTCTAGTACTTCGTGCATAAAATTATACAATACGTCTGGATAACAATATTTCTCTTCAAGGTAATTTTCTACCAATAGCTTTAATTTTTCCATCTCTTCCTGCATCATTTCTGTGTATCCTAGCAAACTATTAAGGGGTAATACGCTATTGATTTTTACCATCAACCCTATAGTATTATCTAAAGGAGATGCTACTTGTGAATCTCCATGATAAATTTCAAATAAAAAAACAAAACCTTCCCCTGATTGCAAAAAATAAGACTTTGATTCTTTTATAGAATTTGTCGCATAATCAAAATCGCCTCGTCCATTTTCCAATTCTTCCAAAATATCCCTTCTATTTTTAAAAGAAGAAAACGGTTTCCAATCCAATTTTCCCTCTCTTGTTTTTTCTATTAAACCCTCAACAAAACCTTCCACTTGATCTCCCATCATAATGCATATTCTCCCTTTCTCAATATATTCAAAATATCTGAAACTATTACATCAAATTTTTGAGAAGCTTCCCAGTTATCTTTTTTCTGTCCATTTAACTCTTTTGATATTTCCATCAATTCTCTACGTTTTTCATTAATGAAATCTATATCCTTTTCCGATATGATTCTGCCATATCCTCTTAAGTCATTAAGGCTAGCCAATACATCATTACATAAGGAATATGTTATAACTCCCTCTTCTGCTGCAACCTTTCTTTTTAATTCTAATCTTTTTATACAGCCTTCTTTATACTTATTAAAGCGATCCTTATCTACAGCTTTTGCTTCCGCTTCCTTTATATCTCTTTCAATTCTCTTAGCAGACCGCATTGTCTTTATCGTTATAATCAGGCTAATTATTCCTACTATTAATGAGACAATTCCTATTGTATTGCCTATTAAAGAAGATTTCAATATTTCTATCAAATTTTACTTACCTCTCTTCGCATCCTACATAAGTAAAAATTCATCTTCATCTGATGTTTCAACTGTATATGTATGTCTAGTTTGTGACATTAATATATTACTATTTTTCGAAAGTTCCTCAGATAAGCGAAATTCATCTGGATCGGATGTTTCAATCGTATTTGTTTCGTACAATGTAGGTCCATATAACTGAAATTCATCTGGATCTGACTCTTCTACTGCATGAGTAAGATAAGTCGGATTTCCCATTACAAATGCGTCTGGATCTGAAGCTTCAGTTGATTTTGTAAACAAGGTTGGTCCTGATAGCTTAAATTCGTCGGGATCTGACATCTCAACATTTTCAGTTAATACAGTAGGTCCTTCTGATTGCAACATAAATTCATCTGGATCTGATATTTCCATTGTGGCTGTGTTAAGAGTTGGATTACTTGTCATTTCCATTCCAATAGTATTTGTATATTCACTTAATATATGTTTTCTTAAATTTTCTTTCATAATTATTTCTCCAAAATTATTTTAATCTGATTTTTCTGTAACGTATTATCTGACATCCATATAATTTTCTGATTTTGAAATTCATTTAATTTATTGGCAACATCAGCATCGCTAACCTTATTATACAAAACAACTACTTGCGAATACTTATCTGTTTGAAGCTTTGCAAGTATTAAATACCAATCTGCTGCTGACTTGTCGTATGTACTCTCTATTAAATTTACATCTAACGTATATACGTTATCTTCACCGGAAGGAACAATTACACTTTTTTTACTGAACGGTAAAAATACAGAAAAAATAATTGTCAATATAATAACTGTTATTATCCATATCTTTGTGTTCATCACAAATGAAACATACATATCTGCTTTTCGTTTAGACTGTTGCCAATCATAATAAATTTGCCAGGTTTGCTCTTTTTGTTTTTCAGTACTTTTCTTCAAATCTCCAAATGTACTTGCCATAAAACCTCTAACATTAATTGCTTGAAATATCCATGCACATAAATTTATATTTGCATAAATTAACCAAACAACAATAAATATACCAAACAAATTTAATGAAAAAATCGTATCCCAATTTACTAAGGCAATCGCAATTGGTATCACAGTAACTATAATAGTTGTAAAAGCATTTATTTTATTATAACTAACGTCCACTCTTGACTGTTCATCAGATAAATGCCTTAATAACGCTTCTTTTTCAATATCTTTATCTATATCTGTAGATAATTCATCATAATGTTTTGTATAACCTATCTTCAATTGATTTGCTTTCACAGTTGTCAAATTAAAAGCATCCATATCCGAAAGTTTTTTTATTCTAAACCAGATCATCTTCTTTCCTGGTTGTTTAATAGGAAATGAAAAAAACTGTATTTTTTTCTCTCCAAACAAAATGCTTATTATACTAAAATAATATTCATGTTGAGTAGCACCTTTATTTGCTGCTAAAAAACTTAAATCATCCGTCAATGCAAATATCGGAATATATGCCCATATAAACAAAAATAATCTTTTTATCCACATATTCTTTCCTTACTTAATAAGATTATCTAGTATCTTTTTAGAAATATCAAGGTTAAGACTTTGCTCCAACCATAACCATTGACCGTTCGGATTCACCTCAAGAAATACCCATTTATCTTCTGGTGTTACAATGAAATCAAATGCACCGAATATCAAATTAAAATCATCCATCATCTGATAACATTTTTTTATAATATCCTCCGGGCAAATAATTAATGTATATCTATGATTTTGATAATCCAATCTCCAGTCAATTTTATTTTTTGTATCAATCCTCACAGCATATACTTCTCTAGCTATAATTGTAAGGCGAACCTCATATTGCTTTCTAATATATTGTTGCAAATATATCGGGGTTAAGCTAATATCTTCTTTAATTCCTTTAAACATATTTGTTTGATATAATTCCCAACCATTCTTACCATATGTTTTCCCAGTAGTCAACGGTTTTATTATAGACATCAGCTGTGTATATTCACCACCTTTCTCCTCATCATTTCCAATATATGACTTGGGAATACTCCAACCATACTTACTTGCATAAATCATTTGATATACTTTATTTTCAGTTTTTCGAAGAATCGAAGGTTTTGTAATTACCCTTCCAGGAAAAGAATCAACTATACCATTAATAATTGAAATTATATCTCTCTGAATTAATAAATGATACTGAGAATCATACATTCTTAAATCCGGGAGCATTGGTTTTCTATAGTATATTGAATATATACTTTCGGAATCTATTGTTGAATATTTATCAGAGATGCTCCAACCACTATTACCTATACAAAATCTATATTCTGAAAATTTATCAACATCAACTCGAAAAAAATCTACTATTTCAGAATATTTTTTCATGATATATGATACTGTTTCATCTACAGAACTTGTAATTATCAATATCTTTTTTAATTCCATAGATTATACCCCCATTCTAAGGTATCAATTATAAATTATTTATTTTATATTACCATACAGAGGATATTTCAGCAATAAGTCGTAAATGTTTTTCTTTACTCCTTCAATTCACGTTTTTTAATCCAAAAACTACCATTTTCTGTTCTTCCAGATACTCCCCTTTAAAAGAATACGTCTTTTCCGGATTTAGTCCCCATCCGATGAGTGTCTCGTACACGAATTGCTTACTGTGTATCTTAAAACTTCTATGTAATTCCAGAAATCCATCAGGTACACGGACAGACATAGTATCCTTGCCATCACAAGCTATTACTGCAAGTGATTTTTCTTTCATATTTCTGAGCAGGCATATATGCGAAGGATTTCCCAGTGCTGCAATTACACCCACACCGATGTTAATGGAATCCCATTTGCCCTGTAATGCCAAGGTTGGTACTGGTATTTTCTTCGTTATTTCCATTATCATCGACTCCTTCTTCTATATTTACATTGCTTTGTGGTTGATTTTCTATACGATAATCAGGCACAGTTGCTTCCATAGGTGCTTCTGTACCTTCTGTATTGTTTCCTATTGAATTTTCATGTTCCGGCTGTTGTTCCTTGTTGTAGTTTCCGAAATCTTCAAAAAGATTTAACTGCCGGTATTGTTCATATTCTGTATATGACCGACCAATACGGTTTTTATAGGCATCCGGATAATATTTAACCTGACGTTTTTTTGTTTCTCCTGTAACCGGATCAACAAATTCTTCTTTCTTTGGTGCAAACATGATTGCTTCTTCCATTTCAAAGACAAGGATCAGTCCACGATCAGAAGCTGCTACACGACCAAGCACTTTATATCTGCACTCACGGTTCCACCCCATTAAATGATATAGATTTTCTACAAAATCTACGGATGTGATATTCTTATTCACCCATTTGCCCTGTTTGTTGACTCTGGCCCATTCTACAGATGCACTTTGTTCCTCTGCACAAGGTACAACAGCCAGCCTCTTTTTTTCCGTATTTACGACTGTGAGAACATGTTTTACTCCCTCAAATAACCGGATTGCTGCCATATTAAAGGTCAGCTGTCCATATTTAATACTTACTGCTGGTTTCTTCAACATGGAAAACTGTGTTCTTGGTGGCAGTTCATATCCTTCAAAGCTCTCATATTGTAGTTCCTCATTCTTTTCCATACGGGAACGTACAAGTTCTTGTATCAGTTCAAACTCTCTTGCTGTAAAACTTTGTCCTTCCTGATTATTTGGTCTGTTATCTGTGGTTTCTCCCATATTCTCACCCCTTACATGGTCATCAGAAGTTCTTCTAATTCATTCACGATTTCCTGCCTGGACGGTATATGTCCTATGACTGGATTTTCTACTACAACTCCTGTTTCCTCTATATCTTCTTCTGTTATGGCATTAATCATGCTGTCCCTCTGTTCCCGGATAAAATAATTAATGCCTATCCTTCGTTTCATCCATTCTTCCGGATAAGCACATATAATACCATTGTTTTCTGGTTTGTTTTCCTGCCCTGTATCTGTTTTGTACTTTACAAATCCAAAAGGCTGGTTACTTTCTTTTTCTACATCGGGATGATTTTTATACTTTTTACCAACAATAATCTGTGGTTCATCCAATGAAAACACAAGTATTTTTGACATTCCTCTTTCTTTTGTAATACCACGGAATTTAAAGCTAAATTCTTTTTTCCAATGTAAACTCTCATAAATCGCTGTAGAAAATGCCCTCGACGAAATAGATGAGACAAGCTTTCCATCTTCTTTTTCCCATTCAAGACAGTTTGGGTTATCTGGTGTTGTCTGCCGGATAATGATTGTCTGGATAATTGGATGATACAATATCTCCACCCATCTGCAATAATTCAGTTTTTCATGGCAAGCCTTACTGAATTTTATCCTTCTTCTACCTACAGTCAATGCAGGAAGGCTCTTATTTAGAAAATAAATTCCGTGTGGAACCTGATACCCGGATAATGCCATGGAAACAACTTTTCCCTGTTCCTCACCTGACCATATCCGGATCTTATGATTCAGTTCTTCTAATTCTTCCTCTTCATATACCTCTTGGCAAATCTCCAGTAAAGCACTGCCATCTATTCCGCCCCAGCCTGGACAGATAGAAACAAAACCTTTTAAATTTCCTTTGTGGATCACCGAAAAATCTGGAACACCCTCTGTCATTTTTCTGGAACTTTTCTTTACCATCTGTGCCGCTAGGGCGATTTCCCGTGATACGATTGGCTCATGATGATCTTCTTCATAAGCGGATACCCTGTCATGTTCATTTTTCTTTGATTTATGCTCAACATAATCAATAACTATAGTTTTTCTGGCTTCCAGATCTCCCCACCGACGCTCGTTTGACATAACATTCATGACCATAGAAGCATTCCAGTCGGTTCTTCCTCTGAGTGTAGGACGTTCCCGTTCTGTCAGGATCTCTGCTATTTCATCACAATCATAACCGCCTATGTATGCAAGAAAAATAAAACGGACTGTTTTCGCTTCTTCCGGCTGAATGATCAGTTCTCCTTCTTTTGTGTGGCGGTATCCTAACAGATCAAGCACTGGATATTGTCCTGTACATATCCTCTGGTCATAAGAAAGTATCATTCTCCTGCTTTTATTTGCTGATTCCCAGTCAGCAAGCATCGCATGGATAGAGAGATTCTGTTTACAATCCGGATCAAGAGTATATATATTTTCTGTCTCAAAGTATACCCCTACTGGATGGGATGGATTCATACTTTTTAGCTGACGTACTAATGTCATACAATCAGACATATTTCTTGCAAACCTTGATACACTGGCACAGAGAATCAGATCAATTTTCTTCTGAGACGCATCTTCGATCATTCTTTTAAATTCTGTTCGATGTTGAGTAGATGTGCCTGACTTTCCCTCATCACTATATATCTCATGCAAAGTCCAGTTTGGTGTATCTCCAACTTTTTTCGTATAATATTTTGTCTGATTTTCTATAGAAGAAACCTGATTTGTACTTTTGGTACTTACACGGGCATATACTCCAACTTGTTTATGTCCTGTATCGGATATGGTTGGCTTTGGTTTTGCTTCCCGGATCACACCATTTCCAGAACGTGGTTTTCTAACACGGTTTCGGATTTTCTCCCTCTGCTCTTCAATTTCATTATGTCTTTTTTCCCAGTCACCTATATCTGAAGAATCTGTAGAAGAAATAACGTTTCCTTCGGTATCTATGATTTCACAATCCTCGATTTTCTCTGTATCTACTTCCTCGGATTCCTCTACTCCATAAATATCTTCAACAGCCAACTTCTCTTTCAACCTCCTGCTTACAGTTCCTGTATTCCCTGCAGTATCTTTTCCTTCCATTTTTTATACTTTGCTTCATCCAGTTTCACATAATCATCTGCCATTTTTTCTAATGCTTCTTTCTGCTGCTCTGGATTCATGATCGTATTAATATGATATTTCTCATCTTCAGTTACCAATTCTATAAGCCCTGGCATTTCTGAAAGAAATTTGAGCAGATAGCAAAATTCTTCACTATTTGCCGCCAAATACGCTTTCGTCTGGGCAGCAATGCAATCAACTTCTCCATTCCGGCAGGCTTTTAGCAGATGGAGCATCTGTGGTCTTTTATATATTAACTTTTGTCCGGTAATATCTACATATACGCCTTGTAATATCCATCCCGGAATCTTATCGCATTTTTCTTTATAATATCTCTTATGATAGCTAAGAGCTGCTTCCTTATTTTTTTCCCATAGCTTTGCTAATTTTACATAACCAGCTACTCTATAATTAAAACTCATTCCTCATCAACTTCTTCCTCTGGTTCAGGCATATGCCAATACCATATTCCCTGTTTTCTGTATGCTTCTATGCCTATTTCTTTTTGCACAGTTCTTATTGTTCTTTCTTTAATTCCAATCCTATCCATTCGCCGTATAATCTCTGCACTTGGTACATCTTCTACCGATAACATGATCCTCAGATACTCGGATGCTTTTTCTTTCTTGGTTGCTTTCTTTGAACATACAACTGCTTCTGCTCTTTTATCAATATTACATTTTCCTATCCATTGAAATCCTTTATCTGGATTCATAACAAATCCTACGGCATTGCTCTCTGGTGCGAGATTAGATTTTACCTGATACATATAACGTATCTCTGGATTCTTTTCATCTCTTGAGATCATAAGAACACTTCTGCAGATTGCTGCTATATCTATACTTCCTAATCCTCGGTACAGTCTTTTTCCTCCAGAAGATTTTGTCATATGTCCAATCATCACCACCGCACATTTATGTTTTTCTGCAACTTTCCCAAGTTTACGCATAATGGAACGGACATGGCTTGCATTCTGCATATCCGCATTAGAAGGCATGAATGCCTGAAGTGGATCTAATACAAGAAGCTTTGCTTGAAAACTCCGAATCGTTTTTTCCAGCCGGTCATCTATAAATGTCAATCCCATATCTGCATCATCTATAAATGCAACCCTGTCACAATCTGCTCCTGCTTCTTCTAACCGTGGTTTTATCGTATCCCCCACATTATCTTCTGCACCTTGATATATGACATTCCCGATTTGTTCCAGCTTTTTTCCATCTGGAAGAAGTCCTCCTCTGGTGAGAGCTGACGCAATATTTATCATAAAAGTAGATTTTCCATCACCCGGATCACCCTGTAATAAGGTAAGTTTTCCATATGGAATATACGGATACCATAACCATTCCACTTCCTGCTTCTCTACAGTAGAATATATCTTATAGTCCTCTTTATTTTCCATCATGCACCTACCTTGTCATCCTCTTCTCACATATCTTCTAATTTCTTATTTTTCTCACTCATGCTTTCCACTAGATCAGCTATCATTGTGTATTCTGCCCTTGTAAGCCCTGATACATCCAACGTTCTATTTGACACCTGAAATCCCAAAAGATAATCTGTACTCACATGATATAAAACAGCTAATCTAATCAGAATATCATACGATGGCTGTCTGCTATCATTTTCATAGGCACTGATCTGCCTTTTATTTACACCTATTATATCTGCAACCTGTCCCTGTTTCAGTTTTCTCTCCTGACGTAGCTGCTTCAATCTGTATCCTAAAGAATCTATCATGTGCGTCGCACCTTCCTATGCGCCATGACTTACTGCACGTAACACAAATTTCTTTTCCTTTATATTATCATTTATAGGTCGGCATTTGGCAGATTCCATTCGCCTTTTCGCAGACCTTTCCCGCTTCATCCGCATGTCCTCGACTAGAAACAGTCCCCTGTTTTGCAGCCTTACAACCTTGCAGCCTTGAAATATATTTTCGTCCAAAACATTGATAAAATGGTACTTTTCAGAGATTTTTATTTTCCTTTTCACTGAAATTCATCTCCTTTTCTTTGCAGCCTTACCTTAAATTTTGCAGCCTTACTCATGTTTTTGCAGTCTTACAAAATCACAACTTTTTTCACTTCTTCGCATTATGGTGACTATGTTCACCATATTATTTCATAATTTCAAATTTTATAATGTAGGCAACCTATTTCTCAATTCCTAGAAAGGTAATTTTGTATATGATTGACTACACACCTCTATGGAATACCATGAAAGAAAAAGATATTTCCCAATATGACCTTCTAAATCATGGTATTGATAAACGTACCTTACAACGCTTACGAACAGATCAGAATATTACAGCTCTGACTATTGAAAAACTCTGCCAGATACTTCACTGTACACCAAATGATATTATACGATTTATTTCAGAAGAAGAAAAATAATACCGCTGAAACACGAAAGATTCTTCCTGTTCAGCGGTATTTTTTATACACCCATCTCAAACATTTCCAGCCCGTCCAGCATCATGTCTACATCCATATCAAGTCCGCTTTCTGATCCCTCCACACCACAATCTTCCCTTGATTCACATACCGTTTTTTCATCCATTCTCTTCATTGAGCTTTCTATCTGTAAGAGAAAATTTTTATCGTGCAATAATTCTTCTTTTACCTTTTCTATATCAATTCCTGACATACGTTTATCAGGAAATAGTGCTTTTCTTTCCTTATTATATATCCATGCATGAACGAGTTCCGTGATCAAAGCTGTTTTACATCTCTTTTGTGTTTTTAAGAACTCACCAGCTTGCCTTTGCTTCTCATTTTCTTCATCAAATAATAAAACAATTCGTATCTTTCCCATCTCTTCATCCTTTATCCTCTACGAATACGGGCAGCTGCTAATTTCTCATAACCGATTGCGTTCGCCTTCACATCATCAATAAACTCAATATATTTAAATTCCGGTGACTGTTCAATCTGCTTTTTCAATAATAAACTTCCTCCTCCAAGAAAAATAGCAGGATTTGTTCTGAAATCTGTCACATGTGCATGAAGTTTATTAATAATCATATGTACCCAATCATCTGCCATACGATAAATCTCCTTAATAATCTCCTCTTCTAAAATAGTCTCCTCCCCCATTAAGACCTGTTCTACATCTGAGGAATCCAAATGAATCCCATAATTCTGCTGAATCCTGTTAGAAATCTCAGATCGAAGTACCGCCATACCGGAACGTTCACTTACTCTCACCGATAAATCTGGTTTTCCATTTCGAATCACTAAAAGGTCTACCGTTCCATCGCCTATATCAATGCAGTTTACTGTCCGGTACTTCTTTAACAGACTCGCCTTAAAACACATGACCGCTGCAAAATTCTGCGGACTTACAAATACATCTTTCAGATAAAAACTAACCGGTTTGTCATTCATTCTAAAACTGATGCCATGACGGGAATGATCAATAAAATACTGTTTAAATCCTACTGCCTGCTGCCCAAAATCTGCCGGCGGCAAACCCACTCCAAGAACAACATCTTTTCCTGTAAGGTTAATATTTTTCTTTCGTGCCTCCTGCACAAGTGTGAACAAAGTCAGAATAAAATAGTCATCATCCACCGTTTTATCTGCTTTAAACGGCATTTTTGTTTCCGATAAAGTATAATAAGCACCTTCATATTCCAGAATATCTTCATTCATAAATCGTCCTGGCTGTGCAGTATACCTTACAATTCCACATGGGAACGAAGATGTTTCTCCCTTCATATTTCCATTACCATGATCAATTCCAAAAATTATTTCCGCCATCTGCTCTTCCTCCTGTACTTATACTTAACTGTATCTTAACTTGCTGTTTCATGTACACATTTGTGACAGTTAGTTGCGTTTATATGACTCCTACTGACACTTTTATATCACTTTTGTATGTGTTATTATATTTATATTTCACTTATGTGTATGTACATACTATATATCACACTTTTGTGTATGTCAATATTATTTTTATCTTTTTTTGTACCACCATCTGAAAAAAGTATGTTATACTGCTGATGGAGGTATTAAGAATGACCACAGGAGAAAAAATACGTTATTTCAGAACTTCTCATGAACTTACTCAGGAACAACTTGCTTCTCAATCCGGATTAAGCATAAGTGCACTTCAAAAATATGAATCCGATGAAAGGAAACCAAAGCCTGAGCAATTATTGAAGATTTCTGATGCATTAGGAATTAGCATTAATATATTTATGGATTTCGACATCCGTACTATTTCTGATCTGTTTTCACTTTTATTCAGAATGGAAGAACAGGCAAACCTAAGATTTTATAAAGATACAACAACTGATACTATCGGTATTTATTTTGCAAATGAATACATCACTGAAAAGATTTCTTCTTATGCAGAAATGCTAAGAGAAATTGACAGCATGAACCCTTCTCACCAGGAGCTTATGCACACAAAGATTCAAAATGAATTATTAAACGATAATACATCTATACAAGAAGTTTCTGTAATCACTTCCTCTTCTCATAAAGACGCCGTCTCTTCTCTCGCTGTAGAAGAAAAACTTCTTGATATTATTTCTGACTGCACTCCTGCAGAACGGGAACAAATTTTAGATGCACTTACTTTCCTTAAAAACTGGATGAGAACAGCAAAAGAAAAATGATATAGAAAAAGCCCAGAGTTTGAATTCTCTGAGCTTTCTCTTGTCTATAGAAGTTTCGTCCACAGATTTTCTTTTCTTATCTTCTATCTGGATATACCATAGTATTCCAAACAGCAATCATAATAGTGGATTATTCATGGATTTCTAATGGAAGATTATCTGGATCATGGAAAAATGTCATTTTCTTTCCAGTATAATCATCTAAGCGTACCGGTTCTGTTGCTATTCCTTTTGCGTTAAGCTCCTTAACCGTATCGTCAACACTTTTTACCTTAAATGCCAGATGTCTCAAACCAAGTGCCTCTGGATAATTCACACGGGCCGGAGCATCCTTTATAATAAATAGCTCAATCTCCTGCTCTCCACAAGCTAAATCTATTTTATAATCATCCCGTTCCTTTCGATAATTTTCCCGGATTATTTCAAACCCCAGTAAATCAACATAAAAATGTTTTGATTTCTCATAATCGCTTCCTATAATTGCAATATGATGAATTGTGTCAAACATTGATTTATCCTCCGTCGTTTTTCCTATAAGTTTATCACAGTAAGATTCCTCTGAAAACACATTAATTCTCTGTTTTTTTCAATTTTTCATACAGTCTAAAAATAAATTCCATGTCCAATACTTTTTTACCTTCTCGTTCACTATTTCCTATGTAAACATGCTCTGCCTGATCTATTAACTCCTGTATCACTCTTTTATCTTGCTGAGCAGTTTCTCCATCACTAAGCAACCAGATACATCCCGTCTGCATTTTAATCACAGCATCCATACTTGGCAATGTTTCAATTTTTATATTACACCCAGAAAGCTGTGCAAATTGAATTACTCGTTTTGTGATATTCTTAAACCAGCAATACTTTTCTGTATTCACGATTCTATATGTCTGTTTTTCTTCTCTCTCAGCATTCTGGATGATGTTTTGCAACTCCATATCGCTCTTCTTTTGTTCTAATGTCCTCTCTTCTTTACTCAGTTCCGCATCGTGTTTCTTCATTGCAGCTTTCATCTGTGCAAACCATTTTTCCTGCTCATCATAATAAAAGTGTTCTATTTTCACTTCTTTAATCCCCTTTACATATTCTAAAATATATGTATTTCATGCTTATTATATAGTGAATATATTCACCATATCGACATATAAAATTTCTAATTCTCAAAATAATGTTTTATTATTTAAAAGCAAAAACTATTGTTTCTAATAACTTTTTCATATTTTCCCATTCCTCCGCTACGAAAATAGTATCTCTATTTTGAATTTGATTACGCATTTTGTGAAATTTATGTTTTATATCATTTTTATTAGAAATCACTCCCTGATACAATGCTTCTTCAATACCATTTGCCTTTTTAATTCGTTTTCTAGACTCCCATTCGATGGGATAATATTCTCCGTTAGACTTAATAATAGATTCTGGCAAATACAACTCAATAGATGCCGCTTTTCTATTAATATCATCAAGCACCATAGAGCCATTAGGTGCAATAGTTGGATACTTACGAAATATTTCAAGTTCTGGATACAATAATATTCTAAAATTGTCTGGCCAGTTCTTCACCTTATTTAATAACGAGCATTTACTAGCGTATCCTTCCGCATCATTATCAAAAATTGCAATAAATTTGGATCTGATTTTAGAAAAATAAAAAGTCTCGAGATTTTTAATTATAAATGACGTTCCTCCCTCTCTTTTTCCACCATTTTTTCCATCAAAATCCATGAAATAGAATAAGTCAGAAAGATGAGGGTACAAATGTGACATTGCAAATTCAAGAATATCTTTGTCACTTGTTCCTTCAACAAGAACAATTATTTTTTCAATATCTTCCGTTGCTTCCAAAGCCTTTGGTATACAATCATCTGCCCATAATTCCAAATTGGAAAAATCTAATTCTATCTCTGCATCATTTGAACAACATTCCAGTATAAGCCTGTATATATATGCATAATGGATTATCTCGGGATTTAATGCATAAAATGATTCACTATCTTCCTCCTTCAATGCATAAAATATAACCTTATCACATTCCGTAGTAATTCCAATATCATTTAGTGTTCCACTAAATTGTATATTTCCATTTGCCACTTCATAGCTTATAATTTTTTTCATGGCATTTTTCCATTTTCTAAATGAAACATTTTTCTTAATTCTTATTTGATTTCTCTTATCCTCTTCATCATAATCCCCAAACAAATGATATAAAAAAGATGAATAATCTACCGCCTGAGTCATCTTATCATTAAATATTTTTTCCATATTGCTAAGACTGAAACCATATGCATCTAAACGTTCTTTTGCACATTGTACGGTTGTTTTATAAAGATATTTAGTATATGTACCTTCCTCTTCATCACAATCATCTACATTTTCATTAGGGATTACAACTAGATCGTTTTTTGAGAAAAATAGTCTCACAATATCTTTATCTAAATAATTTCTAAACCAACATAATGATAACTTTCCAATTTTTATTTCTGCATACTCACTCATAACCATATCCACTCTTTCTGATTTTCATGATTTTTCCATACATTCTATTTTTATTTATTATCATATCATAAAAAATAGAGTTAATGTATATATTTTCATATTCATACATTAACCCTATATACTCTATTTGCGAACTTCTGAAATCACACTACAATTTCTAGCTTCTTTTAAGTTATGTTACATAATTCATTACTTCCCTTTTACTTTTCTCACAAAGAAGCTGAATAGATACCCTATTACATATCCCACTGCACGAATTAGCAACAATACTGCAATAAAGCTGCCTATCAAACTTCCAACAATCACACACAATGCCAGCATTCCAAGTATTCCAGATAAATCCCAATGCCACGGAATAACGAAAAACATATATGGGATTCCTACCGGAACACCATATACCAGCATCAGCCGGAACCAGTCGATTTCTCCATCTACCAGATACAGATACTTTCCAAGCCATCCGATCAATGCCAGCACAGTTATCATCAATACCCCTTTATACATAAAATTTTTAAATGTCATGCACCCTTCGCTCCTTCCATATATTTTGAGATCACCTTTTGTAAAACATCATCAAATCTTAAAATTACTTCAATCCGTTTTTTATCATACACATACACCGTATCAATCATCGTATCTATAATCTCTTTGGTCAGCTTTCCTCTTTCTATCTGTACCTCCAACTGTTGGACTGCTGTTCTTATCCGGCTTCTGTATCGTTCTTCTTCAATGATCACACTGGCAAGTGCTTTTTGTTCGGATTGTATCTTTTCGATTTTTTCTGTCAGCTGTTTCTTCACTGTTATATATTTTTCTCTGCTAAGTACGCCTTCTGCATAAGCTTCATACTGATGGATACGTTCATTTTTTAATTTTTCCAGTTCCGATTCCAACACCTTTTGTTGTCTTTTCCCTATAAAACTATTATCCGTATATTTTTCTTCGGATTCTCTTTGCACCGAATCCAATATCCTTAGTATCCTTTTTAAAGAGTACCAGATATGTCCCTCTATCACAGATACCGGATACGCATCTTCAGAACAATGAGAATATCTTCCTGCCTGAACTTTATGGGGACAATATATTTTTGGATGAATACCACCATCTGTATAAGCTAAGGATCTGTGGCAGTTTCCACACCGCACTTTTCCTTTCAGAAGGAAGTCTTTCGCACCACGATATTCTGGCTTTGTCATAAACATAATAGATGCACTTGCCACGTCATACTCTTCTTCCGTAATGATTGCCGGATTAATATTCTTTCGGATAACGACATCTCGTTCTGCTGTCTTTCTTGTTACTTTACTTCCAACCGCTACGGTATGCCGCCTTCCCATAACTAAAGCACCTGTGTACTCAAATCTTCCAAGAATTGTACGGATCATTCCGGTATCCCAAACAACTTCCTTATCTGGCATTTTATAATTCCCCTGCCGAAGCAATCCGTTCATCTGATTATATTTTCCAGGTGTCGGCACCTTCTGCTCGTTCATGTAATAACAGATCTGAGAAGTATTGCAGCCTTCCATTGCTTTATCAAATATCATACGGACATATTTACCTGCTACCGGATCTATTTTCCAGCATCCATGCTCTTCATCTTTTAAATAACCAAATGGAGGTTTCGAGCCTGTCCATTTTCCATTCTTCCATTTCACCTTCAAGGCACTCTTTAATTTTTTGGATATATCCTTGCTGTAAAGATTGTTGACAAGATTATTGATTGCCATATCTAATCCCATCGTTCTTCCTATGTACTCTTTACTGTCATAATTATTGTTTAATGAAATAAAGCGGATTCCCAGGAGTGGGAACACTTGCTCCAGATAATCTCCAACTCCAATATAATCTCTCCCAAATCGTGAAAAGTCTTTTACAATGACGGTATCTATTTTTCCTGCCTTCGCATCTTCTATCATTTTCTTAAATGCCGGACGTTCAAAATTCGTTCCGGAATACCCATCATCCACATATTCTATGTATTCATCACTCATGTCCTCTCTGTCAGTGATAAAATTGACAAGAAGTGATCTCTGGTTGTCAATGCTGTTGCTTTCATCTTTATTTTCTTTCCCTAAATCTCCATCTGCTATAGAGAGTCTTAAATACAATCCATTAGCCAATCTGAACACCTTCCATTTCTTCTGCTATCTGCTGGAATTCATCCTTACATTTGAAGCACACATGGATACTCCCATCTGCATATACTTCTATATATTCCACCAGTTCTTGTATAAGTGCCTCATTATATTCTCTTTTATCCAGATATTTTTCCATATGATTTACCATATCCATATATCGGTTTGCTTTCTTTTCCAAGATCCTTTGATTCTGTTCTTGTACCTGAAGCTCTTCCCGGAGATTTTGGAGTTCCCCTATATAGCGTTCCTTCATCATATCAAAATCATCTTTATCCACAATACCTGCTACATAATCTTCATATAGTCTTGTATTGCGCTCTTCCGTCTGTGCGATCTTACGCTCTAATGTCCTTACCTTTTCCACTACTTTATAAAAAATATTGTTTCCTTTTGTTGCACTTTTCATTTTCTGCAAAAGCAATTTTCTGTCACACATACTCTTGATCAAAATCTGGATCTGATCCATCACAAGAATCTTGAGTAAGTTTCCTTCTATCAAATTTCTGGAACACTGTTTATTCCCACAATAGTAATCGCTTCCCATTTTTTCATTGGTTGTATAATTATGGGTATATCGTCTGAAATACATAACGTTCCCACACTCTCCACAGCGAACCATTCCCAGAAAACTATCCTGATATTTTTCTCTGTCCTTCGTATATCTGGACTGGCGTTTCTTCGTTACCTTATGAATCTCTTCTCTGCTTTCCTGCAATTCTTCATAATCATCCCTCGCAACCAGCGGAGTATGCATATCTTTCTGCACATCCCACTCTTCTGGTTCGGTATGGTACTGTTTCACTCCTTTGTACAAAGACTGTTTCAGTTTTCCTGTGACAATATCTCCTGTATAGGTTGGATTTTCTAATATTTTTCTGACAGTTCCTCCATTCCACTTTGTCTCCTCAAGTGGCACTCTTGCTATCTTTCTTTTTTCTTTCTGTCCAGGTGTCGCAACTCCCAACAGGTTCAGCCTGTCAGCAATTTCTCTTTTATTGACTCCCAACAATGTCCATTGGAATATCATACGCACAACCGAGGCAACCGTTTCATCTACGACCTGTCTTGTTTTATCCTCAGAACGGACATAACCAAATGCAACCTTAGATAACGTAATATTTCCGTTCCGCTTTTGTGCTTCCTTTGCCGCCAGGATTTTTTTAGACATATCCTTTGCATACATGGCATTTACCATGTTTTTGATGGGAACACTTATATTTTCCCTGTCCTCCTTTCTGGAGCTATCATAATCATCCGTAATCGCAATAAAGCGTACATTTAACTTTGGCAATATAGTCTCCAGGTAATATCCTGTTTCCAGATAGTCTCTGCCGAATCTGGACAAATCTTTTACAACGATACATTGCACCTTGCCAGAACGAACATCTTCCATCAACCTCATAAATCCGGGACGTTCAAAATTTGTGCCTGTAAATCCATTATCAATGTATACCTCTTCCAATCTCAGATCCGGATGCTCTTCTATAAATCTTTCTACAAGCATCTGCTGCACAACTAATGTTTCATCCGTTTCATTTCCTCCGTTTTCAACAGACAGGCGAATATACGCAGCCGTATCCAGTAAGTTCTCTTTTTTGACAACCGTTTGTATATTAGATTCTACGTTTCTGTTTTTTCTGCTCTTTCTTGCCATCCCTATTCCTCCATCCATTCTGCAGGAAAGTATTTTTTCCATTCCTGTTTGGATAAACATACCTGCACTTCTTTAAAATCTCTTATCAATACTTTCTCAATCCATTTATTGATATGCTCTGGCTGTAGTTCTTTCGGAAGATTCTCTTTCTTAAAAGTCCCTAACCATTCATTTTTATTGCTATATGTCTTTTCTATAACGGATACCGCTTCCATAAGTTCACTGAAATCTCCATCATACATACGAAGCTGATCCCGTATTTCTTCTTTTCCCGCCAAATATTCTTCTTCATTAATTTTTCCTGTCTGGTAGTTCTGATATAATGGAATACGCTCTTTTTCCACTTGCTCCATCTCTTCAAAGATCGCCCACGCTCTTTGTGAATACTGCTTCAACCATTTATATTTTTCTGATTCTGCTTCTCTGGCTGACAATTTCTTTTTTATCTGTTCCGCCAGTTCCATTTCTCTTTGTATGGCTTTTCTTACTTCAGCAATCACGGTTTCAAAAGAAATGTAGGTACTTTTATCTCTTGGAAGCTGATTCGTCCCACTTGCGAAAAGAAAAACCGTTTCCCCCGTTTTAAAATTTCTCTGTGATATTTTTCTTCCTGTCTCAGCATCAAAGATCTTTTTTACAAATAATCCCCTTTTACCTGTTCTTACTTTCCTTGGCTTTTTTCTCTTATCGAGAATCTCCTGCACTTTTTCAAATATGCCTTCTTCCAAAATTGGAGCGATGGGAAGTGTACAGATTTTTTTGTTGATGGTCTTTTGCCAGTAGCCAGCATACGCTGTGCATCTAAGGATTCTCCTTACGGAACAGAATAACCATTTATTGTCATATACCGGCCATACCTTATGACCGACCCGTGCATTATGCACCATCGGAGATTCTATTTCACTGTCATTTAATATTTTCACGATATTTGTAAGCAGCATACCATCCAATACCATCTGAAAGATCTCCCGCACAACAACTGCCGCTTCTTCATCAATAAGCAATTCCCTGCGGTCATCAGAAAGAATGTAGCCATACTTTTCATCATGCACGGTATAAAGTCCCTCCAGCTGTTCTCTGATTGCATACTCTCTCATGCCTTTTAACTGTACTGCTTCATACCTTGCTTTCTTTATATATTCATATAATTCTTCTTTCGTTTTTCCAATGCTGATAAATTCATCCTGTACAACTGCAAAATGTATTCCTGCCGGGACAAATGTTTTTACTAAGACATCATCTGCACAGGATATTGTCCTGCTGCATCTGTCAATGCTGTCTACAACTACCATATCAAATTTGCGGTCGATCCCATCTTTTGTCAGTTCTTCAAAAGCTGTGTTCTCTTCTGTATCTTTTCTTCTGTCGCAATACTTTGCCGATAATGTCCATCCCTGTTTTTTCAAGTATTCCTGTATATGCTGATCCTGCTGTTTTATAATATCTGCCGGGATCTTTCCGTCCTCTTTACAAGAAGTCGTTCTGGTATAACTTACGCACCGCATACAAACTCTCCTTTCCGTTCCTGCCGCTCACGTATAATCTGCACTGCTTCTATCATTTCCTGCATCTCGTCACTATACCTGAACCGAATCTCAATCTGTTCCTTGCTGTATACAATGATCTGCTCTATCAATGTAACAACCGCTTTCCGGTCAAGGCTTTGGATATTTTCATATTTTTTGAAATCCTCTATCCATGGATGCATCCGTTTTTCTTCCGCAGATAACTTTTCTTTCTTCTCTTCCGTTTCCTGTTTTGCCTTTTCTGCTTTCTGCATCTTCTCTGTAAATCTCTGATTATATTCATGGTACTCTTCTCTGCTGACAATACCATCTACCATATCCTGATACAGTCTCGCCTTTAAGTCTTTATATCTTTCCACTTCCTCATAAAGTGCCATTAACTGCTGTTCTAAAGACCGGCTCTCCACTTTCTTGTAAGTATCCATTCCATTTTTCTTGATGATCTTTTCTGCTTCGGTCAATAATGCGATCTGTTTTTTTACAGAATCCAGAACTACATCATAAATCATTTTTTCACTGATCAGATGGGAACTGCATCCTTCTTTGTTCTTATAAGTGGAGCAATGATAATAACAGTATTTTTTCCCCTTTTTCGTTGTGCTTCTCTTGACCATGTTCTCACCACAGTCCCCACAACGTACAAATCCAGAAAACAAATAAACTGATTTTCTTTTCGGAGCGATCCGGGTATCTATTTTCAACAGACTTTGCACATATTGAAAACTTTCTTCTGGAATGATTGCTTCATGTGTATTTTCTACTCGTATCCAGTTTTCTCTTGCGATAGGCGAACTCTTCTTCACCTTATAATTAATCTTTCGGTTTTTGCCCTGAACCATTGTGCCTATGTAAAGTTCATTCTGCAAAATACGGTTGATAGAAGTGACTGCCCATTTGGGATCAGAACCGGAACGGAATCCGCTGTTATAATTCATCCCCCGGCTTCTCTTATATTCCAATGGCGGCAAAACTCCCATTTCATTTAACCGGGCTGCTATTCTTTGTGAACTGTACCCATCTATTTTTAGATTGAAAATAAGCCGTACAATATCTGCCGCATATTCATCAACAATAAGATGGTTCTTATCTTCTGGATCTTTTAAGTATCCATAGGCTGCAAAGCTGCCAATAAACTGCCCGTTTTTCCTTTTTACATCTAACTGACTTCGGATTTTAATTGAGATGTCCCTGCAATAAGCATCATTGATAAGATTCTTAAACGGAACAATGATCTGATCTGCATCATCCGATCCTGCAGCACTGTCATAATGGTCTGTGATTGCGATGAACCGTACACCCATAAATGGAAAGATCTTTTCCAGATACCTTCCTGTTTCAATGTAGTTTCTTCCCAATCTGGATAAATCTTTTACGATGATACAGTTGATCTTCTTCCTTTTCACATCCTCAAGCATTCTTTGAAATGCTGGACGGTCAAAGTTCGTTCCACTGTATCCATCGTCGATATATTCCTCGACCAGCTGAATCTCTTTGTGCTGTTTTACAAAATCGTTAATGAGACTTCTTTGATTGCGGATGCTGTCACTCTCCAGTTTGTCTCCATCCTCTCTGGATAACCGGAGATAATCCGCTGCTAAAATAGACTTTTGATTGAAATACATAAAGCCATCAACCTCCTACTTTACTCGCTCTGTGGCGGTGTAAACCAAGAAATTCACGGCTCCTTGAATGCTTTTAAATTTTGACCCACATCCATATTAACATAACTTCTGGATTACTACCATACCTTTTTCTTTCTTTTTTCGATTATTTTTTCTGGACGATTTTTCTTTTACATGGAGATACATCTGCTCAGGCTTTCTTCCAGAGAGCATTTTCCTGCAAAGCTGATCTTCACAACTACCCCATGTGATTTATAGCAATACGGATTTTTAATCTGCTTGATATAATCTGCAATTCTTTCTGCCTGCGGTAATTCTTCATGAATCTCCACATCATCCAGCTCTACTAACGTACTTCTATCTACGGTACGGATGTCCACTGCTGCCATTTCCTGCAATTCTTCCAGTGTAGGCATTTCTATTTTTTTCATCTGGCTACCTCCTGTGATCTCTCTTTTTCTACTAATCACAGCTGGCAGAGGGCAAAATGTCAGATGAATTTTCACTTTTTTTATTTTTTTATATTTTTACCTGTCTTTTTGATGTCTCCCACGCATGATTATGGGAAGGGATTCTCTCTTAGAGCAAGTTTCGCAATGTAGCACAATAACCCTATCCGGGGTTACTGGCCACTTGCAACTTGATGGGGATTTCGTTTCCCCATACCCTCGACCGCAATCAAAGATATGCGTATTGGTTCCCATTTACATGGTCACAGCGTGATGATTTTCCATCACTTGCTTTCACAGCAAGCTGTGATTTTTTCTTTCCTATGCGGAACCTTTATGCAGAAAGGAGCATTGAATGACAAGACCAAAAAAAGATGAAGCACTTACCAAAACTAAAGATGTTCACCTGCGTATGAATGAAACGGAATATGAGATTCTTCTGGAAAGAGCCACTGCAACAAACATGACTGTTTCTGATTTTATCCGAAATGCCTTGAACAGTCAGAATGTTATTATCAAATATGAAATCACTGCAGATGTTCCAGAAATAAAAAGACTGATTGGGGAATTAGGTAAGATAGGAAGCAACCTCAATCAGATTGCCCGATATTTTAATCAGGGTGGAATTATCTCCTCAGAAATGAGAACAGAGATAAAAAAATCTCTCCGGGATATTTATGAAATGAAATATGAAGTGATGAGAATGGCAGGTGATTTCCGTGGCAGTGATTAAACATATCGCAAGCAAAAATGCTGACTATGGAGAATCTGAACGGTATCTCATCTTTCAGCATAATGAATACACCCAAAAGCCAATCCTCGATGATGAGGGGCATATGATATTACGAGATGAATATTACCTGGATGGTCTGAACTGTGATCCTTTTACCTTTGCATCTGAATGTCAGGAACTAAACAGCTATTACCACAAAAATAAAAATTTCAATGAGATCAAGTCTCATCATTACATTATCAGCTTTGACCCAAAAGACAGAGAGGAATGTGGACTGACTGGTGAACGGGCACAGCAGCTGGGACTAACTTTTGCAAAGAAGAACTTTCCCGGTCATCAGGCTTTAGTCTGCACACATACAGACGGTCATAATGAAAGCGGCAATATCCATGTACATATTGTGATCAACAGCCTTCGGAAATATGACGTACCCC
>ENA-ORUQ01000532-ORUQ01000532.1-human-gut-metagenome-genome-assembly--contig:-NODE-532-length-42564-cov-6.424193_pt1 | contig 42564 bp, 39 predicted proteins | sample MGYA00242081_ERZ509211 | MGnify/ENA primary metagenome ERZ509211 (study PRJEB26280, sample SAMEA2338785) | human gut metagenome | biome: human gut; feature: human-associated habitat; material: faeces...
AGAAATTTGCAAAGCAAATTTCGCGCACGAACAAATACGCGGACTTTAAAATGTTCTAAATAAGTGCTAATGCTATTAATGTCCGCTTTTGTTCTTGTATAGGAGATTTTTAAATTTCTTATAAGATAAAAATAACAATACATAAAAAATCAAATTTATTTTATATCAAATTTTATATTGACATTATAAGAGAAATATGAAAAAATACAATAGTAAAAATAAATAGTGAAAGGAAAGGGATAAAAATGGAGAAAAAAAGAGGATTTGAAATTGCAAAAGGTTTTGAAGATAAAGGAATCAATTTACCAGAAAGAAAAACAAAATATTCTGCAGGATATGATGTAGAGGCTGCAGAAGATGTAGTAGTACCAAGTTTTAAAAAAGGTATGGCACCAACTTTAATAAAAACAGGAATAAAAGCATATATGCAAGATGACGAGGTGTTATTATTATATAATAGAAGTTCTAATCCAAGAAAGAAAGGATTAATATTAGCTAATAGTGTAGGTGTAATAGATAAGGATTATTATGGAAATCAAGATAATGATGGGCATATAATGTTTGCTTTTTATAATATAAAAGATGAAGATGTTATTATTAAAAAGGGAGAATGTATAGGACAAGCTATTTTTCAAAAATATTTTTTAGCAGATAATGATGCAGCAGAAGGAACTAGAGAAGGTGGATTTGGGTCAACAAGTAAGTAGAAAAAGCATAATAAATTTACATAATAAATACAAAACTTAACAAAAAATGTTCACAAATGCTTTGACTTTTTCCAAAATTTGTAGTATAATTAATATGGTTAAAAAATCCAATAAAGTTATATCATATAGACATAACTTTATAATATTTTTTTGCTGAAAAATTCTGAAAGGAGTGACTTACATGTTTAATGTAGGAGACAAAATAGTGTATCCAATGCATGGAGCAGGAACAATAGATTCAATAGAAGAAAAAGATATTTTAGGAGAAAAACAATCGTATTACATATTAAAAATGCCAGGAGAAGTAAAGGTAATGGTACCAACAGCAAAGGCAGAAGCAGTTGGAGTAAGAAATATAATAGATAAGCAATCAGCAGAAAAAGTAATTGGAGTATTAGAGCAAGACGAAACTGTAATGGATAAAAATTGGAATAAACGTTACAGAGATAATATGGAAAAAATGAAAAGTGGAGACATTTACGAAGTTGCAGATGTAGTAAGAAATTTAAGCTTTAAACAAAAAGAAAAAGGTCTTTCTACAGGTGAGAAAAAAATGTTAAATAATGCAAAACAAATTTTAGTAAGTGAACTAGTTTTAGCAGAACATGCAACAGAAGATGAAGTAGAACAATTAATAGAAAATAAAATAAATACATCATTTATGACTTTTAGAGCAGAAGATGTAAATCATGAACAAAATATAGTAAATAAATTTATACCATTTAATAGTGATACAACATCTGTAAATCAATAGTACAAAGTAAATAAGTAACAAGGCAACTAGTTTTATGTAGCTAGTTGTTTTTTATATTTAACATGAAAGGATTTAAAAAAATGGAAAATGATGAGATTATAAAATTAAAAGAAATGGCAAAAAAAATAAGAAGAGGAATTATAGAAGAAGTGTATAGTAATCAATCTGGACATCCAGGAGGTTCACTATCAATAGCAGATATTTTAACAGTGTTATATTTTAAAGAGATGAATATAAAACCAGAAAATCCTCAATGGGAGGAAAGAGATAGACTTGTACTATCTAAAGGACATTGTGCACCAGCATTATATGCAGCACTTGCCAATAGAGGATATTTTAGTGTGGATGAATTACAAACATTTCGTAATATACATGGAAGATTACAAGGACATCCTGATAGAAAAAATATTCCAGGTGTGGATATGTCAACAGGTTCTTTAGGTCAAGGACTTTCTAGTGCTAATGGAATGGCAATAGCAGGTAAAATGGATAATAAAGATTATAGAGTGTATTGCATTTTAGGAGATGGGGAAATAGAGGAAGGTCAAATATGGGAAGCAGCAATGACTTCTAGTAAAAATAAATTGGATAATTTATGTGTAATTGTTGATAATAATAATTTACAAATAGATGGAACAATTGAAGAAGTTATGAATCCATATCCAATAGATGAAAAATTTAAGAGTTTTGGTTTTGAAATTATAAAAATAAATGGCCATAACATAGAAGAAATAATTAATGCTTTTGATGTGGCCAAAAATGTTAAAGGAAAACCAGTATGTATTATAGCTAAAACTATAAAGGGCAAAGGTGTTTCTTTTATGGAAAATCAAGCTGGTTGGCATGGAAAGGCTCCAGATAAAGAACAATATTTACAAGCTTTGGCTGAATTAAATTAATGGTGTTTGGATATAAAATTGAAAATAATTCAAATAGTTGTCCTTGAAATGTTGACAATTTAGGAAAAACATGGTAGAATAAGTATCTGTAATCCGCTTAGTCAAGGTAAATAAATATGATGAAATAAGCATTACCTTTTTTAAGGATTAGCGAGTATACAAATAAGGGAGGTGCATTTAAAATGTACGCAATCATTGAAAGCTGTGGAAAACAATACAAAGTAGCAGAAGGAGATGTTGTATTTTTTGAAAAATTAGATGCAGAGGAAGGTAAAAAAGTAACTTTTGATAAAGTTATCATAGTATCTGAAGATGGAAAAGTACAAGTAGGAGCTCCATATGTTAAAGGTGTAAAAGTAGAAGGTAAAGTAGTTTCTCATGGTAAAGGTAAAAAAATCATTGTTTTCAAAATGAAAGCTAAAAAGAATTATAGAAGAAAACAAGGACATAGACAACCATATACAAAAGTAGAAATTACAACAATAAAAACAGCAACAAAAAAAGCAGAAGCTGCAAAAAGTGAAGAAACAAAAACAACAAAAACAGCAGCTAAAACAACTAAAAAAGTAGAAGCTTAGTTTAAGAGATTATAAAAAACAAGAACCGAAGGGAGTGAGAAATCATGGCTCATAAAAAAGGTCAAGGTAGCAGCCATAACGGACGTGAGAGTGAATCAAAGCGTTTGGGAGTAAAAAGAGCAGATGGACAATTTGTACTAGCAGGAAATATCCTTATTAGACAAAGAGGAACAAATGTACATCCAGGAACAAATGTTGGAAAAGGTAGTGATGATACATTATATGCTCTAGTAGATGGTGTAGTAAAATTTGAAAGAAAAGGTAGAGATAAAAAACAAGTAAGTGTTTATCCAGTAGAAGCCAAAAAATAAATTTTAAATATACTAAAAAAGGTAAGAAATCAGATTAGATGGTTTCTTATTTTTTTTTGAAAAAATTTGAAAAAACCATTTACAAAAAAATAAAAATTGTATACAATATACAAAGCGAAAAAAATGTCAAAAAACAAAAGAAGATGTAAAAAGAAAGGAAGTATATATCAATGAAAATATTGATGTTAACATGGGAATATCCACCAAGAGTTGTAGGAGGAATATCAAGAGTTGTATATGATTTATCAAGAACACTTTTAAAAGATGGTCATGATGTAACAGTAGTTACATATAAAGATGGAGATGCACCATATTTTGAAGATGATAAAGGAGTAAAAGTATATAGAGTTGATAATTATATGATTAATCCTAATAACTTTATAGATTGGATTTTACAACTAAATTTTGCGATGGTTGCAAAAGTAAATGAAATTATTGCAAAAGAAGGAAATTTTGATGTAATACATGCTCATGATTGGCTAGTAGCAAATGCAGCAAAAACTATAAAGGCATCATATAATATTCCAATAGTTTCTACAATACATGCAACAGAAGCAGGAAGAAATAGTGGAATACATGATGAAACACAAAGATATATAAATGATACAGAATGGATGCTAACATATGAATCATCAGAAGTTATTGTTAATAGTAACTATATGAAAGGTGAATTGCAACGCTTATTTGGATTACCATATGAAAAAATAAATGTAATACCAAATGGTGTAAATATGAACTTATTTAATGGAATAGAAAGAGATTATAACTTTAGAAGAAAATTTGCTATGGATAATGAAAAAATAATATTATTTATGGGAAGATTAGTTTATGAAAAAGGTATACAACATTTAATAGCAGCAATGCCTAAAATTTTAAATGGATATCATGATGCTAAACTTGTTATTTGTGGCAAAGGTGGAATGATTGATGAATTAAAAGAACAAGTAAATAATATGGGAATATCAGAAAAAGTATATTTTGCAGGATATATGAGTGGAAAAAATGTACAAAAAATGTACAAAGCGGCTGATATAGCAGTATTTCCAAGTACATATGAACCATTTGGAATAGTTGCTTTAGAGGCAATGCTGTCAGAAAATCCAATAGTTGTTTCAGATATTGGGGGATTAAATGAAATTGTTGATCATAGAGTTAATGGTATGAAAGCATATTGTGGAAATCCTAATTCTATTGCTGATTCTATTTTGGAATTGCTATATGATCATAAATTATGTGCTGATATTACTAAAAAAGCTAAAAATAAAGTAAGAAATGAGTATAATTGGAATAAGATTGCACAAGATACACATTTTGCATATCAAAAAGCAATTTGTCAATCTATGGCTGAAAAACAAAAAAGAGAAATTGAACAAGAAAGAGCTAGAAAAACGCAGAAAGCTGATAATTCAGAAAAACAAATTACAAATCTTCTTAACTTTAGAAAACGTCAAGCATATGCTTAAATATATGGTTAATTGGGAAAAATCCTAATTAGCCTCTTTTTTATATTCTAGGAAAGTTTTACGAACTTCTTATAATATAGAAATAACAATGATAAATATAGAATTTGAAAAAATTTAAAAAATTTTTCTAAATTCTACAAATTTAGCACAAAAATGGTGTATAATATAGCTGTATCAGAAAAAATTGAAATTAAATATGTAAAAAAGAAAGGATATAATAATTATGGCAGAATTTAAATCAGGATTTGTTACAATAATAGGAAGAACAAATGTGGGAAAATCAACACTTATAAATTTATTAGTAGGAGAAAAGGTAGCAGCAATTGCGAATAAAGTTCAAACAACAAGAACAGCAATAAAAGGAATAGTAAATAGAGAAAATTCACAAATTATTTTTACAGATACTCCAGGAATACATAAACCAAAACACAAATTAAATGAAACAATGATTGAAACATCTTTTACAAGTTTAAAAGATGCTGATGTAATATTGTTTTTAATAGAAGCAGATAGCAAAGAAATTGGAAGAGGAGATAGCAGAATTTTAGAAAAAATAAAAGAGGCAAATAAAAAAACAATTTTAATAATAAATAAAATAGATTTAGTAAAAAAAGAGGAGTTGTTAAAATTGATAGAACTATATAGTAAGGAATATCAATTTGAAGCAATAATTCCAATATCAGCTTTACAAGAAAAATATAAAGATGTGATTTTAGATGAAATAGAAAAGAACCTAAAAGAAGGTCCAGCATATTATGATATAGAAGAATATACAGATCAAACATTAAGACAATTGGCAGAAGAAACTATAAGAGAAAAAATTTTGAGATTTTTACAAGATGAGGTTCCACATGGTGTTTATGTGGAAGTGCAAAAAATGCAAGAACGTACAAATAAAAATGGAGAAGATATGTATGACATAGAAGCTAATATTTATTGTATACGTGAATCACATAAAGGAATTATAATAGGAAAAAATGGTGAAATGTTAAAAAAAATTGGAAGAGCTGCTAGAATTGATATGGAGCAAAATTTTGGCATAAAAGTCAATTTAAAAACATGGGTTAAAGTGCGAGAAAACTGGATTGATAATCCAAGTATTGTTGATAAATTCAAATTGAAATAAAAGTACTTCTATAAGAACTTGGTTTCTTTTTTACTAAGTTTGTGTTTTGAAATATGTAAAATGAAAAATAAGAAAAAGAAAGTATAAAAAGTACTAAAAAAGCAAAAGATAAAATTAAAGTAAAACTTTAATAAAATAAAAAGGAGATGAGAACATGATAAAAAAGATTGCATGGGATACATTTAAAAATACTGGAGATATAAATAGCTTTTTAGAGTTTAAACAAATTGAAAATTTGGAAAAAAATACTCAAAATAACAATTTGGGATTAATAGATGAAATAGGAAAAATACAAGAAATAACTAATATAAAATTGGAGAATAATGGAACATGGCAACAACAAAAATAAATGGAATAATATTATCAGAAAGTAATATGGGAGACTATGATAAGATGCTTACAATGCTAACACCAAACTTTGGTAAAATATCATGCAGTGCAAAAGGAGCTAGAAAGCCTAATAGTAGTCTCCTAGCTGGTACACAAATGTTCTGCTTTGGGGAATATTTGATGTATAAAGGGACAAGTACATATCATATAAATTCGTGTGAGACAATAGAAATGTTCTATAAAATTAGGACAGATTTAGATAAATTAAAATATGCTATACATGTTGATAAAATAATATTGGATGTCACAGAAGAAAACGAAAATTGCTATAATATTTTACAATTACTTTTAAATACATTATATACAATAGCAGAAACTGACAAAGATTTGGATTTAACTATTTCAATTTTTAAGTTACGTTTGCTTTGCATTTTAGGTTTTCCACCTAGAATTATGTCATGTGTGAATTGTAAATCAAAAGATGATTTAGTTTATTTTAGTATAAAAGATAATGGTTTTAAATGTGGAAACTGTGGTAGACAAGATAAATCAGCTATTCAAATGTCTAAAAGTACACAAAGTGCTATTAAATATGTGGCTACAGCTCCTGCTAAAAAATTGTTTTCTTTTTCTTTAAAAGATGAGGCTTTGCAAGAGTTTAAACTTATTGCTAAAATTTACTTTGATCAAAAACTTGAAAAGGAATATAAATTAGAAGAATTATTTTAATGTTTTTGGGGACAGAGGCTGGTGTTTTTTTGCTCCGTCCCCAAAAACACCAGCCTCTGTCCCCAAAAACATTAGCCCTCTCAAAAAAATTTCAAAAAACAGTTGAAAAAAATAAAAAAAACATATATAATGAAAATATAAATAAAAAACAGCAAAAAAGAGAAGGGAGCGATTTTTATGAAAATAAAAATAATAGGAAAGGAACTAAAGATAACAGAAGCAATCAATGATTATGTTGAAAAAAAATTAGATAGAGTTGACAAATATTTTGATGAAGCAGAAGCAGATGTAACATTAAAAACAGAAAAAAATGCTCAAATTGCAGAAATCTGTGTTATAGCAAATGGAGAAAAATTCAGAGCTGTTACAGAGGATAAAGATTTATATGCATCAATAGACAAAGACATTGATATTTTAGAAGGTCAAATTAGAAAATTTAAAACTAAAAAAGAAAAAATGATGAGAGAAGGAACTATTAGAAATATGGAAGTTGAAGCAGACCATATTGCAGAAATTTCTAATGAGATTATAAAAACTTCATATTATGAGATAAAACCTATTTCACCAGAAGATGCAGTTTTAAAATTACAAGAAATGCCAACACATAATTTCATTACATTTATAAATGTTGAAACAGGAAAAGTTAATATTATACATAAATTAAAAGATGGCAAAAATTATGGTTTAATAGAACCAGAAGCTTAATAAAATATATAAATGGTAAAATTATGAAGGTTTCTTATAAAAAATAAGAAGCCTTTATTAGATGGATACTAAGGGAAAATTTAGAAAAATGAGTAAAAAAGAAAAAATAATAATTATAACTGTTTCAATTTTTTTAGGTATATTTTTGTACAGCTTTTTTTTAACTGGATATTATTCAGTTGATACTGAAAGAATTGATTCTCAGGGATATTTTGAATATGCTGTAAAAGATGCATATGTAAGAGATGGAAGATTGTTTTCTGCTATAATTTTTGCATTATTAGGTTTTACAAATTTACCTATAAAAGCAGTATATATTGTGAATATATGTATATCTATATTGGTTTTAAGTATAACGGTATTAGAAATTTATAAAATAATAAATAAAATAAAAAAGCCTGATACTGCTAAGATGAAGATATTGTATTTTTTAGTAAGTTTAGCATATATATTTAATTTTACATTGACTGATATTATGCAATTTATAGATAGTTTTGTTATAAATGTAAGTTTATTATTTTTCATAAAATCACTTGAAAATACTATAATTGAAAATAAATCTAAAAGAGGTTTTTTATATGCATTAATAGCAATATTTTGTTACCAAGGAACGATACCTGTATATATTGCTACAGCATTTTTAATATGTTTGTTAATAAATAAAAGTATCAATAAGAGATTTTTAAAGCAATATATGTTATCAATTTTGATATTAGTTTTTGTTGGAATACTAAATGTGTTATTTGTTGTAACAGTACCACATTGTTTTGGTTTAGAAAAAACAGCAAGAATTTCGATTTCTAGCATTATCACAAAAATACTAAAAAACTTTCACGATTTTTATAACGTAATTTTTGATTGCTATGGATATTTTCCTAAATATTTATTACTTATTTTTATTTTTAGTATATTAACAATTGTCACAGTATATGGAATAAAAAACAAAAAAGTAAATGATATAGTTAATGTGTTAATTTTATTTATTGTATATATGTTTAGTTTATTTGTGATGTTCCCAATAACGGAGCAAAAAAGTGTAGTAAGAATTTTAATTCCGATTAGTGAGGTTTTTGCAGGAATATACATATATTTGTTGTGTAATACAAATATATTTGAAAAAAATGATTTTTATAATAAGATTTTTATAGGAATACTTATAATTTATTTTATTATAAATACAATTAATACACTAAATATTGTAAAAGCATTTAAGATGTCAAATGTTTTTGATGAAAATTTTGTAAAACAAATTGAAAACAAAATATATGAAGAATATGGAAAAAATGTTGAAAGTGTTGACTTTGCTATTATTTATAGGAATTATGAAAACATAAATTATAACAAAATTACGTATAAGAATTCATTGTTTTTAAATGGGTCATTTACAACATATATGTTAAATTTTTATATGAATAAAAAAATAGAATTAAATAGACAAATATATGATGAAAATGTAGTGTTAGAAAATTTTGGAGAAAAAAATGAAAAGAAAGTAGAAATAAAGCGAATAGGGGATGTGCTTTATATAGTTGTTGAATTAGAACAAAAGCGGACGTTAATAACATTAGTATATACTAGAATAAAAGTAAATATTGAAAAAGGCAGGAAATCAAATCCTGCCTTTATGTAATATAAAAGCAAAATTATGGCTTCCTGTCTCCTTCGATTAATGGCTAATAGCTAAAACTATTTCATTTGATCTTCTACTTGTTGAATCATTTTTTTAACCATGTTACCACCTATTCTACCAGCATCTCTAGCTGAGATGTCACCATTATATCCATCTTTAAGATTAACACCTACTTCTGAAGCAACTTCATATTTGAATTTATCTAAAGCAGACATAGCTTCTGGAACTAATTTTTTATTACTGTTGTTTGCCATTTTATTCACCTCCTGCAAATATAAATTTTCGAGAAAAAAACATTTGCTTTTTCTACTAGTATCTTTTGCAATTTTAGAAAAAATAAACAGGAAATTTTTACAAAAAAACTTGACACTAAAAAAATGTAACTGTATAATCAAAAAATGAAAAAATAAAATAAAAAATTGGAGGAATTTTGCGTAAAAATGTATAAACTAGTAGAAATAGATTTAGATGGAACATTACTAAATAGTTACGGAGAAGTAAGTGAATATACAAAAAAAATCATAAATGATGTACAACAAAAAGGTGTAGAAATAATGATAGCATCAGGCAGGCCAATAGATTCTATAAAAACAATAGCAGAAGAAATAAATTCAACAAAATATTTTATAGCAGGTAATGGAGCTATAATATATGATATCCAAAAAGATGAAGTTATTTATGAAAAATATATACCAAAATTAAAAGTTATAGAGATAGCCAAAATTTGTCAGCAAAATAATATTTCATTTAATATTTATACAGAAGATAAAATTATAACACAGGATTTAAAATATAATGTACTTTATTATTATAAGGAAAATTTGAAAAAAGATGCAAATAAAATAACAACAATAATGAAAGTAGATAATATTTTAGAATATGTAAAAAATGATGAAAATTTAAAATGTTTAAAAATTACAGTATGTGATGAAAATCAAACAATTTTTAAATCAATAATAAGAAGATTAAGAGCAGTAGAAAATATAGATGTAATGGATGTTTCACATATGTCTAGGAAAGTTTTTAAACAAGGAACAGAAGATGTAAATATAGAATATTTTTATACAGAAATATCTTCTACACAAGTAAATAAATGGCAAGCAATTAAATATTTGTTGCCAATATTACAGGTAAATCCAGAAGAAGTAATAGCAATTGGTGACAATATAAATGATAAAGAAATGATTGAATATGCAGGTTTGGGAGTTTGTATGGGGCAGAGCACACCTGTTATAAAAGAAATTTCTGATATGATTACAGATTCAAATAATGAAGATGGGGTAGCAAAATTTTTGAAAAAAATATACAGTTAAAAATTTTGAAAATTGTTAGATTACAGAAATATTACAGAAATATTACAGATATATGAAATTTTTGTAATGAATGTGAAAAATATTGATTTTAAAGTAGTAATGAGTTAAAATATAAAAGAATAAGTTATAAAAAAATATATAAGGGAGGAATTTGTAATGGCAACTAATCCAATGCAAAGAAAAGCAAGAAATTCATTTTTATTAGGAATGTTATTAATGTTAATAATATGTGGTTTAATCATAGCATTCTTATTTATTCAATTAAAAAATTATAAAGATAAAGAGGCACTAGAAGCGAAAAATAGTGTTAATATATATGTATTAAATGAAGATGTAAAATCAGGACAAATTATTACATCAGACATGGTAACAAGAAAACAAATTGATAGAAATTTAATTCCAGAAAATGCAATAGGAGATACAGCAACATTAGAAAATTATTCTTTACAAGATAAAGAAGGAAATGAAGTATCAAGCAAAATGGAAAATGGAGAAAATGTATTGTATTTAACAAAAAATAGTAATCAATACAAATTACAAAAAGATGATTCTGGAAGTTATTATATAGAGAGAAATAATAACAAAGAATATGTACAATTAAATACTGTACCAGTTATAGCTAAAGTATCATTAAAGAAAAATGCGGTACTTACAAGAGATACAATTTCTAAAGGGAATAATACTACTTCAGATGATGTAAGAAAACAAGAATATAATGTAATTGTATTACCAACTCAAATACAAACAGGTGATTATGTAGATATAAGACTTAGCATGCCAAATGGACAAGATTATATAGTTGCTTCTAAGAAAAATGTTGAAATTCCAGTTATAGATGGGGTGGATTCAGAATCAACAATTTGGTTAAATTTATCAGAAGATGAAATTTTATCTATGAATAGTGCTATTGTAGATACAGCTAAAGTAGAAGGTTCAAAATTATATGCAACAACATATACAGAACCAGGAATACAATCTGCAGCAACACCAACATATACACCAAGCAAAGAAGTTCTACAATTAATTGCTGAAGATCCAAATGCAGTAGAAAAAGCTAAAAATGATTTGGCAAATAGATATAGCCAATCAATAAGAGGAAGTATAGATTCAGCAATTCAAAATAATGCAGAAGAAGCAGAGAGCAACTTAAAAACTAATGTACAAGAAAGTATAACAAAAACACAAGAAGAAAGAAAAAAATATCTAGATGCATTATCTTCTTCATCTTCAACAAATAGTACTACAAGCACAACTACTACAACAAATTAAAAGAAAAGGAATGAATAAAATGGATATTATAGGATTTATAGGCATGTATGATAAAACAGATTTATTATTAAATATAGCTAAAATATTAACAACTATGAAAAAAAGTGTATTAATAATAGATTCAACAATTGAACAAAAAACAAAATATGTTGTACCAGCCATAAATCCTACAACTTCATATATAACAAGCTTTGAAGATTTTGATGTTGCAGTAGGATTTAATAATCTTGAACAAATAAAACAATATTTTGGAGGACAAGAGATACAATATAATATTGTATTAATAAGTGTAGACTCATCAGAAAAGTTTGAAGCATTTGAATTAAATAAAGCTAAAAAGAATTTTTTTGTAACAGGATTTGATTTATATACATTAAAAAGAGGTTTAGAAATTTTTAATAATTTAGATGAAAAAATTAATCTTATAAAAGTTTTATTTGGAATAGAAAAAATAAGTGAAGGTAATGAATATCTTAATTTCTTGGCAACTAATTATAAAATAGAATGGAATATGTCCGAAATTATGATACCAATAGAACTTCAAAATTTAGAGGCATTTATGGATAATCAGAGAAACCAAAAAATAAAGTTTTCTGATTTTTCTGTGCAATATAAAGATGGACTTATTTTTATAGTACAAGAAATTTTGAATCAATCTACAGATTCAGGTGTTAGAAGAATTGTAAAGATGATAGAAAAAGGAGTATAAGTAATGGCAATTATTACATTTTGGAACGAGCAAAAAAAACAGACTGGAAAAACTATGTCTACTGTTGCAATAGCAACATATATGGCAATAGAACATAATGCTCGAACATTAATTGTTTCTACAGATAGTAATCAAGAAAAGCTTCAAAGATGTTTTTGGAAAGAGGAAAAAAAGAAAAAAATTAATTTTGGAATTTTTGGACCTAATACAAGAACATTAGATGCTGAAATTGGTATGAAAGGATTAGACAGAATAATAAAAAGTAATAAAATAACACCAGAGATTATAACAGATTATACTAGAGTTGTATTTAAAGACAGGTTAGAAATACTTCTAGGAACTGGAAGTGTGAATCCAGAATTAGCTCAAAGATATCCAGATGTTATAGCGGCAGCAAATAAATATTATGACAGAATTTTAGTTGACTTGGATTATTGTGTTCCAGAAGAAACAAGAAAAATTATTTTAGATATGTCTGATGTTGTTATTTTGAATTTAGCTCAAGGTTTATCAGATATTGAAAAATTCAGACAGAAAAAAGAACAAAAAACAGATGCTTTAATACAATCACCAAAAACTTTATTACTAGTTGGTAATTATGATAAAGATTCAAAATATAATTATAAAAACATAACAAGATATTTAAAAGAGAGAAATCAGGTATTAACAGTACCATATAATACATTGTTTTTTGAGGCTTCAGAAGAAGGAATGGTTGCAGATTTATTTTTACAATTCACAAAATATAGTAATTCAAACAAAGAAGATCAAAATACATTTTTTATAGAAGAGGTAAAAAGGGCAACTGATAATATTGTATATAGATTAGTAAACTAATGATATACAAAAGAAAGGGGTAAAACAATGACAATTACTAATATTTTATTAACTGTAGTAGTACTTATTATAGCAGGTTTAGCAATTTTTTATTATATTAAAAAACAAAAAGAAGAACAAGTAGAGACAACAGTTGTTGTTGATGACAAAACTTATACATTAGATATGATGAAAGAATTTGTTAAGAAAAGACTTGATGAAATTACAAAAGTAAATCTTTATGATATAGGACTTTCAGAGGAAGAATTAAAAAGAAGAAAGAATAAAAAATATGAGTTAAAAAAGGCATTAAAAGGTTGTACATATGGTGATGTTAATGACAAAAAATATGTAAAAGAATTAATATATGATTTACTTGTTAAAGAATATGGAGTAGATGAGACAAATGTATCAAAAGCAATTCCTTTTGATGTACCATCACTTCTAACACCACAAGATAAATTTGATATTTTAATTTATATGTATAAAAAAGATTTTGGATATGAAGCATTAACAGAATTAATTAGAAAATACAATTTAGCTGAATTAAAATATTTAGAAGGTGAATCAAAACCTTCATATGTAATTACATCACAAGAAATCGAAGATATTTTTGAAAAAGAGCAAATGGATTTGAAATTTGAAGATAAATTATCTGTTGTAGTGCAAAGAATATATCAACATTATAAAGGCTATAGTTCTATAGATGAAATAAGAGATATGAATATAGATGGTATATCAGGTGGTGTATCTGGTTTGCCAGAAAGCTTTTTGAGCCAGGTTGCTCAAACATCAAGTAGTGATTATTTAACACAAGTTTCAGAACATAAAGTACCAAGAGCTTGTGATAGTATTTGGATATTCTTCCAAGGTAAATCTATAAGATTAGCATTTTTAAGCTTTGGAACAGAAGCAGAATTGAAAAGAGTATGTCAAAATATCTATAAATACAATAACCCAGGACAATTATCAGACACAAATGGTTATAAGATAAATGAAATGAAAGATGGTTCTCGTGTTGTTGTTGTTAGACCAAGCTTCTCAGAAACATGGGCATTTTTCGTAAGAAAATTCGATGTTAAACGTTCAACATTGGAACAATGGTTTAAAGGAGAGCCAGGTTGCGATGATTCTATAGCATTATTAAAATATTTAGTAAAAGGTGCAAGAATCATATCAATAACAGGTGAGCAAGGTTGTGGTAAAACAACAATGCTTATGGGAATGATAGAAAATATTTATGAAACAATGAATATTCGTGTTCAAGAAACTGCATTCGAGTTACACTTAAGAAAAATATATCCTACAAGAAATATTTTAACTTTCCGTGAAACAGATACAATTTCTGGGCAAGAAGGTTTGGACGTTCAAAAGAAAACAGATGGTTCTGTTAACATCATAGGTGAGGTTGCAACAGACCCCGTAGCATCTTGGATGATTCAAGCAGCACAGGTTGCTTCTAAATTTACATTATTTACACACCATGCTAAAACATTTCCAAACTTAGTAACGGCATTACGTAACTCAATGCTTAGAACAGGTGTATTTAAAAATGAAAAAACAGCAGAAGAGCAAGTTGTACAAGTATTAAACTTTGATATACATTTAAAGAAAGACTTTAAAGGTAAAAGATATGTAGAAAGGATTACAGAGTGTATTCCAATTGAAAGTAAAAATGAATATACTTATGATCATAGAAATGAAAAAACATTAGAAGGAAAATTTGATAAGTTTTTTGATAATGCAACACAATACTTTACAAAAACTACAGATAAAGAATTGTATCAATATAGAAATATATTGGAATATGTTGATGGAGAGTATAAAATTACAAATCCAATTACTGATGAAAATTTAGTAGAAATGCGTAATAATATGGATGACACAGATAGAGAAGAATTTGATAAATTTGTAGAAAAACATTGGAAGAAAGCAAAAAGAGCAAGAAAAACAGTATAGTAGCAGGAGGTGAAATAGGTGTCAAATCAAATACTTTTTATCATTATGGGAGGTTCAGTAGGAATTCTCGTATTGATTACAATTATATATCTTATTATGCGTAAGAAAATGGAAAAATCTGAATATAGACAACTCCAAAAATTACGTCAAGGTACTAGAGCAGAAAAGTTTTCTATGGAAATTTTATATCAAAAACTATATGTTAATTATATGAAAATTCCATTTTTGAAACGTTATATGTTAAAACTTAGAAGAAGATTGGAAATCATTAATATAGATGACGAATATAATACAAGACGTGATGCTTCTAAGATTATGACAAAGGCACTTGCTATTTTATTTCCAGTTATTATAGTAACGATATTGATTACACATAACAACCATCTATTATTATTTATACTATTAATGTTTGAATTATTTATGGTTGATATATTAATAGATGGTTCTGTAGATAAATTAGATGATAAATTATTAAAACAACAAATAACATTCTTTTCTGAAATAAGACATGCTTATCATGAATTTAATATGGTTGAAGAGGCTATTTATCAAGTTTCACAAGATGATGAGATGGATGTTTCAAGACAAGGTGAAAAGATATATGAAATATTAATATCAGATGACCCAGAAACAGAATTGGAAAAATATTATGATATTGCTCCTAATAGTTATTTAAAAGAATTTGCCGGAGTTTCATATTTAACAAAAGAATTTGGTGATAGAAAAATCGATGGTGCTTCATTATATTTAAAAAATGTTGACAATATTACACAAGAAATGCAATTAGAGATTTTAAAAAGAGAAAAATTAAATTATGTGTTCCAAAGCTTATCAGTTATAGCAATTGTTCCAGTTTTAATGCTAGAACCATTAAAATCTTGGGCTATATCAAACTTCTCTTTTGTAGAAAGTTGGTATAATGGTAAACCAGGAGCAATAGTACAATTTTTTATATTGTTAATAACATTTATTTCGTATGTGTTAGTTAGAAAATTAAAAGATAATGGTTCAACAAACCAGAAAAATCAAGGTACAGAAAACCCTTGGCAAGCAAAAGTTTATAAAAATCCAATTGGAAAAAGAATAGTAAATTTGTTTATGCCAAAAGAAGGTACAAAAGATTATCGTAAAGTACAAAAACTTTTAAAAGATTCTGCATCAAGATTAAAAATGGAGTGGGTGTATGTTAATAGATTAACATTAGCAGTTGCAACATTTATAATATCATTATTTATGTTTATGTATTTACATCAAATTTCAATTAATTTTGTTTATACAGAGCCTACTACAGATTATGATTTAATTACTGGAATGAATGAAACGCAAAAGAAGAAAGCAATGGAATTAACAAAACAAGATAATACATTTTTGGAAAAATTTAAAGGCAAAATTAAGACTACAAAGGCAGATATAGAAAAAGAAGTTAGAAAATCTAAATATTATACAGATGCAACAGATAAACAAATTGAAAATGCTGTTGACAGAATTTATGAAAAATTACAAACTATAAATAGTGAATATATGAAATGGTTTGAATTTTTAATAGCATTTGTATTTGCTATTATTGGATATATGGCACCTATTTGGTTGTTATATTTCCAAATGAAAATGAGGCAATTAGAGATGGAAGACGAAGTTATGCAATTTCAAACTATTATTTTAATGTTAATGCGTATTGAAAGGGTTAATGTTGAAATTATTTTGGAATGGCTAGAAAGATATTCAAATATCTTCTATGAACCAATATCTAAGTGTGTAAACAACTACGAATCTGGTCCATGGGAATCATTAGAAGAATTGAAAAATGATATTACATATGAGCCTTTAATAACTATCGTAGAGAGTTTACAAGCAGCAGTTGAAAAAATACCTATTAAAGATGCTTTTGATGAGTTAGACTCAGAAAGAGATTACTACAGAGAGAAGAGAAAGGCATCAAACGAAAGATTAATTAGTAGAAAAGGAATGATTGGTAAAGTTATTGGATTTGCACCTATGGTGTCTCTATTTGTAGCGTATTTAATTGTACCATTAGTATTTATAGGACTTACAAGTATGTCTACATCAATGGCTTCAGCATCAAGTTCTACTATAAATAATTAGACAAGGAAGGGAATGAGAAAAATATGGAAAATGCATCAAAAGCATTATTGATGGCAGCTGGAGTTTTAATTGTTATTTTGATACTTTCAGTATTTATGTATTTTGTGAATCAGGTTTCAGATTTTAAAAAATCTAATTCAGATGCAGTAAAAGATTCCCAACTTGCAACTTTTAATGAACAATTTACACAATATGCTCGAAATGATTTAAAGGGTGTTGAGATAATTTCTCTTGTTAATAAGGTTGTAAATTATAATAAAAAAAATACTGGTGCAGGAGAGATAAATTATAGCCAAAAAATCACACTAAAAATAGCAATAGGACAAGAATTTAAATCAAAATACGCATCAGATGTAAATTTGGAATTATTTAAGAATGACCCATATGAAATATCTACTGATGAGAATAATGAACTTATACAAATTGTTAATTCTCAAAAAGCTTTAGAAGATAAATATACTTTGAAAATGTTAGACAAAATGTCTTCAAACTATGAAGCATTAAAAACTTATTATACAGCTAGAACAGATGCAGAAAGAAGTAGTGGTAAATCTGTAAAAGATGTTACAGGAAAAGATTATGGAATTGATAATTCCAACTATCAACAACTTTTAGATAATATAATACAACATAGAGAATATTCTGAATTCAAAACAGCTACTTTTCAAGTTGTTGGCAGTCCAACATATATAGATGGTCAAATTTCTAGAATGGAATTTAAGTATAAAAAATAAAAACATCTGTGGAAGGGTGATTAGTTATGGAAAATGCATCAAAAGCATTGCTTATGGCTGCTGAAGTTTTGATTGCTATGATGATTGTAAGTCTAGGTGTATATGTATTTTACACATATAGCCAAACTTCTAGGGAAATTCATGATAAAAAAGCAGAACAGCAATTAGTTGAGTTTAATGCCAAATATACTAAATATGTTGATCAAACAACTTTGACTATTTATGATGTTAGAACAATTGCAAATTATGCAAAAAAAGATAATGAAAGTCTCGAGGATAATGAAAAAATTGAAGTTATATTTAATGGAAGTAATGTAGTAAATAAAATAGAAACTGAATGGGATGCACAAATACAAAGCCAAGTAGTTGCTATTAGTAATGGTAATACAGAACTTCGTAAATATAAATGCATAGAACCAGAATATACAGAAAATGGAAGAGTTAAAAAAATAAAAATTACTAATCTATAAAGAAAAATGATATATAAAGTATTGCAAAAAAAGTTGAATAATGTTATAATTACAAGGAGAGTTATGAAAAAATTTTTTATATTTTTAATCTTTGTTTTGATAATAATTAGCACTGTTAGTTATATTTATTTAAATTACCAAGCTAATTATAATACAGTAAAAAAACAAAATAATATATTTCAAAAATATTATCAAAAAAAAGTATATGGTCCAGATTTAGCAACAGCTATTAATAAAGCTATTGATTCTAATATTAAAAATAGAGTGCAAAAAGATTCAAATGGAGAATTTGTGGAAAATGATTCAAACTCTATAAAAATTAACATAAAAATGATTGATAATAATAATAGTTATTCAATGGAAAAAATAGCAGCAAGTGGAATAGAAAATTTTATAGATTATTATAATAAAATACAATTCAAATGTACAAATATAGAATATCACAAAAATACCAATATGGTAAAATCAATGATATTTGAACAAATATCAGTTTGAATTTGATATTAAGCTTACTATTTATAGTAGACTAAAGATAAATAATAATATACTAAGGAGGTGATTTATTATGGAGAATGCATCAAAAGCTTTAATTATTGCAGGAGCAATACTATTAGCAATTCTATTAATATCATTGGGAATTATGATTTTCAACCAAGCACAAGATACTGTAACAAACAGTGGAATGACAGAGGCAGAACTTACAGCATTTAATAATAAATTTTTAAAATATGAGGGTAGTCAAAAAGGTTCAATGGTTAAATCTATGATACAAGATGTTAAATCTAATAATGCTAATGCATCTGATAGTCATACTGTTAAAGTTACTTTATCAAATGCTGGATCAGATAATAGTAATGATCTTACAACAACATCAAGTATAGATTCAAAACATACTTATACAGTAAAAATGGTATATACATCAAATAGAATTACACAAATAGATGTAACATATTAAATAAGGAGGATATAAAAATGGAGAATGCATCAAAAGCTTTAATTATTGCGGGAGCAATATTATTAGCAATATTATTAATATCTCTAGGTATAATGATTTTTAACCAAGCTCAAGATACTGTAACGAATAGTGGAATGACAGAAGCAGAGCTAACAGCATTTAATAATAAATTTTTAAAATATGAAGGACAACAAAAAGGAACTATGGTAAAATCTATGATGCAAGACGTAATGGCAAATAATGCAAATGCATCTGATGGACATACAGTAACAGTTACTTTGAATGGTACAGCAATTACTGATACAAGTTCTATACAAACTAAGAAAACATATACAGTAAAAATGCAATATGGTGATGATAATAAAGGAAATAGAATTACTAAAATAGTTGTTACATAATATTATGGATAAAATGAGAGGTGATATAAAGTGGAAAATGCAGCAGAAGCACTAAAGATGGCAGGAGCAGTACTATTATTTTTAATAGCAATTTCAGTAAGTATCATCTCTTTTGGAAATGTAAGAGAAGCAGCAGACACAATATTAGAATATAAAGACAGAGAAACAGCATACATAGATGGAGAATATTATTATTCACAATCAACAGAAAACGAAAGAGAAGTAGGATTAGAAACTATATTACCAACACTTTCTAGAGTATATACAGAAAATTATAAAGTTATATTTGAAGGATTAAATGAGCCTATATATACAGTAAAAAAATCAGGAGAAGCAAGATATTGTTTAGATGCTGAATTTGATAATGATATAAGAGGTTCAGGTACAACTAAAGAAAAGTCATTTTTAAGTGCTGTAATTTATGGTGACAAAGACAATGCTTTTAATTCATATAAAGACAAGATAACATTACCAAGCAGATCTTTATATGAAAGATTAAAAGATATATTAAATAGTGGAAGTGGCAAAAAAATAATAGAAAAAAGTGGAGTTTATTATCAAGACGATGAAAAAAATCCTAATATAGAGGATGATGGGTCAACAGAAGATGAGTCAAATATTGGAGATGAACCAGAAGTAAATAAAACTAAAAAAAGAATTATAACATATGTAATAACAAATAAATAAAAGGAGGAAACAAAAATGGGAGATTCTTTAGGTACTATAGTTGCGATAGCAATTGCAGCAATATTAATGTTTGTATTTCCAGTTATGACTATGGCAGATAGAACAGATGATGTATCACAATTAACTGTTCAAACTGAAACAACAGAGTTTGTTGACGAGATACGAACAACAGGTAAAATTACACCACAAAGATATGAACAATTTGTGGAAGCTATAAATTCTACAGGAAACTTATATGATATAGAAATAGAAATCAAGGTATTAGATGATAATCCAGGGAAAAAGAGTGTTCAAGTACAAAGAGACAAATTAGGAGAAAACTATTATTATGAAGTTTTCAATTCTCAAGTTATGGAAAAAATAGATGCGAATGATCCTTATTTGTTAAAAGAAGGAGACATTGTTGCAGTAAAAGTAAAAAATACATCACAAACATTATCACAACAATTTAAAAATTTCTTCTATACAGTTATAGGAAATGATACATACACAATAGCTGCTGACCATGGTGGAATAGTAACAGCAACTGGAAAAAAATAAAATATTTTTTCGATAGCTTGTAATTAATAGATTGCAAGCTATTAATTATATATGTAAAGGAAAACGGGTATGAAAATACAAAATTTAGCTATTATTTTTATTATTATAATATTGCCAATATCTTTAGTTTTATCATCATATATGCAAGGCAGAGTAACTACCTTAAAAAATCAATTAAATTATGATACAAAACTATATAATGCAACATATGATGCAGTAAAGGCATTTCAAATAAATACACTAAACAGTGATACTTCAAATCAAGCAAATTCAAAAATGCGTGATTTGCAAGCAGCAGTTAATTCATTTTTTAATTCAATGCAAACAAACTTTAGTATGAATGGATATTCCAAAGATATTTTACAGACACATACACCTGCGCTTGTTTTTACTTTATATGATGGTTACTATATTTATTCACCATTTAATAATACATTAGACCAAGAAACAAAAGATAAGTTAAAAGCAGGAACTGCTAAAGAAGGATATACTTATGATTTAAAGCCATATGTTTATTATAGTTGTAGATATAAAAAAGCAGGTTCATATGATGTTGTAATAACATATTCTTTAGATAGTTATATAACCATTCAAGGAGAAGTTGGTACTGAACATTGGGATGAAAAAGGATATTTATTATCAGGTGTAAGTAAAAATGGAGATAATGTATTATATAGAGGAGTTCAAATAGACACTGAAACAGGTTTGAAGGAAAATGTTATAATAGATGGACAAGTTCAGAATCTAGAATATAGAAAAGTAAATGGTGTAAAATATTATTTGAAAGGTGATAAAGTTTATACAGTTACAAATGGTAAGGCTGAATTGCAAACAGAAAAAAATGCATCTTTTGTTAGAGAGAATACTAATGCAAAAGATTATTATACACAGGCATATGATTTAAAGGATAAAATTTTACATTCATCATTAAGTAGTTTAAAGGCGAGTGATGCTGTTGATGAAAATGGAAATTCAATAACAATACAACCTGGTGGACAAAGTTCAAGTGTAAAAAATGATACATCTTTTAATGAGTATAGTATATTTGGTGAATTACAGAATTCTGATGATAAAATACAAACAGAAGATAAAAATTCTGATTTTAATGCACATAAAATGCAGGTAATAAAACGTTCTGTTATACGAAATTTATCGATGGCAATTTCTGATTTTAATGGATATTCAGGTACTACAGATGTGTTTAAAATGCCAAGATTATCAGATGAAGATTGGGATAAATTAACAGGAAACATTGGAATGATTAGCTTTTTACAAGGATTAAATGTTGGAGGAAAAGAATACAATGGATATTCAATTATTACTAACAATAAAAACAAGGAATTTGTTTCAGAAGATTCTATTTATATAGAACAAGGAACAACATATCATAAAGCTACAGATACGGATTTAACTTCTAAAAATGGTTTAGTTGGATATTTTAATATAGATTATGAGAGAAGAACAGGTGAATTAATTCAAGGGAATAGCCAAGTTACAGGATATTATAACCCACGTACAGCTTTAGGATGTTATCAATCAATTATTAGACAAGAAAATGTTGCTACAGGTGAATTAAAAGATTGGTTAAATCAAACTGATAATACTAACCTGAAAAAGGCATATTATACAGCTTTGGGAAGAGAAAGATGCTCAATGTATAGAGTTCAAAGTTCTAATGCTATAGTAAATAATTCAGATGGTTCGCAAGAAACTCCTATTGAGCCTCAAGAACCAGTAAAATATAATATTAATATTAATGTTTCAACAAATGAAAATGAAGTGTTGATAGAAAGAACTATGCAAGTTGATGAAGGAAAAGTTCTTACATATGACCAATTGGCTTCAAATGTTCCAACAGGTTATAAATTGGTAACAATGAGGATGAGAGGACAATATACAGGTGAAAATATTGTTTTACAACCAGGACAAAGCTATGTAATAAATGAAAATAAAGACTTGTATTTAACTGTTGAAAGTAATGTATGTTCAGTTTTAGTGACTATGGTTGATGCGGATGATACTAGCACAATCATAAAGAGTAATAATTTAGAAGTAGAAAAAGGACAATCTATTACATATGAACAAATAGCCTCAGATGTACCAACAGGATATAATATATCTTATATGTGGTTCCAAAATCGTAATACTGGAAGAGTTACTTATATAGAATCTGGAGGAAGTTATACGATAAATGATGATACCGATTTATGTGTAGGAATAAATAGAAATTATTATACTGTATATGTTGATATGCACACATATGAGGCTCATAAAGGAGGAGGAACTATAAATGTTGAAAAAGGAGGAACCATTACATATAGTCAAATAGCTTCAGATGTGCCAAGTGGATATAAAATTGTTTCAATGAAAATGCAAGGGGAAAATTCAGGAAATGAAGTTACTATGAGGCCTGGAAAAACTTATAGTATAAATGAAGATCAGACAATAGATTTAATTATTGAAGAAAATTATTATAACGTATATGTTGATATACATACATCTGAATCAATAGTTCCTGGTGGAGGAAATATACAAATAGAAAAAGGAAAGAGTATTACGTATGAAGAAGTGGCAGCCTGTGTACCAAGTGGATATACGATTAGAACTATGACAATGCAAGGAGAAGATTCTGGAGAAACAGTTAGGATGAGGGCTGGAAGAAGCTATGTAGTAAATGAAGATCAAAGTATAGATTTATTAGTTGTTAAAAACTAATATATACTTGTTGAGATAAGTTTTTAATATACTAAGCAAAAATGAATAATTAAATATATATAGTAAATACTAGTAATAGCAAGAATAAAAATTATTTGTAATCTAAAAAAATAGTTTAAGTTATGGATTATAAAGAATTTTCAAAAAGGAATGTGATAAATGTGAAGAAAAAAATTCAAAAGCTATTACTAGTATTTTTGTTATTAATTATATACATGTATGTGCTGTTAGTAACCAATATACCAAATAAATTAGTGATTTTTGAAGGAGAAGAAATATCAATAAATTTACCAATAAAAATAAATAATAAAAACATTTTAGAAGTATCATCTAATTCGGAGAATAAAGTATCAGACAAAAGTACAAATATGAAATTAAGTGTAAAATTATTGAATCAGATTTCATTAAAAAATGTTAATGTAGATGTTTTGCCTCGTACTAAAGTTATTCCTGTTGGAAGTGTGGCAGGTGTTAAATTATATACAAATGGTGTATTAGTTGTAGGGATGTCAGAAATAGAAGGACAAGATAAAAAAATGTATAAGCCATATGAGGAATCTGGAATAAAAGAAGGGGATACAATAGTATCAATTAATCAGGTTCAAATAAATTCTACAGATGAATTAATAAAAGCTGTTAATAATTCAAAAGGTGAAGATTTAAAAGTAAAATATTTGCATGATGAAAAGGCTTTGGAGTGTAGTATAAAGCCTGTGAAAACAGGGGAAAAGGACTATAAAATTGGATTGTGGGTTAGAGATAGTGCAGCAGGAGTTGGTACAGTTACTTTTTATAATCAAGATACAAATAAATTTGCAGCACTTGGTCATGGTATATTAGATATAGATACAGAAAAATTGATAAATATATCTTCTGGAGAATTTGTAACTACAAATATTTTGAAAATAGAAAAAGGGGAGAAAGGAAATCCAGGTCGAATTCAGGGAACATTAGAAAAGCAAAAAGAAATAGGAAAGATAAATCAAAATACGGGATTTGGTATTTATGGGCAAGTTGAAGATATATCTTCTTTAAATATTGATAAATCAAAAGAAATGGAAGTAGCTCTAAGAGATGAGATTCAAACTGGAAAAGCTGAAATTTTGTGTAGTTTAGAAAATGGAAAAATTGATAAATATGAAATAGAAATTAAAAAAGTTTATAAAGATAATAATTATGATAATAAGAGCATGAGGATAAAAATAACGGATCAGAGATTAATTGATAAAACGGGTGGGATTATTCAGGGAATGAGTGGTTCACCAATTATTCAAAATGGTAAATTTGTAGGAGCTGTTACACATGTTATAGTTAATGATCCTTTAGAAGGTTATGCGGTTTTTGGTGATATTATGATTAAGCAAATGTATAGTGCAAAATAAATGATAAAAAAGATAAGAAAATGATGAGTAAATGATGAGAAAATAATAAAAAGAAGGAATGCAGTATAAGAAAAAAATAAATTTTCTGCTAATGTGTTCCTTCTTTTTTGTTGTAAAAAGCCACAAATTAAAATACTTTAATAAGTGCAGACATTGTTTATTAATGCGTATATGGCTATATTAATTTTCTAATAGCATTGGTCCAATTTCTGTAACAGTACCAGCACCTAAAGTTAATATAATATCATTTTCTTTAACATTTTCTTTTAAGAAAGTGACACAATCCTTAAATTCTGGTATATACATAGCATGTTTACCTAAAAGATTGATTTTGTCTGCTAAATCTTGTGAGCTAATGTTAAAAGTATTTATTTCTCTTGCAGCATATATATCTAAAATAATTATATGGTCAAAATTTGTAAGAGCATTTGCAAAATCATCAAGTAGATTTTTAGTTCTGCTATAAGTATGAGGTTGGAAAACAACCCAAGATTCATTATATTTTTTATTCATTAAAGAATTTGCAGTTGCAGTAATTTCTGTTGGATGATGACCATAATCATCAAATATACGAGCACCATTTATCTTACCTTTAAATTCAAATCTTCTATGAGCTCCTGTAAATTTTGCAAGAGCATTTTTAATATCATGTTTTTCTAAACCATAAAAATCACATAAAGCAATGCAAGCCAAAGCATTTAAAACATTGTGTTTACCAGGAACATGTAAAGTAATTTTTTCATAGAATTCATTAGATTTGTAAGCATCAAAAGTAGGAAATCCATCATCATCAAAAACTATATTATCTGCATAAAAATCTGCATTTTTATTTGAAATTCCATAACATATTTTTTTAGCATCTGTATATTGGTATAAATCCAAGCAATTTGTGTCATCAGCATTTACAACTAAAAGACCATCATTAGGCAATAATTTAGCATATTTAATAAACGCATTTTTTATATTATCAAAAGTTTTAAAATAATCAAGATGATCATTATCAATATTTAAAATAACCTCTGCTTTAGGACTAAATTTCAAAAAGCTCTCAACATATTCGCAAGCTTCAATAATAAAATGATCACTATTTCCAACTCTATAGTTTCCATCTAATTGTTTTAAATAAGCACCAACTTGAATGCTAGGATCTTTAACAGCTTCCATAAAACATAAAGAAATCATAGAAGTAGTAGTAGTTTTTCCATGTGTTCCTGAAATACATATAGTATCTGTAAAACAACGAGTAATTTCGCCCAAGAAATCAGCTCTTTCCATCGTACAAATATTATTTTTATGAGCCTCTTGCATTTCTGGGTCATTATCTTTAATAGCTGCTGAATAAACAACTAAGTCAGAATTTTTAACATCATCTAAATTATGACCAATTGTTACTTTTATACCTAAATCATTTAATTTATTTGTTGTTTCTGACTGACATCTATCAGAACCAGTAACGTGAAATCCCCAATTTTTTAGTATAGCAGCGATACCACTCATGCTTACTCCGCCTATACCTATCATATGTATATTTTTATATTTTTTTAAATTATTAATATTTGGCATTTTAATCAATTTCCCCCTTACGTAACAGATAAATTATATACTTTTATGTGCCAAAATTCAAGCTTTTTTGATAAAATTTTGGGTGTTTTCGGGGCCGGACTCAAAAAACACTAGTGTTTTTGGGGTCGGAGTCAAAAAACATCACTTAATTTTATTCTTGAATATAAATATTAGAACTTAGATTTTTAAATTATAGGAAAATTTGACAAACTTTTTATAATTTAAAAATAACAATTTTCATATTTTAAAGCATTCTAAATAAATATTAAGTATTTTAATATTTGCTTTTGTTTTGTAACAAAAATGTAATATAAAAAAATTGTAAAAAAAAGAAGGATTATTTATTTTTATATAGAATAATATAAATGTACATATGAATAAACGAATGTACAAAAAAATTATACTTTAGGAAAGGGCGGTGCACGCAAAATGGAAATAACAGACGTACGTTTAAGAAAAGTTAATTCTGAAAACAGAATGAGAGCAGTTGCTTCTGTTACTTTTGATAATGAATTCGCAGTTCACGATATCAAAGTTATCGAAAGCCAAAATGGATTATTTATAGCTATGCCTAGCAGAAAAACTCCAAACGGAGAATTCAAAGATATAGCTCATCCAATTAATCCAGAAACAAGAGAGAAAATTCAAAAAGCTATTTTAGAAGCTTATGAAAACTCTGATGACGCTACAACAACAGAAGGTTCAGCTGAATAATATTAAAAATAGAACCAAGAAAAAATCCGAATCATTGCGAAACGGATTTTTTCTTTTTGTATGCTGATGAATCTGGGACGGAGCTGATGTTTTTTTGCTCCGTCCCCAAAAGCATCAACTTTTATTTTCAAAAGCATCAGCTAAATCCATTCTTTATATTTTTTGATATAGATTTTTTTAGCAAATAAAGCAACAAAACAATAAAGAATAGGAACGCCAATAATAATACTCAAAAATTTAAAAGGTATAGCAACCAAGCCAATCATATTACCCAAGAAAGTGTAAGGGACTATTATGGCTATAATACTTAATAAAATTGAAGAAAAGTAAACAACTTTATTAGCATTACTTTGTATAAAAGGAACTTTAGCAGTTCTAATAACATGCATACCAATTAAATTTGAAACTACTCCATAAGAGAACCAAATGGTTTGAAAAGTAGCTGCATCTCTAATACCAAAAACGAACCACATAGAAGCAAAAACAATCATATCAAAACAAGAGCTAAGAGGCCCCATAAAGAGCATAAAATGTTTTAAGCTATTTATATTCCATTTTCTAGGCTTTTGCAAATATCCTTCATCAACATTATCAAAAGGTAAAGTTAATTGGCCAAAGTCATATAAAAGACTTTGAAATAATAACTGAATAGGTGTTATAGGTAAGAAGGGGAATAGGATACTGGCTATAATAACAGATGAAACTTCCCCAAAGTTAAAGCTTACAGCCATTTTTATATATTTTAATAGATTTGCAAATGTACGTCTACCCTCACGAACACCATCTAGTAAAACATGTAAATCTTTTTCTAGTAAAATAATATCTGCTGATTCTTTCGCAACATCTACAGCAGTGTCAACAGAAATACCAACATCTGAGTTATTTAAAGATGGGCTATCATTAATACCATCACCCATATATCCAACAACATTGCCATTCTCTTTTAGAAGTCTAACGATTCTGGCTTTTTGAATAGGTGAAAGTTTAGCAAATATATTTGTCCTTTTTAAAATTCTTAAAACAGCCATATCTTGTAATTTATCAAGTTCATTACCTAAAACAATATTTTTTGATTTTATACCAACTTTAGTACATATACATTTGGTTACTTCTGCATTATCTCCAGTAAGAACTATAACACGAATGCCAGCTTTATTTAGTTTTTCTATAGATGATTTAGCACTTTCTTTTGGAGGATCCAAAAATCCTATAAAGCCCATTAATACCATATTTTTTTCAAGACTTACATCAAAAGTTTCTACATTATTTATATCATTTTTTTGGCAAACTGCGATTACACGTAAGCCATCTTCATTCATTTTTTTACTGATTTTTTTGATGTTGTCTTTAATTTCTTTTGTGATAGGAGAGACTTGACCTTTGTAATCTACAAGTGTACATATATTAAGTATTTCTTCAACTGCACCTTTTGTAATCATTTGCTTTTTTTCTCCACTTTCTGATGGATTAGAAACAATAACAGAAAGGCGTCTGCGTGAAAAATCAAAAGGTATTTCGTCTATTTTTTTGTATCCTTTTGTGATGTTAGCCATATCATGTTCTAGACCACGTTTTACAACAGCTTCATCAATATTTCCTCTTAAACCAGTTTGAAAATATGAATTTAAAAAAGCATGTTTTAAAACTCGTAAATCTTCATCACCTTTAATATCTAAGTATCTTTCCAAAACGATTTTATCTTCTGTTAATGTTCCTGTTTTATCAGTACATAAAATGTTCATAGCGCCAAAACTTTGAATAGAATCTAAAGATTTTACTATTGTTTTCTTTTTGGACATTCTTATTGCACCTTTTGAAAGACTAGATGATAATATAACAGGGAGCAATAGTGGTGTGATTCCTATTGCTATTGCTACTGCAAATGTAAAGGCTTCTATTAAATCATGTTTCCAAAAGTTTAGCAAAAATACTATAGGTATTAAAACTAGCATAAAACGTATTAGTAATTTACTGATACTTTCAATTCCTTTTTGAAACGAAGTTTTTGGCTTTGAGCTAATATTGTGCGCAATTTTTGAAAAATATGTTGAGTCAGCTGTTTTTATAACAATACCTTTTGCAACACCACTTATAACACTTGTTCCCATAAAGCAAATTGTATCTAAATCTGTAATGCTATCGATATCATTATAAGAAATTTCAGAATTGATATTTTTTTTGACTGCATCTGATTCACCTGTTAAAGAGGATTGTCCAACATATAAGTCTTTTCCTTCAATAATTCTTAAATCTGCAGGTATCATGCTGCCAGCAGCAAGTGAAATTACATCACCTAATACAACTTGATTTATTGGAATTTGAATTTCTTTATTATTTCTTATTACAGTGGTTGAAGTTGAAACTAGTTCTTTTAACTTTTCAGCAGCTCTATTTGAGCGATATTCTTCAAAGAAATCTAGTAAAGTACTTACTATGACTAAAACTAAAATTACTATTATATTGGCATAACTAGGTGTTTCTGGTAATATGATGTCAGTGTAAATTAATACTAAACTGATTCCCATTAAAATGCTATTAAATGGACTAAATAAGCTTCCAAAAAAGTAGTTGTACCATTTTTTTGGCTTAGACTGACTTATTTCATTTAGTCCATCTTTTTGCAATAATTCTTTTGCGTGCTTTTCTGAAAGCCCATTTGCATTGAGCTCGTATTCTTTTAAAAATTCCTCCTTTGGTAAAGTACATTCTTTTCCATATAGTTTTTGAATGTTTATTTCTTCTTTTTGTTGTGACAAATTTACCATCTCCATTTCTTTTGTTTTTTCTCTTTTCTATTATAGCACAAATTTGAAAAAATGATACAAAAAATTTAAAGATGTTTTTGGGGACGGACTCAAAAAACACCTCTATTACTAAAATACAAAATAAAATATAACATTTTATTTTGCAGGAAGTTGTAAAAAGTAGATGTTTTTTGAGTCCGTCCCCCGAAAACATTAGAAGGTGTTTTTTTGCCCCGTCCCCAAAAGCACCTCTAAAATTTGTATAGCATTTGAAGCGGCACCTTTTCTAAGATTATCAGCAACTACCCAGATATTAAGGCCAGACCTAACACTAAAGTCACGTCTAATTCTACCAACTAAAACATCATCAGTGCCATCAGCTTTGGAAGCGATAGGGTAGTAATTTTTAGATGGTTCATCAATTACTAGGATTCCAGGAGAATTTTGAAGTAATTGTTTAATATCAAAAATATCAAAATCTCGTTCTAGTTCAATATTTATACTTTCTGAATGACAGTTTTTAACAGGGACACGGACTGTTGTGGCTGTAATTGGAAGATAAGGTTTATTCAAAATTTTTCGAGTTTCGTTTATCATTTTATATTCTTCTTTGGTATAGCCATCATCCAAAAATGAATCAATATGTGGTAAACAGTTATTTATAATTGGATATGGGAATTTTTTAGGTGGTTCACCTTTTATTCCATTTTCTAAGTCTAAAATTCCTTGTCTGCCAGCACCTGATACAGCTTGATATGTAGAATATACAATTCTTTTTATTCCATATTTTAAATCAAGTGGTTTTAATGCTATAACTGCTTGTATTGTAGAACAATTTGGATTTGCTATAATTCCTTTATTTTCTATTATTTTTTCTGGATTTACTTCTGGTACGACTAATGGTACATCTTTGTTCATTCTAAATATGCTACTGTTGTCAATTACTGTACATCCTTTTGAGACAGCTATTGGTGCAAATTTTTTTGAAACTTCTCCACCTGCGCAAAATATTGCATAGTCAAAATGTGAATCAAATGAGTTTTCTGTTAGCTCACAAATTATGTAGGTTTGACCTAAAAAAGAAAGTCTGGTGCCTGCAGATTTTTTTGATGAAAATAAAGTATATTCGCAATTTTTAAAGCTTTTTTCTTCTAGTATTTTTAAAACTGTTCTGCCTACAATTCCAGTGCTTCCAACAATTGCAATTTTGTGTTTATTATTTGACATATTTTTTCCTCCTAATATAATTTATTTGTGTTTGTAAATAATATGAAGTAAGGGTAGTTTATGTGCAAATAGTAATATGAAATTAATAAATATTAATAATTTAAAGTAATTTATTTTGTATATTATTTTAGAAAAAAAGAAAAAGTCCTTTGAAAAATGTGTATAGTATTCACAAAAGTCCTTTGAAAAATGTGTATAGTATTCACAAAAGTCCTTTGAAAAATGTGATTAATATCACAAAAGTCCTTTGACTTTTGTGCAAAAATAATGTATAATAGTTTGGGAAGGTGATTTTATGTATAGATATAAATTTAATGAATTAAAAAAATGGAAAAATTCAAGTAACAGAAAACCACTAATAATAAGAGGGGCAAGACAAGTAGGAAAAACATGGCTTATGCAAGAATTTGGAAAAAGAGAATATGAAAAATGTGCATATATAAATTTTGATGAAAATACAAGGATGATAGAATTATTTTCTGGTGATTTTGATATAGAAAGAATCATACAAGGATTGAAAATAGAATCAGGTGTAAATATAGAACCAGAAAATACATTGATAATATTTGATGAAGTACAAGAAACTCCAAAAGCATTAACAGCGTTAAAATATTTCTATGAAAAAGCAAATCAATATCATATTGTAGCAGCAGGTTCACTTTTAGGAGTGGCAATGCATGAAGGTGCTTCATTTCCAGTAGGAAAAGTTGATTTTTTAGATTTATATCCTTTAAATTTTTTGGAATTTTTAAGAGCATTAGGAGAAGAGAATATAGTTGAGCTAGTAGAAAAAAATGATATTGAAATGATAAAAATATTTTCAGACAAATTGAAAAATTACTTGAAACAATATTTATATATAGGAGGAATGCCAGAAGTTGTAGAAACATATGTAGAAACAAAAGATTTTATAGAAGTAAGAAGAAAGCAAGAAGTTTTATTAGAATCTTATGAACAGGATTTCTCAAAGCATGCGCCCAATGCTATAGTTCCAAGAATAAGGCAATTATGGAATAACATACCAACACAATTAGCAAAAGAAAATAAAAAATTTATTTATGGATTAATAAAACAAGGGGCAAGAGCAAGAGAGTATGAAATTGCATTATCTTGGTTAATAGATTGTGGTTTAGTTTATCAAGTAAATAGAGTAAATGCATGTAAAGTACCATTGTCAGCATATCAGGATTTTAACGCATTTAAATTGTATGTTTTAGATGTTGGATTATTATGTGCTAAAGCAAATTTAGATGCAGTTTCAATAATAGACGGAAATGAAATTTTAGTGGAATTTAAGGGAGCTTTAACAGAACAATATGTTCTAACAGAATTAAAATCAAATGTAAATTCCCCAATATTTTATTGGACGTCAGATAAGGGAACATCTGAAGTTGATTTTATAATACAAATGGGAAAAGATAATGTTCCTATAGAAGTAAAATCAAGTGAAAATTTGCAGGCCAAAAGTTTAAAATATTTTGTTGAAAAATATGGAACTTTAAAAAATGTAAGAACTTCGATGTCTGATTATAGAAAAGAAGAAAAACTTATAAATATTCCATTATACATAATAGGAAATATAGATGAAATGCTAAAATAAAATGGTCCAAATTTAATCTGATTAATATTTTGTGGATTATAATGTATTGAAAAAATATTCAAATTTTGAAAAATATGTTAAAAATTAAAAACATTTGCCTAAATAGTTGCATAAATTTAACAAACATAGTATAATAAAAAAAGAGCAAAATAAAATATAGTAAGAGATGGAAAAATAAGAAAAAAGGCAAAGATTAAAATAAAATTTTTAATCTATAAAAGCCAAAAGGAAGGAAAGGGAAAAAAGATGGAGTATCTATATATACTTAGGGAAGCATTAGTTTGGATAGTAACAATATTTTGGTTATACCAATTATTAATTAGTTTATGTTCTCTTATAAAATTAAAAGATAAACCACTAAAAATTCACAAAGACCACAAATTCATGGCAATAATACCAGCACATAATGAAGAAGCAGTAGTAGCAAATTTAATAGAAAGTTTAAAAAATCAAAACTATAATAAAGACTTATATGATATTTATGTAATTGCAGATAATTGCACAGACAATACAGCAAGAGTAGCAAGAGAAGCAGGAGCAATAGTATATGAAAGATTTGACAATACAAAGAAAACAAAAGGATACGCATTAGACTGGTTTTTACAACAAAAAATTCAAGAAGATGCAGATTATGATGCAGTATGTATATTTGACGCAGACAACATTGTTGATAAAAACTTTATAAAAAATATGAACAAAAAACTATGTCAAGGAGAAGATGTAGTACAAGGATATAGAGATATTAAAAACCCAACAGACAGTTGGGTAACAGCAGGATATGCAATATTCTACTGGACAATGCACAGATTTTATCATTTAGCAAGATATAATATTGGATTATCACCATTATTAAATGGAACAGGATTTATGGTAAGATTTGATATTCTAAAACCAAATGGATGGAAAACAGTAACATTAACAGAAGATATAGAATTTTCTTTACAAAGAATCATAAAAGGAAAAAGATTAGGATGGGCAACAGATGCTATAGTATATGATGAACAACCAGTTGGCTTTAAACAAAGTTGGTCTCAAAGAAGCAGATGGACAGTAGGGCATATGCAATGTATACAAGAATATACTAAAAAGTTAGCAGTAGCAGTAAAAGAAAATAAAACATTAATGAATATAGATGGATTCTTATATATATTAGGAAGTATACCAGTATTTATAATAACATTAGTATTATTAGCAACAAACTTCTTAATGTATGTAGCAAATGGAGTAACACAAACAGAATTAATAATAAATATAGCAAGATATATTATACCAACATTTATATTACCAATATTTACAGGAATGTTTGTTATGTGGTTAGATAAAAGACCAATAAAGCCTATGATAAAAGGATTGTTAGCATATCCGTTATTTATGGGGTCATGGTTATTAATAAATTTTAAATGTTTATTTAAAAGAGATTTAACATGGGAGAAAATAAACCATGTACGTAATATAAAAATTGGAGACGTATCTCAAACAGAACAAGTAGAAACAGAAAAAGAATTGATATAATCTATCAATTCTTTTATATACTAGGTTGTAATTAAAAACAAGAAAGGAATACAGTAAAAATGAAGCAAAAATTAAAAAATATAAATATCAAATATATACATATTGCAATAATTATATTAGGTATATTATTTATATGTATACCAGCATTTCATGCAAATTTATGGTTTGATGAAAGTTATTCTGTAGCAATAGCAAATAATCATTCATTTAACGAAATATGGACAATTGGAGGACATGATGTGCATCCAGTATTTTATTATTGGATGTTAAAAATTGTTTCAATGATATTTGGAAATAACATGGTATGTTATAGACTACTTTCTGTATTATCAATAGCATTATTAGGAATATTAGGATATACACATGTAAGAAAAGATTTTGGAGAAAAAGTAGGAGCAATCTTTTCTTTGTTAGTATATACATTTCCAGTAAATCTTGTATATGCAAGTGAAATACGCATGTATGGATGGGCAATGTTTTTTGTAATGGTTATGGCAATTTATGCTTATAGAATATTTTCAAATAAAAAAGCTTTACAAGAAAATAAATTAGAAAAAAGAGATATAAAAAATTGGGTAATATTTGCAATTTTTAGCTTAATTTCAGCATATACACATTATTATGGATTAATGGCTGCAGGAATTACAAATATATTATTATTTATTTGGATATTAAAAGATGCTATTAAGCAAAAGAAATTTACTGTAAATATGAAAACATTTATAATTCAAGCAGTAATTCAAGTTTTATTGTATATACCATGGATATTGTCTTTATTATTACAAGTTTCACAAGTATCAAATGGATTCTGGATTGGAGTTAAATTTCCAGATACTTTAATAGAAATATTTACATTCCAATTTACAGGAAATTTGGGAGACACTTATTACATAAATAATTGGATTGCAGGAATTTATGGAATAGTATTTTGTATATATATAATCTATTGTGTAATTAAAAATAAAAAATCTCAAGATAAAAAGAATATAGAACCAGCAAAATTGAGTGCAATAATATATGGATTAGTAATATTGGGAGCAATAGTGGTTTCTCTTATTATTTGGAGACCTATAATTTATGCAAGATATTTATTAGTTGTAACAAGCTTACTTGTATTTACATTTGCATATATTATGGCTAAAATTGGAAATAAAAAAGGAAATATTGCTATTTTAATATTAACTGTAGTGGTAGCAACAATTGTAAATGTAAATTTATCACAAATAAATTATGATAAATCAAATCAAGAACCTATAAAATACTTGCAAGAAAATATGCAAGAAGGAGATATTTTAGTATATAGTAATGAAGGAAGCGGATTTGTAATTTCAGCTGTTTTTCCTGAATATATGCAGTATTTTTATGATCAACAAAATTGGGGAGTAGAAGAAGCATATAAGGCATATGGTCCAAATATGAAAACTGTATATGACTTGAGCTTTTTAGATGATTATAAAGGTAGAATTTGGTTTATAAATGCAGGAGAGTATTTCTTATTAGAAGATGCACAAAAAAGATATGAAGGATTAAATGTTTTAAAACAAGCAAAATTTGATGTTAAATATCAAGGATATAAATATAGTTTTGCATTAGTTGAAAAATAATATCAAAGGAGTAAAATATTGGAATTACGAGGACAAGTAGAAGGTATAATATATCAAAATGAAGTAAACAGTTATACAATAGCAAATTTAGAAACTGAAACTGAAGAGATAACAATAGTAGGCTATCTTCCTTTTATAGTAGAGGGAGATAGCCTAAAAGTAATTGGAAATTATGTAGAACACAAAGAATATGGTACACAATTTAAAGTAACAACATTTGAAAAAATAATGCCAGAAAATGTAGAAGCATTAGAAAAATATTTAGCAAGTGGAGCAATAAAAGGAGTAGGAGAAGCTACAGCTAAAAGGATAATAAAAACATTTGGAGAAGAGACAATTAATATATTAAAAAATGAACCAAAAAAATTAGCATTAGTAAAAGGAATATCAGAAGAGAAGGCTCAAAAAATATCAGATGATTTTGTGGAAAATCAAGAAATGTGGAAAATAGTTGGCTTTTTGGAAAAATTTCATATAGGAGCTCAAAATGCTAAAAAAGTGTATGAAAAATTAGGTGTTAGTAGTATAGAAAAAATAAAAGAAGATCCATATTTATTAGTAGACATAGCAAAGGGTGTAGACTTTAGACAAATAGACCAAATGGCAATAAGAATAGGAATAACACCAGATAATAATAGAAGAGTTCAAACAGGAATAAAATATGGACTTATAAGAAGTACAAATAATGGAAATAGCTGTGTATTAGAAACAAATCTAATTGAATATGTCCAATCATTATTAGAGGTAAACTCAGAAACAATAGAAGATAATTTAATAGAATTAAAAACAAAAGGTGAAATTGTCTATGAATTAAGAGAAAATGAAGAATGGGTATATTTAGCTAGATTTTATGAAACCGAACAAGAAATAGCATATAGATTGCGAAAACTAGAACAAAGTAAAAATATTAAAGAAATTAAAAATATAGAAGCAGCACTAAAAAAAATAGAAAAAGAATCTGAGATAGAATTATCAGAAAAGCAAAAAGAAGCTATAGAAGAAATAAATAAAAATAATGTTTTAATAATAACAGGAGGACCAGGAACAGGAAAAACAACAATAATAAAAACAATAATAGATATATATGAAAATAGAGGTAAAAAAGTAATTTTGGCAGCGCCAACAGGAAGAGCAGCAAAAAAAATGACAGAAGCAACAGGAAAAGAGGCATCAACTTTACATAGATTATTATGTATAGGTAAATTAGATGATGATGGAATATATCAAAGACATGATGAATTTCAAGGGGAGCCAATTGACGCAGATGTTATAGTTGTTGATGAGTTATCAATGGTAGATATGTTTGTAATGAATTATCTTTTAAAATGTGTATATCAAGGTACTAAACTTGTACTTGTAGGAGATATAGACCAATTGCCATCAGTGGGACCTGGAAGTGTGTTAAAAGATTTGATAGAATCAGAAACAATACAAACAGTTCACCTAGATAAAATTTTTAGACAAGCTGCCAAAAGTAAAATAATTCTAAATGCACATAGAGTAAACAAGGGTGAGCCATTTTTAGGTAAAGAAGATATAGAACAAGAAACGAATCAAGATTTTTTCTATATAAAACATAAAACACAAGAGGAAATATTAAAAGAAGTTATAAGTCTTTGTACAGGAAGATTAGAAAAATTCGGAAATTATGACTTTTTCCAAAATATTCAAATTCTTACACCAACTAAAAAGGGATTATTAGGAACTAAAGAATTAAACAAAGAGTTACAGGCATACTTAAATCCAAATTTAGATGGAAGGCCAGAAAAATCAAATTCAGGAGCAATTTACAGAACAGGTGATAGAATAATGCAAATAAAAAATAATTATGATATGACTTGGGATAGAGAAAATGATGATGGGACTACAGAATATGGGGAAGGCATTTTTAATGGAGAGTTTGGAACAATTACTAAAATAAGTGAAAAAGATAAGGTTGTAGAAGTAAAATTTGATGATAATAAAGTAGCATGGTATGAATTTAGTGAGTTGGATCAAATAGAACATAGTTATGCAATTACAATACATAAATCACAAGGAAGTGAATTTGATGTAGTAATAATGGTTGCACCTGTTGCAGCGCCAATGTTACTAACAAGAAATTTATTGTATACAGGAATTACTAGGGCAAAAAAATTGTTGATAATAATAGGAACAGATAATGTTGTGGATTATATGATACAAAATGTGGATAGCAAAAAGAGAAATACAGGGTTAAAACAAAAAATCATAGAAGAATTCAAGTAAATTTAATTTTGCAGAGTAATGAAAAAACATGGAAGCAAAAATTAATAAAAAGCGAAAGGAAGTATATGCTAGAAAAAATTCAAAATTTAATATATCCTCAAAAATGCGGTATTTGTGGAAAATTAGATAAAGGATATCTTTGTGGAAAGTGTAAGAAAATATTAGAAGGAGAGGCAATTTGGAGCATTGAGAAAAATCAGAATCCATATGTGGATTTTAATGAATTGATTTCAATATTTCAGTATGAAGGTATAATAAGAGAAAAAATAATAGATTATAAATTTAATGAAAAATCATATTTGTATAAAACATTTGTAAATTTTTTGTTAAAAAATAAAAAAGTGTTTGAAAAAATAATAGAGTATGATATAATCGTTCCAGTACCAATAAGTAAAAAGAGAAAAAAAGAAAGAGGATATAATCAAAGTTTATTGATAGCAAAAGAAATAAGTAAACAATTAAAAAATGAATATAACAAAGAATTAAAACTAGAAACAAAATGTTTATATAAAACTAAAAATACAATAGAGCAAAGTAAATTAAATAAAGAAGAAAGAGAAAAAAATGCTCAAAATGTATATGAATTAAAAAATCAACAAATACTAAGAAATAAAAAGATTTTGTTATTTGATGATATTTATACAACAGGAAATACAGCAAATTCATGTTGCAAAGAAATAAAAAAAGCAGAGCCAACAAATGTTGGAGTTTTTGTATTGGCAAAAGATTAAAAGTTATATTATATAAGTTTTAAAACTTACATATAAATGAGAAAAAACTTAAGAAAGGAAAGTGAAAAAATGGAAGATTTAGTAGAAAGTATCTTAGATTATGTACGTTCAGATTACACAGATTATGCCATAATGATAAATGGAGAATGGGGTTCAGGAAAAACATATTTTTGGAACAATAAAATACGTAAAAAAATAGAAACAATGCAGCTTAATGGAAAAAGATATACAACTATATATATGTCATTATATGGAATATCAAATCTAGAGGAAATAAGCAAAAAAATCTTTATAGAAACAACACAATTAATGGACAAAAATTTAAGAAAATTTATGGATGCAAATGGACAAACCAATATTCCAGAATATGCAAAAACAGGACTAGATATGGCAAATTTCTTTGGAGTAACACAAAATGGAGACAAAATAGATTATGCAGACTTTTTCTCAACAGATGACAAAGTATTGTGTTTTGACGACTTGGAAAGAGCAAATGTAGATGTAATAGATATATTAGGATATATAAATAATTTTGTTGAACATGATCATATAAAAACAATAATAATATGTAATGAAAAAGAATTGTCAACAAAATTAAAAAGCTCAAATCTTGAAATGAAAACTTTTATAGCGACATATTTGTTAGATAAGCAAAATGAGTTAAATAAAACAGACAAGCCAATGGTGGAAAAAATTCAAGATAAAATTGAACATGTATTTGATAAGGCAAATGACTATGAAAGAATAAAAGAAAAACTAATAGGTGAGACTTTTGAATATGCACCAAAATTTGATTATATTATAAATGGAATTTTAATGAGATATGAAAATGAACCAGATTTGATTAGATTTCTAAGAGAAAATACTAGATTAATAATAAACACATTTGAAAGAAGTGGAACTAGAAACTTAAGAATATTAAAACATGCATTAAATGATTTCAAAAAAGTATTTGATATGGTAAATAAGAGTTATCCAAATACAAGTCATAGAGTAATGCAAACAATGTTAATATTTACAATAGCAATATCATTTGAAATAAAAGCAGGAAAAGTAACTAAAAATAAATTTATGAATATAAAAGATAATGAAGAATATAAGGCAATATTAGTATCATCAAGGGTATTAATGGACAACAGACAATTTTATATAAAAGAATTTGATAACAATTATTATTACAATTTCAAAGCTGAATATAGATTTTTCAAATTTATAGAATATTATATAAGAACAAGAATATTTGATATGAAAATATTTAAACAAGACATGGAAACAATTAGAAACACTGTAGATACAGAAAATCTACCAGGATATAAAAGGTTACTTACTGAAGAATATTGGAAAATATCAGATGATGAATTTGATGGAGTTATAGAAGATATAATGAAAGACATAAAAGAAGGTAACTTAGAATTAATTGATATAGTAAAAATATATGCATATTTCAGCTATTTTTCACGAAAAGGATTAATTGATTATGATATAAAAACATTAAAAAATGTGTTTTTTGATGGAATGAATAAATCATCTTTAAAATCAGAATATTGTGAAAATGTTAATGAAGAATTAGCTAAAATTGCTATAGAAGAGTTTGCTGAAGATATGGAAGAAATCTTGAAACATTTTGATAATTTAAATAATCAATTATTAGATAAAAAATATAGAGAAATGGCAGAGGATGTATTTAAATGTATACCTATGAAAATGGAACAGTTTTATGAGAAGTTTGATAAACAATGTATGCAAATGCCTATTTTTAAATATTATGATTCATATCAATTATTCCAAAGAATTTCTTGTGCTAGTAATGAAGATATAGTTCTTATAAAGGAAAAATTGGTTGACCGTGTTGAGAGATATCAAGAACAAATTGAACCTGAAATGAAAAATATTAAATTGCTTAAACAAATTATGGATGATTACTTGAAAGATAAGGGCACAACTATTAAAATTGTTATGCTTAGAGAGTTTTCTAAGGATTTGGGTTATATTTTAGGTAAATATGAGTAATGTTTTTGGGTGTTTTTGGGGATGGACTCAAAAAACACCACATTTTTCAACTTATATAAAAAAATAATAAATGTTATATGGCTTAATAATTTTTTCGATTCAATACACAAACTAAAAATTTTTAAAATAAAATAATGGAATCCTTCAGCTTAGTCCTCACTTCGTTCGACGTGAAGCTCTTCCATCATTTTATTTAAGAAATTCTAAGATTGTTCCAATCACATTCAAAAATTATTTTACCATATAACATTTATTATTTTTAAATAGCATGTAAGAGTGGTGTTTTTTGAGTCCGTCCCCAAAAACACCTCTAAATTTCCATTTGACTACCAAGAAAAGTAGCAGCAGACTGAGCAACTTTTTTTTCAACATCATTCATTTTAGAAGAAGAATCTTTAGACATTAAGATAACAGTACCAATAGTATCACCATTAGAAATAATAGGATAAACAACTTGAGCATTATATTTTCTATCCCTATTATCATTTTTAGTAATAGGCATAGAAACATCGCTATTATCTTTACTAGTATAAACTTCTTTATCTTCCATAAGTTGTTCTAATTCAGAACTAACATCTTGTTCCAAAAACTCTTTTTTAGAACCGCCAGAAACGGCTATAATAGTATCTTTATCAGTAATACAAGCAATATGTCCAGTAGTTTTAGATAAAGTTTCTGCATAGCCAGCAGCAAATTCAGAAAGTTCACCTATAGGAGAATATTTTTTCAAAATTACTTGACCTTCTCTATCAGTAAAAATTTCTAGAGGGTCACCTTCTTTAATACGTAAAGTTTTTCTTATTTCTTTAGGAATAACAACTCTTCCTAAGTCATCTATTCTTCGCACAACACCTGTTGCTTTCATAATTTTATCACAATCCTTTCATAATTATTTTAAAAAGTTCTCTTTTAAATTTAAGTCTAATCTTATTATGCCAAAAGTGGAAAAAAATATACATAATTTAAAAAATATTAAAAATTGCAAAAAAATGTTATATTAACTGATAGATAAAAAAATACCAAACAAGCTGCTTGACAATAATGTTAAAATATAGTATAATTTTACCAATGTTTGCCAAGAGTGGCAAAGGATGAGATTTTATTTAAACCTAAAATATAGGACAAAATGTTTATAAAAGAAGCGGAAAAGATAATAAAGAGATATTATCAAATTTATTAATTAAGAAACGGAAAAATTAAGAAACGACTTAGACTATGTTATTAATAACTTAACAAAGGCTTCTAATAACGACTGCGACGGTATGTCTCCGGAAGTTATGTGTGGATATCTGGTTAAGGAATTAAAAAGCATTAGAGACCAGTTTGACTA
>ENA-ORUQ01000566-ORUQ01000566.1-human-gut-metagenome-genome-assembly--contig:-NODE-566-length-40920-cov-13.699988_pt1 | contig 40920 bp, 37 predicted proteins | sample MGYA00242081_ERZ509211 | MGnify/ENA primary metagenome ERZ509211 (study PRJEB26280, sample SAMEA2338785) | human gut metagenome | biome: human gut; feature: human-associated habitat; material: faeces...
ATGCAATTGCATGACGCGCACCTCGCAGCAAGAATGCCGAGGCATTCTTGAATATTTTTCACTGCAAAGCTTAAAATAGACTTATAAAGTTTCGTAAAAATGGAAAAGTAATTAGATAGAATTCTACAAAACTATCCGAAGTTGATTGCAAATGGTATAAATTATAATTATCGGCTATTTAGAAAATTAAGTGAAAATATTAGTAATTCAATTGTCAAGTGTTTTACGCTTATAAATTGAAAACTTTTCTAAATAGTTATAATAAAGAAAAAAGAGATAGTTTTTGACACTATCAAAAAAGAGAAAGCGAGGAAACAAAAATGAAAAAATTTGGAGCATTTTTATTAGCAGGTGTACTTGCAATCGGAGCTTTAACAGGCTGCGGAAGCACAGACAAGAAAGCAGAAAGTTCAACAGGAAGCACAGATACACAGGTAATCAAAGTTGCTGCTTCTGCTACACCACACGCAGAAATCTTAGAGGAGGCAAAGCCACTCCTTGCCAAAGAAGGATACGACTTACAGGTAACTGTATTTGATGATTATGTACAGCCAAACGAAGTTGTAGACAGCGGAGATTTCGATGCGAACTATTTCCAGCACGTTCCTTATATGGAACAGTTCAACAAAGAAAAAGGAACTAAGTTAGTAGATGCAGGAGACATCCACTACGAACCATTTGGAATTTACCCAGGAACAAAGAAGAGTCTTGACGAAATCGCAGATGGTGATGAAATCGCTGTACCAAACGATACAACAAACGAAGCAAGAGCATTACTTCTTCTTCAGGACAACGGACTTATCAAATTAAAAGATGGTGCCGGACTCACAGCAACAGTAAATGACATTGCAGAAAACCCACACAACATCAAAATCGTTGAGTTAGAAGCAGCACAGGTAGCTCGTGTAACAGGCGAAACAGCATTTGTTGTATTAAACGGTAACTACGCACTTCAGGCAGGATACTCCGTAAAGAAAGATGCACTTGCATACGAAGCATCTGATTCTGAAGCTGCAAAAACATATGTAAACATCATCGCAGTAAAAGAAGGCAACGAAGACAGTGATGCAATCAAAGCCTTAGTAAAAGTTCTCAAATCTGATGATATCAAGAAATTCATCGATGAGAAATATGATGGTGCAGTAATTGCGTTTGAATAAATAGGAATTTGCCGCAGGCAAAAGAGACGCCCTCTGTAAGATAAATAAAGCATATTTGTGACTTCATTTATCTTACAGAGGGCTGTGTTTTGGCTGTGGAGGAAAATTCTATTTATTGCTGGAGGGATTTGAATAGGCTCCAGAAGGATGTGGCTTTCTTAGAAGATGACTTCTCGTAGCGACGAAAATCACAAATATAGATGATTTGATTCTCAGACTTCGTTTGTCTACTCACCCCGGCAAATTCCTATTTGATGCTTCTATACCTACATCGGTGAGCACTCCCATTACCGGTCGGTATGGCATGGAGAAGCGTTGGGAGAGATAACGCATTGCCGCTCCGGTCTCACCATCAGGACCCCCAAACTGACTGATGATTGCTTTTGCCATAGCAGCATCGGTTCTTTTTATATTAATCGGATATTCCAATCTTTTTTCATAATTCCACATAAATCTTATCCCTCCATTTCCCAAGGCCACGGTTCATTTGCCCATGCCCAGAAGTCAGTACCTTTAGGTACAGTGTCAAGCGTCAGAGGCGAGAAGCGGCTGCTATATTCTTTTAATGCCTGTTTTCTTGCGTTTGTATAATATTCAAAATATTCTAAACCCTCAGCATTTTTAGGATGTGTATCAAGAAACATGGCACAGTCTAAGGCAGCAAAGCTTACAAAATCAATATAACATTTTAAATTCTGCCGATTCATGTTACAGTTACAATTTTGGTTTCGGTTGTTGTTGCGGGCAGAATTAGAGTTGCGGCCGGAGTTACAGCCAGAGTTAGAATTACAACCGGAATTACCATTAAAATTGCAGTTCATAGAATGATGCTGACAGGAGTTCATGTTACAGTTTTGCGTAGTGTAGTTTTGAGAAGAATGCATATTCTGCATCATTTCTGGCACCTCCTTCCAGTAAAAGGCAGGTCAAGTTCCTGAAAGATTGTTCCGGCGCAAAGAGCATTTTCAGGTTTATATATATTCTGCCATTTCTGCCATGGAACATAGGTCATAGCAAGCGGCATGGAATCTAATTTTAACACTTCTTTTTCCTGTTTATATGAACAGGAAGAATGATTTTCCATCATGGCGGTGTCTCCTTAAGTTTATATAGTTATATATATGATAAGCAGCCTGAAATGTCCATAAGATCAGATGATTTCAAAGAAAGAAGATAGCCTATATTGTGCCTCTCTTCCTAGGCGTCTCTCCTAATGAATTTATTTTATCAAATATAATATTTTATATATAATGTTACAATGTCACCAGAAAAACTCTTAAAAATTTGACAAGGACATAAATTGACAAATATAGATAGGGGGCGTATTATATAGATAACTGTTTTATTTCAAGATATGTTAGTTCCCCAAAATGACATATTGAAAATCCCCAAAACAGTAAGAGAGTCTTCCGAAGAAGTGATCGCTTTCGGAAGATTTTTTTTATGCAGAAGAAAGTGCACATTACTTGCATTTTTTAAGTCAGGACTGTATAATATAAGATTGATTAACTTAGTTTACTATTTCATCGAGAAGTGAAGTATCAATGAGATAGCAGATGGTAGAATTTCATTTTATTTTTTATGAAGAAAGGAATGGAACAATGACAAAAATAGATATTATTTCTGGTTTCCTTGGAGCTGGAAAAACGACTTTAATTAAGAAACTTATCGAAGAGGCACTGAAAGGACAGAAAGTTGTTCTTATCGAGAATGAATTTGGCGAAATTGGTATTGACGGTGGATTTTTAAAAGAATCCGGTATTCAGATTAATGAGATGAATTCTGGATGTATTTGCTGTTCTTTAGTTGGTGATTTTAATACAGCATTGAAAGATGTTTTAGAGCAGTATACACCAGACCGCATCATCATCGAGCCTTCAGGAGTTGGCAAGCTTTCTGATGTTATGAAAGCGGTACAGAAGGTTGTAGATGCAGAGGCGAATGTTGTATTAAACAGCCATATCACTGTTGCAGATGCACAGAGAGCAAAAATGTATCTCAAGAACTTTGGTGAGTTCTACCGTAACCAGATTGAATTTGCCAGTGCAGTAATTTTAAGCCGTTCCCAGAATGTAAAGGAAGATAAGTTAGAGAAGGCAGTAAAATTACTTCGCAGCCTGAATGATAAATGCCCTATCGTGACAACTCCTTGGGAAGAACTTAGCGGAGCACAGATTCTTGAAGTAATGGAAGGGGAAAATGACTTCGCAAAAGAGTTAATGGAAGCAGCACAGGTTTGCCCTGAATGTGGACATCATCATGAACATGGCGAAGAGTGTCATGATCACCATCACGATCATGAGGAGCATGAGCATCATCACGACCATGACCACGAAGAGCATGAGCATCATCATGACCATGACCATGAAGAGCATGAGCATCATCATGATCATGACTGCTGTGGACATGATCACCATCATCACCATGCAGATGAAGTATTTACAAGCTGGGGTAAGGAAACTCCTAAGAAATTTACAGAAGAAGGAATTCGTGCAATTCTTGATACCTTATCTAAAGAGGATTCCGATGAGTACGGTATTATCTTAAGAGCAAAAGGTATTGTTCCAGATGAAAACGGTAAATGGATTCACTTTGACCTCGTGCCAGGTGAGGACGAGGTACGTTATGGCTCTGCAGAATACACGGGAAGAATCTGTGTTATCGGTTCTAAACTTAATGAGGACAAACTTGCAGAACTTTTTGGTTTATAGAAAATGTACTTTCGGAGTCTTTCTTGCATTTGCTTTTGTAAGAATATTCTGAGAGTGTATTTGAAACCCCACAGGAGGAAAATTTATGTTAGGTAAGAAAAAGGAGCTGGAGATTCCTGTATATTTATTTATGGGATTCTTAGAAGCCGGAAAGACAACCTTTATTCAGGAAACACTGGAAGAAGATTATTTTAACGACGGAGAAAGAACACTTTTATTTGCCTGTGAAGAGGGAATGGAAGAATACGACGAAGAACTGTTAAAGAGAACAAATACAACTGTTGTTTATGTAGAAGAGCAGGAAGATTTCAATACAGAATTCCTGACAAGCAAGCTTTTACAGTATTATCCAGACCGTGTTATTATAGAATATAATGGTATGTGGACCATTGATCATTTAGTAGAGGCGATGGAGGGAACTCCACTTATGATTTTCCAGACAATCGTAAGTGCCAATGCGGAAACATTTGATCTGTATATGAACAATATGCGTTCTCTTGCTGTAGAAATGTTTAAGATGGCAGAACTTGTTATCATTAACCGTTGTACTAAGGCAACACCAAGAGCAACTTACAGAAGAAGTATCAAAGCTGTTAACCGTCGTGTACAGGTCGTTTTTGATTCCATGGTTCCAGGTGAGGACATGGAGGAAGAAGAGGATGAACTTCCATTTGATATCAGCGGAGATGAAATTCATCTCGAAGATGATGACTACGGTGTATGGTTCATCGATGCGATGGAACGTCCGGAACTTTATGACGGAAAGACTATGGTAATGAAAACAAGAATCTTTAAGGCAATGCGTATGCCGAAGGGAACTTTCGTTCCAGGCCGTCATGCTATGACTTGCTGTGCAGATGATATCCAGTTTATCGGTTATCTTTGTCACACAAATCATGCAAAGTCTTCCACGATTAAATCCCTCAAAAATAAAATGTGGGTAACTCTTACCGCAGAAGTGAAAGTGGAATATAATGAAGAATATCAGGATAAAGGTCCGGTGCTTTATGCAAAACGAATTGAAGCGGCAGAACCACCGGAAGAGGAGTTGGTATACTTCTAATTTGCCGCAGGCAAAGGAGACATTAAGACGCCCTCAGTAAATAAAATAATCCCTCTTTGTGCCCTGGGAGCAAGTGTTAAATGCGAGCGCATAGGAACGAGCATTCAACACTACGCAACGAAAGTCACAAAGAGGGATTATTTTTATTCCCAGTGGGCGTCTCTTTGCCTGCGGCAGCCCAGAATCACACATCTTATTGACGGTATTATGTAAATGAAGTATAATAAATTGAATTATGTAGAATTTTCAGGAAAAAGGGGGATAACATGGACAAAATAGCAGTTCTTATTCCTTGCTATAATGAGAGCAAGACAATTGAAAAAGTAATTAAAGATTTCAAAGAAGTATTACCGGATGCTACGATTTATGTATACGATAATAACTCAACAGATGGTACAGACGAGATTGCCAGACGTAACGGGGCAATCGTGAGATATGAATATCAGCAGGGCAAAGGGAATGTAATTCGCCGTATGTTCCGTGATATTGATGCAGAATGTTATATTATGACAGATGGCGATGACACTTATCCGGCTGTGAATGCGCCGGAGATGGTGGACAAGGTTTTAAATAGAAATGTTGATATGGTCGTTGGTGACAGATTATCTTCTACATATTTTCAGGAAAATAAACGTCCATTCCACAATTTCGGTAATTCTTTAGTAAGAAGTTCGATTAATCATCTGTTCCACATAGATATTAAGGACATTATGACAGGCTACAGAGCATTTAGTTATGAGTTTGTAAAGACTTTTCCTGTAATCTCAAGAGGATTTGAGATTGAGACAGAGATGAGTATCCATGCGGCAGATAAAAATATGTTTGTGGAGAATGTCGTTGTTGATTATAAGGACAGACCTGAGGGAAGTGAGAGTAAGTTAAATACATATTCTGATGGTTTTAAAGTTCTTAGAACGATTGCACGTTTATTCCGTACTTATCAGCCGATGAAGTATTTTGGTTCTATCGCAGGAGTATTAGCAGTTTTAGGCGGTGGATTTTCCATACCTGTGTTTAAGGATTATTTTGCAACAGGTTTAGTGAAACGTTTTCCTACGCTTATCGTATGCTGCTTTGTGATTCTGACAGCGATTGTTTCTTTATTCTCCGGGGCGATTCTTAAGACAATTACCTGGAAGAACAGACAGGACTTTGAGATGACCCGTCATCAGGCGAGAAATAAAAAAGAAGAATTATTAAAAGAGGCTAAAGAAGCAGAATAAAAAATAAGGTGTTCTCCCGGAGTCTTTTACGCACTTGATTTTGCAAAAAGATTGCGGGAGAGCATTTTTAAAGAATTGGGAGTAAAGTATGGATATTCTTATAAAGCCAAAGAAAAACCGCTATATTATTTATGCGATTATAATTGCAATTTTTTCTACGGTGGGGATGAATATTTCTTTAATGAATACGAATGCGGATAAGCTTTTAAAAAAGTTTGAATATAGTTCTACATGGAATAACTTTATGGCTGTATTCAGAACAAGTATATCAGGGAAGAACGATGTAAGACTATTTTATCAGTTAGTAGCTGTCGGGATTACCCTGATGTTTCTTATTATATTTTCTTATCGTTTTTGTGTTCGGGAAATAGTAAGTTCCGCCGTTGTTTCTATTATATTTGGATTTTGTATGTGGTTTGGCACAGTATTTTCTAACAAAGAGTCGTGGAATTATTTTCTTCGGAATAAATATGTGAAGATTTTAGATATTTGGTATATTTTGGCGTATACATTACTGATGTTTGGCGCATTGCTCATCATTGGAAAAATTGTGGCTGCATCTGGAAACAAAGCAGAACAAAAAGCAGAAGTAAAAACGAAAGCCAAGACAAAAGACAAAACGGTTCGCAATACAAGGAAAGTATTTTTTATGTGTGCTGCAGTTTTACTTGTTTGCTGGCTGCCGTATTATATCGTATTCTGGACAGGATTCCAGCACACAGATCTTCCGACACAGATGTTACAGTATTTTCATGTGCCGACCAGATTTCAGGGACATGATATAACGGATGGAGTGAATATTTTATACAGTAATGACCATCCATATTTCCAGACAAAGTTAGTTGGATTATGCATTGAGTTTGGATTTAAGATTCACAATGTAAATGTAGGATATTCTATCTATACATTTATACAAATGATTGCTTTTATAGTAGCATTTAGCAGTATTATAGCAACATTATACCGTTTTGAAGTAAATCATACATTATTAAAAATAAGTCTGGTTTTGTATGCGGTTATTCCAGTATTTCCGTTATATTCTCTTTTGATAGGCGGGGATTCATTCTTCTCAGTATTTTTCTTGTATTATATGCTGGAAATTTTATGGATTTTTGGAACAAAGGGAGCTGTCTTGAAGAATAATAAATTCATACTGGCAATGATTTTAGAAATTTTTCTTATGTCAGCTTCTAAGAACCAGGGAGTGTATGTCGCAGCGGCAATGTTCCTGTTTTGCATCATTTACTTTAGTAAATACCGGGCAAGAATTGCGGTATGCATGGTTGTACCAATTATTCTTTTCCAGTTTGGATATTGTGGAGCATTTTTTAAAGTGGCGAAGATTGCCAGTGTAGGAAAACAGGAAGCATTATCAGTTTGTTTCCAACAGACAGCTCGATATGTAAAATATCATGGAGATGAGGTTACACAGGAAGAAGAAGAGGCAATTAAAAAAGTCTTAAATTATAAGGATATTGGAAATTTATATGATCCGAATCTTTCAGACCCGGTGAAAAAGACTTTTAAAACAGAATCCACTTCAGAAGATTTAAAAAATTATTTTAAAGTGTGGCTTTCGATGGGATTGAAGCATCCGGGAGAGTATATTCAGTCTTTCATAGCGAATACCTATCAGTATTATTATATGGAATTCCGTAATAAAAGAGGATTGTATCTTAAGCCGGAGATTATGGATTTCTACATTAGAAAGCGTCCGTGGGTGCAGAAAAGTGAAGCAATTCAGAAACTGATAAGAAAGCTTCAGGTACATGTGCCAGAAAATTTGAAATCAGTCCGTGAAAAGGGCGTGCTTGCAATGGATACAGTGCGTCGTTTTCCTGTTGTCAGCTGGTTTACAAATCCAGGTGTAATAACATGGATGATGCTTATTGGATTCTTTGCACTTTGGACAAAGAGGAGATACACATCTATACTTGAATTTTTACCTGTATTTTTAATCTTTGGAGTCTGCCTGCTATCGCCGAAGAATGGAAATCTGCGGTACTTATATCCGGCCTGCTGTATGGTTCCGGCACTTCTTGCTGCCGCCTTTGGAAATTTGCGGGAGGAACAAGCAAATGCAATAGAAGACACAAAAGAAGTGTCAAAAAGAAGAAGAGCAGGAAGCAGAAAAAAGCATAGAATAGCAAGAACACTACCAGAGGATAAAAGGCAGAGGGTAAAGGTGTAAAAGAAGGGGAAAGCGTAAAATGAAAAAGGCGTGCAGAAGAATAAAGTATGAAGATACATATTGAGTTAAAAAAGAAGAGATATATTCTCTATGCAGCAATTATTGCGCTACTAGGCGTTGTAGGTGCGAACATATCTATCTTACATACCAATGCAGATAAGATAACCAAACATATAGAGTACAAGTCATTCCTGACACAGCTTATTGCAGTATTCAGAGTCAGTATTACAAATAAAGAGGGGAATGGGATTTTTTATCAGCTAATGGCAGCAGGACTATTTATTCTGTTTTTGATTGTATTTTCTTATAAATATACAGTAAGAGAAGTAATCAGTGCCGCAATATTATCAATTCTTTATGGATTCTGCATGTGGATAGGAACCGTATTTTCTCATAGAGAATCCTGGGACTATTTTCTGCGGAATAAATATGTCATGCTGTTAAATGCATTCTATATGCTTGGAAATGCAATCATTTTATTTGGAATATTGCTTTTGCTATGTCGTGTCATTCTTCGGATATCTGAGACGGATAATCAGACAGAGCATAGCTTAGAGAGAGTATTTCTTACTTGTGTATTGGTACTGTTTGTTTTATGGCTGCCCTATTATATCAGTATGTGGCCTGCGACAATCCATGGTGATTTTTTGATGCAGGTATTACAGCTTTTTCATTATCCTACAATGCTTCAGCACCAGCTTACCTCTGACGGAGTAAATGTACTTTACAGTAATGATCATCCATTTTTACATACGCAGCTTGTAGGGCTTTTTATTAAATTTGGTATAAAAATAAATAATAAAGCGCTGGGATATGGAATGTATACATTTCTTCAGATGACAGCCTATATTGGCGGTATTAGCGCGATCATTACGACTTTATATAAGTTTGGGGCAAATCACAGAATTTTGAAAGCTGCTTTAGGAGCTTATGCGCTATTCCCTGTATTTCCTCTGTATGCAATTATGGTGGGCGGAGACAGCTTTTTTGCTCTGTTTTTCCTGTGGTTTATGGTGGGAATCCTCTGGATTTTTAAAACACAGGGAGATGTTTTAAAGAATATAAAGTTTGACATCTTTTTTGCGGTAATTGTTTTTCTCATGTCGGCATCAAAGAATCAGGGAATCTATGTTGCCTTAGTCACTTTAGTTTTCTGTGTGATCTGTCTGAAAAAATACAGAATAAAAATATTAGTGACAATGTTTGTTCCGATATTTATTTTCCAGTTTGCCTATACAGGACTGTTTTTTAAAGCGGCCCGTGTTTCTACAGTAGGAAAGCAGGAAGCCTTATCTGTTTGTTTTCAGCAGACAGCCAGATATGTAAAGTATCATGGGGACGAGGTGACCGGGGAAGAAGAAGCCGCTATTAAAAAAGTTCTTGCTTATAAAAAATTAGCCAAAAAATACCAGCCAGCTTTATCCGACCCCGTAAAAGGTACTTATAAAAGTGAAGCTACATCAACGGATTTAAAGAACTATTTTAAAGTCTGGCTTCAGATGGGACTAAAACATCCAGATGAATACTTCCAGGCATTCTTCGCTAACACTTACGGCTATTATGCTCCACTGTTTAATAGCTGTGGCGGATTGTATCTGGGTCTTAGTACCGTCCGTTTTTACCGTTCCAATAGAAAATGGGCACAGGAAATGGTTCCAGAATCTTTTTGTGACAAAGTAGACTTTAAAGAACCTAAAATTCTGTCACCAATACGGGAGAGGATGAAGTTCTTAATGGGAATATCCTACAAAATTCCAATTATGAACTGGCTATATAACCCGGGAGTTATTACATGGCTTATCCTTATCGCATTCTTTGCCTTATGGATAAAAAGAAAATACTTTGACATGGCAGCATTCCTGCCGGTATTCTTAATCGTATGCGTGTGCCTGTTATCACCGCGAAATGATAATCTCCGCTACATCTATCCGGCCTGTGTGTTAATACCGGGGATGCTGGCTAATTTGCAGGGGGATAGATAAACAGACGAACCCGCACCAGTTGTAATATGCAAAAATGCTTCGTTTCACTGCCTCCAAACTACTCGACCGTAGTTTGGACTTGCTCAAAGGCGCATTTTTACATATTACAACTGGTGCGGGTTCGTCTGTTTTAGACTCCCCAGAATTACCTCTTGTTTTTAAAAGCCGGATCTGTTGGATCGTAATTCTGGTTGCCAGGAATTTTTCCAGTAGTATCGTTTAAAGTAATCTTTCCGAATGGTCCCTTATTAGAAGAACGGTAAATGCGGATAGGGATACTATAGCGGTTTGTTTTTGCAATGTCATAGATAAGCCTTGCATTACCTGCCTGTACGCGGATACATGCAGTGGTCTGGTTTGTTCCAAGTCCGTTATAAGTACTTGCGATAAGTTTCTTGTTGCTTGTGCCGCGGTACATCTCGGAATGAATCCAGCTGCGTGTTCCCTTTACGAATACTCCCCACTGGTAGTAATGCCAAGGGTTGCTTTTTTTGTAAATGAACCAGGAGCGGGCAGTTCCTTTGGAAAGATAGTGGTTTCCAACATAAGTACTGCGGCCGTCTCTTGCGGTAGAACATACAACAGTTTTGGCTGGAATGTCATATTTGTTTGTTTTTCCATCGTAGAGAAGGAAAGTGATATTGTGAGTTACCAGATTTAATTCGAGTTTCATTCTTTTCTTTTTGTAGCTGGAACCAAATGTTTTGAAAAGATCTTTGGAAAGCCGGCCATTTTTCTTAAAATAATATTTGTATTTTGTTCTGCTGCCGCTGTAGTCGCGGAGATATTTCCAGCCAGTAACAGCCTTTCCTTTTTTCAAGTAGTAGCGGTTACCCTTCCAGTTTTTCCATCCAGTATATTTGGTGAAAACACCACGTTTATAATACTTATTATCTGAGATACCGGTAAATAAAACGCCGTTCTTACGGAGCTTTCCATCATTTGTGGTTGTAGTCTGTGTTGTTGCTGCCTGCACATTTATTCCCTTTTGTGAGGAAAAACCTACGCCAAAAGTCATAATAAATATGAGGGAAAAGATAGTAAGTTGTCTTATAAATTTTTTCATGATTCCTCCTGTATTTTTATTTAATAAACTTGCACACTAAATCTTAATCGCTTATAAGTCAAATGTCAAGAAAAGAAAGAAGTAAGCAAAATATTACCAATAGAAAGTTGGAATATCATAAATTGTTGTAAATATTACATAATAATATCAAGAAAGTCGTAATGGTTGTGTTTGACCCTCTTTTTGGCCAGTGATATAATTTATACATAATATTGTGTGATTTTACAAGTGCACGATAGCTGAATTATAAAAAGACCGCCTGAGGAATATATCCGGTAATCCAGAGATGATTTGGGTGGAAGAAAGGATGGGAGATATGAAGTATGTAGCGGGTGTAGATATAGGTAACGCTACCACAGAAGTCGCTCTTGCAAAGATTGACGGGCAGGACATTGAGTTTTTGACCAGTGGTATTGGACCTACAACCGGAATCAAAGGAACTTTGCAGAATATCAGCGGGGTTTTCATGTCTTTAAAGAATGCTCTTGAGAAGGCAGGCATGGATTACAGTGATTTGGCAGAGATTCGTATTAATGAGGCTGCGCCAGTTATCGGTGATGTAGCGATGGAGACGATTTCTGAGACTGTTATTACAGAGTCAACAGTAATTGGTCATAATCCAAGTACACCGGGAGGAACAGGAATCGGAGTTGGAACTTCTGTCCTTGTAACAGAGCTTTCTAAGATTCGTGAGGCAAAGGATGTTATCGTAATTGTTCCAAATAAAGTTAGATTTGCGCAGGCAGCAGCTCTTATGAATCAGGCAAAGGAGAATATACATATTACAGGTGCGATCGTGCAGGCAGATGATGGTGTTTTACTGAACAATCGTCTTGATAAAAAGATTCCAATTATTGATGAAGTTGCCATGATTGAAAAAGTTCCTTTGGGAATGACCTGTGCGATTGAAGTAGCAGAGCAGGGAACTGTATTATCAACTCTTTCTAATCCATATGGAATCGCAACAGTGTTTGATTTGAGTTCTGAAGAGACAAAGCGCGTGGTACCGATTGCGCGTTCTTTGATTGGTGCACGTTCCGGAGTAGTGATTAAAACACCTACAGGTGATGTACAGGAAAGAAGCATCAAAGCGGGAACAATCAATATCATCGGTCTTAAAAAGGAAGTTGATGTTGACGTTGACGAAGGTGCAGATAAGATTATGGAAGCCATTTCTTCTATTCAGGAGATTGACGATATTCAGGGTGAGACAGGCACGAATGTTGGTAACATGTTGAATAAGGTTCGCCGTGTTATGGCTGGTCTTACGAATAAGAGTCCACAGGATATTAAGATTCAGGATTTACTTGCAGTAGATACTTTTAATCCACAGAAGGTTGTCGGTGGTATTGCTGATGAATTTGCATTAGAGAATGCGGTTGGAATCGCTGCAATGGTTAAGTCTGACCGCCTTCAGATGGAGATGATCGCACAGGTGCTTACTGAGAAGTTAAGAGTTCCTGTATATGTTGGCGGAGTAGAAGCAGACATGGCTATCAAGGGCGCATTGACAACTCCTGGTACAAGCGTTCCATTAGCTATCGTTGATATGGGGGCTGGTTCTACTGATGCTTCTATTATCAACCGAGAAGGTAAGGTTAAGCTGATTCATCTGGCAGGTGCCGGAAATATGGTTTCTCTCTTAATTCAGTCTGAACTTGGTTTAGATGACTTTGAACTCGCAGAAGATGTTAAGAAGTATACACTGGCTAAGGTAGAGAGTTTATTCCATATCCGTCATGAGAATGGAACTGTACAGTTCTTTGATAAACCGTTAGATCCATCCATTTTTGCAAAAGTTGTTCTTGTAAAAGAGAATGATGAGCTTGTACCGTTAGACGGTGTGGAATCTTTAGAAAAGGTTAAAGCAGTTCGTATGGAAGCAAAGAAGAAAGTATTTGTTACCAATGCGATTCGTTCCTTATCAAAGGTAAGTCCTACAGGCAATCCAAGAGATATCCAGTTCGTTGTAATGGTTGGCGGTTCGGCTCTTGATTTTGAGATTCCAAACTTTGTAACAGATGCATTAGCTGATTATGAGATCGTTGCCGGCCGTGGTAATATCCGTGGTTGTGAAGGTCCTCGTAATGCAGTTGCTACCGGTCTTGCTATGGCTTGTGTTGAGCAGGAAAACTAGAATTTGGATTCGAATGTGTTTGAAAAATCATTCCTGCATTTGCGGGTCATAATTTGCAGAAAGCATTCTTGAAAAAGTAATCTACATAATAATCTCACAGGATAAGTGAAAGCAAGTCTTGTGGGATTATTTGCATTTTGTCAGAAAATGATTTTTACAAGGAACATATTTGCAGCATATTTCAGTGATATGATGTTCTAGAGCGTGCTTGAAAAACGCTCTAGTAACTTGATAGATACAGCAGGAAAAGGCTGCATAAGTTGACAGGATTCTGAAGCTTGTTTATAATAAATCTGTTAAGAATCAATTAAAAATAAAACTATTTATTGAGAGGATTGGAAGATTTTTTATGAGTAAAATACAGATTATCACAGACTCCGCAAGTGACATTTCAAAAGAGATGGAACAGAAATACAATTTAGATGTTATTTCTTATTCCATTGTGATAGGAGATAAGACTTATACAAGCCGTGTAGATTTTGATAATGAGGGATGTTATGAGTTAATGGAGGCAAGCGAGAGCCTTCCTATGACATCACAGATCACAGCATTCCAGTTTATGGAATTATATTATGATTACTATCAGAAAGGCTGTACAGATCTTATTTTTATTTTGATTAATGGAAAGGGTTCTGCAACATATAATAACTCTTTAATGGCGATGGATATGCTTATCGAGGAACATCCAGAATGTGAAGGAAAGATTCACATTTACAGTCATGACGGTGGAAGTTACAGTGCTGGTTACGGACAGCCTGCAGTAATGGCAGCAAAGATGGCGCAGGAAGGCAAGTCCGTAGAAGAGATTAACGCTTATCTGGAAGAAAGCATTGCATGCCGCCGCATTTATTTTGGAATTTACAATCTCAAATATGCTGGAAAGTCCGGACGTATTCCAAGTGCTGCTGCTTTTATCGGTGATAAGATTGGTATTAAGCCAATCATGAAAATCTGGGATCACGAGATTACCACTGCTGGTAAATGCAGAGGAGAGAAGAAGGTCGTATCTAAGATTTGCGATATGGCAATTGCAGATATGGAGCCAGGTTCCGAGTATCAGATTGAATATGGCAATGATGAGAAGATAAAGGAAGAGATGGCAGCAAAGATGACAGAGAAGCTTGGATATGGCCCTACAGGTTATTTCCAGATTGGTGCAGAAGTTGCAGCGAATGCAGGCCCAAGAATTGTCGGTGTTGCATTTGATGTTAAGAAATAATTTTTACAAGGGTTAAAGACTTTGTGAAAGTAGAAGGGATATAATACGGGGGTACATTTATGGAGAAGAGAAGAATATCCATTTTGGGAGATTCTATCAGTACCTTTGCAGGTTATACACCAGAAGAAGCTGTCTTTTATGATTCGTATGTACAGTGGGAGACAGGAGTAAAATCTGTGGAGGATACATGGTGGATGCAGGTAATAAAGGCTTTAGATGGAGAGCTTGGAACGAATCATTCACTGGCTGGAAGTATGGTATCTGGTAATTTATCAACATCGGCGATGTCTTATGAGCGCATAGAGAAGCTGGGCACCAATGGTATACCGGATATTATTCTTATCAGCGCAGGTTGTAATGACTGGGGATTTTGTGTCCTTCCAGAAGAATTTGAGGAAGCGTATCGAACGATGCTTCACAGAATAAAGGAGCAATATCCACATGCGGATATCTATTGTGCGACACTTCCAGAAGGAAAACAGCCGCAGGGGGAGACATTTTTTAATATTGACAGCACGATTTCTAAGAGAGTGTATTCTGATATTATCAGAGAGAATGCCCAAAAAGCGCAAGTATATATTGCGGATCTTGCAAATGTTCAGGAAGAATATGAAACAGTGGATGGAGTGCATCCGAATAAAGCAGGAATGCATACGCTTGCCCAGATGTGGGTCAGGGAAATGAAAAAGTTTATTTGTAAATAAGAATGAATGGCAGGAAGGATAGAATTATTTTTATGAAGAAGAAAAATATAGTTTTTGTACTTTGTCTTATTTTTGCACTGGGATTTCTTTTCATGCCACAGGAAGGCAGAAATGCAGAGGCAGCTTCAAGAACACGACTTAGCAGTACCTCTCTTAAGGTTGTTCCAGGAAAGACAGAGAAACTTAGGATTTATGGAAGAAGAGGCCGTAAAGTAGTATGGACGAGTAGCCGGCCCAGAGTTGTCTCGGTAGAGAATGGAAAGCTTACGGCTTTAAAGGGCGGTACATCAACGATTACAGCGAGGGTGGGGTCTCAGAAACTTCATTGTAAAGTACGGGTTGTCGGACTGAATACGACAAAGATTACTCTGGCAAAGGGAGATAAATTTCAGTTAAAGGTGAAGAATGGATACCGAACTACATGGACAAGCAAGAATAAAAAGATTGCAAAGGTCAGTAAGAACGGTGTGATTAAGGCTAAAAAAAGCGGAGTCACAGCAATTGTGTGCCGCACAAATGGAAGAAAGTTAAAATGTAAAGTATATGTAGCTTCTTTAAAGTATAGTACGCTTCGCCTAAAAGCAGAAAGTTCCTATCATCTGTCTATAAAACATGCCGGCGATGTTTTAGCATGGACATCTTCAAATCCGTCAGTTGCAGAAGTAGATTCTAATGGAAATATTACAACATTACCAGTTTCAGGAACTTCTGTACTTACATGTAAGAGTGGAAAAGCGGTTCTTAGCTGTAAATTAACTGTAGTAAGCCCGGATAACATTATTACAAATATGAGCACACTTCCAACAAGCAGTAATCAGGACCGATTTACTGTGACAGTAAACAGTTATCCAAATGTACGTCATTATACGGTATACAGGCAGTCAGCATCAATGAATGCCAGCAGTTTCAAAAACTATATGCCATATCATGGATGCGCGGCGTGTGCAGCAGCGACAGTATTGACTGGTTTTGGAAAGAATATTACACCGAAACGGGTTACGGATAAGAATGGTTTAGAATATAAAGCATTTGGGAAAAAAATCTGGAAGAAAAATTATAAAAAAGAATTAAAAGATCAGATGCCCGTATCTCTTTACGGTATTAATAAGATTTTCAATAATAACGGTATCCAGACAGAATATGTAAGACGATTTAGCGATGCCGAGGCATGTCAGCAGATTATCAGCCATTTAAAAACAGGTAATCCGGTTGTCATAGAAGCCAAAAAAGGTAAATGGGCGAACAGCTATCATACGATGGTACTTCTTGGCTTAACGGATACGGGGAAAGCAATCATTGCAGATTCAGCAAATAGGACAAGATTTGGTAGTAAGCAGAGAGTGAAGTACGAATCCGTATCTAATCTCATAAAGCACATGTTTGCATGTTCAGTATCCGGCGCGAAGTCTGCGAACTGTTATTTTGGAAGTTCCAGCGGTGGTGGCTATATCCTCGTAAATCCGAATCCATAATGCCGGGGCATTCTTGAATCATTAATATGTATTTGTTAATATGAAGCCTCAATGTAGTTTTCATTCTTTTTTACACTTTTTCTTTGCAAGATATTTCGATAGGAAAAGGTAAAAAAATGCGGAGAAATAAAGAGAAAAAAGCCACTTTTTTGTGCAAAATCATGAAATAACAGAAATAACACAATTTTCTTACATTTCTTTTTGTAATTTCGTGGAAAATTAAAAAATGATGTGTTATAATAACTCCAAAATTTATAACAAGATGAAATGAAGTTTTCTGTAAGATTTATTTCATATTTAGAAGGGAAGTTTTCGTAATGGAAAAGAAAAATATTAATTGGGGCGAGCTGGGCTTTAGCTATCAGCAGACAGAGAAAAGATTTGTAGCTAATTTCAAAGATGGTGCATGGGATGAAGGCACTCTTACAGAAGATGCTACAATTACTCTGAACGAGTGTGCCGGTGTATTTCAGTATGCACAGACATGTTTTGAAGGTTTAAAGGCATACACAACAGAGAACGGAGATATCGTTTGTTTCCGTCCTGACTTAAACGCAGCCCGTATGGCAGATTCCTGTAGAAGACTGGAAATGCCAGTATTCCCTGAAGATAAGTTTGTTGAAGCTGTTGTAGAGACAGTAAAAGCTAACGCAGGCTATGTAGCACCTTATGGTTCAGGAGCTACTTTATATATCCGTCCATATATGTTTGGTTCCAATCCTGTTATCGGTGTAAAACCAGCAGATGAATATCAGTTCCGTATCTTCGTAACACCTGTAGGACCATACTTCAAAGGTGGCGCAAAACCTATCACAATCAGAGTTTCAGACTTTGACCGTGCAGCACCTAACGGAACAGGACATATCAAAGCAGGACTTAACTACGCTATGAGCTTACATGCTATCGTAGATGCACATAACCAGGGTTATGATGAGAATATGTATCTTGACCCTGCGACAAGAACAAAGGTTGAAGAGACAGGTGGAGCAAACTTCATTTTCATTACAAAAGATGGAAAGTTTGTAACTCCTAAGTCAGACAGTATCCTTCCATCTATCACACGTCGTTCTTTGATGTACATTGCAGAACATTATCTTGGAATGGAAGTAGAGCACAGAGAAGTACGTTTCGATGAAGTAAAAGACTTCGCAGAATGTGGTCTTTGCGGAACAGCAGCCGTAATCTCTCCAGTTGGAAAGATTGTTGACCACGGTAAAGAAATCTGCTTCCCAAGCGGAATGGAAGAGATGGGTCCTGTAACTAAGAAGTTATATGATACACTTACAGGAATCCAGATGGGACATATTGAAGCACCAGAGGGATGGATTAAAACAATCTGTAAACATGGTGAATGCTAATTGCAGGGTTAGATAAAACAGACGAACCCAAGAAATAACATAGTCCATATTTGTGGCTTTAGTCGCGGCAGTTTAAATGCTCGCTTTATGCGCTTGCATCTAAACGTTGCTTCGAGGCCACAAATATGGACTATGTTATTTCTTGGGTTCTGTTTCCTTTAAAGCCTGCAGATTAGATTTTCGGAACAAGTAGAAAACTTCTACCCTCTCCCCCAAATACCTACAACTACTATTTAATACAAACAAAATGATGAAAAAATTACCAGTTTATGATATAATAAACAAAAATATTTTATGAATGATTATGAAAGCGGGAGGACTCTGTTTATGCCAGATACCAGATTTATTACAGAATTTGACCAGTATTTATTTGGTCAGGGGACACATTATGACTTATATAATAAACTTGGCGCGCATCCTATGACAGTTGATGGGGAAGAGGGAGTATATTTTGCTGTGTGGGCACCGAATGCGGCAGCGGTTTCCATTGTTGGTGATTTTAATGAATGGGATGAGAATGCGACACCGATGGAACGTTTAGAACCACTTGGAATTTATCAGATATTTCTTACAGGGATAAAAGTGGGAGATATTTATAAATATTGTGTTACTGCACAGGATGGCAAAAAAACATTAAAAGCAGACCCTTATGGATTTCAGGCAGAACTCCGTCCGAACAATGCTTCTGTTGTGGCAGACATTTCTGATTTTAAGTGGCATGACAGCCGATGGATGAAGAAGAGAGAGAAATTTGATGATAAAAAGAATCCAATGTTTGTATATGAAATACATCCGGGTTCCTGGAAAAAGCATGAACAGACAGAAGAAGATGAGGATGGATTCTATAATTACAGAGAGATTGCACATGAGCTGGCAGCTTATGTGAAAGATATGGGATATACTCATGTGGAACTGATGGGTATTGCAGAGCATCCATTTGATGGTTCCTGGGGATATCAGGTAACAAATTATTTTGCTCCAACATCCCGTCATGGTTCACCAGAAGACTTCCAGTATTTCATGGACTATATGCATGAACATAATATCGGTGTTATCCTTGACTGGGTGCCAGCACATTTCCCAAGAGATGCTTTCGGATTAGCAGAGTTTGACGGAACCTGCCTCTATGAATACGCAGATCCAAGAAAAGGAGAACATCCAGACTGGGGAACAAAGGTATTTGATTACGGCAAGACAGAAGTGCAGAATTTCCTTATCTGTAACGCGCTTTTCTGGTTAGAACATTATCATGTAGACGGACTTCGTGTAGATGCGGTTGCTTCTATGTTATATCTTGACTACGGACGTGAAGACGGACAGTGGGTTCCAAACATTTACGGCGGTAACGAGAACCTTGAGGCAATTGAATTCTTCAAGCACCTGAATACAATCGTAAAGAAGAGAAATCCAGGAATCGTTATGATTGCAGAAGAATCTACCGCATGGCCAAAAGTAACGGATAAGGCAGAATACGGCGGATTGGACTTCAGCCTTAAGTGGAACATGGGCTGGATGCACGATTTCTTAGAGTATATGAAGCTTGATCCTTACTTTAGAAAATATAACCATACAAAGATGAACTTCGCAATGGTTTATGCATACTCCGAAAACTATATGCTCGTCCTTTCTCACGATGAAGTCGTTCATCTGAAATGCTCTATGATAGAGAAAATGCCAGGCAGCTACGAGGATAAATTCAAAAATCTTATGGCAGGTTATGCGTTCATGACAGGACACCCAGGCAAGAAGCTTCTTTTCATGGGACAGGATTTTGGACAGCATAGAGAGTGGAGTGAAAAGAGAGAACTTGACTGGTTCCTCTTAGATAAAGAGCCGAACCGCCATTTGCAGGCATTTGTAAAAGAATTACTTCATCTTTATAAAAATAATAAATGTCTCTACGAATACGACTGCTATCCAGAAGGCTTCGAATGGATCAATGCCGATGACGGTGACAGAAGTATATTCTCTTTCGTAAGACATTCCGAAAGCGGAAAGAGCAATATGCTCTTCATCATCAACTTCACACCAGTAGAACGTCCAGATTACCGTGTCGGAACAACTTGCCGAAGAAAGCACACACTTGTACTCAGCAGTGATGATAAAAAGTTCGGCGGAACTGGTAAGAGAAGACCAAAAGAATATAAACCAGCGAAGAAAGAGTGTGATGGAAGAAAGTATTCCTTTAGATATAAATTGCCGGCATATGGGGTAGCGGTGTTTAAGTTCTAATTTGCCGCAGGCAAGGGAGACGCCACTGTAAAGAAATCTGTAGCCGGATTGCCAGAAGATTGTTGAGAAGAGCCCCTAAAAAATTTATTGATTTTGTTCCGTTGTGCTAAACGCTCCATTTTGCCCAGTAAAGCAGAAACTTGCTCTCAAAACCTCCACTGGAGCTTTTTTCGACCTGCTAAGGCAGCAGAAACGAATGCGAAGTTTCTATGGTCAAAATTCCGCAGCACAAAGTCACAAAATTCAATAAATTTTTTAGGGGTTCTTTTTCTCATATTCTTTGTGCAATCCGGTAGAAAGTGTTTTACAGCGGCTGTGTATTTCAATCCTACAAATCAGTTGAAAAAAATTGAGGATGGGGACAGAAGAAATAGGAACTCTGGCTTGTTGTTGTAAAATTGCTGTGATATTATAATAATAGTTTGCGTGTCAATCCTTAATATTTCATTTCATGGAAAGCTATAATCTTATAAATGATATCCAAATCCTACAACATGAATTCTGATTTTACTTCTACAGCAAAAAACAGCTTCCAGAGAGAAGATACCTTATATTTGTGGCATTAGAGTGATGATTGAATGTGAGCATGGGAAGCGAACATTCACCCCGCAGTGATAGAGTCACAAATATAAGGTATCTTCTCTTTCTGGTGGCGTCTCCCTTGTTACGCAACCCAGAATAGAAAGGACTTTTATGAATTGTATACATTTAAATTTTGTGAGTGATAAAGAGGGAAGAAAGTTCCTTTCCCCCATGCTTCCTCAAGATGGTTTGAACGAAAAAACACTTAATGTAGTAATTACTGACGGTGATTCACAAAGAATATATCCTGTTTTTCAACAGAAAGCGGGAATTTATGGTGATTACAGCGAATACATGACCAGGCATGGGTGTGCCTGCTGTTCTTTGACAACAGCATTGGCGGCTTTTGTGGAAAAGTATGCAGATTTGAAACCAAATGGAACAATTTCTGAGGTGGAGAGAAAGCATTTCCCCGAAGAAGTATATACGGAGAATTATGGGAAAGTGATGGCAAGGCAGATGCCGGTTTCTCTTTATGGAATTTCTCTTATTTTGCAAGAAGAGGGTGTTTCTTGCGAATATATAGGAGATTTTGAGGATAAAGCTGCCGAAAAACAGATGATGGAGCATTTATATAAGGGAAAGCCCGTCATTATAGAAACAAGCCGAATGCGTAGAAAAGGAAAAAGAATCGTTCACTTTTTTGATAAAAAATATGCGGGATCCTATCATACGATGATTCTGTTAGGTGTGGATGAAGAGGGGCAGATAGTCTTTACTGATTCTGCAACAAGAGACTGGGCAGGAGAACAGCAAAGATTAAAACGGGCTAAGCTGCCAGAACTTATTTCCTATATGTTTCCACAGAAAAATGTGGGGGATACGCATTTATATTTTAGCAGAAAAAGGAATACGGGCGGTTATATTTTGATTCGCTGAATGAGAAAGTAAGAATGAGTGAGTATTCATAGTTATTCATTGAATAACGAAGCAGGCACAATGGCAAATAAAGCTTTGGTATATGCGATATATCCAAACGAAAACAGAAACGAACAGGAACAGAATAAATCAAAAATCCTACTTGACAAAATTTTCAGGTTTTACTACAATAAGAAACATGATGTTTGTCCGCACAGGACGGATGCTCTGTATCACTTATATTTGTAATAATATAGAATTTACAGTATAGGAGCAACATTTTTATGTGGATTTCAATATGAATTTCAAAAATGAGAAAGACGAAGACGGAAACAAGTAGCTTTTATTCATGCATTCCAGAGAGTGACCGGCTGGTGGGAGGTCATGTGCCAGATAGCAAGTGAATACATTCCTGAGTCGCACACCGAATGAGACAGATATTTATCATGTTAAGCGTGAGTAGATTTTAGAAATTGCTGAATGTGATGGAACAGGTAAGATTTGTTTTTAGTAGGCTGTGACGGAGCGGCGGCCGTTATCCGCAGAGGCGTTGTTTGACGCTCATTTGAGGCAGAGCATTTACTCTGCGAAAAAAGGTGGTACCACGAAGTTATATCTCGTCCTTTTATTAGGACGGGATTTTTTTATTTTATTTAGGAGGATTTTATGACAGTATATGACGAACTGGTTGCAAGAGGATTGATTGCACAGGTAACAGATGAAGAAGAAATTAAGGAACTTGTCAATAACGGAAAGGCTGTATTCTATATTGGATTTGACCCAACAGCAGACAGCCTTCATGTAGGACATTTCATGGCACTTTGCCTGATGAAACGTCTGCAGATGGCAGGAAATAAGCCAATCGCTTTAATCGGTGGTGGTACTGCCATGATCGGTGACCCATCCGGACGTACAGATATGCGTCAGATGATGACAAAAGAGACAATCAACCATAACGTAGAGTGCTTCAAAAAGCAGATGAGCCGTTTTATTGATTTCTCTGATGGAAAAGCTATGCTCGTTAATAACGCAGATTGGCTCTTAGACTTAAACTATGTAGAATTACTTCGTGAAGTAGGTCCATGCTTCTCAGTAAATAACATGCTTCGTGCAGAATGTTACAAACAGAGAATGGAAAAAGGTTTATCCTTCTTAGAGTTTAACTACATGATCATGCAGAGCTATGACTTCTATGAGTTATACCAGAAATACGGCTGTAATATGCAGTTTGGTGGTAATGACCAGTGGAGTAATATGCTTGGCGGTACAGAATTGATCCGTCGTAAATTAGGACCAGATGCCGATGCTTACGCTATGACAATTACCCTTCTTTTAAATTCCGAAGGAAAGAAAATGGGTAAAACACAGTCCGGTGCTGTATGGTTAGATCCGAATAAGACTTCTCCGTTTGACTTCTATCAGTACTGGAGAAATGTTGCAGATGCAGATGTTATGAAGTGTATCCGTATGTTGACCTTCCTTCCGTTAGAAGAAATTGATGCAATGGATAGCTGGGAAGGCAGCAAATTAAATGAAGCAAAAGAAATTCTTGCATTTGAACTTACAAAATTAGTTCACGGCGAAGAAGAAGCACAGAAAGCACAGGATGCTGCCAGAGCATTATTCAGCAACGGCGGAGACACAGCAAATATGCCAGCATGTGCAGTTACAGAAGAAGACTTAAGAGATGGCACAGTAGATATCCTTGCACTTCTTGTAAAATCCGGTTTAGCAGGAACACGTTCTGAAGCAAGACGTAATGTAACACAGGGTGGTGTAACATTGGATGGCGAAAAGGTAACGGACTTTAAGGCTGCTTATACACTTGATGACTTTAAAGGCGAAGGAAAAGTCTTAAAGAGAGGAAAGAAGAAATTCATTAAGATTGTAGCTGAATAGGATTTGCCGCAGGCAAGACAGACGCTCCCGAAGAAAGAAGGCATCCTATATTTGTGACTCTATCACTGCGGGTTGAATGTTCGCCTCCACGCTCACATTCAATCCTTGATCTAAGGCCACAAATATAGGATGCCTTCTTTCTCGGGAGCTATTCTTTGGCTGGGTTGGCTGGGAATGGAATTGCTGAAAGTTTAAACACGCGTTTGTCATACCAAAGAAAAAATTAAAAAGCCCCATTTTCTACATCCGATCTGCCTTCCGTTTAAGCAAAAAGACTACAGTTTGAATCTCCTGAGCTGCCAAAGACAGCCCAATGCAAGAGAAAAAAAGCATATTTGTGGCCTCGGAGCAAGGTTTGGATGCGAGCGCATAAGCGAGCATTCAAACCGCCGCGACTAAAGTCACAAATATGCTTTTTTTTCTCTTGCATTGGGCGTCTCTTTGCCACACTTTTAGGGAAAACCAACATATTCTGATACAAAGGAAGGAAGAGGTTTCAATCATGTTTGATTTAATTTCGATATCGGAAGCGATAAAAAGAAGCTACGATTCAGAAGGCCTGCTCGTTGATGTGCGTTCAGAGGAAGTATTTAAAAAAGGGCATCTCCCAATGGCAGTCAATCTCCCATTTGAAGAAATTATGGATGAAAAGTTCGATATAGAGGCAATAGAGAAAGATTTTAATATAGAAAAAGAACAGCCAGTTTTTTTATATTGTGATACAGGTTCCACAAGTATGCTGGCGGCGAAGAAGCTTGATTCTGTGGGAATTCACGCATACAGTGTGGTTGGCGGCATTATGTTTTATAAAGGATACTTAGAAAAGGAGAAGAACGATTTGTGGACGATGGTGCGTACTTCTTGACATAGCAACATTTCCTAAGTACAATTATAATTATTGAGAAATATGTAGATTATGAAAAAATAGGATGAAGTACATGTGTATCGTGGTATTTTGAGTAGTAATTTATATAGAAAAATGAGGTTAGGCAGATGAAGTAATATTATAAATATTGCTTTAGATATAGAAACGTGTCTTTGTATAAAAACAGAAGAAAGATGCAATGAATGGAGGTAAGATGAGCAACAAATATGAGTTTATTGCGCCGTGTCACTTTGGACTTGAGGCAGTGTGTAAAAGAGAGATAGCAGATTTGGGATATGAGATTGTGAAGGTAGAAGATGGAAAGGTAACTTTTGCCGGAGACATGGATGCTTTGGTAAGAGCAAACATTTTCTTAAGAACAACGCAGAGAATCCTTTTAAAAGTGTCAGAGTTTAAGGCGGTAACTTTTGAGGAACTATTCCAGAATGTGAAAAAGGTTCCTTGGGAAGAGTATTTTCCATCCGATGCGAGATTCTGGGTGACAAAGGCAACTTCTGTAAAGAGTAAGCTTTTCAGCCCTTCCGATATTCAGTCCATCGTAAAAAAGGCGATGGTAGAGCGAATGAAAGAGCATTACCACATCAATTGGTTTGAGGAAGATGGTGCCGATTATCCGGTTCGAGTTATTATTTATAAGGATATTGTGACAATTGGTCTTGATACTTCTGGTGAAAGCCTTCATAAGAGAGGATACCGCCGCATGGTCAGCAAAGCACCGATTGAGGAGACATTGGCGGCTGCACTTATCAAGCTCACTCCGTGGAATAAGAGCCGTATCCTTGTTGATCCGTTTTGTGGAAGTGGAACATTTCCTATTGAAGCAGCAATGATGGGGGCGAATATCGCACCGGGAATGCACCGCGAATTCCAGGCGCAGAATTGGGACAATATCGTGTCTCCAAAGCTTTTTGCCAGAGGATTTGAGGAGGCAGAATCTTTAGTAGATACGAGCGTGGAGATGGATATTCAAGGATATGATATTGATCCGCAGATTGTAAAAGCAGCAAGAGAAAATGCGCGAAGAGCAGGCGTGGACGGACTCATTCATTTCCAGCAGCGTCCGGTTCATCATTTAAGCCATCCAAAGAAGTACGGCTTTGTAATCACGAACCCTCCTTACGGCGAGCGTTTAGAGGAAAAAGAAAATTTACCAGCACTTTACCGTGATATGGGAAAAGCTTTCGCAGGACTTGACGGCTGGTCTGAGTATGTCATCACTGCTTATGAAGATGCAGAGCGTTACATCGGAAAGAAAGCGGCGAAGAACCGAAAGATTTATAACGGAATGATGAAGACATATTTCTACATGTTTCCAGGCCCAAAACCACCGAGAAGAAAGAAAATGGTACAGCCGGAAGAATAATCTGTATGAGTATTTTTTCAAGTGTACTTTAATGAGAGAATACTTAGCAGAAAATATTTAATATGAAGATATCGAAAATGTTAGAAGTGATATAAAAAGCATAAGTTTTTTGGGAGGCAGCATTTTGAAAAAGAAACTGATATTTGCCACAGGAAATGAAGGAAAAATGAAGGAAATCCGGGAAATTCTCGGAGATTTGGATTACGAGATTCTTTCTATGAAAGAAGCCGGAGTAGATGTTGACATCGTGGAAGATGGAACAACATTTGAAGAAAATGCAATCATCAAGGCAAAAACTGTAATGGAAGCAACAGGCAGTCTCGTATTAGCAGATGATTCCGGTTTAGAAGTAGATTATCTGAATAAAGAGCCAGGAGTATATTCAGCCCGCTATATGGGAGAGAATACATCTTATCGCATTAAAAATCAGATTATTTTAGACAGACTGCATGGCGTCCCTGATATCGTAAGAAGTGCTCGTTTCGTCTGCGTGATCGCAGCGGCATTTCCAGATGGACGAGTAGAGACACGCCGGGCAACGATTGAGGGAAGAATCGCACAGGAACCAGCTGGAGAAAATGGTTTCGGTTACGACCCTATTTTTTATCTTCCAGAGAAAGGAAAGACAACGGCTCAGCTTTCAGCAGAGGAAAAGAACGAAATCAGTCATCGTGGAAAGGCATTGCGCCAGATAAAGGAGATTTTATAAATAGATGAGTGAAAAGAAAATGAGAATTTTGGTAATCAGTGACTCGCATGGACGTAATGACGATGTGGCAGGGGTTATCGAGCAGGTGGGGCATATCGATATGCTCATTCACTGTGGAGACGTAGAGCGAGGAGACGACTATATCCGCTCCTTAGTAGATTGTCCGGTACATATGGTAGCCGGGAACAATGACTATAACTTGGAACTGCCATCACAGGACATTTTCAATATTGGCGATTATAAAGTGCTGGTTGTCCACGGACATACTTTTTGTGTGTACCGTGGTGTAGAGAGATTAAAACAGTATGCACTTCAGAATCATATAGATATCGTTATGTTTGGGCATACCCACAAACCATATATCGAAATTGATGAAGATGTAACCGTTTTAAATCCGGGAAGCGTTTCCTATCCAAGACAGTCAGACCATATGCCAACATTTCTCATTATGGAAATCGACGATGAAGGCGAGGCACATTACGGACACGGATATTATAAATCCAAATTTACCGAACTGAAAATTTAAAAAATAATATAAATGTACTCGTGCAAGAAAGACTCAGAGAGTACATTATAATGGAAAAGGGTGCACATTGCAGCATCCTTTCTATTTTTTGTGTATATAGAAAGGAATTATTTTATGAAAAAAGGAGATATTTTTGAGGGAAAAGTCATCCGAACCGAATTCCCTAATAAAGGAATTATAGATATTGAGGGGCAGAAAGTAATTGTAAAAAATGCGTTAGAAGGTCAGGTAGTACGCTTCTCCATTAATAAAAAGAAACGAGATAAAATCGAAGGAAGACTTCTTGAAGTCATCGAGCCATCCCCGATAGAACAGCCAGCAGCCTGCAAACATTTCGGTATTTGCGGTGGCTGCCGTTATCAGAACCTTTCTTATGAGCAGCAGCTTGATTTAAAGAAACGCCAGGTAGAAGAATTAATCGAAAAAAACGGTCTTTCCTTTGCTATCGAAAATATTTATGGAAGCCCAATCACAGAAGGCTACCGTAACAAAATGGAATTTACATTTGGAGACGAAGAAAAAGACGGCCCACTTGCACTCGGAATGCATAAGAAAAACAGCTTCTATGATATCGTAACATTAGACGATTGCCGCATCGTAGACCCTGATTTCAACGTACTTCTCCAGGCAATCTTAAAATACTTTAAAGAAAAAGGAGAAACCTACTTCCACAAAATTCGTCACGAAGGATTTCTCCGCCACCTCGTAATGCGTCGTTCTGTAAAAACAGGAGATATTTTAATTAATCTTGTCACTACAACACAGAGCAGACTGGACGAATCTGAATTTGTCAATATGATTCTCTCCCAGAAAATTGATGGGAAAGTTGTTGGAATCTTGCATACATTAAACGACAACCTTGCAGACGTAGTACAAAGCGATGAAACAAAAACACTTTACGGACAAGATTATTTTTATGAATACCTTTATAACATGCGTTTCAAAATCTCTCCATTCTCCTTCTTCCAGACAAACACCTTAGGAGCAGAAGTCCTGTATGATCAGGTAAGAGAATACGTTGGGGAAACAAAAGATAAACTCGTTTACGACCTTTACACCGGAACCGGAACGATCGCACAGATGCTTGCACCCGTAGCAAGTAAAGTAGTCGGTGTCGAAATCGTAGAAGAAGCGGTGGAAGCCGCCAAAAAGAACGCAGTGGACAATCACTTAGACAATTGTGAATTCATTGCCGGCGATGTTCTTAAAGTTGTGGATAACTTAACTCAAAAGCCAGATATTCTCGTACTCGATCCTCCTCGCGACGGAATTCATCCGAAAGCTTTACGAAAAATCATTAATTTTAACGTAGACGAGATGGTATATGTAAGTTGCAAGCCAACTAGCCTCATGCGAGATCTGCTTGTATTTAGGGAAGCGGGATACGAGGTCAAGAGATGTTGTTTAGTTGATATGTTCCCGGGAACGGTGCATGTGGAGACGGTCTGTTTACTACATCGGGCGAATATGTAAAAGTCCTTTGTTTTAGCCACTTTACGAGATATATGACCTTCTCGCAAACCGGTAAAAAAGGCAGAAAAAAGCAGGTGAAGAACAGCATAGAAGTATCTGTAGTTCTGCATCTGGTAACAGGGGACACATCCGACAATCCGTAACATTTTTTATTAAATATCATAATTAAGAACCGAAAGGACGCTTGTTTTCAGCATTTCTGAAAAATGAGCGTCCTTTTCTTTTATCCAATTACAAAGGAGGAATAACACATGAAAAGCACATTTGAAAAAATGGGTGGAACCTACACACTTGGCGCAGACGGAATTTACTATCCGAATCTTGTCAGTACAGATGAAGAACCGCATTATGGGAAATATGGAATGATGCGGAAAACGTATCTGAAAGAGCATCGTCCGGCAATGTATTCACTGTATATGTTGGAAGACAGACTGACAGAACATCTGAATGCTGTGGATGATGAAGCACAGGAGAGAATGGATATTCTGGTGTGTCAGATGATAGAGCGGCAAGGCATTACGGAAGAATTGAAAGCTCCTTCGGGAGCTTTTGGGTATAATCAATGGTCTTGAGGGTTTGCCGAACTAATTGAGGGTCAGTCGTGAGGGACTGGCCCTTTTTGAATGCCAGTTTTTGAGAGTTTGGTGCTAGAATACACAAAGGTGTAGCATCTATACCAAAACTATTTGCCGATTTTTGTATGATTGACTCGACTTATTATTTATTTGTCGTATAATGAAAGTATAAAAATTATAAGGAGTCATGGTCGTGGGTAGAGGGAATGATGCAATACCAACATGGAGTGGGTTTAATTATCAAGGAAAAATGATGCTATTGTATGTCTTAGAGTTAATAAATCAAATAGCAAAAGATAAAAATAAAGATATAGGCACCTATTCTGTTGAATTAGAAAAAACGGAAGATTTTTGTATTATTTGCAATTCGGAATATAGATCATTTCATCAGGTTAAGGCATATTTGTCTAAAGATAAATGGAATAGTTATAGTGAAGCGATGGACAAATTGTTGAAACATAGGGCTGAATCAAATAATCCAGCAGCAAAATGTTATCTTACAGTTGCAAGGGAAATAAAGGATTGGGATGATGCATCTAATACATACAATGTAAGTGTTGAACTATATAAAAGGGCATCAAAAATAGTTGGTGTATGTGATGTTAGAAATGAAATAAATACGGAAATCTTAGCATATTTGAGAAGTAAAGGATATTCGGACAAGACAGAAGAAGTTGTATATGGAGAACTATGTTTGTTTTTAGATGATAGTATCGCAAGAATGCACAAGCAGGATTTTAAAAAAAGAAAATATATAATAAAATTTTCAGATATTGTAGGAGTTATGGAGTCTGCTATTGGCAAAGAAGATGTGCGAAAAGAATATTTTTTGAAAGAAAAAATTTACGAATATGTTATGCAGAATATTGAGAAGGCTTTAAATAATTTATGTCAAGATGAATGTGACACTTCTTTAGAAAACTGTAATAGAGTATGTGCTGCTAAATGTGGATATGAAAAAATGACTGGAATTGTTGATTATGGTCGGTTTTGTAAATCACTCAATCCGAGTAAAGTAGATGAGTGGGATAACGAATTGAACTTGGTAGAAAATCTTTCAGTTGATAAAATTCAAAGTGAAATCTATGAATTGCTGTATAGAAGCGGTACTCCAGAAAAAGTTATGGGGGATAATTGTGGAATATATTTACAATCAAAGTATTCACAAGCGCCAAGCAAACAGGTCATACCTACATTTTTAGATCTTACACGTGGTGCTAGAAAAGAGCGGGCATTACAGAATATTTTCCAAAATATTATTAATAATACAGACATTATTGATATATTGGCAGGAAATAGTATTACGGTTATTCCGGGAAGCTATTCAGGAACTTTATCCCAAGCACAAATTACATCTGGCTGGAAAAGTAGTGATCCAAATAAAGTGGGTGAATATTATAGAGATATAGAATTGATTTCAGCTCAGGAACTGAAGGAGAAATTTGAGCAAAATGGAGGTAATCATGATTAATACTATGTTGGATATAATCCGTTTATTAAACGATGGAAGTATTGTACCGATGCAAAAAGATGAAGATACAAAGATTGACTTGTATAATGAAAAAGTACAATTGTTTGTGGACACATCTGGAGAAAAAAGTAAGTATTACTATTTTTCGGAATTTGAGATAGATGATGAAAATCAGGATAATTTAGCAGAGATAGAAGATGTGGCATTAAATAGCGATGCATACACAGTCATAGAAAAACCGACACCAAGCGATTCTTACATGATATTATTCTGGAAGGTGTGGGGTATAGAGGAAAGACTATATCCAGATATTATAAAAATTGAAGAAAATGAATTCTTTTATAAAAAATATGTGTTCTATTATACAGAAAAAGAACTGCAATGTTTCAAAAAATGGTGTAGCTCATTGAAAACTAATGGAAAACCGATGCTTGATACAGTATTAGAAGAAGTACAGTTGTTGAATGATGAATCGGAGCAAGTACAATTTCTGACGCGTTTATTAAGCAAAGTTCCATTTTTTAACCCAATCTTTCCAAAAGCAGTTATGAATGACTTTGGTGAAATGGTGAGACAAAAGATAGATGGAATACGGAAACAAAAAAAGAATGTTGAAATGATAAATGATATGTTTATACGCTCAATAGAAGAAACATCTTTTAATGTAGAAGTATTGTCCGATATGATATATCAAAAAATATTGGAGGAGTAATTGGATGGGGTACACATTTAAGAGCCTATGTATTAGAAATTTTAAGTATATTACAAATAATAAACCTTTAAAATTTGATTTTATGAATAGTAATATTGTAATTTTAGATGGTCAAAACGGATATGGTAAGACGACATTATTTGATGCTATTGAAGTTTTGGTGACTGGGAAAATAAAGCATTTTAACCCTAGTTTGCAAAATAGAAAGACAGAAACATTAGGAATACTGGCAAATGATGTAAATAAAGATATAGTTATCTCAGCAATTTTAGTCTCTGATGTTTCAGATGAAATACGTGTAGAAAGAAAACTTTTATGCAAAAATGAATTTCAGAGTATGATCACACTTAATAATCAAGAAGTTAGTCAAAAAGAATTGTATGACAAATTTCATCTGAGTTCCAATATGTTTGATATAGGGACATATATTTCTCAAAGTGAATCTTTGGACTTCTTACAAAATAAGTATAAAAATAGAAAAGATGCTGTATCCTCTCTTTTAGATGACACCGAGATAACTGATAAAATTCAAATGTTAAAATCGGTTCAAGAGCATATTCTTGGAAGAGTAGAAAAAGAAATTAAGGATAAAGAAAAACAAATAGATAAAATAAGTCAAAAAGTAAATGAGATAAAACGTCAGACAGATCACATTATTATGAAGGCGGAACTGCCTGGGGAAAATATACGATTATTTGACGAAGTTGAATATGAATTTGATGTCATAAAATTAGATCAGGGTGTTACATATGAGACCGTTATTCAGCAACTTAAACAAATTGAAGGATTTATAGAAAATTATGATGAGTACCTTCAATACAAAGATAATGCTATCATAGGGGAGTTGAAAGCATTACCGAGACAGTTATATATGGCATTGTTTTATCGACAAGAGATTGAATTACTTAATAAAAAAGAAAGTCTCATAAAAGCGTTAAATAAGAGCAAAGAGTTATTAGCGAATTATAGCAACAATGTTTGGTCAGTTGATGAAACATTGTTCAATAAGATTAAAATAAAACCAGAAATTATAACTCAAATAAAAACATTATTGTTGAACCAGAAAAAAGAACAAAGTCAACTGGATGATGCTGATAAAGTTCTGGCACAGATGACAAAGGCAAGAAGGGGACTTATTAAAGAATTTTATAATGCTGCGGCGTCTGGAAAGTTTGATAAAAATAAATGTCCATTATGTGGAACAAATTTTTCAGATATAAATTCAGCTATTATAGAGACAGAACAATTTATTAAAAATATTCACACAGATGGGATAAAAATAATAGAAGATATTGAAACACAAATAATAAATTTGTTTCAAAAAGAGATTATACCTGTGTTGAAGGTATTTCTTGAGGAAAATAAAATACTAATAAAAATGGACGATACTTTATCAGGATGTAAAGCTCTATCGGTGGAAAGATTACAACAGTTGCTGTATAGGGTAAAAATATTAGAATTTAAATCTCAAGGAATAGAAAAATTTGATATTGAAGAATTTTCTCAACAATATGAAAACTTATTAAAAGAACTTCAAGAAAAGGAAGTTCCAAATAAAATTATTTTTCAAGAAAAGCAAGTTGAATTGTATAAATCCATTCACAGAACATATTATCATAATGAAAAACCGTATCACACAGTGGGAGAGTTACAAAGCAAGGAACAATATGTTGCGAAGTTATTTAATGATAGTCTTTCTCTGCAACTTTCAACGGAAGAGACTCAACTAAGAAAATTAAAAAGAGATTGTGAAGAATACAAAAAGAAAACAGAGGATATGACAGATGCAATAAAAATATTAATTAGTAAATATGAAGATGCCAATAAAGAATATCAAACACAGCTTCTTAATGCGATTAAAATTCCTTTAATGGTATATAGCGGAAGGATTATACAAAATTATCCGCTGGGTTTGGGAATCAGAGCGATTATTAAAACTAATCAATTAGTATTTGAAGCAGCGTCTAAGAGTGGAAGTGATGTTTATAATATTTTGAGTACAGGACAATTAAATGGTCTTTCAATTGCGCTGTTACTTTCAATAAAAAATGTGTATGGAGATACGAAAGGATTAGACATTTTACTGATAGATGATCCACTTCAAACAATTGATGATATTAGTGCCATTTCGCTTGCAGATTTGTTGACACAGCAGGGAATAGGACAAATTGTACTGTCTACACATGAGGAGACAAAAGCAGCATTGCTACGATATAAATTTAAACATGCAGGAATGAGTGTTCGGGAACAAAACATGCAAGCACTTTATATGAAAACAGTAACAGAAGAATAGAAAAAGAGAGAAAAGCTATGCATTGGATTATCCGTATGCGGACTTTATCTATATCACGGTATTGCTTCCAGAAGAGAAGTATATCACCCAGACAGGAAATGAATTAGCCATGTATGCCGCCAATGATGCAAAGAAGGGCGAGGACAAGCAGATAAAAGAATACATTGATAAAAATATTTTGAAAGAAAATGATATGATTAATGTGTTTTCTGTATCGGACATGAAAGAGAGCTTTCAGCGGTATGTCAGTAAATATTATATGATCGGTAGTTTTCTTGTCGTTATTTTAGCTTTTATTGGCATTATGAATTTCTTTAATACAACAGCAACTTCTGTAATTAGCAGAAAAAAGGAACTGGCACTTTTGGAAGTTATGGGAATGACGAAAAAGCAGATATCGAAAATGTTGGTGGCTGAGGGTTCCTATATTTGGGAGGCACATTTATGCTTACAGTATTGTTAGTTGTGTTTGGAGCAAAGTAGATTTTAGCAAATACGCTCGGTACGGCATTTTTCTTCCGGCTACATCTTACGATAGTGCCATGTGTGCTTATGATTCCAATTTTGGTTGGGATTGCGTATGTGATACCTGAATAATCTGCAAACTTAAGTACCTGTTTTGGCGTGGAGAATTCGGTAGCAGTTCCGGTAACAATCGGACATCTGATGATGGCTCAGATTGATGATGATGAATTACCTGGATTCAAAGAGTATATACAGAGTAGAAATGGTGTGGATTTTATTTCATCTTCAATGATGTTGTCTGCTGTGGATGCAAAACTCCGACTTGAAATGGGGGAAGAGAAGATGCTTTCGGAGATATTAGAACCACTTAGAGACAGATATAATGTAATTATCATTGATACTGCACCGACACTTGAAGCACTTAACATTAATGCACTTGCAGCGGCAGATGAAGTGATTATCACTGTAAATCCACAGTTGCTTGCAATGATGGGATTACAGGACTTTCTCAAGACAGTGAAAAAAATAAGAGCCAGAGTAAATGACAGACTTTCTGTTGCTGGAATCTTGTTGACGATGTATGATGCAAGAACGAATCTGTGTAAGGTTATTACAGAACCGGTTCGTGATACTTTTGAGGGACAGATACGAATCTTTGAAAGCAGGAGAGTCGGTTTATTATTCGGAGCCGCTTATTGAGTATGCTCCGGAGTCTAATGCAACCAAAGCATATAAGAATTTGGCAAAGGAGTTGATTAATTATGAAGGCGAAAGCAAATAAAAGAAGGTGGATCTGCTGACAGAGGATACTTCGGCGCAGACCACAGAGGTTAAGGCAGAGAATGACATAGAGCAGATTGCAATTGATTCCATAAAAGCATTCCATAATCATCCGTTCCATTTATATGATGGAGAACGCCTTGATGATATGGTGTAGAGTATTCGTGAACATGGTATTTTGAATCCGGTTATTGTGCTTAAAACGGATGATGGATATGAAATGCTTTCTGGTCATAACAGAGCTAATGCTTCAAAGATTGTAGGACTTTCTGAAGTTCCGGCTATTATAAAAGTTGGATTGTCAGAATCGGAGGCATATGTATATGTAATTGAAACGAATCTGATGCAGCAATCCTTTGCAGAACTGCTCCCATCGGAAAAAGCGGCAGTTATGGCGGCACACTATGATAAGGTGTGCTGCCAGGGAAAGAGAAATGACGTAATCAGGGAACTGCAGATTCTGAGTGGAATCGAGCCAGAGGAAACTTCTTGCCATAATGGCAAAAAGTTAAACAGTCTGGATGTAATTGCTTCGGAATATGGTTTTTTCCAGTCGGAATGCAGCAAGATATCTGAGACTCAATTATCTGATTCAGCCATTTAAGAATCTGATGGATGAAAATAAGATTGCACTATTGGCAGCAGTCGATGTGTCTTATATGACAAAGAAAGAGCAGCAGATGCTCTGGAATATTGTGGATCGACAAGGACTTAAGGTTAAACCAGTGTATGCAGAAAAGCTTCGCAAGGCATCCGGAGATCTGACAGAAGAAAAGATGGCAGAGATTTTGGAGGCATTGTAGGTGAAACATACTGATGGCAATGCCGGTGTAAGCTTCAAGCTTCCTATTTCCATCTCTATCCAAATGCGAAATTATTGTTGTACTCGGCTCATCTGATCTAAGCACGTGATATCTGTGAATAGGCGATTTTGCCCCAACCTTTTCCTCATACAAATCGCTTAATGACTTACTATCAACATACTCATTTCGTCCAGATTTAATATCATCCGCTAGCATCTGATATATTTCAACATCCCTTAAACTATGATGCCTTGCTTTATGCCATGTTGTACGACAACTAGGTTTACTATATCCAATTCTACTCTTCAAATCTTTACTGTCGATTATTGGTAAGATTTTTTTCGAGAAGTGGACGAATAGAGTCCACTTTTGTGAAGAGGATTATAGTCCGATAGGTAATAATCGTTATGATTATGCCTGTCGGATTTTTTGTACCATAAAATAAGAATTTGAACCATTGACATTCTGTGGTTCAAATGTTAATATGAATACACAGATATTTGAACTAAGGAGGGGATGATATGTCCAGACAATTTGATGAATATATGTCAGACAAGTTTGAATTGAACGGGACTATGTATCAGATGGTAGAACCAGATTCTTTTGACGAACTTATGAAAGCATTTGAGATAAGAGATGTAATTCAAACTGGTATAAGCCAGTTAATGCATGATGAGGATGACAGTGCTTGGCAGACTCTTTTGCAGGAGCAGGAGGATTATATACAGGGGTACATTGATCGAATAGGTGATTTTAACAATGGATGCCTTGTCAAAAATATCACTTATTTGCTTAAAAAATATAGTTTGAGAATGGGCGATTTGGAGCGTCTTTTAGGTATTAGCGCCGGATACATATCAAGAACTGTAAAAGAAAATTCTTCTAAAAAACTCAGTATTGATGTGGTATGGAAGATTGCAGAGTTATTTGAGATTAGTGTTCAGAAACTTATTGAAGATGATTTGTCTGATTTGAGTGGAAACATAGGAATGCTTGTTGATTTTATGGATAAACTTAAAGAACAGACTGAATGCGTTGAAATAGAGTGGGATAACCTTGGTGGGGTAAAAAGTGAAACTGATGAAAGGTTTGATCAGATGGGTTTATTCTCTACTACCGAGGATGGTCGCATTCGTTATGCAGCACCTGGAAGAAATAGTAAAATGATATTTCTTTTAGCAGATGATGTTATATCAACATATGGTGTTGACGAATATAAGCAGATGATAATTATTCCATTTTATTCAGAAAAGTCTAGTGATGTACACTACGATTTTATGTTTGCTTGGCCTAAAAAGGATGATATGTACGGATTTGAAAAAATCTTTTATTCATATGATGAACCTTTTGGAACATTAGATGGACATGCAAAAAGATTGTATGAAGAGGCTAAAGAACATTTCTTTGATGTTCCTGTTGCAAATGATATGCGTAAGTTCATTGCAGGATATCTGGGAAAGGGTGGTGATGCTTAATGCAGAAGTATCAGATTCGTGATTATCAGGCAAAAAATCAGAAATCTGCACCGAGAATGTTTGACTTGATTATAAATGAAGATGGCATTCCATTTATTGAAATCAAGAATGAAAAGGTGAGTCACAAGATTTCTCTGACAGAAGCTTTCAAACAAGCGGGTAAGAAAATTGAATATATTATAGAAGGTTAACAATCTACTGAGCGACCGGACCCATATATTGAGGTACCTACTGCCGGAGTTGTTATACAGCATTAATGCTGTGTAACGATTCCGGCTTTTTTCTTTATAGGAAAGTTCGATTTTTATGAACGCATGAATGACAAAAACCTGCGCAAAGGCAGGCATAAGAAGATGATGACACTGTTTAGAAAATAAAAAAGCCTTCTACACCAGCCTCATCGGCAGATAAATCATCTTCATTTAAGAAATAATCCATATTCAGGAGTTCATCCTCGCTCATGTTGCGGATGTCCTTGGATGTTCATCCTTCTGGTGGATTATCCATATATTTTTTGCGTAATTCCTCGATATCATTTTTCATAGTATTAAATCTCCTTTTTAGAGAATTATATCCATAGAAAGATGTCATGCAGAAGAACGCTTTCCGAGAGATTTGGACATTGCTCTCTCATAGAGTTCTTCGAGGGATACGCGGTGGTGATTGTAATAAAGTTCTAAAAACACCATTGTATGTCCACAATCAGGACATTTTAAAGGATCGTAACCAAAGGAAGAAAGGATAGCAGTTCGCCATTGGTTGAAACTCCGATAGAAGCGATGCTTGAATCGATGTATCGAACAACGAAGTTTGGAATCTATTTTTCGGTGCCTTGCGCAGAGACCGCCATATCGAATCATTTTAAAGTGTTTTTCAGGGATGTGTCGGATGAGACGTTTGATGAAATCTATGGCGGGGATTGTCTCTTGAACATATTTTTTGTCTTCATGCCGGTTATAATGAAAAGTGACCAGTTCACCATCATATTTATCAATGCGGGAAGTGGCTATGGTAGGACGCCCGAGATAACGGCCAATATATTTGATTACATTTTTGGCATCACATTTCTTAGGTTTCGCATAAACATAAAAACCATACAGATGGTCAGAATAGCATTTTGCTTTTGTTTTTTCAAAAGAAGGACCTAAGTGGGATTCTAATTCATTAAGGAGAGAGGTACGAAAGGCATTACGCAGGTAAGTGCAGTTAAAATATTTTACATGACGCCAAAATCCATCATCACTGTAGCCGCCTTCGGAAATCAGACAGTGGATATATGGATTCCATTTGAGATCTCGCCCAAAGGTATGCAGAACCATAATAAACCCAAGCGTAAAATTTTTGGATTTGTTCATGGTGAAAAACATACGTGAAATAACACTGGAGACAGAGTGAAAAAGACAGTTAAGAAGGGAACGATCTTTGAGAAAGAAGTCACGAAGATTTTCATCAATGGTGAAAACACAATGACATGCCGGACATTAAGCAGTTTAAAGGACATACTGGTAGTGCGTTCCATGGAATACTTATTTCCACAAGTAGGACAAAAGCGACTGTGACGACGAAAGGGAACAAACTTAAGTTTTCCACAATGAGGACAGGCATACATGGTACCGCCGAAAGAAGAATCACCACAGTTTATTATTTTATCGATATTTTCCATCTCAGTATTTCTGGGATGGAGGGTATATTTTATTTCCTCATAATAATCGGTAAAGATTCTTTGTAATATATTCATGGTTCTATTATGCAGGAAAAAACAACAAAAAGAACCCCCTAACCACTCATGAGTGAGGGGAAGGGGAGTTGAATAGGCAGAGCCTATTTTTTCAAGAAATACTCCGGATACTATCAAGTATGTGAGAATACTTCGGGATAAAAATATTGCTATCTTTTTTGAAAAGGAAAACATCAATACGTTGGATATGAATGGAGAGATGTTGCTGACAATATTAAGTTCATTAGCACGGCAGGAAGTGGAATCGCTTTCAGGAAATGTGAAAATGGGGTTGCAGATGAAAATGAAGCGAGGAGAATTAATTGGATTTAGCGGATGTTTGGGATATGACTATGATAAAGAGACAAAGACCATCACTGTAAATAAAACAGAAGCTGAAACAGTTCAGTTAATTTTTGAACTCTACATACAGGGATATGGAGGAGCGAGGATTGCAAAACAATTAATGGAGACGGGAATGAAAAATCATCAGGGAAAAGTAATCTGGACGGATTCAGGAGTGATGGGTGTTATTAAAAATGAAAAATATAAAGGGGATGTGCTTTTAGGTAAGACATTTACTGTTGATCCAGTTTCTAAGAGACGACTTGCTAACATGGGAGAAGAGAATCAATATTATATCAGAGACCATCATGAGGCAATTGTATCAAGAAAAGTTTGGGATAAAGCAGAAAAGATTCGCTTGAAAAGAGTAAGACCAAAGTTGTTAGAATCTACAGGAAGCAAGGAAAGGTATACCAGACAGTTCACTTTTAGTAGTATGTTAGAATGTGCTTATTGTGGGCATAAGCTTTCCAGACGTACAAGACATCAGACCACCAAAACAACGAAACCGGTATGGCAATGTATGAATGCGATTAAACATGGAATCGATAATTGTCCGCATTGCAAGGCAATTGATGAAATTATGATTGAAGAAGCATTTTTAGAAAGTTTTCGTTTACTCACTGAGAACTTTGATGATGTTTTGGAATCTGTGTTGAAAACAGTAGAAGAAGTTTTGAAAGATGACACAGAATTAAAACAGGTAAAAAAACTGGAGAAAGAGATTTCTAGTATAAAAAAGAAAAAAGTAGGTTAACAGATTTACTGGTAGATGGTAGAATAGAACAAGAAGATTACGATGAGAAGAAAGGAACCTTCCAGCGTAAAATTCATAATCTAACAGAAGAAAAGGCTTGTCTGGAAAGAAATATTGGACAACAGAAAAACATAAGCAAGCGTATGTCACAGCTCCGGCAGACACTCGAAAATGAAGATTCTCTGGATAAATTTGACCGAATGGTGTTTGAAAGCATTGTGGAGAAAGTCATTGTTGGCGGATATGATGCAGATGGAAATCCGGCTCCATATAAATTGGCTTTCGTATTGAAATGTGATGAGACTTTAAAGGTAAGGAATGCCAAGGCAGATTACAAAGCAAATCGGAAAGGAAAAAAAGGTGTCATGATGGGACGGAGCAGACAGGATATTTTAAATAAAAAAGAAACGGGAAAAATTTGTTTATCAGATGGCAACGAGCTAGATGAAATGTGTTCTGTAGAGGACGACGACACATGTGGAGACTGTATGTTTGATGTCTAGGAAAGAGAAATAAATAGCGAAAAGTAGCGTATTTACAGGCTTTTTTGAGATTAGGCAATAGCTCATGAAAGTCCGTATTTCTTATATTGAAACATATCTACTGTAAAAACGGTCAGAGGGTTTAGGCTGTGGATTAGATGTTGTGGGTTGTGACACTAGAGCGTGTTTGAAAAACATTTTAAGTTGTTCATTTTAACCAAATTAATATTG